>Ga0209309_10000623_pt1 | contig 40513 bp, 44 predicted proteins | sample COGITO_mtgs_1204_2_FD_184807 | JGI IMG/M metagenome (GOLD analysis project Ga0209309, IMG submission 184807) | Pelagic marine microbial communities from North Sea - COGITO_mtgs_120412 (SPAdes) (version 2) | ecosystem: Environmental > Aquatic > Marine > Epipelagic ... | reverse complement strand
CCTAGTTCAGATAAACGCTCTAGGTTCATATGGCTAGAAAAATTTTGCAAAAAAAATGGAGGTGAGGCTAGTCTTATTGCTCATAGGGTGATCAAACTAGCCTCTAGGGTGTGGACTGGATGTTTAGAGTGTAAGACAGTCCTCTGGAGATACCCTTGCACTCAAGTATATAGAGTTGTAACATGGTTTACAATAATACATATGGGCATATCAAAGAAACAACTTGATAAGGTTATGAGTCAGCTTACAGAAGATAAGCTTGCTTTACTGAATGAACCTCAAAGAAAAGAACTAGACAACCTTGTGGTAGGTTTAGAGAAAGCTGTAATAAGAGAACGATCTCAAGATAGCTTTTTAGACTTTGCCGATACTGTATGGCAAGAATTCATGTGCGGTTCTCATCATAAGAAGATGGCGGATGCTTTCACACGTGTAGCTAATGGCGAATGTAAACGCCTGATGATAAATATGCCACCAAGGTTTGGTAAGTCACAGTTAACATCGTGGTTACTACCTGCATGGATAGTTGGTAGACAACCTCATAAGAAGATTATCATGGCTTCTCATACTGCGGAACTATCTCTGCGCTTTGGTCGTATGGTCCGTAACTTAATAGATAGCGAGGACTATCAGGATATATTTCCAGACGTAACTTTAAATCTCGATTCTAAAGCTGCGGGTAGATTTGACATATCGGGTGGCGGTGAATATTTTTCAATCGGAGTTGGCGGTGCGGTAACGGGACGTGGTGCGGACTTGTTGATTATTGATGACCCTCACTCAGAACAACAAGGACAGTCTGCTGATCCAAAAATTTTCGAAAACACATATGACTGGTATCTAAGCGGTCCTAGACAGCGTCTACAGCCGGGTGGTGCAATCATTATAGTTATGACTAGGTGGGGTAAGAAAGACTTGTGTGGCTCAATACTGAAGGATGCAGCTACAAGAGATAACAGTGATGAATGGGAAGTGATTGAACTACCAGCTATATTGCCATCAGGCAGAAGTCTATGGGAAGAATACTGGAAGGTAGATGAACTAGAGAAGATTAAGGCAACCTTACCCATATCGCATTGGGAGGCGCAGTATCAACAGAACCCTGTGTCAGAAGAAAGTGCGATTGTAAAACGTGAGTGGTGGAAAGAGTGGGAAGAAAAAGAACCACCAAGATGTGAATTCATTATTCAATCATGGGATACCGCTTTCTTAAAAACACAACGATCAGACTATTCAGCTTGTACAACATGGGGTGTATTTTATAAAGAAGGTGAGAATGGATATCCTGCACCGCAGATTATATTACTAGATGCATTCCAAGAAAGATTAGAGTTTCCTGAATTGAAACGTAGAGCCTATGAAGAACATCAACTTTGGATGCCGGATTCATTCATAGTAGAGGCTAAAGCAGCAGGCTCACCTTTGATATTTGAATTGAGAGCAATAGGTATACCTGTACAAGAGTTTACACCTTCTAGGGGCAACGATAAGATTGCACGTGTAAACGCTGTAGCAGATTTATTTGCATCGGGTACTGTTTGGTATCCAAAGAAAAGATGGGCAGAAGAAGTTGTTGAACAGTTTGCCTCATTTCCTGTTGGCGATCACGATGACTTGGTTGACTCATCAACACAAGCTTTACTTAGATTTAGACAAGGTGGATTTATAACACTTGAACATGATGATCACGACTATGAAGAAGTATCGGATAGGGTTGCTAAATATTATTAGTATGCTTAAAATGATATAAATGGCAGAAGAAAATGTTGATATAACTGTTGTCAACCCTGAAGCGGTTTCAATAGAGACTGAAGATGGGGGGATGTTAATTGATTTTGATCCTACATCTATGGATGAGCAAATACCTTTTGATGCTGATCTCTCTGAGTTCTTATCAGAAAAAGATTTATCTTTCTTAGGACACGAACTTGTATCTGCTTTTGAATCAGATAAAGACTCAAGGTCCGATTGGGAAAGAACTTACACAGAAGGTTTAGACAACCTCGGTTTAAAAATAGAAGAACGTAATGAACCTTGGTCGGGAGCCTGTGGTGTATATCATCCTCTTCTAGCAGAAGCAGTTGTACGTTTTCAATCACAAGCCATAACAGAAATATTTCCAGCAGCAGGTCCTGTACGAACTAACATCGTTGGCAAAGTTACAGACGAAAAAGAACAACAAGGTAAAAGAGTTCAAGACTATATGAACTATCTTCTTACAGAAGAAATGAAAGAGTATAGGAATGAAACAGAAAACATGTTGTTTAGTTTGCCACTAGCCGGTTCTGCATTTAAAAAGATTTACTATGACATAAACATGCAAAGACCATGTTCTATGTTTATACCCGCAGAAGATTTTGTAGTTAGCTATGGTGCTTCTGATTTAAGAACAGCTGCACGTGCTACACACATCATGCGTATGACTTTGAATGATATTTTAAAGTTACAGTATGCTGGATTCTATAGAGAGATAGAGTTACCACAGTCTAGTATTGGTACAGATAGAATCAGAGCCAAGTATGCAGAACTAGCAGGTGACAGTCCTAACTTTGAATATGATTTAAATTCTTATAGCAAGGATGGATTACATACCATTCTTGAAATGCATGTTGATTTAGACCTTGAAGGGTTTGAAGATGAGCGTAATGGAAACAAAACAGGCATAGCATTACCCTATGTAGTGACTATAGACCAAGGATCAGGCGAAGTTTTATCAATTAGACGTAACTATTTAGAGTCTGACCCCATGAAAGAACGTAGACAACACTTTGTTCACTACAAATATATGCCCGGATTAGGGTTTTATGGGTTTGGATTGATACACATGGTGGGTGGATTAGCTAAATCAGCTACATCTTTGCTCAGACAACTGGTTGATGCAGGTACTTTAGCCAATCTTCCGGGTGGTTTGAAGACTAGAGGTCTAAGAATCAAAGGTGATGACACCCCAATCTATCCCGGAGAGTTCCGTGATGTAGATATTCCGGGTGGAAGCATCAGAGATAACATAACTTTCCTCCCATATAAGGAACCATCAGGTACTTTGTACCAATTATTGGGCAACATAGTGGAAGAAGGGCGTAGATTTGCCTCTATCACCGACCTTAAGGTGTCTGATATGAACAATCAGGCTCCAGTTGGTACAACTTTAGCGTTATTAGAGCGCAATATGAAGGTAATGGGCGCAATTCAAGCTAGATTACACGCATCTATGCGCCAAGAACTAGGAATTCTGTCCGATATCATCAAAGATTACATGCCTGCGGACTATGAGTACGAGGTAGATGGGGAATCTGCTATAAAAGCAGTAGACTTTGACGAAAGAGTGGATGTAATTCCAGTATCAGACCCAAATGCAGCGACTATGGCGCAAAGAATTATGCAATACCAAGCAGCATTGCAACTTGCACAGTCTGCACCGCAGTTATACGACCTACCCAAGCTACATAGACAGATGTTAGAGGTATTAGGCATACGTGACCCACAAGATATCGTACCTCTTGAAGATGATATACAACCAACAGACCCTGTGTCCGAGAATATGGACATACTCAACGGCAAACCTGTTAAAGCATTTGAATATCAAGACCATGCCTCGCATATTACAGTTCATATGGCTATGTTGCAGGACCCCAAGATACAAGAAATGGCTGCACAAGCACCCAATGCTGATGCAATACAAGCTGCACTAAGTAACCACATTATTGAACATATAGGTTTCGAATATAGAAGACAGATAGAAGAAGAGATAGGAACTAAACTACCACCAGTTGGTGAACCATTGCCACCTGAGATAGAACTAAGACTATCAACTCTAGTGGCAGCAGCAGCGCAACAATTACTTGGTAAGAACATGCAAGCTGCACAGATGGAACAACAAGAAGAACAAGCACAAGACCCTGTACTACAGATGCAACAACAAGAACTTGCAATCAAAGCACAAGCAGCACAAAGCAAAGTTGAAACTGATGAAGCACGTATAGCAGCTGACTTAGAGAAAGCTAGAATGAAAGACGAACTTGAAAGAATTAAAATAGAAGCTGAGTTGAATATGGCTGGTGCTAAGATAGGTAGTGATATATCAAAAGTATCTGCACAAGAAAGAACTAAAGGTGCAGAGATAGGAAGAAAGATAACAGAGACTTTACTTAAAGACTAATGGAAGTTGACATAAAGTTTACAGAAGACTTGACACAGAGTTTAAACGATGAGATAAATAGAATCACAGAAGTCGTTATAGATGGAGAAATAAAGGACCTAACAGAACTTTACCACCTTAAAGGCAAGATAGAAGGGTTACGTATTGCCCTTCGAGAGATAACTGATAAATATAATAAAGTTATTTCAGGTAGTTAATACGCACCTTTCATGGTGAAAGGTAAGAGAACGTCAGACTCTTTATATATTTGACGCAACATAAGGTAACTTATGACAGTAGAAGCAGTAAAAAAGGAAGAAGTAGATAAAGAAGAATCTTCAGAAGCTACCCAACTTCCCGAACCTCAAGGATATAAAATATTAATAGCACTACCTGAACACGAAGAAAAATCAGATGGTGGAATTATTATTGCAGATCAATATAGAAAAAGAGAGGAGACAGCATCCATTGTGGGTTTTGTTCTTAAGATGGGACCAGATTGTTATAAAAATGAAAGTAGATTTCCGACAGGTCCATACTGTCAGGAAGGCGACTTTATTATTATGAGATCATATAGTGGTACTCGCATGAATATTCATGGCAAAGAATTTAGACTTATCAACGATGATACTGTTGAGGCTGTTGTAGATGACCCTAGAGGAATAGAAAAAGCATGATGGAAGAAGCACAAGCTATGACAGAAGATTTGGAACTTGCCCCCAGTACGGAGGTACAAGTGCCTATCCCTGATATAGAAGTAGATGTGATTGATGATCGTCCAGAGGAAGATCAGAAACCACCAAGACAAGCTAGTGATAGCGATGTCGATGAAGAGATAGAAGGCATTGGTGAAAGAACTAAAAAACGTATTGATAAACTTAAGTACGACTTTCACGAAGAAAAAAGAAGAGCAGATGCAGCGCAAAAAGTTAGGGACGAATCTATAAATGTAGCAAGACAACTACAAGAAGAAAACCAAAGACTTAAAACTACAGTTGCTCAAAGTGAAGGTGCCTTAATAAATAGTTTAAAAACTAAAACAACGACTGAAATAGATTCAGCCAAGAGTGAATATAAGAACGCATATGAGTCAGGAGACACAGACAAGCTATTACAAGCACAAGAGAAATTAAGTGCAGCTTACGCTGATAAGTCATACGTAGAGAACTATCAACCTACTATGCAAGCACCTACACCACCTGCACCTCAACAACAATATTCACAACCTCAATATGCACAACCAGCACCACAACAGCAAGTACAAATAGACCCATCTGCTGCTGAATATATAAGGAGTAATCCTTGGTTTGAACGTGCAGGCGATGAGGATATGACAGCTTTAGCATATGGTATGCATGCTAAGTTAGTAAGAGAAGGTGTTGATCCTGTAAGGGATTCCGAAACTTACTATAGCAGAGTAGATGAAGCAATGAAAAATAGATTTCCCGAACGCTTTGAAGATAATACTGCATCTTCACAGCGACCCTCGACTGTGGTGGCACCTGCCAATAGAGCAAGTACCAAACAGCGCATAGTGCAGTTAACTAAGACTCAAGTAACTCTCGCCAAGAAACTTGGACTTACACCAGAGCAATACGCATCACAATATGCGAAGGAGCAAAGATAATGGATAAGTTAGAAAAAGATCAAAATAAAGATCAAGAGCGCACCCCACGTGAATTAGAATCGAGAGAATCTGATCAACGTGACAAACCTTGGACTCCACCAAACTTGTTACCTGATCCTAATCCTGAACAGGGTTATGTTTTTCGTTGGATACGTACAGCATCAGCTGGACAGTCTGACAATATGAATGTATCTACTAAGTTCAGAGAAGGATGGGTACCAGTCAAAGCAGAGGATCACCCTGAGTTGCAAATGGTTAGGGATACTAACTCGCAATTCGATGGTGGTATAGAAGTAGGCGGACTACTTTTATGTAAAGCACCTGAAGAAGAAATCAAGAAGAGAGCCGATTATTATACTAATATGGCTGATCAACAGATGACTGCTTTAGATGCTAACTACATGAGGGAAGAAAACCCTGCTATGCCTATGTTTAAAGAAAGGAAGTCACAGGTTACTTTTGGCAAAGGTGGTAAATAATTATCATCTTTTTTGTTTAATTTATGTATAAAAGGTATATAAAATGAGTAGTTCAGCAACTCCTTACGGAGCGAGACCAGTCGGCACATTATCCGCCAATGGTTCTTTTTCTGGAAAGGTAAGACATTACAGCATAGCATCCAACTATGGCACTAGCATTTTCTATGGGGACTTTGTAAAACTTGTTGCAGCCGGCAGTGTTGAAAAAGACACAGGCACAACAGCTTGCACTCCTATAGGAATTTTCCTTGGTGTTTCCTATACCGATCCAAATACAAGCCAGAAAACTTTTTCTCAATACTATCCAGCAAGCACAGTAGCGTCTGATACGTCAGCCTACGTGTTGGACGACCCTGATGTTCTTTTCGAAATGCAATCAGACGGCTCAGCCGCTCAGACTGTAATCGGAAATAATGTTGCTGTTGTTCAAACTGCTGGTACTACAGCTATTGGAACAAGTAAGAATGCAGTAGATATCTCTACTATAGCTGCAACAACAGCTACACTTCCTGTAAGGATAGTAGATATCTCGCCTAAATCTGATAACACAGCCGGTGATGCGTTCACTGACTTGGTTGTTAAGTTTAATGCGGGTCATCTGATGCGTAACACAACTGGCATATAAAGGAGAATAAGAAATGGCAATTTCAAGAGCGCAGTTACTTAAAGAACTCCTTCCGGGTTTAAACGCCCTGTTTGGATTAGAGTATGCTAAGTACGAGAATGAGCATGAGCAAGTTTACGAAACAGAAACTTCAGACAGATCGTTTGAAGAAGAAGTTAAGTTAAGTGGATTTGGTCAAGCTTCAGTTAAAGACGAAGGTTCAGCAATCAATTATGATACTGCACAAGAGTCATTTAGCACTCGTTATAACCATGAAACAATCGGAATGGGCTTTTCTATAACTGAAGAAGCGATGGAAGATAATCTTTATGATTCGCTATCAGCACGTTATACGAAAGCACTTGCGAGAAGCATGGCTTACACAAAGCAGGTTAAAGCCGCAAATCCTCTTAACCAAGGATTTTCTGGTGGTAACTTCAATTCTGGCGATGGAGTAGATTTATTTTCAACTGCACACCCTTTGGTGTCAGGTGGAACAAACTCCAATACATTTGCAACACAAGCAGACCTTAACGAAACTTCGTTAGAGAATGCTGTGATTCAAATAGCAGGATGGACAGACGAACGTGGACTGTTAATAGCAGCAAAACCACGTAAGTTAATTGTTCCTCCAGCTGGAATGTTCACTGCTTCACGTATCCTAGAATCTGATGGAAGACCAGCAACAGCTGATAACGATCTCAACGCACTTAAAGCGAATGGCAGCATTCCTGAAGGTTACGTTGTAAATCACTTCCTCACAGATACTAACGCTTTCTTTATAATGACAGACGTACCAAATGGCTTTAAGCACTTTGCACGTACTCCATTAGAAACAAGCATGGATGGTGACTTTGACACTGGCAATGTAAGGTACAAAGCGAGAGAAAGGTATTCCTTTGGAGTATCCGATCCACTAGGTGCTTTTGGTTCTTCGGGATCAAGCTAGTAACTTTAGGGGAGTTGAAATGATATATACTCCCCTACCCTTTCTAGGGATAATTTTTTAATCTATTGACTGCCCTAGCAGACAAGCCAAGACAATAGATTTATTAAGGAGACTTAATTATGGCAAATTCAACTTTTAATGGACCGGTCAGGTCCGAGAATGGTTTTAAAACTATTGATATCAATTCTACAACTGGCGCAGTTACTGATGGTTTAGTAATAAACGCTGATGGTAATATCTTTACTGATGATGGTGGACATATTCAATATGTTGCAGCAGCAGGTTTTGGACCAGCTGATCTAATTGTAGGTAAAGGTGGTAGTCAATATGCCACAGCTAACCCTTATGCAGAGAGCGCAACACAGTTATTCCCATTAGGTTCTAAATTAATCTATGGTAATAATACTTATCGTTATGTTGGAATAGGTGGAACTGCGGTAACAGCAGGTAAACTTTTACAACAACCAGCAGTAGTTTCTGACCACGCTAACATGTCTGCAACAGCAGCTGTAGCAGCAGGTGAAACTGCAATATCTGTGGAAACAGGTGGGACTGATATAACTCTTAATCAATATGCAAATGGTTATCTTTGGGTTAATGATGTAGCAGGTGAAGGACAAATGCTTAGAGTTAAATCTAATCCAGCACATGATCACTCAGCAGACCCTTCTATTGTTATTACTTGCTATGACGCTTTAGCAACTGCTCTTACAACTAACTCACAGTTAACACTATTAGCTGACCCTTCTAATGACCTTATTGTTGCACCAGCAGCAGAAACAGGTGCTTTAATGGGTGCTACAGTAATTGACATGACAGCAGATTATTATGGTTGGGCAGTAATTTCAGGACCAGCAGCTTTATTAACTGTAGGAACTTTAGTTGTAGGTAATGCAGCGGTTCGTTCAGGTGGTACAGCAGGTGGCGTTGCACCGGCAACAGATAACGTATTAATGGAAGTAGGCGATGTAATGGCTGTATCAGCTAATACAGAGTACTCACTCATTAATATGAATCTAAGTTAGGAGCAATAAATGGCTGATGCAGTAACAACACAAACTATCTTAGACGATGGTGGTAAAAACTTAATAGTTAAATTAACTAATATTAGTGATGGCACTGGTGAAAGTAATGTTGCTAAAGTTGATGTATCTGCTTTAACCGCAGGTATTAATGGTCAAGCATGTTCAGGTATCAATATAAATAGAATATGGTTTAGTAATGTAGGTATGGGTTTCAAATTATTTTGGAATGCATCCTCAAACGTATTTATATTAGAAGCAGGAGCAGATCAAACTGATACTTGGGATTTTACTTGGAGTAGTAAAAGTTTGCCGGGAATACCTAATAATGCAGGTAGTGGGAAAAATGGTGATCTATTGTTAACTACTGTTGGACATACCAGCGGAGATACCTATAGCATCATTATTTGGGCAAATAAAACTTACGATACTGCTACTACAGCGTAATGTCGAAGTCAGTAAATACTGATAACAATTTACCTTTAGAAGCACGTCTAAGCGGTTTAGAAAGAGAATACGCTCTACGTTATGAATACATAGAGCGTAGGCTTGACGAAGGCAGTAAGAAGTTTCTTAGGATAGAAAATATGCTATGGGGTCTTTATGGTTTAGTCTCTGTTGCAGTAGCTTATATTAAATTTATATGATGGAAGAATCTGTAAAAAAGAAAATTAATCTTGAAGTAGAGATAGATGCTAATGCAAATACTTCTGGTGACAATCCATTTCAAAAATGGATACATCTTGCCAAGACGATAGATGCATGGAGAATATTTCCAAGAGCATTTGTTACTGTATACATCATATTGCTTTACAAAGTAGTCACATGGTTTATGGAAATACCTGAACCTAATCTTGAACAAGCAGGTCTTGTATCTATAGTTGTAGGTGCTATGGCTGCTGTCTTTGGCATTTACGCTGGCACATCCGGACAAAGTAAAAAGTTTAAAGGAGAAGATTAATGGCTAAAGACTCCAAGCTTAAAAATGCAGGAGTTAGTGGATACAATAAACCTAAACGTACTCCTAATCATAAAACTAAATCACATGTAGTTGTTGCAAAGAAAGGCGAACAAACAAAAACTATTCGCTTTGGACAACAAGGTGTTAGTGGTGCAGGAAAAAATCCTAAATCAAAAAAAGATAAAGCACGTAAGAAAAGTTATTATGCAAGACATAATGCACAAGATTCTAACCCTGATAAATTTAGTGCTAGATATTGGAGCCATAAAGTTAAATGGTAATTAGTAGGACACAAATAAAAAAACAAGTGGCAGACAAAAAAAACAAATCAAAAGTAAACGAAGCTGGTAATTATACTAAGCCTGATATGAGAAAAAAATTATTCAAAAGTATTAAGGCAGGTACTAAAGGTGGCAATGCAGGTCAATGGTCAGCACGTAAAGCACAAATGTTAGCTAAGAAATATAAAGAAAAAGGCGGAGGATACAAATGAAGGGAGTTAAACATTACAAAAGGGATGGTACTGAACACAAAGGCAGTTCTCACAAAATGCCTAATGGAGAGTTACACACTAATAAAACCCATACTAAAACTAGTGTTAAGTTATTTCACTTCAAAGACTTGTCTAAGAAAGCAAAGGTAAAAGCTAAGAAGTAATGAGCATAGCGAAGTCACAAAAATCTTTAAAAGACTGGACTAAACAAAAATGGAAAACAAAAAGTGGCAAGCCAAGTAAAGAAACAGGCGAAAGGTATTTGCCTGAGAAAGCCATCAAGGCAATGTCTAGTAAACAGTATGCTGCATCTACTAAAAAGAAAAGAGCAGATACAAAAAAAGGTAAACAGTTCTCTAAGCAACCTAAAGCTGCTGCAAAGATTTCTAAGAGGTATAGGTAATGTATGAATATAATTGTAAAGTTGAAAAAATTGTCGATGGAGATACTATCGATGTTGTGTTGGACCTTGGCTTTGATATCCTTTATAAGTCTCGCGTTAGGCTATATGGTATTGATACTCCCGAGTCACGTACTCGTAACTTGGATGAGAAGGTTAGAGGAAAAATGGCTTCGGCTTTCTTAAGAAAAGCCATAGAAGAAGGAGAAAAGGTTTGTATACAAACAAAACTTAAAGATTCAAGAGGAAAATTTGGAAGAGTATTAGGTGATGTAGTAGTAGATGGTGTAAACATAAATCAATCAATGGTTGACAATCATCATGCAGTCAAATACTTTGGACAAAGTAAAGATGATATAGAAGAAGAACATCTTAAGAACAGACAAATTTTAATTGATAATGGTATATTGGAACTTTAAAATATAGTAACACGTTTAAACATAAGGAGTAAAAGATGCCAAATGTAGGTAATAAAAAGTTTTCATACGATGGATCGGGTATGAAAGCTGCAAGAGAAGAAAGTAAAAAGACTGGTAAAGATATGGTCATCAACTATGACGAAGGCGGAATGGTTGAAGATTATCAAGAATTAGTTAAAAGAAAAGAAGGCGGTATGCTAAGTTATGGAACTGGTGGTATGACTGGATATAAAGCACCTAAAAAGAAATAAAATATGGCTACAGCCACTACTAATAGTTTTGATTTAGATATAGCAGAAGCAGCAGAAGAAGCTTTTGAACTAGCTGGTTTAGAAATGCGTACTGGCTATGACTTGCGTACAGCTAGACGTAGTATAAATCTTATGATGCTTGAATGGGCTAATAGAGGTTTGAATCTATGGCAAGTTGAATCAGGTAGTACAACCCTTACTGCTGGTACTTCTACATATACATTAGAAGGAGATACTATTGATTTACTAGAACATCATCTTAGAACTAATGATGGTGAAAGCAATTCACAAAGCGATACAGCTTTAACTAGAATATCTTTTTCACAATATTCAGATGTACCTAATAAATTAGATCAAGGTAGACCTAATGAAATATTAGTAAATAGAAATAGTGGTACTACAACATTTACTTTATATCCTATACCTGATAGTTCAGAAACTTATAAAGTAGTTTGGTATAGACTTAGACAAATATATGATGCAGGCAACCCAGCTTCTAATACTATAGATATACCTAAAGTTTTCTTGCCATGTTTAGTAGCAGGCTTAGCTTATTATTTAGCTATGAAGAATCCAGAAGCTTCACAAAGAATACCTTTTTTAAAACAACAATACGAAGAACAATGGAAGCTTGCCTCTGAAGAGAATAGAGTCAAAGCAGCTGTAAGATTTGTTCCGGGAGGTTACTAATATGTCATTTGCAAAAGGCAAACATGCATATGGTATATGTGATAGAACTGGTTTTAGATATCCTTTAAAAGATTTAAGGAATCAAATTAAAAATCAAAAAAGAACTGGTCTACTTGTTGGCAAAGATGTTCTTGATAAAGATCAACCTCAACTTCAGTTAGGTAGATTAAGACTTAATGATCCAGAAGCACTCAGGAATCCTAGACCACAAAACGATTTAGAAGCTAGTAGAGGATTGTTTGGATTCAATCCTATAGGTGGATGGAACTCTGCATTTGGTGATTCAAGTTTAAGCAACATGGTACTGAAAGGTAATATAGGAAACTTAAAAATTACAACAAGCTAATGTCATTTACATTTACAACATTAAAAACAGCTATACAAGATTACACAGAAAATACAGAGACCACATTTGTTAACAACCTGTCTACTCTAATAAAACAAGCTGAGAATAGAATTAATGGTTCAGTACAATTACCTGATTACAGAAAAAATCAAACCGCTTCTGTCACAGCTGATAACCCATACTTAGTATTACCTGATGATTTTTTATATCCTTACTCTCTAGCTGTTCTTGATTCAAGTAGTAACTACAGTTTTCTTTTAAATAAAGATGTAAACTTTATCAGAGAAGCTTATCCGGCTAGTGCATCTAATACAGGATTACCTGAGTTTTATGCACAGTTTGATGATACACATTTAATATTAGCACCTACTCCTGACTCAACGTATACAGTAGAACTACATTATTTTTATTTACCACAATCAATTACTGCATCATCAGATGGAACAAGTTGGCTTGGTACTAATGCACCTGATGCTCTTTTGTTTGGTTCTTTAGTTGAAGCATATATATTTATGAAAGGTGAAGCTGATGTTTTACAAACATATGAAACTAGATTTAAAGATGCATTAGAAAAACTTATTATAGAAAATGATGGTAGAAATAGAAAAGATGCTTATAGAAGTGGGCAATACAGAATAGAAGGGCAATAATGTTAAAAGAAAAAATATTAGAACTAGAAGGTAAACACATAGCTATAGTTGCTATGGGGATGAGTCAAATAGATTTTCATTTTTCTTTATTACATAGCAAGAAGTTTGACGAAGTTTGGGTTATTAATGCGATGATAGGTGTAGTTAATAAAGCAGACAGAGCATTTATACTTGATCCTATGTCAAGATTTTTAGATTCTGATGAAGCAGCATCTATGACACAAATGATGAGAGAAGAATTACCTAAAGTAGATTATCCTATTTACTCTTGCGAACTAGATTCAAGAGTTCCTGCTGTTGAAGAATACCCAATAGAAGCTGTAATTAAAGATACAGGATGTGCTTACTTAAATAATACTGTTGCTTATGCTATAGCATTTGCATATTGGAATAATGTAGGAACAATCAGTATGTTTGGTACAGATTTTACTTACAATACTAATGCACACTTTGCTGAAATGGGTAGAGCATGTTGTGAATATTGGTTAGGCAAATGCATGGAGAGGGACATTGATGTAGCTGTAGCTGTAAGATGTAATCTTTTAGATGCTAATGTAGATATGAAAGAAAAACTTTATGGTTACCATCGTTTAAACGATCCAGTAATTTCTTATGCAGAAAACGGAGAATTAAAAGTTTGTAAGTATTCTGAGATAGTACAAGAAAAAATGGTACCGCATGGAATAATAGGTAGAGAAAATCCTAAAGAATGGATTGTAGATGAAAGATCAAATGGAAGTACACCACCGGAGCCTATTGTTTACTAATGCAAACAGATAAATTTGAAATATCAGTAGGCAATCTTGGTGTAAAAACTACAGATTATAGAGGACATACAGTTGATGAGGTTGCAGATATGGCAACTGATAGACTGATTTCAATAAGCGATACAGCAGATGAGAGTATAAAAGCGCAAGCACATATATTTAAAGATGCTGCTCGTCAGGTAATTGGATACTATATGCGTGAAGCTATTAAGAATCACATATGCACAGTATGCAATCAATTAGAACAGCAAGGACATAAAGACCTTGCTAATATTATAAGGAGGCTATAATGGCTATAACACAAGCAATGTGTACTTCATTCAAGAAAGAACTATTGGAAGGTGTGCATAATTTTAAAAACTCAGGTGGAAACACATTTAGATTAGCACTGTATACAAGTAGTGCTACTATGAGTGCAGCTACTACTGCGTATACAACTTCACAAGAAGCTACTGGTACTAACTATACAGCCAAAGGAAACGCACTTACACGTGTCGATCCTGCAACTTCAGGCACAACTGCATTTACAGACTTTGCTGATCTTACATTTGGCACTGCTACTATAACTGCTAGAGGATGTATGATCTTCAATGACACTGCTTCGGGTGATCCAGCAGTAGCTGTATTTGATTTTGGTGGAGATAAAACATCTACAGCAGGTTCATTTACTATTACGTTTCCAACTGCTGACGCATCAAACGCTGTTATAAGAATAGCATAAGGATTTAAATGGCAACTGGTTGGGGTAGAGCAGGTTGGGGTACAGATTCTTGGGGTGTTACCTCAGTAGAGGTAGCTGTAACAGGATTAGCTGGCACATCTGCATTAGGCAATGAAACTGTTACTTGTGATGCTAATGTAACTGAAACAGGTGTAGTCGGAACATCTGCATTAAACTCAGTTGTAGCTGCTGGTTTTGCTATACAAGGTGTATCAGGTAATGCATCAACTGTAGGTCTTGGGGATGAGACAGTAACTTGTGATGCAAATGTATTTCCTACAGGAGTAGCAGGTACAAGTGCTTTAGGAAGTATAGGACTTGTCACAGTCAATATACTTTCAATAACTGGTCTTGCCGGAACAACTGCACTAGGTACAGAAACAGTACAAGCAGATGCTAATGTAGCTGTAGACAATGTATTAGCTACAGGAGCAGTAGGAACAGTCACTGTTTGGAGTGATGTAGTTCCGGGAGTTAATAACACATGGTCTGCTGTAGATTCGTCACAAACTACAACATGGAGTGACGTAGCAGCCTAAATGGTTTAATATTTATACAGAGGAAAAATTATGGCAACTTATGTAAATGATTTAAGATTAAAAGAAATTGCAACCGGTGATGAGTCGGGTACATGGGGAACATCAACGAATACAAATTTGGAACTGATTGGCGAAGCTTTAGGCTTTGGAACAGAAGGCATAACAACCAACGCAGATACGCATACTTCTACAGTAGCAGATGGAGCTACAGACCCTGTAAGGGCTATGTATGTTAAATATACAGGTACATTAGACTCAACTTGTACGATTACTATTGCACCTAATACTTTAAATAGAGTACATATTATTGAGAATGGAACAAGTGGTTCACAGTCTATTATTATAAAGCAAGGTAGTGGAGCAACTGTAACTATACCAACGGGTGCAACTAAGATGGTTTACTTAGATGGTGCAGGTAGTGGAGCAAAGGTAACTGATGCTTTTGCTTCTTTAAATTTGCAAACAAGTGGCATTATAGAAACATCATCAGCAATACAAACCCCATTAATAGAATTTACAGATGGTGATGACGCTATAACTATAGCTGATGGAGGTGGTACAACTTTTGCACAAACAGCTACTTTTAGTGGTGACATAGATTTAGCTGGTTCTATAGACGTAGATGGAACTACAGAAACAGACGCACTAACTATTAATGGTTCAGCACTAAACTATAAAACTTTTGGTACTAGTTCATTTATGCTTGGAGATACTACTACAGGTACTATAGATGCAGCAGATAATAATGTAGGTGTAGGTGTAGATGTTTTTGCAGCTTTGACTACAGGTGATGATAATGTTGCTATTGGTAAAAGTGCCTTAACAGCCAACACTACAGGGTATGACAATGTAGCAGTTGGTTCAAGTTCCTTATTAGCAAACACTACAGGAAGAAGAAATACTGCTGTAGGTAGATTATCTATGATTGCTAATACCACAGGAAACTTTAATAGTGCATTTGGATATAACGCAGGAACTGCTATTACAGAAGGTACTTCAAATACTGCTGTAGGTGATTCGGCTTTAAAAGCAAATACAACTGCTTCTAACAATACTGCTGTTGGTCAAGCTGCACTTGTAGCCAACACTACAGGACACTCAAATGTCGGTATAGGTTCTGCATCTTTAGATGCTAATACAACTGGAATTAGAAATACTGCTGTTGGTTTTGAATCGTTAAGTGCAAATACTGAAGGTACACAAAACACAGCAGTCGGTAAAGGTGCTTTACTTGTAAATACCACAGGTATTGAAAATACAGGAGTTGGTTCAAGTGCTTTAGATGCTAACACCACAGGTAATTCTAACACAGCAGTAGGACAAGGTTCTTTAGATAATAATACAACTGCTTCAAATAATACTGCGGTTGGACACGATTCTTTAAAGGCAAACACTACAGGTACAGGAAATGTCGCAGTTGGTTCAGGTTCCTTAGATGCCAATACCACAGGAGATTACACAGTTTCAGTTGGAAGAAATGCTCTTACTGCACAAACTACTGGTGGAAACAATACTGCTGTTGGTGATAGTGCACTTGCAGCAAACACCACAGCTTCTAATAACACCGCAGTTGGCTATGGTTCATTAATAGCAAATACTACAGGTGAATATAACGTAGCAGTAGGTGCTACTGCAGGAGATGCACTTACTACAGGAAGTCTCAACACAGCAGTTGGTTACAACACATTAGGCGTAGCTACAACAGCAGCAAACAATACTGCTTTAGGTGGTCAAGCATTAGCAGTTAATACATCAGGAGCAAACAACACAGCAGTTGGTATGAATGCTATGGTAGCAAACACTACAGGTGCAGAAAACACAGCAGTAGGTGCAACAGCAGCAGACGCAGTAACAACAGCCTCATCTGTAACTGCTATAGGATATGGAGCATTAGGAGCATGTACTACTGGTGCAAATAATATAGCAATAGGTGTTGGTGCTGCTTCTTCAGTTACTACTTCTACTTATCAATTAGCTATTGGCGATACTGCTTTAGACGCAGTAACAGGTGGTTCGTATCAAATTGCTATTGGTAATGTTGCCCTAACTAAACAAAATACTACTAGTGGTAATGTGTTTAATACAGCAGTTGGTCATTTTAGTATGTCAGAATCTACAACAGCTAATGACAATACAGCAGTAGGTTACGCTTCTTTAGTAGACATGACAACCGCAACAGGAAATACAGCTTTTGGTAATTATGCAGGAGAGAATATCACTACTGGTTACTCAAATGCGTGCATTGGTCGTAGTTCTGGTGATGTAATAACTACGGGATATGCTAACACGTTAGTAGGTTATGGAACTAACGTAAGTGTTTATAGTGGAAATAATCAAATTGTTTTAGGTAATGGTCTATTAAGTCATGGTAATAACACATTTACATTTGGTAAAGGCACTGGTAACGATAGAGTTTATAATAACTTTGATACAAACGCTTCTTGGACAAGAGTATCTGATGAAAGATACAAAGAAAATATTGTACCTAATAATGATTGTGGTTTAGCTTTTATTAACGATTTAAACCCAGTAACTTTTACTTGGAAAGCAAAAGCAGACATAGACCCAAGCTTACCCGACTATGATGAAACTCAATTAAAACCACAATATAATAAAAAAATGTATGGTTTAATAGCACAAGAAGTTAAGGAAGCTATTGATGAACATAGCATTGAAGATTTCGGTGGTTGGGATGTAGAAGAAAATACAGGCATACAATCTGTTTCACAAGAAATGTTTATACATCCTCTTATTAAAGCAGTTCAAGAACTTTCAGCAGAAGTAGAAGAACTTAAGAAAAAATTAAACTAAAATATTTATGACTATACCAATCAAAACAGTAGCACAAACCCTTACATCAGCTATGGATTCAGTAAATGTAATTAATTACATAAAAACAGGTATTGGACATGATGGTGAATCTTATAGAGCAACAATAGGAATGTCGCAATCTGAAATAAACACTATGGTAGATAATAATGTAAAACATTTAGAAAGCGTACTTGCTTATGACGGCACTAAACGCTATCCAGATGTGGCTGGTTCTTCAGTAGATAAATCTGCTTATACAACAGCTATTACTACAGGTAAAAATTATATAACCGCAAATTCATAAGGAGAATAATATGGCTCAAACAGTAGCAGAATGCTTAACAGCAGCAACAGATAGCGTAACGCTTATCAACGACATTAATACGAATGGCAGCGATTCTGAGTACGTTTTAGATGGCTCTACGCAAGCCGAAATAAATGAATTGGTACAACGTAATGTTGACCACTTAGAAACTATCTTGCTTTATGAACCTGTTGATTCAGATGATGATACACCTAACGTAGTCGGCTCATCTTCAAGTAAAAAAACTACTTGTAGTGGCGGAGTTACAACTGGTAAAGCTTATATAGCAGCTAATTCATAAGGATAAAAAATGACTGAAGAAAAAGCAGTAGAAACAACTGAAACTACAGACCAACCTGTAGACCCTCAATTACAACAAAGAATCGCTTATACAGAAACTTTGCAACAAGAAATTCAAAATCTTAGAGAGCAAATGGCTCAACTACAATATCAATTAGATATTAGAGTTACAGCTTTAGTGGGTTATCAAAGTACCTTAGAAGTAATTGAAGAACCTGTTTTAAATGGCATAGACAAAACTAAAGAAAAATAAAATGCCATTAGCTAGGTATACATTTAAACCCGGCATAAATAAAGAAGGAACTTCATATAGTAATGAAGGTAATTGGTTTGATGCTGACAAAATAAGATTTCGTGCAGGTCGTCCTGAAAAAATAGGAGGATGGGTTAAGAAGTCTATCAATAGTTTTTTAGGCTCGGCAAGAAAACTACATCAATGGATTGGTTTAGACACAGATAAATTTATAGGTTTAGGTACACATATAAAATTATATTTACTTAAAGGTAATGCTTTTTATGACATTACACCTGTAAGAGCAACAACAACTAACGGAATTACATTTGCAGCTACAGATGGCAGTTCAACTATTACAGCTACCGATTCTGATCATGGAGCAAACAAAGGTGATTTTGTTACTATTGCTGGTTCAGCAAGTCTAGGTGGTCTAATAACAGCAGCTGTATTAAATCAAGAATATGAAATTGCATCAGTTACAAATGTAAACGTATATACATTTATTGCTAAAGATACATCAGGAGATACAGTAACTGCCAATAGTAGTGATACAGGTAATGGTGGTGCAGGAGTTGATGGTGCTTATCAAATCAATATAGGTTCTGATTTTTACACAAGTGGATTCGGTTTTGGTTCAGGTAACTGGGGTCAAAGTTCTTGGGGTGGTGGTATTAATAGTTTTTCTACACAACTTAGATTATGGACATTAGATAATTTTGGAGAAGATTTAGTTGCTAATCCAAGAGGTGGAAGTATTTATTATTGGGACAAAACAAATGGAGAAACTACAAGAGCAGTAGATTTTTCTACACTTACTAATGCATCTGATACACCTACAATAGCAAATCAAATAATTGTTTCAGAAATAGATAGGCATATTATTTGTATGGGATGTAATCCTATTGGAACTACAACACAAGACCCTATGCAGGTTAGATGGTCAGATCAAGAAAACGCTGCACAATGGACACCAAAGACTAATAATACTGCTGGAGGTTTAAGGCTTTCATCAGGTTCTGAAATTGTAGGAGCAGTTAGAACAAGACAAGAAATAGTTATATTTACAGATACTTCTTTATATTCTATGCAGTTTATTGGTCCTCCTTTTATATTTGGTATTAATTTAATAACAGAAGGTACAAGCACAGTATCACCACAAGCATTTATAAATGCTAATAATGTGGTTTATTTTATGGATCAAGATAATTTTTATATGTATTCAGGTTCAGTTCAATCTTTACCCTGTACAGTAAGAGCATATGTATTCGAAGATTTTAATTATGGACAAACATTTAAAGTATTTGCTACACGGAATGCACAGTTTAACGAAGTATCATGGTTCTATTGTTCAAGTACATCAGAAGAAATAGATAGATATGTTACTTATAATTATCTTGAGCAAACATGGTCAATAGGTACATTACCAAGAACATCATGGATAGATGCTGGAGGTGCTTCAAGTAACCCTTTAGCAGCAGGTTTTAGTGGTACATCATCTAATTTTTTATATGAACATGAAGTAGGTTCTAATGATGATGGTTCAGCAATGACAGCCTTTGTAGAAAGTGCAGACTTTGATGCAGGTGATGGTAATCAATTCATGCACATTCAAAGATTAATACCTGATGTTGCTTTTATAGGTACAGATACAGAGCCTGAACTTACATACTCAATAAAGACTAGAGACTTTCCTTTAGGTAGTTTAAACACTGCAACAACTGCAACTATAACCAATACAACTGGTGTAGCTTATGTTAGAGCAAGAGCAAGACAGATGAGAGTTAGAATAGAAAGCACAGATGTAGATAATAGCTGGAGACTAGGAGATACAAGGTTTGACATTAAAGCGGATGGAAGAAGATGAGCGAAGCATTCAATGTAAACACTCCATTAGAAATACCACCTGAAGAATATAGTGCGGATTATATACGTAGATTAATAAATCAACTGCGTTTAAACTTCGTGCAAATAGATTCACCTGATAATATCAGAGAGGTATCACAAGCATTTGATTGGTATATTTCATAATGGCAAATAGATATACACAAGTAATAACAACACTAGCAACAACAAATGCTACTAGCGTTTACACAGTACCTGATAATAAAACAGCCATAGTAAAAACATTAAGTGCTTACAATGTAGATGGCAGTAGTGCAATGACACTTACTGTACAGGTAACAGACACGAGTGAAAGTGTAACAGCTACTTGGGATATAGAGTCCATAGCTGCAACAACTCGCAAAGGATTTTTAACTAACGGAGAGGTGTTAGTTTTAGATGAATTAGATATAATAAAGCTTACTGCCAGTACAGCAGATAAATTTCACATCGTAATAGGTGTGTTGGAAATAGATTAGGAGACCACTATGAGTAACTTTCCACTTAAAAATGCAGCAGATCAACTAGCCACACAGGGGAGATATGGCGATACTATGATGGTTCATATGAACCCCATAGAAGTCGATGCCTTGGCAAAACTATCACCGACTGGTCAGTTGACTATAAACCCACAAACAGGGCAACCAGAAGCGTTTCTGCCCCTTCTAGGATCATTGCTTGCACCAACACTATTAGGTGGCACAGCATTAGGTGCAACACTTGGAACAGTAGGAGCATCTGCATTAGGTACAGGACTAGGTACTATTGCCGAAGGTGGTAGTCTGAAAGAAGGTATAACAGCTGGAATAATGGGTGGACTAACAGGTGGTTTACTTAAAGGAATTATGCCGGGCGCACCTACAGAGATACCCGGAACTGAAGCAATAGAAGCAACAGCAGGACAAGCAGCACAAGCAGCAGTACCAGCATCAACTGTTGCTATGCCACAGATAAATACTTTACAAGATTTAAATGCTGCAACTACAGGCACATTAGGAATGGGTAATGTAGCTGTACCTACCTCTGGTGGATTTTTAAATCAACTAGGTAGTAATTTAGGAATTACATCAGGAGCAAGTGATGCAGCAGTACAAGCAGGTCAAGGCATAAGTCAAGGACAAGCTTTAATGACACAAGGTGTGCCAGCAGCAGCATCAGGACTTGTTGGTGAAATGTATGTACCAATGGACTATGACATGCCAGCAGAAGAACCTGATCCATTTGGCGACTATGAAGGACCATACATGCCTACAGAACAAAGAACTATGATTCCGGGAAGTGGAGGCGATCCATTTGGTTCAGCCTTTGGTGGTGAGCAAATGCTTATAGGAGGCAATCCTTTTCCATCTGGACCTGAATTTGATGAGGGTGGTAAAGTAAGTAATCCTTATGATTTTTTACCTCCTATGTCAGGATTAGCATTAGCTGGTAAAGCAATGCAAGGTATGGGTGTGCAACCTTTTTTACCTATGGTATTAGATAAATATTATGGTTCTGATGATGACAAACCAAATACAGAAGAAGAAATGAAACGTCAGATGATAGGCACAGTACCAGTTGATATGGTTGCAGGTATGGATGCAATGCAAGTACCTACAGATATGTTAGCTGCTGGTGGTATGCCTTTACAGAATCCAAGTAAAGCTGATCTTGATAATGATGGAACGCTATCTTCATATGAAAGAACAAGAGGCAAAGCTATAGAAGGCAACATGAAAAACATGGGTGGTCTTATTAGGATGGCAACAGGTGGTATGCCTGCACAAGAAGAAATAGCACGTAGTTCAGAAGATTTAGAAAGAATGAAAATAGATCAAGCTATACAAGAACAATTAGCTAGAAGTATGTCAGCACCTATGATTGATCCAAGACTAGGAAGAATGGCTGATCCTATTAGTACACCTACACAAAGAACTTTAAATGATGTAATGACACCACAGCCTTATCAAGCACCATCATTAGCAGATATAAGAAATATGCAAACAGCATCACTAGATAGAATGTTTGTTCCAACAGACCCAGACAATAGAATAGATAGAGGGATGGCAACATTTAACAGACAATACAATCCTGTTGTTAGAGGAATAGAAGCAGCAGCACCTGTTCTTACTAAGGGTGCTTTAGAACTTTACGAAGCTATAGACGAATATAGAAAAAGAGATAACTAATGGCAAAAGGAGCAAAAGGTGGAGGAACTAATATCCCTGATTTTGGAGCGGATTATTTCCAATCGCAATATCCTATTGGTCCTGTAGGCGGAAGAACAGCAGGCAAAGCAAACACAGGACAGTTTGGTGGGTTCGGTAATATAAGAAGAATGCCACCACCAAGACCTTCATTGCAACAACAATACGCAGGACTTAATCAAGGTGTACAAGGATTCCAACCTTTAGGTATTAGAGGATATACACCGCCACCACCAAGGTTTCAGCCTTTTCCAATATATGGAGGCGGACGTGGAGGTAAATCTGGAGGCGGATTCGGAGGCGGAGGCGGATTCAATCCATTTGGATATAATTCTTTCCAAGGAAATCCTTTCTTAAATCAACCACAATTACCAACCATTCCTTTTGATCCACCACCTGTTTATGAAACATTACCAGCACCAAAGTTTCCTGAAATAGAATTTGATTCCTTTGATTATTTAGATACTTACAATAGAGACTTTCAAGATTTTGATCGTGAAAGTATTCCATTACCTCAATTTACAAAACAAGTAGTTGAAGGAGGAGCCGATAGATTTGTTCCACAAATACCAATAATACAAGAACCTATAGTTCCTCTTGCAATAGATCAAGGTTTACAAGACAGAGCAGCAGAAACACAACTGGCTTTAGAAACAGCAACAGGACCAAGAACAGAAGGAGAGTTTCAAGCAGCTAAAAATGCTGCAACCGCAGCTAATTTACAAAAAGCTTTTGCTGAAAGTGGAGGCAAAACATTTGAACAAGAACAAGTTGAAGCTGCAAATGCAGCTGCTCAAGCACAAAGTTTAGCTAATAGACCTTCATCTGTTACAAATACATTTTCTAATATTGGAATGAATCCACAACAAATGAATATTCCTAATATGAATATGAATGTAGGTAAAGCAGCTGGAGGTAGAGTACAAGGATTTGCTGAAGGTGGAATGCCTGAAGAAAACCAAACTGGTGAAAGATTAGAAGAAGAAACTATTATGGCACTTATGGGCAAACATCCTAATCCTAAACAAGTATTTAATAAATACCTTGAAGTATATGGTGAAGAAGGATTAATGGCACTAGCAGCAGAAGTAGAACAAATGATGTCATCACAAGGAAGGATGATTGATGGAGCAGGAGGGGGAGTTGATGACTTTGTACCAGCTATGATAGATGGGGTACAACCAGCAGCTTTATCTAAAGATGAATATGTAATACCAGCAGATGTAGTTGCCCACGCAGGTGATGGATCAAGTGAAGCTGGCGGTAAACAATTTGATCAATTAGTATCTAGGGTTAGACAATCTAAAACAGGTAATACAACTCAACCTGAACAAATAGAGTTTGAAGAAGAAATAGAAAGAGTTACTTAATGAAAGTTTATTTAGTACCACAAGAACATATTACACAGATATATCCTGATATAGAAAAGTATGTAGATAGAATGGTGCCAACTGCATATGGTAGATTTGAAAAAATAGATTTAGTAAATGACATACTATCAGGCAAGGCAACCCTTTGGGTAATAATGGATGAAGAAGATGACAATAAGTTATATGGAACTATATTTACAGAATGGTCTTATTATCCTAGAAAAAAAATGTTATCAATTTCTTTTGCAGCTGGTGATAAATTAGATTCTTGGATAGAAGAATCATTAAAAGTTCTTGAAAATTGGGCAGTTGATAATGATTGTGATGCAATGGAAATTACTGGCAGAAAAGGATGGGTTAAAAAATTAGAAGACTATGATTGGAAACAAGAATTTATAATAGTAAAAAAAGAAAATCTTAAAAAAAGAACTTTAGAAGTTGTCAAAACGGAGAAAAAAGAATGGGAAAAAGCAAAGGAGGACCTCCTCCAACTCAACAAGTAACGTCTAAGACATATCAAAGTAGACTGCCTGAGTATGCTGCACCTTTCTACAAAAATCTTGTAGGAAGAGCGCAAGCATTATCTTATGAGGATTACATTCCTTATGAGGCTCCTCGTGTTGCCGGATTCTCTCCTGAAAGCATTGGAGCGCAAGAAGGTATAAAAGCTTTAGCTAGTAGAGACTTGCCCGGAATAGCACAAGCTAGAAACATAGCTGGTGTAGCAGCTACTGCTGGACCTTTGATGGCTGGTTCACAATATGGTGGAACTAATGTTCAAAGTAGATTTGGAGGAATGCCTATAAGAAGTCAGTATCAAGCAGGTCCTATAAGAAGTACATATGCAGCAGCACCTATAAGATCAGGTGTGCAAGGTTTTGGACCTGAAGCATATATGAGAGCATCAAGAGGTTTTGATGATAGATCAGCACAAAGATATATGAATCCATATCTAAGCAATGTTCTTAATAGACAACAACAAAGAGCAACAGATAGATTTGGTGAACAAAGAGCGCAAAGAAATCAACAAGCAATACAAGCTGGTGCATTTGGTGGAAGTAGGCAAGGCGTGCAAGATGCAATAGCACAAAGAGAACTTAACGAATCATTACAAGATATAGAAGCAAAAGGATTGTCTAATGCGTTTACACAGGCTCAACAACAATTTGAAAGAGATAGAGCAGCTAGATTCCAAGGACTTACATCAGCAGATGCAGGTCAATTAGCACTAGCAAAACAAAGAACATCAGAACAAATGGCAACAGAAGATGCTAAAAGACAAGCAGCAGATCAAAATTTAAGAGCGCAAATAGCACAACAAAATGCATTACAAGCAGCTGGTGGACAATCATTAAAGGCACAGATAGCTACAATGCAGGGACTATCAGATGCAGATAAAAGAAGTTTAGAAGCACAGATAGCAACAGGTAGATTCTCACAGGCAGCAGGAGCGCAAGATTTACAAGCACAACTTGCTAATCAAAAAGCAATGGAAGCTGCATATGGTAGAGGATTAAAAGGATCACAACTATTAGCAGGTCTTGATAAATCAGAACAAACATTAGATTTACAAAGATTAAAAGCTTTATCAGATGTAGGTGGACAGAGACAAGCCTTAATGCAAAGAGCGTATGATCAACAGTATGAAGACTTCTTGGCACAAAGAGAATATCCATATCAACAGCTTGAAAGATTTAGTGCCATACTACAAGGCATGCCAACACGTGAAAGTTTTGCAGAAAGAAATTTTGGACAAGCAGCTAATCCTACGGCACAATTATTAAACACAGGACTAGGTGCATTTGGAGCATTTAGAGGAATGGGAGGAGGAGGCTAATGATAGATAATAATATTAACAATTTAATATCTATGGCTGAGAGACAATCAGATCAGCGTTTAGCACAAGAATTAAATCCACAAACAGAAACTGGATTGCTTGGTCCTGCATTTATATCTGCTTCTGAGTTAGCTTATAGACAAAAAATTAGAGAAGAATCACAAGCACAACCGAATCAAAGTCCTCCGATAGTTGAACAATTAGCACAACAAGCTATGCCACAGCCTATGCCTATGCAACAACCTATGCCTATGCAACAGCCTATGCCACCACAACAGATGCCACAACAACCTATGGCACCACAAGGCTTTGCAATGGGTGGTCTTATAAAGATGGCTAATGGAGGATTTCCAACTCCATATGAATATGATGAAAAAGAAATAGAAGATAGAGCGTTAGAAAAAACAGGTACATTTTTTAGTGAACTAGGTAATCGTGCAGGTGATGTATTATCAGATGTAGCGTATGGTGCTGGCGATTCACAAGCTTTAGGTAGATATTCAAGAGGTGAAAATCCTGATGAATTTTTATATGGAAGAGATAGATTTGATAGTGCATTAAAAAGAGCAGGGTTGCCACCAGATGCTACACCAGAAATGGTAACAGCGTATAGAAGTGGAACTCCTGTATCTGCATTTAAACCAGCAGTTGATACTATTAAAACAGCTTATAGTCCATCAGCTATACAAGAAGAACTAGGTCAAGGTAATCCTGTTTTTGTTGGCAATATAGATTATGGCGGTAATCAATTTAATATTAAAGACGCATCTATTGCAGGACCTGCTACTTCTAAAGATATAGATGATGCTTCAAAAAGAGTAGGAACTGATGATGGTATTACAACATCCTCAATGACAACCTCTGATAGATTATTACAATCTGCATCAAGTAATATGTCAGCTGGTATGAATCCTGTTGTAGCTTCATCTAGTATTGATACAGGATACTCAAACATGAATCCAGATTATCAACCTGATCCTTCTATAAAAAAATTACCTACTACTGGTGTAGCTAAAGCAGCTAAACAAGATGCATCCTATGCAGCTGCATCAGATTATGAAAATCTTATACAAAAATCTATTAATAAAATGACAGATGAAAAAGGTAAGATGCAAAATAAATGGTTACGTATTGCAGCTGGTGCATTTAATGCAGCACAAAAAGGCTCACCGACTTTATTAGGTGGACTTGCTGATCTTGGTTCCGGAGTTACAGAACAACTTTTAGCTTTAGATAAAGACGAACAAAAACAAGCACAAGAATTATTTGCTTTGTATTCTGCTAGAGAAAAAATTAGATACGATAGATACACTACAAAACGTGATTACGATAAAGATAGAAAAACTAGATTATCTGATAGTATTAAAAATTATAATGCAGACCTTGGTAGATATCTCAATGTAGATGTCATTTCAGATTTAGAGAAAAAAGAAGCTAAAGCTATACTTGCTACACAATATGCAGATCAAGGAGTTAAAACAGCACAATCAGATTACGCAAGATATATAAAAGAAATTAATGGTATTGTTGAAGGGATTGATGCAGATATAAAAGCCGGAAATATAGATCAAGATGGTTTTGCAAGTGCATTAGATCAAGCTTTAAAAGCTGATCCAGCATTAGCATTAATGTATGATGTAGCTAAAGATAGACAAACTCAAGGAGTCGAAGACTGGCTTGAAGAAGGACTAATCATATAGAGGATATAGTATAAAGATATAAGATGGCAGACGAACCTAGAAATACACCAAATCCTTTTGAGATATTTGGTTCAACTACTGGCAATACACCTGATCCATTTGATATATTTGATACATATCAAAGACCTCCAACACAAGATAATACTTCCGAGCAACTAGGTACTGATAAAGTTAATGACAGGTCATTACCTATATTTGGTCTTGCTACAAATAACTTTACCCCTGACGAAAACGATTGGATAGATAGCGTTATAGCTGCACCTAGAGGTGTACTACGTGGTGCTGCAAGGACTATACCTTTATTGGGTGAAGGTGTGTGGGGTTTACTTGATCTAGCAACCAACCTTTCAGGTCAAGAAGATTGGTTAAATCCTAGAGAGAGTGCATTTATATCTAGGATGGATGAACTACGTGAAGCTATTGGCGCAGAAGATAGTGTAGCTGGTAGAACAGGTGAAGCTTTAGGTAGCATATTAGGTTTTGTAGGCACAACTGTATTAACAGGTGGTGCTGGAGCAGCATCAAGATTAGGTGTTGGTTATAATGCATTAAAAGCTGGGGAGTTGACAGCTGGAGCAGCTACTAAAAGTTTAGCATCAGCTATGCAAATAGCAGCACCGGGTTCCGCTATTGGTGTAGCAGAAGCTAGTGGCAGAATGCGTGAGTATGAGGCTGAAACAGGAGAAGATTTATCTGTTGCCGATAGAAACTTAGTATATGCATTAGGTGTACCTTTAGGTGCAACAGAAATATTACCTATAGTAAGACCATTATCCATATTATTATCAAAGATAACTAAACGAGGATTGCCTAAAGAAACCATTGACACCTACATGGACTTGGCAAGGTCAGCAGTTATAACAGGTACAGCAGAGGGAGCGCAAGAAGCATTAGCAAGCATAGGTCAAGATGCTATTGAAAAAGGAGTCTATAACGAATCAGCATCTATAGGTGATTCTATAGCATCAGAGTTTGGATATGGGGGTGGTGCTGGTGCTATCTTTGACTTAGGTGTTAACTTACTTACTAAAGGTAGACCAAAAGGAGGTAGACCGGTTGGACCTATTGAAGATGAAAGCGATGGATTAACTGGCGAAGAAACAGCAGAGGTAGAGGATGCATCTACTACAGATGTAGGAAGGACTAGTACAGTAAGAGACTTTACTGGTAGCGAAGAAATAGTATTAAAGGATGAGTTTGTAATACCTACACAAAAAGAACCTACTCCTTTAAATGATACAGTTTTAGTTAATACAGCAACAGGTCCGCAAGCAGAAATAGAAGCACAAGCACAAACAATAAAAGATGAAGTGCCTACGATACCTGATGTAGAAGAACAAATAAAAACTGAAGCAGTAAGACAACAACTACAAGAAGTTAATCCTGAATTACAAGCTAATCTTGAACAAGAAGTACAACTTGAAAGACAAATACAAGAGTTAGAAGATGCAGATCAATTAACAGAAGCTGATGGATTAAAAGAACAAATAGATACAGTAAAAAAGAAACAAGTAGAATTAATTAAAAAAGAAAAAGTACCTGTTAAAAGAAGTAGATTAGTACAAACTTTTAATAGACCTGATGGTGAATCTTTTACTGCAAGATTTCCTGATAGAGAAAGTGTTGATGCATATTCAAATAAAAATGTAGTAAAAACAAAGAACAAACTTAATATAACTACACCTGCATACAGTCAATTTAAAAATAAATACGATGCTTACGTAACAGAAGAAGTTAACACAGCATATAAATCTGATACAAGAGACTTCAAACTACAGAGTTTTAAAGACTTCGTTTCACAAGAACAAGCCACAGTACAAACTGAAGATATATTAAGTCAGGCAAATTTTAAGAATATAGATACAAACAATGATGCGTTTAAACGATTTTTGTTTTTAAACACTAAGAAAACAAATATAAAAGATTTAACTGGTTTACAAAGAAGAAATATCTTTAGACAAATAGAAGCATTACCTACACAAACTGCAACTAAAACAAGTATTGATAAAGCCTTTAGTGAAAGTATAGATAACAGGCAAGCCTTTAGTAAGAATGAAGCTATCAAAGAAAGAACTAAAGAGTTACAAAATAAATACAACACAAACCAATTACTAGATATAGCTAAATCTAGTGGAGTAAGTGAAGAGTTTATACAAGATACTGTAGGGCAAAGAGATAAAGCAACTATAGCTAGAGGTATAGCTAGAAGAGAAATTAATAATCAGATATCAGCAGAAGAAAACTACGAACAAGTAGCAGTAAGAACTGTACCTAATGTACAAGTAAGAAAAGTAAAAACAAAAGCAGCTGATCAAGCTAAAGGATTCCAACAATATAGCGTTTTATATCCTGATGACACAGTATTAAAAACTTTAATCCCAGCAAATATAGATGTAACAGACGCAAAAGAACAAGCAGCAAGGCAAACCTTTGCACAGAGAGTAGAAAAATTAGAGCAAGAAAATACTAAAATAAAAGAAGCACCTGATGCATCACAACAAGATTACATACAGGCTGTTAATAACTCATTGTTTAAACGTACTAATCCTTTAGCAGAGTTACTTGCTATAGCTGGACCGCAAGTTAAACAAAGCAGAACTCCAGCAATACAAACTGAACAAGTACAACAATTAATAGAAGAAGCACCTGAGTTAGAAGTACCTGATATATCAGGCATTAACTATTCAGGAAACTTATATAAGTTTAAAGACAATATAAATGCCAGTGATCTTGTAATGAATTTAAAACGTATAGTAAAAAGAACTATGCCTGATGCAGATGTGCGTGCAGTAGATAATTTATTTGATGAAGAAGGTAATGAAGTAGCCGGTGTAACTATTGGTGACATGATAGCTATAAATTTAGAAACAAACCCTGAGAGTGGTAGACCTAGATTTGCTTCACCTACAGACACTGTGTATCACGAAGCTGTGCATTATTTTATAAATAATAATTATTTTAAACCAGAAGTATTACAAATTTTAGCCGAGAATCAACAAAGAATTTTTGACATAGCACAGACAAGATTTGGAGGAGAAGTAGAAACTTTTGAAGAGGCTGTTGCTATAGCATCTGGATATTATAACGAACAAAAATTACAAGGCAGAATTCCTTTTGAATTTACACCGGGAATTAGAAGAGTATTTGAACCTATCTTTAAATTCTTTAATCAAGTTTCTAAATATTTTAGTGGCAAAAAATACAGAAGATTAGAAGATGTATTTGATGCAATAAGGACAGGTGATTTATATCAAGATGCAGTAGACAACCCTAGAATACTTAGCCCACCTCAACAACAGTTTTCTGATGAACTGTTTAAACGAACTGGTTATGTTGGATCATATAAAGGCGGACCATTAACTGAAGACATGAATCTTGATTATGATGCAGAAAGGAACATGACACCTTTATATAGCAGATCACCTTCTTTTGGGCTTGTAGAATTAAAGACTAGTAAGATGGGTCAAAGAATTGATAGGTTACAAGAGGCTGTAGATAACACTAAAACTAAATCTACTAAAGCAGACAAATGGTTAACAACTAATAAACAAGGACAAGAGTTGCTTACAGGTTCTAATATACCTTTTAATAAACTTTATTTACAAGACACAAGATTAGAAGAATGGTTAGCAGAACAAGTAAATAAAGATGGTGTACCAAGAGAAGTAAGTATAGATGAAATAAAAAACTATCTTAAAACTAATACTGGTTTTATATCTATGCAAATGACAGGTGGTGATATTACAACTTATGTAAGAGCAACCAATCTTGATGAACAACAAACTATAAAATATTATCAAGATGAAATAAAAAATAACTCTACATCTTTAAATATACTTACATCAGGTGTGCAATCACATTTAGTAAATCAAGATGCAATTTATAAGAAATTAAAAGAAGAGTTTTATACAGGTCCAGATGATCAAGCATCAGGAGCATTTTATAATTTAACTAGAAATTTAGATGAAATAGAAAAGTCTTATAAAAAATTAAACTTATCAATGAAACTTCCCATAGAAAGAAACTTTGATATTTTAAGACAAGCATTAAATGTAGAAACTAAATCACCTGATTTTATTTTTTCAGATTCTAAAGCTGGCGATATTGAAATAGCAATTAATCAATTAACTGTATCAGGACAGTTGCTACAAGATAAAGATGCTTTAAGAAAAGCTGACCCTGATGGTTACTTAGAAAAATTTTTAGTAGGTTTAGAAAACAATCAAATTGTTAGTGATCCTGTTATAGAAATCTTAGATGAAATAAATGCAGATTCATTTGATGGTGGTGGTAGATATACTAAATTAGATATACAAGACAACAAATTAACACAATTAATTAATGCAAGAAATTCAGCAAAAAGATCATATGAATATTTTTCAAAGTTACTATATGGGGAAGGCGCACTAGGAAAATTGAATCCAACTATTATGTCTTCATATGAACGTGCTGCATATATAATAACTCCCGGATTTAATATAGATACTACAAGTGGTAAATTTACTGACATACAAAGACTAGCATACAAAGCTGTAAAGGATGGTAATCCTAATAAATCAGAAGGACAAATATTAGCTGAACAAGTTCAAGGTATACCACAAGAAGTTAAAAATTTAACAGAAGAAGAGTTAGCAGAGTTTACACGTACACGTACTTTTGGAGAAGAGTTTGAGTATGGAACTACAGTACAAGTAGAAAATAGTAGAAACATTGTTTACTCTTGGAATCCGGGACCTTCACAAGAACAAAAAGGTTATTATCAAAATCCACATTTTCCTAATGGCACACGTAATGCTTTTGTACACGCTAGAGTCAAAGATGTTTATATATTAGATGATAACAATACACTCAGAAAAATTTTATTTATAGATGAAGTTCAATCTGATATGTATGCAGATGTTAAAAGAGCCATAGATAAATATCTTAAAGAATTAAATGTTGGTGATCCTAGAAAAGAAGCAGGAGCATCTGCCTTAACAGAAGCAGAGGTCAAAGAAGCATTAGAAGGGTATCCTACTACTAAAGATATGCCAGCTATACCGCTAATAGGATTTCCTAATCCTAACTTTAATAAGTGGCAAGATTTTATTATTGAAGAAATGAATATGCTTGCTGTTAACGAAGGATTTGATGGCATAGCTATTGCAAGTACAGCAATACAAGCAGAAAGAAATGGTAACAATTTAAGAAATAATTTTAACTTTTTAAGTTTTTATCCTTCAGTTAATCCAAAAGATATTACTACTAATTTAAGTACAGAAATAACTCATATTCCTTCTGGACAAAAAGTAGAAGAAAGTTCTTTGCTACAACAAGGATATGTAACACAAGAGGAAGTAAATCAAGATAATCCTTCTAATCCTAAACAAACTATAAGTGCAGCTGCACAATATTTTGCTGATGTATTTACAAGAGATACTAATTCATATGAGTTTCAAACATATGTAAATTATGCTCGTTTAGTTGGCATGACAGATGGATTCATTAGTCAAGATATGACTTTATCTTTAGAAGATTCTAATCCAATACGTCAACATTATGTAAATGCTTCTAATTATTTAGGTAGTGGTAACACAGAAAGTTTAGTTGGAAGTGTATCTTCTATATTGCCAAATGATTTAGCTAATTTAATAAAAGGTCAAATACAAAATGGTATTAGACCAAACATGCAAAGACCTGATATCAATGTTATTACACAAGAAGAAGCTAGATTAGACCAAAATAATAATTTAACTATTGATACTTCAAGACTACTACGTAATGCAGGTAATCAACCAGCCATAGGTGCTGGCTATATAAACTTAAGAAAATTAACTACCAATCAAACAGAACAATTCTTTTCTAAATCAGGATGGAATATATATAGCGATACTTATCCTAATAAAATTAAAAAGTCTTTAGATAAACTAGGTGTTAAATATGAAACACAAGGACCATCTGTTAACAGAATATTAGCAGATATGTTTGGTGAAGGTCCAAATTTAAAACCTGCTGTAACTATTGATAATGTATTAAATAGAGACTTTCATTCTAATAAATACTATGACGCACCTTTTGATGAATTAATAGAGCAGGAACAATTTACTATAGATGAAATTATATTCAGAACTAAATCTGAAATAGATGCAAGAAAAGGTAAACCTTTATTATTACAAACAGCTTTTAATAATAATTCAAAATTGCTTTATAGAGGTAAGCCAACTAAAAAACATTTATCAAGATTTAACGTACCTGTATTTACTTTTGATAGTAATGAACAGGTAGTAAAAAATCCAGCTAAGTATTCAAGCACACCATCTGATGCACAAAAGGCTAGTTATTGGAAAAGGATTACAGGATTCTTAGGCAACTTATCTCAAACTAAATACTTTAGTGGACTTGGTGGATTACCACAGTTAAAAGAGTTTATGAACTTACGTTATAGAACTGCTGGTGATATAAGACTAGCAGAGAAAGTAGCTGTAGATATGTATAACGATCTTGGTCCATATCTTAATCCTAAGAAAACAAACAAGAGTGAACAAGAGTTTAAACGTAATAGACGTGAGTTTAATTCATACATAGAAGGTGGTGTAGATGCAGATGCCTCACTTATAACCGATGAGAACCTACGTAAAGTTGCAGTAAAAAGTAAACAATCAATAGATAGAGTAGGAATACAGTTAGTAAATGCTGGATTGCTACCAAGATCAAAGTTTGAAGAAAATAGAGGAAGTTATCTACCTAAGTTATATATGAAACATATACTTGATAATCCGAGTGGACAGAAACTAGCATACTTAAAGAAAAGAAAAGAATTAACAGACGAAACTAGAATGATACTAGGAGACATACAAGAATTGTCACCTGAGTATAGAGTATTAGCTGGTATACAAAGACCTTTAAGAGATATGGCTATATTAGATTTCTTTAATCAAGTTTCTAAGAATCAAAATTGGGCATTGCGTGATAAAGATATGCTTGTTGCAATAGAACAAGATGGTCAAACACAAAAGGTAAGTGCCTTGTGGTTACTCGAAGAATCAAAAAGATTAAGAGAACAAGCTGATTATTTTAGACAAGGCGAACCAGAACAAGCTGCAAGAATGGAATCATTAGCCAAACAATATGAAGATTTAGGCAAGCCAGTTGCAGAGTCATTAGGATATGGCAATGATAATCCTATTGATGACAGATTTAAAAGATTACCTACAAGTAAACAATACGGAATGCTTAGAGGTGTTGCTGTAAGAAAAGAAATATACGATGACGTAGTAGGTACTTTTAGTATGGGTGATACTGATAATGCATTTAGTAAAACTATAGCTGCTTTAGAAAAAGGAACAAGTATATGGAAGCTTCTTAAAGTACCATTGAATCCACCTACAGTAGTACGTAACGTAGGTTCTAACATGATACTTATGAATCTTGTAGGAGGTATACCTATACATAAAGTTATACCAAGAATGAGACAAGCTATTGAGCAAATAAGAACTGATGGTAAGTATTGGAAGATAGCAGAAGACTTTGGCATACAAGGAACAGGGTTTACAGATGCTGAAATGTATAGAGTAAGTGAAGAGTATTTAGATTTATTACAAGAACAAGATGCATTAGGACCCGTAGCTAAATTTTTTAGATTGCCAAAAATATTAGTACAAAAAACATTTAAGAAAGCTGGAGATATATATCAGTTTACTGAGTCAGTAGGTAAGACAGCTATCATAATAGATGCAATGGAAAGACAAGGCATGACAGACTTTGATGCTTTTATGTTGGCACAAAAATCTTTATTTGATTATTCAGATGTACCAGCAGCTGGTAAATTATTTAGGAAAGCACCAATAGGTATGCCTTTCTTTACATTTTATTACAAAGCTTTTCCAGCATTAGTAGAGACTGCTATTAATCATCCATTTAGATTTGCACCATATGTAGCATTATCTGCTGGTCTTACTGCACTATCTGCATATGCATTTGGTTTTGAAGATGATGAAGAAAAAAAATTACAGAAAGGTTTAGAGCCTTGGCTTGCAAAAAGAACTGGTGTTTATGTATTGCCATACAAAGATTCTGAAGGCAGATATCAATTTTTAGATATAGGTTATTTCTTTCCTTGGACTATGTACACAGATGTAGTTAGGGATGCTGCTAATGGTGATTTTTTTGAAGCACAAAGAACAACAGGATTTTTATCAGGACCTTTTGCAGATATATTCTTAGCAATAAAAACAAACAAAGACCCGTTTACACAGAGAACAATATGGGATGAACGTGATCCTGTAGAAGATAGAATACAAAATACATTGTGGTATATGTATAGTTTAGGTATGCCATCATGGTTAACACCTAATGGTGCTATAAGTAAAACTGCTAAAGCATTACAAGATATACCTAGACCTACAGGATCACCATCAGATACTGTGCCACAAGCATTGCTAAGATTTGTTGGAGTAAATGTTTATGGACTTGATCCTGTAGAAACAAGAAATAGAAATGTTAAAAATATGAGACAAGAAATTCTTGATATACAACAAAGATTTAAGTATGCAATGGCTAATCAATCTTATACAGAAGAAAAGAAAGAAAGATTAAGAGTCAGATACATGCAAATGATAAAAGAAAAAGTAAATTTACTACAACAATATAAAATAGATACAGCTATACCAAGACATATATTAGAAAGGGAGAGTAAGTTCCAAGATGGATAGAGATAAATTAGTAAAAGAAATAATACAAGACGAAGGGTTTGAGTATGAGATATACCTAGATCATCTAGGTTATCCTACGTTTGGAGTAGGTCATTTAATAATACCTAAAGATGAAGAATACAGAATGGATGTAGGTACACCAGTATCTGAAGAAAGAATACTACAGTGTTTAAACGCTGACATAGATATAGTATGTATGGAGTTAGATAGAAACATGTCATGGTGGAAAGACTTAGATGATAATAAACAAAGGGTCATGGCGAACATGGCTTTTAATCTAGGTCTACCTAGATTGGGAGGTTTCAAAAAATTTTTGAAGGCTATGGAGGAAGGAGATTTCCAAACAGCCTCTGTCGAAATGATGGACAGCAGGTGGGCTACACAGGTAGGTGACAGAGCGAAAAGATTAAGAGATAGAGTAGCATCATGACAGAAGCATTTGATCTGATAGCTAAGTTAGGACTGCCTATAGCTAGTGGATTGATTATGGCTTTCTTTATATTCCTAGTAATGAAACAACTTATGGATGGTCTAGTAGATGAGATCAAAACTATAGAAGGTATATCTAAGATGCTTATAACTAGAGCATCAACAATGAACAACGATATTATACGTATAGATACTAGTGTATCTAGCGCACTTAATATGTCACCAGACTTAGAACGGATAGCTAGAGCAGAGAACTTCGTAGAGGATGGCAGTATAGATGCAAGGCGAGACTGATGGATATAGCAAAGATAGTACAAGACTTTGGTTTTCCTGTGGTTATGGTAGTAGGTCTAGGATATTTCGTATACTTTGTTTGGCAAACTATAACCAATAGGATAGACCCAGCAGTTGCCGAAATGAAAATGACAATCATCAGGCTTACCGACCAGCTTAGATTGCTAGATCAAGACATGATACGTCTACAGCAGAAGGTCAATACAGTTTTAGAACTAAGAGAACAAGATGAAAAATCAAAACAGACCCGATGAATTACTGCTGATATCTTCCATAATAATAATTATGTTTGTTGTCTTATCTGTACAAGCAGATGAAATGACACACAAGTTTAAGAACCCTAGTTTCTCAGGGGTTGGTACCTCAAGTCATTACTTAACTATAGAGAATCAAGAGTTCAATAGGAAAGAAACTATACGAGAAGAGATCAGGGCATATACAGAAGACCTAGAGAGAGAGGCTGAAAACACTACGTTGGCTAGGTTTATACGTAACTTAGAGAGTAGAATATATGCACAACTAAGCAGACAGTTGGTTGATAGTTTGTTTGGTGAGACCGCATCTGATTTTGGTACGCTAGAATTAGAAGGTAACACCATAGAATATAGAGTAGAAGAAGATAAAGTAACACTAATAATTACAGATGAAGAAGGCAATACTACAGAAATTACTGTACCTCTTGGTTCCTTTACTTTCTAATTGCGCTTTAATAGTAGACCCATTGGGTAATGGGATACCTCCAATAAGAAGTATTGAGTCAGCAGAGGTTGGTGCTTTACTTACTAACCTTTCAGAAGTAGATACACCTATAAAGAAACCTGTAGTAGCTGTATATCCTAATTCTTTTAAAGACGATACAGGACAACGAAGAAGTAATAGTCAGTACGCAAGCTTTAGTACAGCTATTACACAGTCACCTGATGCTTATCTAATACGAGCATTGAAACATTCCAATGTATTTAATGTAGTTGAACGTAAAGGTTTAGATAATCTTACTAAAGAAAGACAGATTATACGTACTACTAGAGAAAACTTTGATGAAAAACAAAAGGTAAAACCTTTATTGTTTGCTGGAATACTAATGGAAGGTGGTGTTGTAGGTTATGAAACTAATGTTAAGTCAGGTGGTGCAGGTGCAAGATACCTTGGTATAGGTGGTTCAAAACAATACAGACAAGACTCCGTAACTATATCTTTACGTACAGTATCAGTCAGTACAGGTGAAATATTGATTGAAGTATTAGTAACTAAGTCAATTCTTAGTGCTTCTATAACACAAGATGTATTTAGATTCTATAACAATAATACTGAATTAGTTGAAATTGAGAGTGGTATAGTAGAAAATGAGTCTATAAACATTGCTTTACAGATGGCAGTAGAGACAGCGGTTTTACAAACAATAGAGGAGGGCTATGCAGAAGGCTATTGGAAACATGAAAATAATATTAAACAGCCTAGTTGTGATGATGAGTGTATCTCTGATTTACGGGGCTGACAATGAGATATTTATAGACCAGTCAGGTGCTACATCTAATTTAGATATAGAACAGGTAGGTGGTAGTGGTAATATAATTGGTGGAGCAACTGCTGCTGCTGGTTCTATGACAGCATTAGATATTGATGGTGCGACTATGACCTTAGATATATTACAGAAAGGTAATACAAATAAATTCCTTGGTGATATATGGGCAGATAACTACACAGGTTACTTTTCTTTTATAGGTGATACCAACACATTTAATATGTCTACAGATGAGACTAATGCTACAGGTGCAGATGGTTCTAATGTAAATGTACAGGTTACAGGTAATACAAATACGTTTACACTCAATCACGCTATGACTGCACTAGCAGCTAACTTAGATTTAGATTGGACAATACAAGGTTCAGGCAACTCAATAACTTCATCTATAGATGTAGATGGTGCTACAAACTTTATGGATATAGATGGTAGTGATAATACAGTTACCTATGATGGGGATGGATATGCTGGAGGTTACTTCTACTTAGATCATACAGGTAGTACAAGAACATTTAATATAGATCAGGAGTCTACATCAGATAATGACTGGCTTAAAATTACATCTGTTGGCTCTAGTGGTACTGTCTGTGTTACTCAGTCAGACGCAACTACTTCATTCATCTGTTGAGATAGGCTCTATATCTGAAGTAAGAGGCAATGCACAAGTCCTTAGAGACAAACCTTATGGTGCTGAACTAGCATTTAACATACAACAAATGGATGATGTCCGTACAGAAACGGGCAGAGTTGCCATAACTTTTGCGGATTCTTCTACAGTAAAACTTACAGAGCATTCTAAGTTAGTAATAGATGAGTACATCTATGACCCTGACCCATCTAAATCAAAGATGGCACTCAAGTTTGCTAGTGGTACAGCACGTTTTATTACAGGCAAGTTCAATAATAAAAGCAACATATCTATACGTACACCTACAGCTGACATAGCTATAAGAGGTACAGACTTTACATGTACAGTAGATGAACTAGGAAGAAGTTTAGTTATATTATTGCCTGATGAAAATGGTATATCTAGTGGTGAAATTATAGTGTCTACCGGTATGGGTAGTGTAACTTTAAATAAACCTTATCAAGCTACTACAGTATCTGTTTACGAAAACAATCCTACTAAGCCTGTTACCTTAGACATATCACTGGACTTGATAGATAACATGTTGATTGTTAATCCTCCACAAGAAGTAGAACAATCAATAGAAGAATCACAAACACAATCTACAGTAGACTATTTAGAGTTTGATGATCTTGATATAGATTATCTTGCCGAAGATTTCTTAGATGCAGAAGCAGAATTAGAGTTCACTGAACTAGATATTAATTATTTGGATGTAAACTTTCTTGAAGATTTGTTAAATGTATTAGATGCATTAGCTATAACTAAGGAAGAAGATGCACTCAAGCAAGGTGGTGTTGGTATTCGTATAGCTGGTACAGATATAGGACAAGACAAAGACACACAGATTACAACCATAGTATCAGGACAGAACATAAGTCTTACAAGAACAGTAAACCAAAGTGTTAAACTAAACTTAGATGGTTCTGATAGTTATACAATTATACTCATACAAGATGGTGTATCTAATACAGTAAAAATTAATGGTGGTTCATCAACAACAATAACAATTAAACAAAGTTCAGGATGAAAAAAAGTATTATATTTATAGGTTTATTTCTTACATTAGGTTCAGTCTATGTGTATCAGCCTATAGCTTACGAGATATTAAAACTTAAAACCTTTGATTCATTTGTAAAAGATCAAGAACCTTCAGGTTATTTTACTGTACTTAATATAACTGAAGATGATATAACTAATGAGGGCGGTTATCCTTTACCAAGACAAAGGCTTGCAGAGGTGCAATCGCAGTTGATACAGAAGGGGGCTT
>Ga0209309_10000621_pt1 | contig 40615 bp, 31 predicted proteins | sample COGITO_mtgs_1204_2_FD_184807 | JGI IMG/M metagenome (GOLD analysis project Ga0209309, IMG submission 184807) | Pelagic marine microbial communities from North Sea - COGITO_mtgs_120412 (SPAdes) (version 2) | ecosystem: Environmental > Aquatic > Marine > Epipelagic ... | reverse complement strand
CCGTCTTTCATGCCTGTGGCGCGCCATAGGGCTCTGGCGCCCGCCATATTGCGGCCTTGGGTACTGGTGGCTGAACGTAATTTTGGCATGGTCTGTACTCTTTATTTAATTTTTTAAAAATGGCTGCTTGATTAACGTTAACCAAACATTGGTAAACCTGTGGTGCGTTATCCGCTTTTGTAACGCTTGAGGTTAGTAACAAAAAACCCCTCGAACTTTCGTGCGAGGGGTTTTAGTATTGACCATTGTCAGTACTATCCTCGCAATAAAATAATCACTAGTCCTTGGACTAGATAAGTTGTTACCGCATTGCGCAAAAAAGAGTAGAGCATCACATCACAAATTTTATTTATCATTACTGGTACTAGAAATAGCATGAAGAAGATATTTTGATCAAGCATTGCTATATGCCTTTTTAGCGGGTTATATACCCATACCACCTGAAAATAACCTATTAAAAATGACGTCGGCAAACAGGGCCTAGTCAACTGGCATCACATTTGTGATTTTTAAATTCGAATAACAGACCTTAGGGCACATATGGAAACTTGGTTACATTGGGTAGATTTGGCAGGGGTAGCCGTGTTTGCCATTGCAGGCACATTAATGGCTTACAAAAAGCATATGGATGGTTTTGGCGTGGTGGTGCTTGCATCGGTAACCGCTATTGGCGGTGGCACATTACGCGATATGATTTTAGATTTACCGGTATTTTGGGTGCAAGATCCAAGCTTTTTCTATGTGATTATTCTCGCTGCTTTTTCCACTATTATTTGGCTACGCAGCAAAGACACCTTCCCACTGCGCTACCTGTTTTTTGCTGATGCCATTGGGTTAGCATTTTTTAATGTCATGGGCTTACAAAAAGCGTTAACTTACGGCGCATATCCTCTTATTGCCATTGCATTAGGCACTATGACAGGCGTATTTGGAGGATTAATCCGCGACGTAATTTGCCGAGAAATCCCCATGGTTTTAAAAGGCGAGCTGTATGCCACTGCCTGTATTCTAGGGGGAGCAAGCTACATCTTAGGCTTACAACTGGGATTGAGCACGCTAAGTTGCATGATTATAGGTTTCTGCATCACCTTATCCTGTCGACTAGGGGCGATGAAGTGGAACTGGCATCTTCCTGTTTTTAATCCCCATGATTCTGTAAAGGATGAATAACTCGCAATTTTATAATGATTAGCTAGCCTTAAGACTCATTCTGCTCGCAAATGGAGTTGCTTCATGTCTTTAGCCGTTGTTTATTCAAGAGCCAGTGTAGGCATTGATGCACCGCTTATTACCGTTGAAGTACACTTATCCAACGGTCTTCCCTGCTTTAATCTAGTTGGCTTGCCTGAAGCTTCGGTGCGTGAAGCCAAAGACAGAGTGCGTAGCGCGCTGATTAACTCGGGTTTTGAATTCCCAGCCAAAAGAATAACCGTTAATTTGGCGCCTGCAGACTTGCCCAAAGAAGGCGGTCGTTTTGATTTGGCGATAGCCATAGGCATTATTGCCGCTAGTAATCAACTTACCAGTCATCAGCTAGAAAATATTGAACTTGTGGGAGAGCTGGCGTTATCTGGTGAGATACGCTCAATTACAGGAGCTTTACCTTTTACTTATGCTTGCTCACAAGCCAACCGAATAGCGATATTGCCGGTGGAAAATGCCGCCGAGGCATCACTGATTAAAGACGCTAATATTGTGCCCGCTAGTCAGCTTTTAGATGTTTTTCATCATATTGCAGGGCAACGCACCCTAGATTTATATCAGGCGCAGTGTTTACAAGAACAGGTGAAATACGACAATGACTTACAAGATGTGGTTGGTCAAGCCGCAGGCAAACGAGCTTTAGAGATTGGCGCAGCGGGTGGTCATAATCTTTTATTTACCGGCCCGCCCGGCACCGGAAAAACAATGTTGGCCAGTCGCCTCATCACTATCCTTCCCCCCATGACAGATGAAGAAGCCTTAGCATCAGCAGCAATTCATTCGATAGTAGGTAAACCCGTTGACCCTGCCACATGGAAACAGCGAGCTTTCAGGCACCCCCACCACACTAGTTCAGCCGTTGCTTTGGTGGGTGGGGGCAGTATACCAAGGCCAGGTGAAATTTCCTTGGCCCACAATGGGGTGTTGTTTTTAGATGAACTTCCGGAATTTGACCGCAAAGTTTTGGATGTATTACGTGAGCCATTAGAGTCAGGCTCAGTGAGTATATCCAGAGCCGCCCGGCAGGCCCAATTCCCAGCTAGGTTTCAGCTTGTTGCGGCCATGAACCCCAGTCCAACGGGCAGCCTAAACGACGGGCGCAGCAGCTGTGAACAAATATTGCGCTATCTCAATCGAATTTCAGGACCATTTTTAGACCGTATTGATTTACAAGTCGATGTGCCAAAACTGCCCAGCAATGACTTTTCTGAGCAAGTGAAAAGTCGCGGCGAAAGCAGTGCAGTGGTGCGCGAACGCGTCATGCAAGCACACCAATTACAACTCAATCGCTGCGGAAAAACCAATGCGCAACTGGGTAGCAAAGAGGTTGAAAAGTACTGCAAATTGGAAAAGTCAGAACAGTTGTTTTTACAGCAAGCAGTCGAAAAACTAGGATTATCATTACGCACCTACCATAGAGTACTCAAAGTCGCTCGTACCATAGCTGACTTAGCTCATTGTGCCGATATCAATAGGCAACACCTAGCTGAAGCCCTTAATTATCGGGCCTTCGATCGTATGTTGGCGCAGTTAACTAATAGTTGATGCGTTGGTTAACCCTTATTGCCCTCCATGCAGGATATTGGCTCAATTGTGTTTGACTGCGAACGGGAGTTCGTTTGTAACCCTAAGCCCTCGCTTTCAACATTGGATTTCTTTACAAAAGGTCAAGTAATACAAACATTTATGTCAGTTTTTTTTACAGAAAAGAAAAACTTGAATTCCAAGCTTTTGGTTTTTATGAAGTTTATTTCACGGTACAAATATTGCACAAAAGTAAGAACTAAAAACACTAATATGAACCCATGTTAGTTAAATCAACGAGCTACTCTCTCAAATTATATCTTCAAGGTATTAACCGCTTTATTAAAGAGTAGTTTTAAAAGGAAGAAAATCATGTCTCGTTTAGTTCAAATATCGGCGCTTATGTTTTTATTGATATTCGGTTTTGTGGAAATGGCCGAAGCAAAATTGATACGCGGTGGTGGCAGGCCTACGACAACTTATCAACATGAAACTAATTATTATTTTGTTGAAAATCAAAATATTGTAGAACTTTCAAGCTTTACTGGAATGAGCCAAGCGGCCTACGATATTAGAAACAGTGGATTTGGTGTGACGACCAAAACGGTAGGCGGTGGCGGGAGTGCTATTTCTGCTGTGCCAACCAGTGGTTTTAGCGCCAGCGATAACTGCAACAACAGTTACGATTTTGGTGAAGTCGCTCCCGTTAGTGAGCCCTGCGAGTGGAGCATATCCCAAGGTGACAACCTTACAGCATTTGGTTCATTCAGCCTGTTCTTTGATAACCCGCTTATTGAGCATGAGATTGTCTGGACCATTAGCGGTAACGGCTTTAATAAGACTATTAATGGAAGTGTTAACCAAGGCCCTGCTATTGATACACCAGACGGTGTGATTGAAACAGGTCAAGTAATGCTCGATGCATTATGGTCTGATTTAGACTTGCTACCGGGCATATACGACATAAGTGTTAGCGCTCTTATATCTAGCAATGCAGGGCAGTTTTTTCGTGAAGTTAATTTGCTAGGCAGCGGATCGACGGCTACCCCAATTACCTTAATTGAAAGAGAAGAGAATAATCCCGCATTTGATGAATGGGCGGCAGCACGAGAAGCGTGGGAAATAGAGGTGTTGTTCCCGTGGCTAGACGATCCTGATAGACAGTTGCCTGAGCCTACTTTTGACCTACCTGAACCACCTCAAACATTAGTGGCATACATAATGGACGACGATGATATTGGTTATAGAGCGCCCAGTAACAGTATGGGATTCGACTCTAGATTTTCTCTGCTGCAGAACTTCGGATCAGAAATTTTGAGAATAGAAGCGAGTAGTAACAACCCGCCTATTAATCCGGTTAATGCTCCTGCGGTATTAACTCTAGTATCATTGGGCGGTTTATTTGCCTTTATGCGAAGACGAAAGCATATAAACGCATAAGAAAATGTAGAGAGTATTTAAACGAAAAAGGAGGGGGCCCTCCTTTTTCGTATCCAAAAGCAAAACGCAATTTCAAACACTACAAACTTCACCTTCACTTACCCTGTTATTGAAATAATGCTCTTGCTTCTTTTGCCTGTCTTGCTAGGTCGGTATCTATAAATGCGATAATTTCTTTGTACTTCGGGTTCTCACTAATACTGCTAAGCAGTGGGTCGCTTTTAGTCCACCATTCTCGCCAACCGTTATCTACCGCTTTTCGAAGATACTCAAGGGATTGCTCAGAATCCCCTTGCAGGGCATATATCCTTGCACCAAGATAGTATAATCCCCAGTTTTTCTTATTTGCACTTAGTTCGGCTTCAAACATTCGAGTACATTTTGCAAGAATGGATGAACTCTTCTTACTACTTTCAATATATTGTTCAGCCCAAGCCACTTCAATAGCCGGAGAACATAGGGGCATTGCATACTTATCTGCATCATCTAATAATTCATAATTATCAGTTAATAGAGACACAGCTTGTTGCTTACTCCCAAACATAGCCTGATACCAACCAGCCTCAAAAGCTATCCAATAATCATCAGGATTAGCGCCCAATGAAAACTCCATCAGGTCAAATAGCTCATCAAATTTCTCTTCTAAACCAAGAATCGTTGCTTGATAAGCCGGGTCTGATGTTTGCCGTTTTAGTATGTCTGTAAGCCCCAAATTCAATATTGACGAATACAAGCTGAATTGGAGTTCAGCATTGTCTGGAGAAATCGCTATCGCTTTTTGAATATTTTCTATAGATGCTACAAAATTACCTTGGGTAAAATACAAACCTGCAAGACCTTGGTAAGGGAAAGCTGAATTTGGATGATCTACTTTGAGTTGTAAAAATATATTCTTAGCCGAATCATATCGTCCTTGCCATACCAATAACGTACCCAAATTGTATGAATTACTGACAAATAACGGATCAAGCTCTTTAGCCTTTTGCTGTGCTTCAATTGCCTCTTCAAATCTTTGCAATGCTAAGAAAGACTGACTTTTCCACATGTAGGCAATCGCTAAACTAGGGTTTAAGCCAAGTGATTTATCAAACGCTACCAAGGATTTATCAAATTCTCCCTTAAGTGCGCGCACAACCCCCAAAACGGCATAAATTTCAGCTATATCTGGTGCCCTGACGATGGCTTTTTCAAGATTTTGTTCAGCTAGTGTGGCGGAGATATATGATTTAAGTACACCAAAAAAAGGGCCGCCATCCGACAACATAGCAATAGTATTCGCCAAAGCCACATAAGCAGAAGCGTACTCGGGATCAAGCGTAATCGCTTGCTCAAACAATTTACGCGCTGCTTTCATCGATTCAGTGGTTTGCTTACGATATTCCTCACGCCCTTTTAAATACATCACGTAAGCGTCAACACTATTAGTGCTTGAGAGGGAAGTCAGTTCTCCTGATTCGATAAAACGGTCTTGCAGTAGATTCACCACCGCACGGCTAATTTCACTTTCAAGCTCAAATACATCTTTTAATTCTCGTAAAAAACTTTCTGACCATAGCGTTCGGCCATTGTCAGTTTCGAGCAGTTCGACTCTTATTTTTAGGCGACTACCTGTGGCGCGCACGCTGCCTGTAAGTACGGTATCCACTTTGAGGCGGCGGCCAATATCAACGGGAGTTAGCCCCCGTTCGGTTAAAATCTGGCTTGAGCGCGATGCCGATACTTTAAAACCGTCGGCGTTTCCCAGTAGGCTGGTTATTTCTTCGGCTAACCCTACGGCTAAATACGCTTGGTCTGAGTCGGCGCTTTGGTCAACGAAAGGCAACACCGCAATAGAGTCGGCGATTTTAATGGTTTGTAGGCCTTCTTTAGTGGCCTTTTGCTTTTCGGCAATGGAATCTAAAAATTGGTAACCCACAAATGCACTGATTAATACTACAGCGCTCAAACCAGCCCAGTTCCAGGGCCCAAAAGAATGTAAAGCGGGATTTTGCTGCTCGTCTAGATCGGGTGTGCGAGTAATGCCGTTATCGAGGCTAAAATCAAAATGCCAACTTAAGTAACAGGTTACTGGAAATCCACAAACTACCAGTAACAAAGAAGCAGGGCCAACCAGTGAGTTCACTTCGGTTAAGCTTATCACTACCCCAACAACCTGCAGAACTACCCATGACAATCCAATGTAAGCAACCAGAGGCTTGAGCACTTGTCGACGTTTCAATTCACTTAAAAAACGCTTCACTATTATTTCCACTTTAAATGGTTATTTTTTATTCTATTCGTAATCTGCATCCCATGCAAAGACAGAATGAAAAGCTAGCTAAATCAATAAACTAGGAGTATTCGCAATATGCAGGTAAAATTTAGTCAATTATTCATGTATCAATAATAATTGACCAATTTTAGAGCTGAACAGATCAAGGGGTCAAAGTGAACCTGCTACAGTTTGACGGACACTTTAAATAGGCGACAATACACTAGTCGCTTAGGAGTCCTAACATGAGTAATAACCGAACTTATAAAACGTACACCAAAGAGTTTAAGCTTGAAGCCATTCGCTTAATGTCTGAATCTGATAAACCATCAGCTGAGATTGCTGCTGAGTTGGGTATCCGACGTAATATGCTTTATAAATGGAAAGAACAGCTTGAATCTAAAGGTGAAGAAGCCTTCCCCATCAAAAAGGGACGACCACTTAAAGAAAACCAGAGTGAAGTTTCGGCACTGAAGCAAGAAAATAACCGGCTTCGCGAAGAGGTCGACATCCTAAAAAAAGCAGCGGTATACTTTGCAAAAGAGCTCAAGTGAAGTATGCCTTTATTCGCGAGCAACGCCTCAATCATTCACTGAATATATTGTGTTCAATGCTTGGTGTGTCGACAAGCGGCTACTATGACTGGCTGGATAGACCGGCGAGTAAAACGACTAAAGATAATAGTCGTCTTGTGACAAAAATCCGTTGTTTCCACAAGGCGAGTTATTCTATTTATGGCTCCCCACGCATCCACCAAGATTTGATAGTCGATGGCGAAAGTATTAGCCGCCAACGTGTGGCAAGGCTTATGAGAATGAACGGTATTCAATCCAAAGTGGCTAAGAAATTTGTCATCACCACAAACTCTAAGAATACATTATCGCCAGAGCCGGACCTCTTGAAGCGCAGCTTTAGAACGACAAATGCAAATCAAGCTTGGGTGTCAGATACAACGTTTATTCGGACTCGCCAGGGGTGGCTGTACTTGGCCATTATGCTCGATTTATATCAACGTAAGGTGATTGGATGGGCCATGTCAGACCGCAATGATACAAAGCTGGTCAGTGATGCCTTGATGATGGCGCGTTGGCGACAGGGTAAAGTTAAGGATGTGATTGTACATTCAGACCAAGGCAGTACCTATGCTTCTAATGAATATCGCAGATTGCTCAACGAGCACAACATGCGGTGCAGTATGAGTCGAAAAGGCGAGTGCCACGATAATGCTGTTGCAGAAAGCTTTTTTAGCTCACTGAAAACTGAACTTACCGACGATGAAGACTACTTTACGCGTTCACAGGCTAAGCAAAGCATATTTGAATATATTGAAGTGTTTTACAATCGACAACGACGACATTCCTATTTGGGCTTTGTAAGCCCAGTAGAATATGAGCAGGCGAATGCCTATTAATTAAATCGTCCGAAAAAATGTGGCAACCTCAAAGTTGTTGATCCGGATCAAGTGAGGTTGCCACATTGACCCCGTTAAATTCCGTTTTGAGGAAACCCAAGAAGAGGCGGGTAACTGAGTTATGGAGCATTTATTCGGCTACCTTCGTAATTCATCGCGCGGCGACCGTCTTTCGTTTAGAGTGATAAATTTCAAGATGCAAGCCTCAGTCTCGGTTGGCATATGAAAGATCAACAGGTCCTAAAAGTAACGTAAAAATTATTGCTTATTAAAAAAAATCGTTTAGTTTGTATCTTGTAAAAACTAGTAGCATGGATGCGATGCCCTTTCTAATAAGCCCCCATCAAATCTGCCTGAAAAATTGCAAATCATTAATTTACAAAAATATTAGGAAAAAAAATGAAAGAAATAGTAACTGCACTGGTAATTGTAGGAAGTCTATTGTTGTCTGGATGTGCCCATCAAATCCAACTAAATCCAAAAACTGATGGCTTGCAAATATCTGAGAACATGATCAATAAGGCTGTCGGTTATCATATCTCTGAAGTTGATAGACTCAAGAAAGTGACAACTCCAGGTGGAGGCGGAGATAAAGTTAGCTACACACCTTATAAGGACATTGAAACCGCGCTTTATACTGTATTGTCTAATAAGTTTAGTGATGTTTATCAGGTGAAATCTTTAGAAGATAAAGCTTTCATAAAAGACAATGCAATAGAGCTTGTATTTCTACCAAGGATAGAAACCAACTCTAGCTCCAGTAGTCTTGTGACTTGGCCTCCAACAAAATTCACTATCAATTTATTCTGTAAAGCAATAGATGCGGAAGGCAATACTGTGTGGGAAAAAGAGATTTCAAGTGAAGGTAAAGCCGAGTTCTCAGAATTCAAAAGTGATTATTCGTTAGCAGCAAGAAGAGCGACTGAAAAATTATTTACTCAGTTGGCGGATGAACTTGAAGCTTATGACAATTTTATATTAAATAAGGATTAAAAATGAAGTATACAATATTACTGTTTTCAATATTACTAAGTGCATGTACCGTAAAAGCTCCGCCTTACCAGGCTTCTATTGAAAATGTACAAATAATGAAGCTTGCAAAGTTAAAAGAACTAGCCGTGGGTGAATTTAGTTCGAAGAAAAAACTGAACTCGATTTCTCTCAGGGGAACCAGCTTAGTTTCACCAGAAGGGACTTATGGTGATTATCTGACGAAGGCCATAGAGAGTGAGTTAAAACTTGCAAAAATATGGTCTGGAATTTCATCTACTGTTGTGAGTGGTACATTGATTAGTAATGACATTGATGTATCCGGCTTTTCAACTGGAACTGGGGAAATTTCAGCTGAATTCATTGTAAGAGAGAATGATGAAATTGTTTATCAAGGTACTATTTCAGCTGATCATGAATTTGACTCTTCTTTTATGGGTGCAGTGGCTATACCAAATGGACAGTCAAATTATATGTATCTGGTTCAAAAGTTAATCAAAAAACTTTTTTCTGATCAAGATTTTATTGATGCTATAAAGCGTTAATTCCTCATTTTTATTCACCGCAATTGGTGTAATATTAATTGCGGTGAATGTCTTGTGGTAAAGTGAGGAAACCTAAGTAGTCAGGGTTAACCATTGTTCTGATTGCTCAAACGTTTTGTAGGCACGTTCCATCAGCTTTTTAAGGCATGACCACAAATGTAATCATGCCTTGTTTCCATCTCTGCCTCTAACTTGACAATCCCTTGTCTTATAAATACTTGAAAAACCGTTGCTTCGGCAAGGCTGCCACACTTGTAATTTTACTCAGAGAGTTTACACTTCTGGCTACTTGTCGGAGTGCCCTCGAGGCTGAGACCGTTGTAAAACGGGATCCGTTGAACCTGATCAGGCTAACACCTGCGTAGGAAACAAAAGTAACTTGTAGCTTAATACTTAACTTCATTGCTTAAATATTAATCTTTAATTGCAACACCTAGGTGAATTGGTCATTTAGAGTGTGAATAAAATTGAGTTGCGCAACACTTCTGACAAGCAAATATCCTCTTAACTAACGAGATTTTGCTATGTCTACCCATTTAACTCGACGTCAACGTCGAGAACAAGCTCAAGCATTTATTGCTAATTTACAACACCAGTCTTACCCCAATTCAACACGTATTTATCTTCATAATCCAGCAGGTGATGTACATGTAGGTATGCGGGAAATATCTTTAGGTGACTCCATCATTGGCGGCAGTAAAGACACACCTGATTTTGCTAAAAATGAACCTATCCCGGTATATGACACTTCAGGTCCTTATACCGATCCAAGCATCAGCATAGATGTGAATAAGGGTTTGCCTAAATTACGGAATAGCTGGATAGAACAACGTCAGGATTGCCAAACTTTAACTGGCTCAAGTGCTAATTACACCCAGCAACGCTTATCTGATGACACTTTAGATGAACTGCGCTTTGAGCACCGACCTTTACCCAAAATAGCGAAAGAAGGGCAATGCGTCAGCCAAATGCATTATGCACGTCGTGGCATAGTGACCAAAGAAATGGAATACATCGCCATCCGTGAAAACATGGGGCGACAGCGCATCACAGACCAGATATTACTGCAACAACACGCCGGAGAATCATTTGGCGCTAATCTACCAGAACAAATCACGCCTGAATTTGTACGCCAAGAAGTGGCCCAAGGTCGGGCGATTATTCCGGCAAATATCAACCACCCTGAAAGCGAGCCCATGATAATAGGGCGTAATTTTTTAGTTAAAATTAATGCGAATATTGGTAACTCGGCGGTGACGTCGTCTATCGAAGAAGAAGTTGAGAAACTGTTATGGTCCACACGTTGGGGGGCTGACACCATAATGGACTTATCCACTGGTCGAAACATCCATGAAACTCGTGAGTGGATCATTCGAAATTCCCCGGTACCTATTGGCACAGTTCCTATTTATCAAGCACTGGAAAAAGTCAATGGCGTAGCAGAAGACCTCAATTGGCAAGTATTTTACGACACCTTAGTAGAACAAGCGGAACAAGGTGTGGATTATTTCACCATTCATGCAGGTGTATTGTTGCGTTATGTGCCTATGACCGCGAAACGGGTAACCGGTATTGTTTCCCGTGGTGGTTCCATCATGGCTAAGTGGTGTTTATCCCATCATCAAGAAAGTTTTTTATATCTACGTTTTAGAGAGATATGCCAATTATGCGCACGTTATGATGTGAGCCTTAGTTTAGGAGACGGCTTACGCCCCGGCTCCATTGCAGATGCCAATGATGAGGCACAATTCGCAGAATTACACACTTTGGGTGAACTCACTAAAATCGCGTGGGAATACGATGTGCAGGTGATGATAGAAGGACCTGGACATGTGCCGATGCATATGATCAAAAAGAACATGACCGAAGAATTAGAACATTGTCACCAAGCGCCTTTTTATACCTTAGGCCCACTGACCACTGACATTGCCCCCGGTTACGACCATTTTACCTCAGGCATCGGAGCAGCCATGATTGGTTGGTTTGGTTGTGCCATGTTGTGTTATGTGACCCCTAAAGAACACTTAGGGCTACCCGAAAAAGAAGATGTCAAACAAGGGTTGATCACCTACAAAATTGCTGCCCATGCCGCCGACTTGGCCAAAGGTCATCCCGGCGCACAGATCAGAGACAACGCCTTATCAAAAGCACGTTTTGAATTTCGTTGGGAAGACCAATTTAACTTATCTCTTGATCCTGAAACCGCACGGGACTATCACGATCAAACTATTCCTCAAGAATCGGGAAAAGTGGCGCACTTTTGTTCCATGTGCGGGCCAAAATTTTGCTCGATGAAAATTACCGAAGAAGTCAGAGCTTATGCCGCAAACCTAGAAAATGAACAAAAAATTGCAATAAAAATGGTCGATATGCAAGGGAATACTCAAGCCGTACACACCAGTCAAAGCGAAATAGAAAAAGGCATGCAAAACATGTCACAAGTGTTTAAAGAAAAAGGCAGTGAACTGTATCACCGTGCTGATCAAGTGCTTGAAAAGGATAAAGTTTAGTGGACTTGGCCACTAATCAAGCGGTATCAAATGGCGACTTAAGTGATACTCAAGCCAAGCAACCCCCACCGCCCGTCATTTGGTCGGTGGCGGGCAGTGACAGCAGTGGTGGCGCAGGTATACAGGCAGATATAAAAACGGCTCATGACTTTGGTGTACACACCGCTACAGTAGTCACTGCCGTCACTGCACAAAATAGCCTAGGAGTGAGTCACATCGAGGTGGTGTCTGACGCTAGTTTTACGCAGCAACTTGCCAGCCTGCGAAAGGACATTCCGCCTAGGGTAATAAAGATTGGTTTGCTGGCTTGTGTTGCACAAGTTAATGCCTTAAGTACTTTGATACTGGGCTTTGCGGACATCAGTTCTGATACACAAACCTGCCCTTTTGTTGTCTTAGATCCTGTTCAAGTCGCTTCAACAGGCGATGTAATGGCTGGGGAAGATGTAACCGAAGCAATTAAAACTACACTACTGCCTTTAGTGGACTTACTCACCCCAAACCTAGTCGAGTTAGCTTTTTTATCCAACAGTGAATGTGACGACTTAATTGCACAGAAAACAGCGGCAGAATATTTAATCAACAAAGGCTGTAAAGGGATATTAGTCAAAGGGGGCCACGCTAATGGCCAATACAGTATCGATAGGTATTACGGCACCAATCACGCATTTAGTATGAGCTCTATGCGTCGAAACACTTTTCATACCCATGGTACAGGTTGCACACTTTCATCAGCTATCAGCGCCGCTTTAGCTAAGGGGTACTTATTAGACGACGCCCTAGTTCTCGCTAAAGCATACGTCAATCAAGGTATTAGATTGGCCTATCCATTAGGCCGTGGTAGGGGGCCAGTAGCGCATAGCGGCTGGCCTGAACAAGCGGCAGATTTTCCGTATATAGGCTCAATCGAAACCTCAGCACCTAAGCAGCAACAGACAGGCTTTTTGCCCTGTAACAAACAGTGGTTGGGGTTATATCCTGTGGTGCCAAATGTGCAATGGTTAAGCCGAATGTTACAAGCAGGGGTCAAAACACTGCAATTACGTATTAAAGACCCCACAGCAGCCGATTTAGAAACACAAGTGAGAGAAGCCGTACTTCTAGGTCGACGTTATCAGGCGCAAGTATTTATTAATGACTACTGGACGCTGGCCATTAAATACCAAGCTTATGGAGTGCATTTAGGCCAAGAAGATCTTGTTTTAGCAGACTTACAGAGCATAAAAACTGCGGGTTTACGTTTAGGTATTTCTACTCACGGATATCATGAGTTACTTATAGCCAAACAGCTCAAACCGACCTATATCGCTCTGGGGCATATATTCCCAACCCAAACTAAACAGATGCCCTCCAACCCCCAAGGTTTAGAGAACCTAAAACGTTATGTGAGTTTATGTGAAGGCATGGCGACTGTTGCCATAGGTGGTATCTCAGAACAAAAAGTTGACGCTGTAAAACAAACATTAGTTGACGGTATTGCCATGGTGTCTGCGATTTTACAGGCCAAGGATTGGCAGTCGGTAACCAAGGATTTAATCGAAAAATTACTGACTATTTCAGTTGATTATTCTACGGGATTGAAACACCCATGAACAGCATACTTTCCCAGCAAGAACAGTTGCGTTACGCACGACAAATGTTGCTGCCAGAGCTAGGTAAAATGGGCCAGTTACGCCTAAAACAAGCACATGTGTTAATCATTGGCATGGGCGGCTTGGGTTGCCCTGCTGCTATGTATCTTGCCGCTGCAGGTATTGGCAGTTTAGTGTTAGCTGACTTTGATAGCATCGAGCGTAGTAACCTACATCGGCAAATTCTGTATCAGGATCAACATATTGGTCGCAACAAAGCACAACAGGGGGCAATAAATTTACGAGCCATGGCTCCAGATGTTTGTTATCAGGTGGTGACAGAAAAGGTCACCGAAAATAATATATTTAGTCTATTCAGTGATGTTGATTTGGTGCTGGATTGTACTGACAACATAGTGACTCGTTTATTGATCAATCAAGCTTGTGTGGCATTGCAATGTCCACTTATCAGTGGGGCCGCCATTGGTTTTGAAGGTCAATTATTAACTCTCCCCATGGGGGCTGATTCGCCCTGTTATCAATGTATATACCATTCTACGCCCGACGAACGCAGTAGTTGTTTACAAAACGGCGTGATGGGTCCCTTAGTGGGAATGATTGGCAGCATGCAGGCTTTACAAGGGATTAAATATATTAGCCAAATAGGAACACTGCACCAAGAGGCTAAGTTACACCTGTTCAACGCCATAGATATGCAGTGGCAAAACTTAGCGCTAGTAGCTGACCCCAATTGCCCCACTTGTTCAACCAAACATACAAGGAGCAAACATGCGCATTAAATTAAATAATCAAACCGTTCAAATCGATCCGAGATTAACCCTGCAAATTTTATTACGTGAATACCATGTACCTGAAACTGGTTTAGCTGCAGCCATTAACAACAGGGTCATACCTCACTCAAGTTGGTCATCAACCGTTCTTAGTGAACACGACGAGATCACTTTATTTCAAGCTATAGCCGGAGGCTGAACTTATGACATTACAGATTGCTGGTAAGACATTTCATTCACGGTTATTTACCGGTACCGGTAAATTTGCCAGTGGTGACATCATGGCCAATACCATCCAAGCCAGCGGCAGTGAATTGGTGACTGTGGCGTTAAAACGCGCGGATCTGCAACAAAAAAGCGACAATATCTTACGCCATCTACATCCACTTGGCGTGCAGTTATTACCTAATACATCCGGCGCACGCACGGCTAAAGAAGCCATATTTGCAGCCCAATTAGGCCGAGAAGCATTAGATACAAAATGGGTAAAATTGGAAATTCATCCAGATCCCAAGTACTTAATGCCTGATCCTATTGAAACCCTGCTAGCCGCTGAACAACTCTGCGCTCTGGGCTTTGTGGTATTACCTTATTGCAGTGCCGACCCTGTTTTGTGTAAACGTTTGGAACAAGTTGGATGCGCTGCTGTTATGCCATTGGGCTCTGCCATTGGCTCCAATCAAGGCTTAACTACCCGGTCTATGTTGGAGATTATTATCGAACAAGCGACTGTCCCGGTCATCATTGATGCGGGCATAGGTGCGCCATCCCATGCAGCTTTGGCGATGGAAATGGGCGCTGATGCAGTATTAATCAACACAGCATTAGCTGTGTCGGCTAATCCAATTAGTATGGGCAAGGCCTTTAAATTAGCGGTAGAAGCGGGCTTTCTAGCCTATCAGGCAGGTTTAGGTTTAAAAAGCACACACAGCCAAGCTAGCAGTCCATTAACCGGCTTTTTATCTGAGACCTCAACATGAATTACCTTGACCAAAGCTTCTACCATCAATGGGCCAAAATAAACGATATCCAACTGCAACAGCAATTAGATGAGGTACAAACAACAGATGTTGAGCGCTTACTATGCCAATCTAAAGTCACGTTAAATGACATGCCCGTGTTGTTATCTGCTGCGGCAGAAACGTATCTTGAACCCCTAGCGCAGAGATCACAAACTCTGACTCGCCAACGTTTTGGGCATACGATTGGCTTTTTTGTGCCCTTATATTTATCCAACTTGTGCGCCAACGATTGCAGTTATTGTGGTTTTTCTATGAGCAATAAACTTAAGCGCCTAACACTCTCGCCTGAGCAGGTAGAAGCTGAGTGTCTGGTGATTAAAGCGTTAGGATTTGATACCATTTTGCTGGTAACAGGGGAGCACGAACAAAAAGTGGGTATGGATTATTTTACCACTGTATTGCCTATTATTAAGCAACACTTCAGCTATGTGATGTTAGAAGTGCAACCACTATCAAGGGCTGAGTATCAAACGCTGCGAGGTTTAGGCGTTGACAGCGTATTGGTTTACCAAGAATGTTATCAGCAAAAAACCTATCAACAACACCATCTTAAAGGTAATAAAACTGACTTTCGCTGGCGCTTAGAAACGCCAGATAGGCTAGGCCAAGCAGGCATGGATAAAATTGGCGTAGGATGTTTGTTGGGATTAAGCAACTGGCGCGTAGATTGCCTGAAGTTAGCCAAACATATTGATTATTTACAAAAACATTATTGGCAAAGTCGTTTATCCGTGGCCTTTCCACGCTTGCGTCCCTGTATAGGGGGCATAGTTCCCGAACATTTACCTACGGATAGTCAATTATTACAACTCATTGCTGCGTTTCGATTATTTAATCCACAAATAGATATAGTGTTGTCTACCCGTGAATCCGCCACACTAAGAAACAACTTACTTGGTTTGGGTGTGACCCAAATAAGTGCGGGTTCAAAAACCCAACCGGGAGGATATGCCGATCAAACTCCGGCGTTGGCGCAATTTGACATTGATGATGAACGCAGTCCAGCACAAATGGCAAAGGTGGTTAAACAAGCGGGTTTTGAGGTGGTATGGAAAGATTGGGAGCCTGCTTATTCAGCTAGAAATTGATACTATTCACTCGCCCATACTCCTCGCTCAGCGCACTAGTGGTGGGCAATAAGCAGCCGCGTAACTTTATGGGTTACAAGAAGATCACTTATGCAGCAAGATCAGTTAGATAATTAGTGATCGTTTGGGGCATACTGAACCTGCTACAGTTTGACGGACACTTTAAATAAGCGACAATACACTAGTCGCTTAGGAGTCCTAACATGAGTAATAACCGAACTTATAAAACGTACACCAAAGAGTTTAAGCTTGAAGCCATTCGCTTAATGTCTGAATCTGATAAACCATCAGCTGAGATTGCTGCTGAGTTGGGTATCCGACGTAATATGCTTTATAAATGGAAAGAACAGCTTGAATCTAAAGGTGAAGAAGCCTTCCCCATCAAAAAGGGACGACCACTTAAAGAAAACCAGAGTGAAGTTTCGGCACTGAAGCAAGAAAATAACCGGCTTCGCGAAGAGGTCGACATCCTAAAAAAAGCAGCGGTATACTTTGCAAAAGAGCTCAAGTGAAGTATGCCTTTATTCGCGAGCAACGCCTCAATCATTCACTGAATATATTGTGTTCAATGCTTGGTGTGTCGACAAGCGGCTACTATGACTGGCTGGATAGACCGGCGAGTAAAACGACTAAAGATAATAGTCGTCTTGTGACAAAAATCCGTTGTTTCCACAAGGCGAGTTATTCTATTTATGGCTCCCCACGCATCCACCAAGATTTGATAGTCGATGGCGAAAGTATTAGCCGCCAACGTGTGGCAAGGCTTATGAGAATGAACGGTATTCAATCCAAAGTGGCTAAGAAATTTGTCATCACCACAAACTCTAAGAATACATTATCGCCAGAGCCGGACCTCTTGAAGCGCAGCTTTAGAACGACAAATGCAAATCAAGCTTGGGTGTCAGATACAACGTTTATTCGGACTCGCCAGGGGTGGCTGTACTTGGCCATTATGCTCGATTTATATCAACGTAAGGTGATTGGATGGGCCATGTCAGACCGCAATGATACAAAGCTGGTCAGTGATGCCTTGATGATGGCGCGTTGGCGACAGGGTAAAGTTAAGGATGTGATTGTACATTCAGACCAAGGCAGTACCTATGCTTCTAATGAATATCGCAGATTGCTCAACGAGCACAACATGCGGTGCAGTATGAGTCGAAAAGGCGAGTGCCACGATAATGCTGTTGCAGAAAGCTTTTTTAGCTCACTGAAAACTGAACTTACCGACGATGAAGACTACTTTACGCGTTCACAGGCTAAGCAAAGCATATTTGAATATATTGAAGTGTTTTACAATCGACAACGACGACATTCCTATTTGGGCTATGTAAGCCCAGTAGAATATGAGCAGGCGAATGCCTATTAATTAAATCGTCCGAAAAAATGTGGCAACCTCATACACCTAGATTTATCCAATCATGGCAAACACTTATTGTGTTTGCCATATTTTCATCGACTTTGGCCCAACGTTCGAGCGGTGTTTAGCTATCAGCCACTATACAAAATGCATTGAGCTTATTACCGTCTAAGTCTCTAAAATACCCAGCGTAAAACCCCGACGATGCGCCTTCTGGTCGAAAACCCGGTTTACCTTCACAGCTGCCACCTAATTCCAATGCTTTTGCGTAAAAGGCATTGACTTGTTCAGCAGTATCTAATGCAACAGCAACCATAGTGCCATTGCCCACAGAGGCTGGTTTTTTATTAAAAGGGACGGCTACCGCAATTGAAGGTTCGCCCGCTGTCTTTGCCCAAGCAATAAAGTAGTTGGGCTCCTCCATAAATCGTCCCGCACCTATGGTGCCAAGCAATGCATCATAAAATGCAGCTGATTTCGCTAAATCTGCTGTGCCTAGGGTTACATAACCAATCATAATAATTTCCTTTTGAGTTGTTGTTTAAGACTAGTGCATCTTAGCTGTTAACTACTGACAGTTATTGTCAGTAGTGTTTCAATAGACTCAGTATTTACAAACATTATGACTTTGGGGCATTTTTGATATGCGAAGAGCTGAGCGACTGAACGACATAGTTCATCATTTACGCAGAATGCACCAAGCGGTCACCGCACACACCTTAGCTGAGACCTTTGAAGTATCGCCAAGAACTATATACCGCGACATTCAAAATTTAATAGACGCGGGCGTGCCTATTAATGGCGAGGCAGGGGTTGGATATGTCATAGATAAACGCTATCACCTGCCACCGATTATGTTTGATGCCGATGAATTAGAAGCGATTGCGCTGGGCATTGGTATGGTGGGTAACTGGACAGATGAACAATTTGCAGCCAAAGCACAAAGCGCTTTTAAGAAGATCCAAGCCACCTTGCCCGCCCCTTTAATTCACGAATTACATCAAATCAGTACGTTTTCTGCACCTAGCCATTATAAAATACCTTGGGAAGTGAGCTTTACCCAAGTGAGGGAATGTATTCGCCGTAAAAACAAGATTCAGTTCAGTTATCTAGACTTGCAGCAGCAAATAAGCCAGCGAACCATTTGGCCTTTGGCGCTTATTTCATTTAGCCCAGTTTGGTTAGTAGCTGGCTGGTGTGAGCTACGCCAATCATTTCGCAATTTTCGGCTCGATCGTATTTCTGAGTTTGTTTCTTTGGATGTTCGTTTTGCAAATGAAAAAGATAAAAACCTGCACGCCTATTTAGCACAAATTGAGCATGATTAACCGAAGCGCTGCCGAAAACATTTAGGGTAATCACTGCACTTAACAATTAAACAAGGCCTGAATAGCAGGTTCGTCAGCCCTTATTTGTAAACAACACAATCCCAATTGATAAGGTTCGATATCATCCAATTTAACGCGATTCACCTTTTGACCTATAGTGGAGTGATCCAGCACAATCGCGGGCACAATACCCAGACCACAGCCTAACGCCACCATACTCACTATGGCTTCGTTTCCAGCAACTGTGGCATATATGCGCGGCCTTATTCCTTGTTCGGCAAACCAATGATGCACAATACGTTTTGATGGACCCGAATCAGGCAAAATAAAAGAGTGCTGCGACCAGTCCACTTGTTCCAATCGACTTATCAAGGTGTCTTTAGGGGCAATAAGTACCAAGGGTATTTCACCCAGTGATAAAAACTTTAGTTCTGCAGGGAAATCAGGAGTGTGAATAGCAATGGCCGCATCTACCTCTTGTTGCATCACTTTACTTACCGATAAGGCCGGATCGCCGGTGCTCAATTTAATTTCTACTTGTGGATATTTGTGCCGAAAATTATCTAATAAATTGGGCAAGTGACTTTGGCTGGCCGTCACCGAACAAAATAGGCTGAGTTCACCTTGAAGCTGCAGATGCTCTTGTTGCAGTTGCCATTTTACTTTTTTCCACTCAGTCAAAATTTGTTGCGAAAATCCCAACAGTTTTGAACCTGCTGCGGTCAGCTTTACCTTACGATTATCCCTCACAAACAAAGTGGTTCCGCACTCCTGTTCAAGCCTTTGAATGGAGCGACTTAAGGTAGAAGGGCTAACAAACATTGATTCTGCCGTTTTACTAAAATGTAAACTGCTAGCCAAATGCTGGAACAGCTCCAAGCTGCGAATATCCATTTAAACGTCCTATTCTCAACACGATTGCGATTTATGCAACATTATATTGCAAATATATCATTTTAAACAACATTGATTTAACTCTACTATCTGGTCATCGCAAGTGGATCACCGACTTGCACTAAACAAATGGTAGGACTTTAAACATGGCAAATTATTTCAATACATTATCGTTACGTCAGCAATTGGATCAAATTGGTCGTTGTCGTTTTATGCAACGAAGTGAGTTTTCGACTGGTTGTGATTTTCTTAAAGGCAAAAAAATTGTCATAGTAGGCTGTGGTGCCCAAGGTTTAAACCAAGGTTTGAACATGCGGGATTCTGGCTTAAATATCTCTTATGCATTACGCCAAGCAGCCATTGATGAAAAGCGTGAGTCCTACCAACGTGCAGATGGAAATGGCTTTACAGTTGGCACATACCAAGATCTTATCCCTACTGCTGATGTCGTTTATAACTTAACACCAGACAAGCAGCACTCAAGTGTAGTAGAGGCAGTGATGCCCCTTATGCAGCAAGGCGCTACCCTTGGTTATTCTCACGGTTTTAACATTGTTGAAGAAGGCCAACAAATTCGTTCTGACCTTACTGTTGTGATGTGTGCCCCTAAGTGCCCAGGCACTGAAGTACGTGAAGAATACAAACGTGGTTTTGGTGTTCCTACCTTGATCGCCGTACATCCAGAAAACGACCCTCAAGGTCAAGGTTGGGATATCGCCAAAGCGTTAGCCTCTGCAACCGGTGGTGATCGTGCGGGCGTACTCGAGTCTTCTTTCGTTGCTGAAGTAAAATCTGACCTTATGGGTGAGCAAACTATTTTATGTGGTATGCAACAAGTAGCGGCAGTTTTAGGTTACGAAAAAATGGTTGCCAATGGCATAGATGCCGGTTACGCCGGTAAATTGATCCAAGACGGTTTAGAAACTATCACCGAAGCCCTTAAAATCGGCGGCGTTACAAACATGATGGATAGACTGTCTAACCCGGCCAAAGTGAAAGCCTTCGAATTATCAGAGCAATTAACTGAATTATTACGTCCTCTGTTTGGAAAACATCAAGACGACATCATCAGCGGTGAATTTTCTCGCACTATGATGGAAGATTGGGCCAATGGCGATGCTAACTTACTTAAATGGCGTGAGGAAACAGGCCAAACAGGTTTTGAAAAATCCCCCGCATTTGATGGAAATATTGATGAACAAGAATATTTCGACCACGGTGTATTTTTAGTGGCAATGATTAAATCTGGCGTTGAACTCGCATTCGATGTCATGGTTGAAGCGGGTATTTTACCAGAATCGGCTTATTACGAGTCATTGCATGAAACGCCGTTAATTTCGAACACTATTGCTCGTAAGCGCTTATACGAAATGAACGTGGTTATTTCTGACACCGCTGAATACGGTAACTACTTATTCGCTAACGCGGCTATCCCTCTTTTGGCAGAGAAACTGATGCCTAGCATTGACACTAACCTTATTGGTAAAGCTTATACCGCAGCTTCTAACAGTGTTGATAACAAAAAGTTGGTTGATATCAATAAAGCGATAAGAGAACACGGTGTAGAGACAGTAGGCGCTAAGCTACGTGGATATATGACTGATATGAAAGCTATCGTTGAGACAGCGTAAGCTCTCTCAAAATGAAATTTTGAAACGATTTCTGTCGTAAGGTGCTTGTTAAAAGCCCTCTTGCCCAGCCAATTTGGCTGGGCTTTTTTTATGCATTAACAAAACACCTAGAATCGCAACGTCTCCGTTTAGATACACTCACACAAATTCGATTTTAAAGGCTTACAGGGTAAATTGAGTGCAAAATATCGTTAATTCAAACCATTATCGCCTTGCTGAATTCCAAAATATGACTTTTGTTGCAAAAAAAAGACACTTTCAAGTTTTACTCATGGTTTTTTGTATGTTTTAGTGGGCTGCGATTTTGGCCTACGACTTGCTTTGGGTTACAAATTGCGACAAATTGCTAAAATGCAAGTTCACACCTTTATAATATGGGATTTAAAATGGCCGATCTGGGATTAAACATGACTGATTCAATAACACGTATTTCTCAAATAGATGATTGGTTCTTCGAAATTAAAATGATTAGAGCATTGAAGTCTAAAAATTATGGCGACCCTTATTCTGCCATTGCTAACCTCACCGCGAATGGTCATCAAATGTTTATTGACTCACATTTATCCAATACCAATGAAAATTTGGCTAAAGACGATTTTATGACCATTTATAAATTTTGTCAGCAGTTGGGAATGAAGCACATTGGCTATGACAGAATAAAAAATGGTTGTAGATCATCTAAGTTAGTCGACATTCTAGAGAATCAAATGCCTACGCCTAATATCCGTCTAGTGAGATAATATTTTTGCGGATAATTAGCATAAATAGCAAATCTAAAACAAACCGCAAACCTAAAAAAAAGCGTCAAGTAAACACCATTAGATGGTACTACTCGTTACAAGACGCTTAAAATCAAACAATGAAGGCTTGAATAAGAATCAAACCAAAGGTTCAGCTAAACGATAACCAAATATTGCTGAATAAAACATGAACAACTTATGAATTCAAAGTCAGATGAGCTGTTTTAGCCCCTATTTTGCGTTCCAATATAATACAAACGACAAACTACCAAAGCCTAAAAACCCTAACGCCACCGGTGTTATTGAAGATTCTATAAAACTACCCACAAACAACGCCGTAAGCACCGAAACAAGGCTGCTTAATGAACCAATAATAGCCGCGCCTAAGCCAGCCATATGACCTAAAGGCTGCATGGCCATGGCATTGATATTTCCAAACATAATTCCAATGCAGAAAAACGCACAAAACAACACTGAAACAAACTGCCAAAAAGGCGGCACACCGTCGTAAGCTAAACATAAAATGCTCAATAGCCCCGAAAAGAATAACCAGCCGTACATCGCCCATGTGCACAAGGTTCGCATACCCAAACGCATGACTAAATTACCATTAGTAAAAGAGGCAAGCCCGATAGAAAATGCCAACAAGGCAAAATACATGGGAAACAATTCACCGGTATCATATATATGCTGGAACAACGTTTGAGAAGAGCTGATATAAGCCAAAAACGCACCAAAAATAATGCCAGAGGAGAGGGTATAAAACATCACTAATTTATGGGTCAGAATGAACCTACTTGATACCCACAGTTGGGACCAACTAAAAGGTAGGCGCTTTTCTTTAGGTAAGGTCTCAGGTTGGCGAATAAAAAACCATAAGCCAATCAATAACCCAAAAAACAAAAATGATGAAAAAATATACTGCCATGAAAACCAAAACAATATAGTTTGACCAAAAATAGGTGCCAGCATAGGCACTAATATAAACACCATCATAATAAAAGACATGACTCTGGCCATGGCTTCGCCTTCATACTTATCTCGAATCACTGCCAAAGCCGCAATTCTTGGCCCAGAGACACCAAAGGCTTGAATAACACGGCCAATTAGCATCACCTCCAACGATTCAGCATTTATACAAACGAGGGATCCGATAGCGAAAACAATCAAGCCTGAAATAATCGCATAACGCCTGCCCTTACCGTCAGATAAAGGCCCGTAATAGAGTTGGCCAAAGGCCATGCCAACAAAAAAGAGTGAAATAATTAGGTGGGTTTGTCTAGGGTCAGTCGTTTCTAAGTCAGCACCTATTTGAGATAAAGCCGGCAAAACAGCATCTATGCTCAAAGCGACCAAAGATGTCATCAATGCCATAAGTGCCACAAACTCAAATAAGCCAATATCTGGCTTTGTTTTGCTAGAAGCGGGATGATGATTGGATGACATGTCGTTACCAGTGATTTTTAAGGCTGGGGATTCTAGCACTCACCATTAGTTGTGCTTAGAATTATTTAGCTAACTCTTTAATTTAGGGCTTATAAAAAACTATTTTGGAGGAATGAGGATATTCTGAGTAGTGAACTCAAGGCCCAATTTTTGAAGCTGATAAACGACACCGTAATCACTCTCTTCCATTTGAATAACTTCGCCTCCCATTAGGCTCAATAACTCAAGCGTGGTATTGCTATGCCCCACCACCAGCACTGAATTAGTGATTTAAGTTGCTCAGTAAACTCAGATAATTGAACTGGGTTGTATGGCAATATTTTAAGATTTTTTGACTCTGCCACTGGCGCAGCCGTTTGTTGTGTTCTGTTGTAATCAGTAGAATAAATCGCCGTTAAAGGCTTGTCAGAAAAATAATTCGCCAATTTCTCAGCACGAAAATGCCCTATATCAGTAAGGCTAGGGTTATCACCACTTTGTTTTTCAAAATGACGCACAAAATACCATGTCTGGGTATCAGCAAAAGCGGGAAGTACTACAGCAAAAATCATCAAGCTTGAAAATAAAACATGGCTTAAATTCATTTTTTAGAACTTCTGTATAGCGTTCAGTCACTTTTCACTTTCATTGCAAAAACTGTGGAGAAAAGCAACTTGAGAATCATATACCGCTATTTGATATTGTAAATTGAATATCAAGAAATACTGCAAACCAGTTTTGATTTTTAAGATGCCTGAATATGCTTCCTAGTAATATAGATTAGGCGTTAATTTTAAGGCTAGTTACAAGTCTATTGAATCATCTCTTTCAGGGTTAGCTAAATCCTTCAAACGTCCATTTCGTAAACTATAAATCCAACTATGAATTCTCACCCCTTGGCCACGTTCTGTCGCATCGCGAACAATATTAGTGCGGCGAATATTTTCTGCTTGCTCTAATACATTCAACTCACACATGCGAGCCGACCTATCGTGATCGCTCAAACCGTCTAACTCATCTTTATATTTAACCACTAAATCTTTGATATGCCCCAACCAGTTGTCAATTAGACCAAACTGCTGGTCGCCTAAAGCAGCTTCTACCCCGCCACAACCATAATGGCCGCAAACTATAATGTGCTTAACTTTTAGTACGTCTACAGCGTATTGTAATACCGACAAACAATTAAAATCAGTGTGCACTACCAGATTGGCAACGTTTCTATGGACAAAAATATCACCAGGAATTAAGCCCAGCAACTGATTTGCCGGCACCCGACTGTCTGAACAGCCAATCCATAGATATTCGGGTTTTTGTCGTTTTGACAATCGATTAAAAAACTCTGGGTCAGCCTCTTTTGTCGACTCTGACCAGATTTTGTTGTTTTCAAGAAGTTGTTTAATATCGCTCATGAATCCTCACCTTGTTGACGCGAAGTATAGAGAAACTAACGGGCACCACAAGTCCAACCTGTGGATGTTGTGGGTATTTTCTAGGACTCCAATATTCGTATCGAGATGGCTGCGGCCGAAGTTCTGTTGTCTACACCTAACTTTTTATATACTTGTTCTAGATGTTTATTATTTTGCAGCGAGTTACACACAACTTAATCGTTATTTTAAGCATAACGATTAGATCTGCGTCAAATGACTAATTGAGGAAGATGATACAAGGTCAATAATAAGGCATCCTAAAAAAGCATAAGACAATCCTATGAATATAATTAAATGTGCTTCAATCCTGTTAACTGTTGGCTTGTCAATAAGCTCACTTCAGTTATTAGCAAAAGACCAAGAAGAAACTGTAATAAAGGGGCCTGTTATGCCTAGTAGAGCCGGTGTCGTGCCAGAAAAAATTGATTCTGCGACTCCCGGCTTAATGCCGATTGAACCGCTTAAAGATATTCCTGAAAATGTGCTGACCATTCTTGACGCCTTACCAAAAATGAAAAGTGAGTTCATAAAAAGTGGCAAAAGCAACATTATATTAAAATCAGATATTCTTTTTGATCTACTCAGTTCTGCTTCTTCCACAAAGGCCGAAGAATATATTGATACCATCATGTCCATCCACGAACAGGTGGAATTTAAAAAAGGGCGTGATATTGAGTCGATTGAACTCAATAAAGCCTCACCTGATTTTAATAGCTGGCGGTTAAAACGTCCCCAGTCGATGAATCCCGAAAGGGAACCAGGTCCAATTTCATTAGGTCGTTACTTAGGTGGTGGGCGTTCTGGAATTCCCACTTTTGCTAATGCCCCAGTTGCGCTTACACCTGAAGACCTAATAGCCGGTAAAGTTGACGTGGCGATTCTGGGCGCGCCATTGGACATGGGATCTGGATGGCGTGATGCTATACATGGTCCAAGAGCGATGCGAATGTTACGCAGAGGTACTGGAGGTCACGACGTTTCAACGCTTATCAATCCAAGTTCGGTACTCAACATAGTTGACTATGGCAACGTTGCGATTGATCAATTGAGTACTGAGCGCAGTGTCCAGGAAGTGCGCTCCATGGTCCGCGAAATTGCTGAAACTGGCGCAGTACCAATCATTATTGGCGGGGATCATTCACTCGAATATCCTAATGTTGCAGCTATGGCTGACGTCTATGGCAAAGGTAAAGTAGCGGTTGTACATTTTGATGCACACTTAGATACAGGAAGGGGTCGCGTTCACTTACTCAGTCACGGACAGCCGATTTACCGATTGATGAAAGAAGCGCACATACGGCCAGAGGATTATATTCAGGTAGGTTTACGAGCTCACTACAGTAAAAGTTATTATGAGTGGGAAAAAGAAATAGGAATGAAATATCACACTATGGCTGAAGTTGAACGTCGTGGTTGGGATGCCGTAATGGAAAGAGTAATCAAAGAAGCGACCGAGAGTACAGATTATCTTTATGTATCTTTTGATGTGGACGTGCTTGACCCAGCATTTCAGCCGGGTACAGGAACACCAGTTTCAGGTGGATTAACTATGCGCGAGGCCATCCCAATTATACGTAGACTTTGCGCTGAAACAAAATTAGTCGGCTTTGATATTGTTGAGCTGGCACCTGCTCTTGATTCAACTTATGTCAGTACCCTAAACGCAAACAGTTTGATGTTTGCCTGCATGACCGGTATTGCAATGCATAAAAAAGGCATAACCGAAAAAGGCTATATAAGCGAGCTTTCATCAGAGCATGGTCAAGACGATTATTATGGAGATAAGAAATGAGCATTAAAACATATCTACCCAGTCCCTCTCTATCCTTGATAGTGGTTTCAATGACTACAATTTTGTTATCTGCATGTGCCAGTAACTTAGACAATAGCGTTTCCTCTAGCATCAAATTACCCCCAACAGACAATGTAAAACTGCAGCTTTTAAATGAAGCTGAATTAGCATTTCTGCGAGATCCTAAACGCTTGCGTTGGTTTAACCTGACTGAGGAAAAAGTGTTCAACCAATTAGCTCAGCGTGATGAACAAGGAGTTAAGCAATATGTAGCCGACATGATGACAACAATGAGTGCTGCTAGCTTTCAGGAGGGACAAGATAGTACCAGTAACATCAATAACGGTATTCTGGAGCCTTTATCAAATACTGCCGATTCAACCAGTATTCCACTGAATATTGATGCGCAAGGTTACAACAAAAGTAAAATTATTCAGCCAGCCATATTCGACAAATACAAACGAACGTCTGGCCCTATCAATTTGCAGCGATATGTAAATGAACAAGGTGGCATCCCCACTTTTGCAGGTGCACCTGTTGCGATACGTACTGAAGATCTAATAGCTGGTCAAGTGGAAGTTGCATTTGTAGGTGTACCGCTAGCGCTTGGTTCTGGATGGCGTGATTCACAACATGCTCCAACTGTGCTCAGAGGTATGTATGGCCTTGGAGGTTATGACATAGCGGGAGGAGTTGACCCTACGCTAATTCTAAGCATTGCTGATTTTGGCGATATTGCCACCTCATACTTGAGTACCGAACTTAATATTAACCATATCCGAGAGCAGGTTTCAGCCATGATAGACGCAGGGACTATTCCGTTTATTGTTGGCGGCGATCACTCCATTATGTATTCCACTGTAGCGGCTATGTCTGATAGCTACGGCAAAACGGCGTTTAGCGTGGTGCAGCTTGATGCTCATTACAATGGTACACGTGGTCTAGATCATTATTATTCAGACGCACAAAGTGTATCGCGTTTACTCGAAGATCAAATAATTGATCCTGAAAATTTAATCCAAGTCGGCTTAAGAGGACCTTCTCAAGACAAAGAAGCACTTGAATGGCTGCGGGATACCGGCGTGAAATATCACACTATGGTTGAAGTGGAAGAAAAAGGCTGGGATGTCATACAAAACAGTACTATTGCCCAAGCTAAGAATACTGAATCAACTTTTGTGTCCTTTGACATGAGTGTGCTAGACCCCGCGTATGCCCCTGGAGCAGGCAGACCTATCCCTGGTGGGATTTCTATCCTTCAAGCCCGCTCCTTAGTGCGCCGTTTGTGTGCAGAAACCAAGATAATAGGCTTTGAATTGTTAGATGTTGCACCATATTTGGACGCGTCGTACAAAACAGCGCTTAATGCCAACTACATTATGCATGCTTGTTTAACCGGTATTGCCATGCGAAAACAAGGCATAACTGGCAGTAACCACTTAGATCCATTGGCATTTCCCTCTAACTAAGTCGCTTTAGGGTAGGCTTGAATAAATAAATAGCGGATTAAAAAAATATCAGCCATTTAGGGAATAATACTTGCTTTTAACATTGCTTAACAAAGGCAATTCGTACGGGTTTTATTCTCTAAATGGTGCAATCTAATTGACGTTTATGGTGCAACGTTTATTAAACGCTCTTTAAATCCCCTCAAACAATAATAGATTAAAGCAGTGTTGATAATTTATGTATACGGTTCTTGTAGTAGATGATTCGCCTGACTCACTGAGTTTGATAAATGATATTTTAGAAAAAGAAGGGATTAGCACTTTGGTAGCTCTCGAAGGGAGCCAAGCCATCACCATTGCTGAACAAATAAAGCCTGATATTATTTTGCTTGATGCGGTGATGCCTAAAATGGACGGTTTTGAGACCTGTATTCGCTTAAAACAAAACCGACTTTTGAACCATATTCCCGTGGTATTTATGACCGGGCTGAAAGAGTCAGACAATATTTTAAAAGGCTTGAATGCGGGAGGGGTTGATTACATCACTAAACCCGTTAACCCTGAAGAGTTGATTGCACGAATTAAAACTCACATCAACAATGCACAAATAACCTCAAGTGCACAAAAAGCATTAGACAGCATTGGCCAAACCTTATTTTCAGTGAGTAAAACTGGTCAATTGATGTGGGCTACACCACAAACTCACAATTTTTTGTCTACCATCCCCCATGCTGACGACTGGCTAAGCGAACAATTGCTGCCTTTTGTAGCTGACATAACACGTGGCCCCGTAAAAAATGGCTCGACCTTTAAATTAAAATATGAAGGAGGTTCGTGTGAGTTAGCCTTAGTGTCCAGTCAAGCATCAGGAGACTGCACCTTTCGCATTGGACTATATACTGAAACATTAAGTGGTGAAGAGGTTCTAAAATCAAAACTCAATATTACCAGTCGAGAGTCAGAAGTATTGTACTGGCTGTCTAATGGTAAAACGAATAAAGAAATTGCCATTATATTAAGCATAGGCTCACGCACAGTAAATAAACATTTAGAGCAGGTATTTGCCAAATTGGGAGTTGAAAATAGAACCACAGCTGCGGGCATCGCTATTCGCACTTTGGCAAAGCCTTAGGGTTGATATTCAGTGTTATTGACTAATAAAAATAGTATTCACAAACAAGCCTTTACTGCATTTACACAAGGCGATATAAACACCGCCCACAGCTTAAGCGTTAATATTATTTCGCACTACCCTAACGATGACGAATCGTATTTTTTGCTGGCGCTAGTTAACGTGCAGATTCATCAATATGCAAAAGCTACTGAGTTATTCAAACACGCCATCAAAATTAATGACTGCATACGATACCGAGTAGAATTGGCCAAAGTTTACTCATTACAAGGTATTTCAGATGCAGTCATCGCGATCGTAAATACCATTGATATTCAACAAGTAAGATCGTTTACACAGCTCAACACCTTAGGCGTAACGCTTAGCATAGTGGGTTTACATAGTCAGGCTTTGACCTGTTTTGAACGAGCTATAGCGCAAAAATCAGTGCCTGAAACACTTTATAATTATGCAGTATCTGCGAAGTTTTGTGGGCAACATGAACAAGCACAAAAGGCCCTCAATAAAGCCATAAAGTTGAAACCTGATTATCATCAAGCACATTTCGCATTGGCTGATTTAACCGAAGGGTCTACTTCTCGAGTTCATATTGTGACTTTGCAACGTTTATTATCATTCGAAAAGCTTAGCCTAGAGCAAACAATGCATTTAAGTCATGCACTGGCTAAAGAGTACGAAAAACAAAAAGAGTACGGTTTAGCGTATCAAACTTTACTGCAAGCAAAGCAACAGAAAAAAGCACACTCACCTTACCAACGTTCAGCCGATAGCCAGTTATTTGAAGGGCTTAAAACGATCTTAAAAAAATCAGCTTCTCCCACCGTCTCAAATGAAGGCAATAATAGCGAGCGGCCTATTTTTGTTGTAGGTATGCCACGCTCTGGTACTACATTGGTTGAACGAATATTATCGAGTCATAGCCAAGTGACTTCAGGAGGTGAGTTAGAAGATTTTAGCTTATTAATGAAACACGCGAGTCAATCAGCAAGTCATTCAGTACTTGATGCTAAGGTATTTGCTGCCCAAAACAATATTGATTTTTCAACTTTAGCCCAAGCATATTTAGCCCGAACCGCGCACATTGGTAAAGGCCAAGGCAAATTTGTCGACAAACTACCCTTTAACTTTTTTTACTTGCCGTTTATTCGTAAGGCTTTTCCAAATGCTCGAATTATATGCTTAATGAGAAACCCCCTCGATACCTGTGTGGGAAATTTCAAACAACTTTTTTCTATTAACAACCCTCATTATAACTACACCCAAAGTTTGGAAGATTGTGCGTGGTTTTACCAACAGTTTGAAGCTTGGTTGAGAGCTTGGTCGGCTCAAGATACACAATTTACCCATATGCTTGATTACGAAAAATTAGTCGCTAGCCCTGAGCTACATATACGTCAATTACTAGAATTTTGTGATTTACCATGGGACCCCTCGTGTTTGCATATGGAAAGCAATACTTCACCGGTGTCTACAGCAAGTAAAATGCAAGTAAGAGAGCCGATTAATCAAAAGTCAGTAGGAAGGTGGACAAATTTTCAGCCTTACACCTCAAAAATTGAAACAATTTTTTTATAAATATAATTAATTAGAATTTCCCTTCCCCTCTTTAAATACGGCCTTCAACGAGCATTAATCCCTAAAGCAAAAAGTCTGAATGTAAATTTTTTATACAATTCTTAGTTAAATGACGTATCCACCGAGGGAGATACACGAGTTCTCAAGTTATTCCGCTAACAACATAATGATATGGCAGTGAAATGAAAAGCTGAAGTAAGCATTTAGATCAATTTTAACTTTGCGGCTTTTTCTGAGCTGCCACGAAATAACAAGAACAGCATAATAAGAGACTCACATATGAAGATTACAGGTCAAAACAAACCCAGCAAAATCGCCATGGCAATTAGTATCGCTCTTTTACCTATAAGTGGATTATTGACCAGTCAAACTGCATCTGCACAAGAAGTGCCTCTAAATGCAGCAATTAGCTCAGTAGAAAGAATTGAAGTTACCGCTACAAGACGTTCCGGCACAGTACAAGATGTGCCAATCAATATTTCTGCACTTTCACCGGACTTAATCGAACAACAAGATATAAATGAGTTAGAAGATATTGCTAAGTGGGTACCTGGCCTAACCATTACCGACCAAGGTGGACGATACGATGCCCCTATTATCGTTCGAGGCTTAAACACCAACTCATCAGGTCCTGGCTCAAACGGTGGAACAGTAGCTACTTACGTTGGCGAAATTCCTTTATTCGTAAACATGCGATTAATTGACATGCAACGGGTTGAAGTACTGATTGGCCCACAAGGCACCTTATATGGAGCAGGCACCCTAGGCGGTGCGCTTCGTTATATTCCAAATCCAGTTGAACTAGATATGACATCGGGTTCTATTTTTGGAGATTTATCGCAAACAACAGAAAGTGACAGCCTCGCAGGAGAAGGTGGCTTTGTTTTCAATTTGCCATTGATCAGCGACGAGTTGGGTGTGCGTATGTCATTAAATTACGTAAATGACCCCGGTTTTATGGACTATACCCGCGTCGTAAACGAACCGGGTGTATCTCTACCAGACCCCGACTGGAATGATCCTGAAGCAGTTGCTGCAAATTTACACTCCGTAACTGACGCGAATGGTGAAAAAACCTTAACAGGGCGAATTGCACTTCGCTGGCAGCCTACCGAATGGTTTGATAGTACATTATCTTACTTTTATCAAAATATGGAATTAGAAGGCCGCTCTGTATCTCAATACAACTCACTATCGTCAGAAAGTGAACTGCATGGCACAGTGGGTAAATATGAATCTGCCTATCGATACTTGGAACCATTTGAGCGCAAAAATGACCTACTAAGCTTAGAGATGAGCGTTGATTTAGGCTTTGCCGAATTAGTCTCTGCGACAGGTATTACCTCAACTGAAAGAAGTGGTGCCCGGGACCAAACCGACTTACTCATCCGTCTTGGTTATGGATACGAAGAGTTTCCTGCGTTTGCAGCTTATACCGAAGACGTATCGTCTGATGACACATTTACTCAAGAAGTACGCCTAGTATCAACTTCTGATAGTGCATTTACCTGGATAGTAGGTGGTTACTACAACAAGGCCGAAGGTGAAGGTTATAGCAAAGAATTTACCCCAGGTTTTGATGAGTTCGCCATTGATGTCTGGGGTGCCTCTGGTAGCTTGCGTCCAGACTCAATTGAATATTACTCTCGGAGTGAAAACGACCTAACAGAGAAAGCAATATTTGGTGAATTGAGTTACCGAATAACAGATGACTGGGACGTGACCATTGGAGCAAGAAAATATTGGTACGATGTATCGGCCTCTTCAGCGGTTGATTTACCTCTGTATTATACCGTATTTCGTGACAGAGCCCCTGATTCATTGGAGTTTGACTTTGACACTGTTGAGAACTCAAACGATGGCAACCTACTTAAAATTAACACTAGCTACAAAATTAACGATGATATTTTAGCTTACGTTACAGTTAGTGAAGGTTTTCGTATAGGCGGCGCTAACGACGTTGCGGCCTGCCCTTCTAATATCGACGAAATTGAAACACAAATTATTTGTGCACTCCCTAACGAGCAACTCTATTTACCAGATACGACTACCAACTACGAATTAGGCTTAAAAACCTCTTGGTTTAAAAACAGGTTTTATCTAAATGCAGCTCTGTTTAATGTTGATTGGGACGATGCCCAAGTAAGTGGTGCAACCGTGAATGGCTCGGTCGGTTATACGGCGAATGCTGATGGTGCTAACTCAAAAGGGTTTGAGTTATCGTCAAGAGCAGTTTTTGAGGATATTTCAGTTTACGCAACTTATTCTTATGCCAAGGCTGAACTTAAAGCAGACGCGCCGTATTTATTCGGTGTCTTCGATGAAGACGTACAATACTGGTATGACGGTGCTGACGGAGATCGTTTACCAGGATCTCCAGAAAGCTCTTTCTCTTTAGGTATTGTGTATACGGGTGAAGTCATGGGTAAGGTGCTGGATCTATCTTACGGCTTAACGGGACAAAGTGATGTGTACTCAAAAGTAGGCCTAAAAGATGACGGCGAAGTATTACCAGGCTATGGATTAAGTAATGTTACCGCTAAATTGTCGGATGAAGCTTGGTCGGTTACTTTTTACGTCAACAACCTATTTAATAAATACACTTTTACATCAGTTAGAGGTGACTTAAGTCAAGTCGGATTAGGCAAAGAAATCAATCAGAATCGCTTTGATTTAACTAGAGGCTACGGACATTATGTCAATACTCCAAGAACTGTAGGCGTGAAGTTTAAATATAGTTTTGATCTCTAATTTCGAGCAATTGTATATGAAATAGCGGGGGCAGATTCCCCGCTTTTTATTACGTGAATTAACTGAGAATAAAGGAAACTATTATGCCTAAATACAATAAATCAGTTTTGTCGTTAATGATGGTTTGCTCGTTAATCTCGAGTGTTAATGCATTTGCAGACGACATAACCGAATTAGACATGCCAGCCTCATTTGAGGCAAAAGTAAAAAACATTCCCGCCGCTAAAATAGAAATTCTAAAATCTCCATTGCCGTCAATGTTATTAGGGAGTATTGAGCGATTTTACAAAGCTATGGAAGGAAAAAGCACACAGGAAATTGAGCAATATCTTGATGGCATGATTGAAGTGGAACAAGCTAACCAATTTAACCCCGACACCGACATGGCGTCAATTCCGCTTAATACCGAATCGAAACTATTTAATGCTTGGAAGGTAAAACGCCCCCAAAGTTTAAATCCTAAACGTGAACCAGGCCCTATCCACTTAAGTCGCTACATGCAATCACGTCGTGCAGGTATTCGTACTTTTGCCGATGCACCTGTTGCCATTTATCCAGAGGACCTAATTGCTGGCAATGTCGATGTTGCTATAGTGGGTGCGCCACTCGATATGGGATCTTATTATCGGGGTCAGCGTTTTGGTCCGCAAGCTATGCGTAATGAATATGGTGCCGGTGGTGTTGATATGAACACCATGATTAACCCTAGCAAAGTATTGAATATTGTTGATTATGGGGATATTGCTATAGATAACATGAGCACTGAAATTTCGGTACATCATGTTAGAGAGCGAATAAAAGAAATTGCTGAAACAGGCGCTATCCCCTTTATTGTGGGCGGCGACCATAGCTTGGAATACCCTGACATTGCCGGTTTAGCTGATGTTCACGGAAAAGGCAGCTTTGGCGTGGTGCATTTTGATTCCCATTACGACGCAGGCAAGAATAATCCTCATTGGTTAACTCATGGACAACCTGTTTATCGCGCGGTTAAAGAAGGGCATGTAAAACCAGAGAACTTTATTCAAGTTGGCTTACGTGGCCCATGGCCGGGAGCAGAGGGCTTTGAGTGGATGCGTAACAACGGCATGCGTTACCACACCATGGCTGAAATAGAAAAAAAGGGCTGGAAAGAAGTGATGAAAACAGCCTTAGAAGAAGCAAGAGAAGGTGGTAAAAAGCTGTTTATTTCATTTGACGTAGATGTGATTGACCCAGCATTTATTCCTGGCACTGGCACACCAGTACCAGGTGGTTTAACCATGCGAGAAGCCATTCCTATTGTACGGGCACTGTGTTCAGAAAACGACATGGTAGGGTTTGAAATAGTGGAATTAGATCCGCTACTAGACCCGACTTATCGTTCGGCGTTAAATGCTAACTTTATTATGCACGCTTGCCTAACCGGCATTGCTATGCGCCGTGAGGGCATTACCAATGGTGATTATTGGTCAGATCTCACCACCGAACATATGCAACCCAGTGCGGGTGAAAAGGGTCGTGAGCAAAATTTACGTGAAGTTGTTGATTTTGACTACGCCAAACCGAAACAATAACCTAGATAAATAGGCAAATTGCATGAAGAGAAGAGGCCGAAAAGCCTCTTGCCCTCTTATTGCTAAGATGAGTTAAATTGAGAGAATATATGATAAAAAAGCTGTTTCAAGACCCTTTGGTTTTGTTTGTTGTTTTCGGCGCGCTGGTGTTTTCCCTTTACGACTACCTAGATCAAAGCAATAATAATCCGGTGGAATTAAGTGACAAGAACAGGCAGCTATTTACCGAACAATTTGAGCTTCTGACAGGAAGACAAGCCACACAAGCTGACATTGCTAAAATAGAGAATGATTATATTCAAGAAGAAATATTGTTTCGGGAGGCTTTGGAAGCAGGCATTCACTTAGGCAACCCTGAAATACGTGGCACCTTGGTAGAGGAAATGCGCCACCAAGTCACAGGTGTCTTGAATGAACCAACAGAAGAACAACTAGTGCAGTATTACCTGCAACATATTCAACGATACGTCATAGAGCCTGCCATTAGTTTTCAACATGTTTTTTTCAATCAAGCCCCTGATAAAAGTGTACTTATTCAGCTAGTTAACGGTAAAAAAATTGCAGGTGACGAATTTTGGCGTGGACGGGTTTTACCAGACTATGGCATTAGTATGATCAGAGGAATGTTTGGTAAACCATTTTTAGAACGTCTCCAAGCCGCACCTGTCGATACTTGGTTTGGCCCTCAACAATCAATGCTTGGCTGGCATTTTGTAAAAGTCATAGGTACACAATTAGCCTCACCATTGACCTTTGAAGAAGCCAAAATGCAAGTGCAAAATGATTACGCAGTTGATGCAATAGAAACCTCTGTCGATGCGTACATTGGTCAATTTGATGACAAATACCAGATTATCCGCCATGTTAATTAAACGTATTACTCAATTATTTAACGTTGTTGTTTTTGCTGCGGGGTTAACGTTGGTATCAGCCTTACCGGCACATGCAGATGTGTTTGTATCTGCAGACTTTAGAATTACTCCAGGCGAAGCAACGGGCATGTATGTATTAAACGCACAATTACCAACGGCGATCATAAGTAACTCCGATGTAGTTTTTCCAGAGTCTTGTACTTTACAGGGGTTTAATCGCCAAGCATTTGCCGATAAAACCCAGCTAAGATACGACTTTCAGTGTTCACAACCTTTTAATCAAGACGCGGCTATCATCACCCCTTGGTTTATTGATGGTGCTAAAGTGTTGTTGAACATAGATGGCAAATCTACCAGCACAACCCTAAAACGCAGTTTAGAAACCGCGGTAATCCCCCTTAGCCATACAACTGAATTAACCCTCAGTAAAAGTGAAACCGTAAAGCGCTACTTGTGGCAAGGCATGTTGCATATTTGGTTCGGCTGGGATCACCTAGCTTTCGTATTATGCTTATGTTTACTCGCCAGTCATTTGCGTTTACTAACGCTCATTACCACCTTTACGCTTGGGCATTCACTCACTTTAGCCTTGGCTTATTATCAAGTGGTAAACATACCTATCGCACCTATAGAAATACTCATAGCATTTTCGATAATGTTAATGGCACGTGAAGCATTGGTGCGTATTAAATTGGCAAGCTTAGGTTTGCCCACAAAGGCATTAACGGCGTCAGCAGGCATTGTTCTTTTATTTGGTTTAATCCATGGATTGGGCTTTGCCAGTGCCTTATCAGAACTAGGCGTTCCACAAAATGAAATAGGCTTAGCATTGCTGTTTTTCAACCTTGGCGTAGAAGTGGGCCAAGTGTTGTTTATTGCGGCCCTTTATTTACTATCAAGAGCCTTATTAACACTCAAAAATAAACAACTTGATATCTATTTACGCTCCAGTGTTTTATATGCCGTAGGAATTCTAGGTTCATTTTGGGTATTCGAACGTCTACTCGGATTTCCCTTTGCTAACCTCAGCTAAGTCATCAAGTGTGTGAATAATCTTTTGAAATTGACACTGTTGGGCAAAATCCCGTAAGGATTGGTAAGCTTTATCCGGAAATGTATATTCTTCATTAATTTTATTAAGTTTACTGGTAAAGCCCGACAAGTAACCAATTTCTGCTAAAACTTTCAAAGCATTATATTGATTTTTACCAGTTGGGGGATTTGCAGGTTTGTGATTAGCGGTTTCAATTACTGTCGGTTCATCTATGTCGTGAACCCAAGTTAAATTAAGCCAATGTCCTACTTTTTCCAGTAGAGCATTCACCATAAAAGGTTTAACTAAGTAGTCATTGTGATGACCAATGGCCGTATTGGACACTTCAAGATCTCTTACATTGGCAGACACAATCACTATAGGCTGATTAAAACCAGCGTTCCTCATTTGCTTTGCGGCTTGCCAACCGTTAACATCGGGCATTTTTAAATCAAGCAATATCAAATCTATGGATTTGTGATTTAACGCCGACATGGCGCTAAACGCTGAATCAGCCGCTTCAACAATAAATCCAACTGGGCGCATAATATCCCGTATCAGATCTCGCTGAGCTTGTTCGTCATCTACAACTAATATACGTTTAGCGAGGCCTTCGTATCCATTAATACTACTTTGCGCGATGCCTTCATTTTGAATAGGATCAATTTTGGGAAGTAAAAGACTCAGCTTGAAAATACTGCCTTTACCAATTTCACTTTCAACACTGATGTCCCCACCCATTAACTCAGCAAGTGCCCGCGATATAGTTAAGCCTAAGCCTGTACCAGCAGTTTTATTTTGACTTTCTAACACTCGCTCAAAAGGTTTAAAAATCATCTCCTGATCGCTATTAGAAATCCCTTCGCCAGTGTCTTCAATTGAAAAATATGCAACTTCATTACGGTACTTAAGACTAAAACAAACAGAGCCTTGTTGAGTAAATTTGATAGCATTAGATATTAAATTAATCAGAATCTGCCGTAACCGTTGTTTATCTACAGTGACATAATCGGGAAGATACCCTGGAAAGTGATAGGTGAAATCTAAACCTTTCGACACCGCTTGTAAGCGAAACATATTTACCAACTGTTCAAGTAAAGGCCGAAACTGCACTTCGTCTCTATGCACATATAAACGACCAGCTTCAATTTTTGATACTTCTAAAACTCCTTCTATAAGGTCAGCTAAATGTTCGCCATTGCGTTTCATAGTATTAATCGAAAGACGCGTTTCTTGGCTTAACGTGGCGTCTTTTGACAATAATTGTGCATAACCTAATAAAATATTAAGCGGGGTGCGTAATTCATGACTTAACCCCGCTAAATAACGACTTTTAGCTTGGTTTGCCGACTCTGAAGAGTTAATGGCGAGTTGGTAAGCCTTACTGGTTTTTTCATGGGCACTGACTTCGTTGGCTAATGCTGTAGTCTGTCCCCGAAGATCATTCAATGCCTCGCGGTTACTAGTTCTGGCAAGTGTAAACAACCAACTAACCACACCAACAACGATTAAAATGAAAAAGAATGTTTTCATTAGTAACGACACAAAAATTGCGTCTTGCTGGGCATTAGTAGATGGCATTTGTTTATAAATTAAGAACAATATTAGCGCGATGATACTGCTAAGTATTGTGGTTAATAGGGCCCATTGCGCAATTGAGGTAGAAAAAACGTTAGTTGTTTTTTCACTGAAATAACGCTTAAGGACCGCTCGTACTTGCGCTGAAAATGTAGCATCGCCTCTGCATTTATCACCGCACCATACGTCAAGCGAACAACACAAAGAGCATATAGTTTGATGATACGCTGGGCAATATGCCATGTCTTGTTCATCAAATTGGTTTTCACAAATACAACATGTAGGTTCGATATTTTGAGTTTTTTCAGGATGAGTGTCTTTTACCAAATAATACTTTCCCTTTGTAATGATACCGATGAGGGGAACTGTAATGAAGGGGATCAAAAATGCAATATATGAACCTAACGCTTGAGCCAACTCCCCAATCAATCCTGAGTGCGCAACAAAACCCGCAACCGAGGCGATAATCATAGAAAAGGTGCCAACAGGATTAATGTCGTAGAGCTTAGAACGCCTAAATTCGATATGCGGCGGACTTATGCCTAGTGGTTTATTAATGATGAGGTCAGCAACTACTGAACTCAACCAAGCTAATACCAGTACAGAGTATACTTGTAGCATACTCTCAATCGTTTGATACACGCCTAACTCCATTAGTAGCAAAGCAATAAGAATGTTGAAAACCATCCACACTACTCGACCAGGATGGTTATGGGTTAAACGGCTAAAAAAGTTTGACCATGCTAACGAACCTGCATAAGCATTCGCCACGTTAATTTTTAATTGCGACAAAATAACAAAAATAGCTGCAATGGCCACACTAAATGCATGCTCATTAAATATGTATCCAAACGCTATTTGGTACATATGAGCTGGATCACTCGCTAGTGAACGGTCTATACCTTGCTGCAAAATAAAATAAGCTAAAAAGGACCCTAAGAACAATTTTGCAGCACCTACAATCACCCATCCAGGGCCAGCAAAAATTACCGCTAACCACCACTTTAACGGTTTTTTATCTTCTGATGTTGCGGGTAAGAAACGCAAAAAATCCACTTGCTCACCTATTTGAGCGACCAAAGCAAGTAACACAGCCGACGCACCGCCAAATAATAGAATATTAAAACTTGCGCCGCTTTCACCGGCATCGCCGGTAAAGTTAATCCATTCACTCACATTGCTGGCTGGATGATTAAATACGTACAACAACGGTAACAGTTGCAATACTAACCAGATTGGCTGTGACCACACCTGAAAGCGGCTAATGTTTGTAATTCCGTGGGAAACCAAAGGAATGACCACCAAAGCACTAATGGCATACCCCACCGACAATGGAATGTTTAGCCATAAAAGCAAAGCCATGGCCATTATGGCGGCTTCTAATGCAAAAAAAATAAAGGTAAACGACGCGTAAATAAGCGAGGTAATGGTAGAGCCCATATAGCCAAAACCAGCTCCTCTGCTAAGTAAGTCGGCATCGATGCCATACTTAGCCGCATAATAACTAATTGGTAAACCACTTATAAATATGACTACCACTAACGCCACTATTGCCCAAGCAGCATTAATAAACCCATAATTTAACGTAATAGCCCCACCGATAGCCTCAAGTACCATGAAAGAAATAATGCCCAAGGCTGTAATCGCAATACGAGAGTAGGACCATTTACGGGCCCGTTTTGAGGTGTAGCGTAACGCAAAGTCTTCCATCATTTCGTTTG
>Ga0209309_10000619_pt1 | contig 40620 bp, 14 predicted proteins | sample COGITO_mtgs_1204_2_FD_184807 | JGI IMG/M metagenome (GOLD analysis project Ga0209309, IMG submission 184807) | Pelagic marine microbial communities from North Sea - COGITO_mtgs_120412 (SPAdes) (version 2) | ecosystem: Environmental > Aquatic > Marine > Epipelagic ... | reverse complement strand
TTCCTGGAACCCCCGTTACGGTCAGCTTAACAATTCTTCCCAGTAGTACGAAGGATACTCCGGATGCGACGTGCACGGACTCTCTCTGCACCACGTACACCGTAACACTTACGAGAATGACTGCAGAAGATATGGCGCAATATTACTCGCTTGAACCGAGTACGCAGCGTTCTACGTCCGTGTTCAAAGCATCGTCAACTGACAAAGTTGGCTACACTATCGAGCTCGACACCGAGGGTTTCATGGCCAATTCTAACACGGGATTAAAGAACATCGGAACGGTGTCTTCTACCTTGAAAACGCATTACTTCACCTCAAAAGTAAGCCAGTACTCGGGAAGTAGTGTTACGTGGTCGCCTACAATCATCGGAACAGATGTTCCAACTGTAGAAATCAACAATGTCTTAGTCATTGGCACGGATATTACAGCATCAACAGCTGACTCTGCTTCGGCTGCGGTTTACGATGATAATGCATATTTTACAGTAGATAGGAAAATTGCCACTCGCTTTAAAGTGGAGGCTTACTTCATGAGCTTGTACGACGATGAGAATGAAGAAACCTTCGCTCTGCAATATTGGCCGACAGTGGGTAAGATGCTCGCTTATGAAGGTTATTTCGTTCAGGCGGGTACTGGGGCGCCGTACGATTCTACTACGGTTGTTCAAGCAAACCTCATCCCCGATTACGAAGAGTTCACGGTCATTCCGGGTACGATGTCTGTCGCGCATACAATTTGGGACTTGCAGTATTCCGATACTTCTTCTACTACGGACAACAAAGGAACTGGCCAGTCCAGTTTTGAGTTGACTCCGTACGATAGCGTTCTCCCAAACAAAATTTCGTCGAAATCTTCGGGATTAGTCTACGGAGAAGACAAAGATTTCGTTGCTCGGGTTTGCAAAGTCTCGAGCAGAACTGTAGCAGCGGCTGATCCAGCTGGGTGCGGATCTAGCGCTGTGCCTGCGAGCGCCGTGCACAATGCTGACGGTACGTACACGATTTCTTACGATGCATCTGATGCAGGCTTCTACATTGCCATGGTGGTGTTCAAGAACGATGCGGGAAGCTTTGTGTTTGGTGGTCAATTGGCCTCAGGCGCAATGATCACTTCATTTGAAGTTTCTGAAACCGTCATCAGTCCAGAGAACTCGTATATGGACGGCGTCTGTGATGAAGGATCGGCGACGGAACACTTGAATTCAAACGCCGTTGATTGTGTGGAAAGAGATTCTGCAACGGGTGGCAAGGAGAGCTTCACGCAAACTGGGACCGTCACTTACACAGTTGTCACACGAGGCTGGAATTCTGGAGATTCTCAAACACTTGATAACTTGATCAATCTCTCTAATGGTGGCCAAAGTTTGTTTGTCTCGTATCTTTGCAAATTTGGTACCGCCGCTGATTACACGAGCTGCGTCTTCCCTGCTGGTCATGAGAATGCGGGCCAAGCTATTGTTGAGAACGCGGGCCTGTCTGCTCAGCCCTGGAAAGACAATTTTGATGGCACGTATTCAATTTCACTCTTGATTAAGGCTCCGGTATTGATTGAGTTAGATGTGAAAATTGGAAGTGATGAATATGGTGAAGCTATTTCTCAATTCGTTGATAATAAACTTGTCATCGACGTGAGACATGGTCCGATTTCTGAGGAGTCTGTCGCGGTAGACTTCCCGACATCCTTGATTGCGGGCGAGGAGGAAGAGTTCACGCTTGATCCTTTGGATTCTCAAGGGAACCAAGCCACAAATTACGAGGAAGTTCCGAGTGCAAGTGGTATCGTGTTCACGAGTACGCCTGCGTCGTCTTCATTTACTGACAGCATCGTCATTACTCCCTTGGATACGCAAGAACCGTATGACATTAAAATTAAGTTCACAGCTCCACAAGTTGCTGGCTCGTACACCTTCAAGATTTACGTCAATACGAATGAGCTTGCGGTTTCCAAGACAATTGTTGTAAAAGCGAGCACATACATTGCTACCTCGTCAACTACGGTGGATTACGGCACTAGACGTGTTGGAACTCAAAAAATAATAGTATCCATAAAAGATATCTATTCGAATCCGACGTGTGTTACGCGCGATAACTTCAATTGGGCGTGGGGTGTCACCGGTGGTGAGTTATCAGAACCAGGTACCTTCACATCGTGTATCTCTGCTGGTAAGCATCTTGTTTCGATTCCGTCAGTGAATACAGTTGGAACATATACGTTCACTGCGATGATAAGTAACCTATTGAATGTGGATACAGACCAACCATTCGATCGTGAAACTCTCAGTACATCTACCAGTATCAACGTGGTTTCTGATGTACCAAGTACTAAGTCTACGATGACCACGCCGAGTGAATACATCGAAGTTGGTCAACCTGCTTACTTTTATGTCATTGCTATCGACCGTCTTGGAAATAGCATTGCTGTTTCTGGACAATCCTCTGCATTTTCTGTCACTGTGACTGGGAGCATCTCCGGAACTAGAGCTGCAGAAGTTTCGAATTCTCTTTCTGATAGAACAGGGTCGGTTGGTTCATACTATGGATCATTTACTCCCCTGTACGCTGAAACATACACACTTACAGTCTCAGTAGACGGGTACCCGCTTGATCAAGGATCGTCTACCCACATTGCCTCTGTGTTCCTCACGAACGAGGCAGATTACTTCAAGGTAACCGGTGCACCAGTTTCTGGCGTTGTTGGATCGAGTGTGACGTTCATCATAAATCAATGGAACCTGGAATATAATTTGGATATGAACACGATTTCCACGACGTTTCTCTCGAAACTTTCTCGACCTCAAAGTCAAGTATCATTGACTTTATCACCACTAGGAACCGGTGCAGGAGACGCGGATATGAATCGCCGTCTTTATGTGGACAAATTGTACACAACGAAGTCTGGGACTTACACACTTTCAGTATCTAAAGCTGATGCGGACACGCCTTCGGTCTATCATGCGGTGAAGGACTCGCCTGTTTCTTTCACTTTAGCTGCCGCGAAGGCAAGTGGAAGTGTGTCTACTATTACCAAGCCTTCAACTCCAGCAGGTGGGTACGCGCCCGGAGCTACGTTATCGTTACCGTTGAGTTTGAAAGATTCATATGGAAACGCCATCACCACGGCTCGATTTTCGGATGACGTAATTGTCCAGATCAAGTCGAAAAACACCGCGAGAATCCAAACTTTGACTATTAAGGCCGACAGTACCGGAACTGGATTAGTCGCCGAAGGTGTACTTAAGTTCGCATCCGATCAATACTCTGTCTTGGCCTATGCCAGTGGAGTAGCATTGACGATGGTGAACCCAGAGATTATCATTGCGACGAATAATGTGGTTGCGCCGGCCTTGGTCGACGGAACTGCTTCATTTGCTGCTTCGGCTGGTTTACCTGCACAAGGAAGCTCTGCTGCTTTTGTTGCTGGTACGGAATATTCGCTGTACATCTTTCCCGCTGATGTATATGGAAACGTTGCGGTAAGTGACGTGCTAATGGTTGTCGTGCTTCGGGCGAACAACATTGTCCTTTCGCAGGGTGTTTGGAATACAAATACGGGCGGTTATAAGGTTTCATACACTTTCACAACGGCAGGTACAACACCGGTGACAGTTTCTGTGACACCGGCTGGAGCCACTGCGGCCACGGTCAGAAGCTTCACTGCTGTCGTGAGTCCTGGTGCCGTCGTTGGTAGCACGACGAAGCTCATTTCTATCACGAATGCAACGTCTGTGACTCGTGGAACATGGGTTGTGCGTTTGTACGATAGATATGGAAACGCCCTGACTTCTTCCCCAGCTGGATCTGTGGATGTCAAGGCTGAAATGATTTTGCAGTCAACTACGAAATCGAGTACCTTGTTTGGCTCTTTACCAGTAGTTTCTAACAGCGCTGATGCCATTTCAATTACTCTCGGTTCAGACGGCACTCAAATTGGTTTGGTGACTCTTCAGTATTTAGGAACAATCACGGGAACGTACACTTTAAAATTGTATGTTGACGGTGTTGCTGCTACCGACGTTTCAAGCTATAAAGCATACATCACCTCTGGACCTATCGTAGCTACGACTTCTACGGCCTCGGGTACGGGGTGGAACTCTGCCAAAGCTGGAGTGAAGTCCAGTTTTGTCGTTGTTCCACGAGATAAGTACTCGAACAGAGTCTACACGAGTGCTGCGAGTGCCTCTTCTTCGTTAGTGGTATCGCGTGGCCTCGGTGTTACGAAAGATCTTGTTACGGAGACTGCACCATCCTTTGTCTTTGATACAGCACTCGGTCAGTACAACGTTTCGTACACTCCTTCAGTGGCTGGTACCTCTAGTCTCTCGTTCAAGATAAATGGTGCAAACATCGCAGATTCTCCTCGAGTTTTCACTGTTACTGCTGGAGCCGCTTCTGCTTCCAAGTCCTTCCTTAGTGGCGCGGGTGTCCGAGGAACTCTGTTTGGAGCTGCGTCAGAAGTTGTCATTCAAGCTGTGGATTCCTTTGGCAACTTAAAAACGTCGGGTGGAGATACTTTCCGGGCGAGTTTGAACCAGACAGGCTCTACGACAACTGTAACTGATAACAGTGATGGTACTTACACCATCACGTACACGCCTGTGGCTGCCGGAGCAGCATTGCTCAAGATTGAGTACGGCACTGGTTTTGTTCAAATTGGATGCGATTTCATCACCATTCCTTCATCAGGTTGTTTGTTGGATATCAAAACTGCCGATTCTGTTCAGACTTTGGATCCATTGCAGACTACCTACAAAGCTGCATATTTGTCCACCAGTGATGGTGATCTTACGCTTGGCTTCGCATCTGTAGCAAGCACGGGAAAACCCTCAGGTTCTTTCCGTATCTTGACATTTGATCAAGATGGAGTCCAAATGGGCAGAAATGATGTCACCATCCAGTTATCAATTGGTGGAACCGTACTCTCTGGATCTGATATCGCCATCACAGCAGTGGAAGGTACAACGGGTGAGTTCCGAATCGACTACTACTACAGTACGGCAGGAACGTGGCCGATATCTATCACGGCGAACGGCGTCGAAATTGGCGCTCGCTTACGTGAGATTGCTTTCGATGAGGCTGGTGCTAGCACTGATCTTGTTGCCGAGTTTGGAGGATATTCTAATCTCGTCATCCGACCAGATTTCACTACAGCTTCCAGCGTTGATGTTGTTATTGCATCTGGTGTTCAAGGAACGAACCCGATTGTTGCTACCGCAGGATTTCCCGTTGAGTTTGCGATTTCGGCGAAAGATTCATACGGCAACGTGCAATACTATTCCTCGGATTACCCCGGGGATGTGTTCACAGTCACGGCTACCGCGTCACAAGCGGAAACTTTGAATGCTGAATTTACTTCGTTGGCATGCTTCCCGTCATCATCATTCTTTCCGGACTGCAGAATTCCTTCAAACTACGTGGAGGCGTTTCCTGATGGATCGGTGTCTGCTGAAGCTTCGTTGACTTTCTCCAACACCGCTGCATACACCATCTCTGTCAGCTTGCAACCGAGATTTGCTATGGGTATCTCAACAACCGAAGGATCGGCACCGGTCTCTGATGCGGTTCAAGTCAAACAATTCAAGGTCACAGTTGTTCCTGGCGTTGTGAATGCGGCAAACTCTCTCATGAATGGGGACGGTCTGTCTGGTTCTATCGCGGACGAACGAAAATCTGTGCTCATCTCAGCCTATGATGCCGGCTCTAATGCTCTCTATAAATTGTCAGAAGACGAGAGAGAAGATGCGTTGACTTCCTGCCGCATTGATTTTGTTGGAACTTCGGAAGGCAACATGGGAGAAAAATTTTCCTCAAGCTCGGAGAACTGCTTTGCACTCGATGGTTGCTTTGGTCTCACGACTGACCAGTGCTTGTTCGAAGTATTTTACAACATAACTTACCTCACGGGGACGTTTGACATGTCTGTAAGACTTTGCGCGAGTGGCTCACCGGATGATTTGGAGGTCAACCCTGACGGATGTCTTGTCTCTGGAGAGTCCGTTTCCATCACAGTTACTGCGGGTTCACCGAATTCCAAAACTTCGGGATTACTCGCGACACCTCCAAGTACTGTCACTGCAATGGAAAGTGGAACGTTAAAATTTGTTGCCCGGGATGAATTCAATAACGAAATCACAAGTGGTGGAGACGGAAATCCGCTCGTTGTTTCTGCAATTCAAACGAAACCAACAGCTGGGTCGCTCCTCACCAATGTCGCTACCTTGTCTGATAATGAAGATGGCACTTACATTATTGTGTACACGTTGCCAACTGGCGGAAATGGTGTTGAATATCAGTTCAATATCACTTACGACGGTGATCACATTATCGGTTCTCCGTACACGATGTCGGTTGCTTCTCCAAATATCTCGCCAATGTACTCGTTCGCGTACGGTGAAGCTTTGAGTGATGCTACGATGACTGCCAGGGCTGGCGAAGTTACTTCGTTCACCATTCAGCCTGTCGATGCGTCAGGCAACACGATCACGAAGATGCCTGATACGAACAAATTTAAAGTAGTGTCAAGAAATCTCGAACTTTCGGCCGGTGGTGGACAAGAGCCATCTTTCACTACGAACCCGGATGGTTCAATCAAGGTTTCTTTTACAGCCGTAGTGACCTCCCCGGCGCAGTTGACAATTTCTGCAATTCGACCAGTTGACGGCGTGAGCACAGAAACTGTCATAGATTCACCCGCCAACGGTATTATTTACGTGAATGTCGATCCTGGGGTTGCCGTAGCTTCAAGTTCGTACACAAGAAATGACCGAACAGTTCCATTGACGCAGGTAGCCGTTGCTGGTTCGGAACACAACTATCAGATTATTACTGCGGATAAGTACTCGAACCAATTGACGTATGATCCGTATGGTACGCCGACGAATCTTACATTCGCGGCTCCGAACAAATACGGGCCTGAAGGCTACAAGTACGTAAGCGGGCCAGCTCCTGCTAAGTATGGCTACGCACAAGAAATTGGTGCATCTGAACCAGGAAACTGGCGAGTGCGCTGGTCTGCGGAAACGACTGGAACTTATGCTCTCCGAGCATACATATCAGATGGGCTAGTCCTGGACGGCCCTGGTGGGTCTCAGTTACCATTGAACATGGAAGTCATCGCATCTGATGCGGATTATTCGAAATTTACCCTCACTGGTGCTGGTATTACGGCTTCTGCAACAGTCAACAGTAAGGCTACGTTGACTTTGGAGGCGAGAGATGTGTATGGAAACTTCAAGAAGGACCGCGGTAATCTCGTGAATGACATCATCGATGGTATTTCACAAACGATTTACTCTGATGATGCCTTATTAATGGAAGAATCGACCATCCAGGAACACTCTGTGACTTTTGACAGTGCTACTGGGAAATACACCATCGAATACACCCCATCTGTTATTGGTTACATGGAAACGGCCCTCAATATTCGCGGCGTGGATATTGCCAATTCGCCATTCCAGCAGGAGATTGTTGCTGGTGCTATTAGCGCGAGCTACACGCGCGCTTCTGGACCTGGTATTGTTGGAGGCTCTCTCGGCATCCAAACTTACATTGCCATAGATCCTCGTGATGCCTCAGATTTTCTCGTCACGGCAGGTACAAGTGCCTCTTCGTTTGAAGTGACTGTTACCACGACTGCGGGATCGATTATTCAAAGCGGTCCAACATGGGACGAATCTTCCCGAGTTTATCGATTTGAGTATATGATTGAGGGTAGCACAGACGCTACGGTCACGGTCGATATTGCTTACGATAGTGAGGCTATTGCAGGCTCTCCGTTCTCGAACATACCAATCTCCTCTTCCGTAAGCACGGATGTGGATGAGAAAAGGTGCGTTATCTCAGGTCCTGGAATAACATATGGAGTTGCGGGTGAATTGACTGCCATCGCCATCACGCTTTACGACAGCGATGGTATATTGGCGGTACCATCCGAAGCACCTTCTCTGGTGCTTACTGTCTTCAATGGGAACAACGAAAATTTCGTTGAGTACACAGATTTTCAATTATTTGATTCATCGGTGCTTTCTGGTTTGGGCCTCGATCCAAGTGCGTTTGGCTACGTCAACGAAGATGCGGGTGGCACATACTTTGTTACTTTTACTAAGACTAGTGTAGCTGAAGCACCGTACAAATTGACGGTCGCTGTCAATGGTTTAGTCACCGGTTCTGTCGAATACGAGAATCCTGGGGAGTTCACGTTCGAACTCGTTTCTAGCGTCACGTCTAGTTCAACTTCTTATGTTCAGCTCGGGAACACGGATGGAAGCATCGTTGCAGGTGATAGCGTACCTGTTTACATTTACCCAAGAGATGCGTATTACAACGGCCAGGATTACAAGAATTTAGCGAATAAAGAAGAAACGTTCTCTATCGCCCTCACCGGTCCTGCTGCTTACACCGTCACTTACACTGGTTCGGCGAGTGATGGTACGATGAAGTTGGTCAAGGATACCGAAAATGACTCGTACTATTATTACGGTTTCATCAAACCTGTCATGGCTGGTGTGTATAGAGGCACTGCGCAACTCGTTCAGAATGGTGTGACATCGAGTGTTCTTACCCTCGCTCAAGCTGCTCTTTCTCTTGATGTCAGTGCTGGTGCCCTTGATATTTCTAACTCAGTGGTAGGTGGACAAGGTGTGTTCTCAAGTAAGGTTTTGGCGAAGGGTGCTGTTAAAGTACAATTTCGCGACTCTGTTTCGAACCTTTTGACGGACGATATCGTTCAGTCCTCGCTCAGTGCAGTGAAATTCAACTTGATGAGGCGCGATGTAAATGAAGCAGCGTTTGCAAGTGATATTGAACTCGTGTATGTTAGTGCTCAATCTGCTTTTGTTGGTGAGTATATTTCTACTGTCGCGGGTACACTTGACATGCAAGTTAGTGCGTGTGATTCCTCAGACCCACCTGTATGTGAAGAAGTTCCCATCTCTGGATACACTGGTACAGTTATATCCCCTGGTAGTTTCGTCTCTGCTATGGCTGAGGTCGTCGGCGCTGATAGTACCTCCGAATTCAAAGTCGCTGAAGACTCGCTCGTGTATGTCTTTGGGCGCGACTCTCAAGGAAACACTTTGAGCACCGGTGGTGAAATTCTGAGCGCTAAATTAGTCCCCACGCTAACCACCGGTCAAAGCGAACTTCGCATCTCTCCATCTAACATCGTCGATAATGGCGATGGAATGTACACTATAACAGTACAACCAAAGCAATCTGGTGATTTCAAATTGTTGATCACAAGATCTGGAGCAGTTGTCGGTACAACAGATGAGACGGGCTTCCTTATCACTGTTGAGCCAGGAGTTGCTTCTACTGCGTCAACAGTCTCAGGAACTGGATTCGGATTACAGTCGACTGGCTACATCGTTGCCGGTAACGAAGCCAAACTTACCCTGATTGCAAGAGACGCCATTGGGAATGCCATTGTGTCAAGCGCAGATGAGTTCACGTATGAAATTTCTGCAGGTGGCTCGGTAGTTGATTTCGGTCAGTTTGCGTACGTTGAAGAGTCTGACGGCACATACGAAGCTACTTACACAATTGAAAAGTCTGGCGACTTGATCGTCGAAGTTAAGTTGCGCGGCGAATCTCTCCTTTCTGTACCATCTGGCGGTAAGGTGCTTCATTCGTCTGTATCTTTGAAGGACTGTTTGCTGTACGGAGATGCTTTGACTGCCGGAGTGGAGGCGGGTGTCCTCTCAACTCTGTCTTTAATCGCGAAGGATCAGTACGGAAATGTTGTAACTGACTTGCAAAACAGCGGTTTGTTCGAACTTAAAGTTGATACACTCAATAATCCTGGCTTCTTGCCGTTCGAAATCTCGGATGCCTCGATTGGCTTGTTAACGGTTGACTTTACTCTCCCCTCTGTTGACGTTGCGCCAGGTTTAGTGACTGTCGTATACGACAACGACTTGGCATTGAATCTGTACAAAAACTACGACACGAAAGAACAATTCTCCATTCAAGTTTATGTCGGACAGCCGTCCGCTTCTACTACTACACTTGTTGGAATTTCACCCACGATTCCGTTTCAAACGGACGTGGCTTCGACAGTTGAATTGTACGTTCGTGACGCTAATGGCAATGTGATCGGCGAAAGTGATGAGCTAACTGCAGTTCTTGATTCTTTGGCCCTGAACGTCTTCACAGTCCGAGGTCAAACTTACGCAGTTGACATCACTTTCACGTCAAGTAACGCCGTGAATGGAGATTACATCACTATCCTGAACTTCTCACCTCCTGCTGCGGGTTCATTGCGTCTCTCTCTTTACATTGATGGTTCTGAGGTGATTGACCCCACTACGGAGAAGGATTACGAGTGCACGGTGCTACCAGGTGCAATTGGTGCTCCGTACTCAACTTACTCAGGTGCCGGTATCTTTTCTGGCGCTATTGCTGGATCGGAATCTACGATTTACATTCAAGCTGCGGATAGAACCGGTGGTATTATCACAACTGATAAAAGCACTGATACTACAGCATTCACTCTAGAATTTGAGATTCTTTCTAATTCTGGCATATCGAATGCAACTGATAAGGCAAGCGCTATCTCTGGCGTTGAGGTTATCGGGCCGACGTACACTGGTGCTGGTACGTACATGTTCAAGTACATTCCGTATGACCTGGGCTATCCGTATTCTATGTACGCTAAAATTGCTACTGGTAATGATCCGATCGGCACTTCAGATGGTCTCTCCGGTGGTGAAACCGTTCAAGTCTACGATGTTGCCTCGACGCGTGAATCGAGTGCGGAAAAATCAGCAGCTTTGTTGGCCATCGATTCGGACGGTACTCTTATGCTGGGTTCGCAGATTCCAGTTGCAGGTTCAATTTTCTTTGAAACCGTGGCGGGAGAAGCAATTGTCTTCTTCATTCAAGAACGAGACGTGAATGGATTAGATGTCGCTTCGAATAGTGCCACCGCTCCGTCTGTTCAAGTATCTTCTGGCTTTGTGCCAACTGCTCCGACTGTTGTTAACGATGGTTCTGGCATATGGAGAGTCACTGTCAAGCCTGAAAAGTCTGGTGAAGTTCCAATCTTTGTTGCCTTCGATGGCGTGGAGATCGCGAACTCTCAAATGATTTTGACTGTAATCCCAGCGGCAACTTCGGCGTTGACGTCGACCATTGAAGGTACAGGTCTCGAGCCCGATGAAACGAATTTGGTTCGTGCAGGCCTTTCGTCAAAATTTTCCATCATCGCTAGAGATGCTTTTGGAAACTACGCCGAGTACGACGACGTCGCCGGGAACGACGAGTTCCACGTTGAAATTGCTTCTTCGGTGGAGTCGGAGACTATCGTTGTTGAGGGTATCATCACGAAGATTGATGGTAATGGTTACGAATACGAAGTTGAATTCGTTCCGCGTTACGTTGGCACAAACACTGTGAGTGTTTACCTCGGACCTGTTGGAGGTAAGTTGCTTGTTACCACGGCATCTGTCGAGGTAACGAACGGTGTGGTGAATGTGCAGGCCACGGAGGCGAGTGTTACAACTGAAGAACTTTCAGGAACCACTGTGAGTGCGGGAGACAGATTTGAGTTCAGTATTTACGCCAAAGATATATATGGCTACGATCACGCTACTCCAGCGCTCCTATGGGATGTTGAATTGATTCCCAGCGATGCTTTGAAAGCAACCGGTGCCACTTCAAGGACTGGCACCGTCACTGGATACTCTGGAACGAAGGAAAGCGGTGGTTACTCTGTAACGTTCACCTTGTACAAGGAAGGAACCTGGTACTTATCCTTGACTGAACGAGACGAGTCCGGTGGGTCAATGGTGTCGTCCATGTATGTTCCGATCACGGTTGTAGGTGGCACTGCGAATGTGTATAAAACGACGTTATCTGGTGGCATCGCATCTGGTCTTGTTGCTACTTCTACGGACCGAACGGTTTACATCACCACGCGAGACGTGTACGGAAACCTTGCATTTAGCTCTGGATTGCACCCATTCAGCGCGGATGATGAATTGAACGACTTTGAGATTACCATCGACCTTGATGAAATCGTACCCGAAGGTGCGGAGATTCAAGGATATGAATACACGAATAACGGCGCTGAGTACGTTTCGCCGGGTGTCTTCAAATTTACGTATTCGACAATTCTGCCGGGCACGTACTACATCCAAATAATTCAAAAGAAAGAAGCGATTGGTGATGGTTCAAATAAAGTCATCACCGTGAAACCAGTTCCTGCGCCTGTTGTCACGGAAGTGAGATTTGCAAACTCTTTGTCAACGATCCAAGTTGTGTTCGATGTGGAGACAGATGAGGCTATGCAAATAGGCGCATCTGACTGTTCAAACGTCCTTGCCACAGCCACGATCAGTCTTTTGGGTACGAACCCATTGTGTAAGTGGACTAACATTCCGACCGATGATGGCGCTGGCTCGAAAACTCACAATTATTTGCAAATTACGCTCGGATCGAACCCTACGGTGAAGCCACAAACGTCGCAGAACGCGGCATCGTTCATCACCTTGAAGCAACAAACCATCCGAACGAAGGACAGAAATTCGTACTTCGCCGTTGCGTCGACGGGTGTCCTTGGACCTCTCATTTACCCATCTGTAAAGGCCTCAATAACTGGTGTGGTCAGTGTTGGTACGTGCACTCCTCTCAACTTTGATGCGTTGAGATCGACTGGTGGTGGTGGTAGAGCCCTCACGTACGTTTGGAGAATTACCAGTACGCAAGATGTATCTAATATTGATATTTGCGAAGTTGACACAGCTAACAAGATTAATACTTGCACAGATAGTCTCTTCGTTCCGTACACGGACCTTGTGCCAGGCGGAACGTACACTGCTGAGTTACAAGTTACGAACTTTTTAGGAACAACGTCAACTGCGACTTTTGATACGGCAGTCGCTGCTGTTCCTTTGCCCAAGATTGCAACTCCGGAAGAAGTTACCATCTACGCTTCGGATCGCTTGACAATTATCTCGTACGTATCAGCTCCGGACACGTCTTGCATGGATTATCCCGAGAATTTGAACGCTCTCGAGTATTATTGGGAGTTCACAGCGGGATCCTTGCAAGTTGAATCTTCTGATTGGATTAATACGCGAGGGACTCCGGAACTTACTCTTCCTCCAAACTCTTTCGAACCTGGAGAAACGTATGAGTTGTTAGTTACGGCAACTATTGCTTCTTCCGGCAATACTGCTCAAGCTATAACATCAACAACGAAAGTGAATGTCGCTTACCGTGAAATTATCGTCGAGGATAGGCTTGGTGGAGATAGAATTGTTTCACCATTTTTGACAAACTCACTCGTTGCGTCTCCGTTTGATCCTGAAGACTCACGTGATGAGTCTGGTGTGGCTTATCCGTGGAGTTACTACTGGTTCTGCACGAAAGCATGTGAAATTCCTGATGGTGAATCGACGTGCGAACTGGTTGAGATCGCCGATGGTGCAGATTGCTTCACTGATGCGAGTGCTATGTTTGCGACTGACACTGACACCATATCTATTCCAGGGAGTGATCTACTTCAATATCTCGGAACGAATAACATGTACGAGATTGGCTGTACCATCTCGAAAGGAGTTCGCGGTCAGTCATCGCTCACCGGAAGAACGAAAACAGCATACGTCACGTGGACGAGTATCACGTCCGTTTCTGTAACTATCGGAGACGACGATGAAGATTACTTTCAAGGCGAATGGTCACCAACCAGAGGTGGTACACTCACGTGCGAGTCACCTTCCGCGACTGCGGCTGTCGCCTCGGGCGAAAGTGTCACTTATCAATGGGAACTCGTGTCTGGTTCTGTAGGATTTGCAGGAGGTAGTTTGGAATCTTTAGTCTCGACTTCTTACGGCGTAGAACCGTCTGAAGCTGTCAAACAAAGCTCATTGACTCTTGCGCCGAATACTCTCTTGGCTGGTTCCGAGTACACGTTTAAATGCACCGTGATTTTGGAAGCTTCGGGAACTACTGGTGAAGCAAGCCAAACGATCACAGTTGGAACACCGCCTTCTGGCGGCTTCTTGGAAGTTAGGTATAATGAAATGACTTCGACGATATTATGTCCGTCGGCCATCGATGGTTGCGAATGTGGAGAAGATTCTTATAAGTCCGTACCTGCTGCTGAAAATGTCGTTGACGACGCCACTCAACAGGAAGTCTTGCTTGTGGATTACGGCTTCGAGGATGGACAAACCGAATTTGAGCTTGTTGCAAAACAATGGTTAGATGGAACTACTGATTGTTCTACATCTTGTTTGTACCAGTTCGCTTACGCCCTCAGAGGTCAAGAAAGCGAAGAAACAGCCATTTCGGGTAAGGAAACGACGAACACGAAAATTTCGGGCTTCTCGTTGCCCTCGGCTGGTGATGGTGTGAACACTGCTGATATCATTTTGATTGTTTATGTTTACGATGAACAAGGAATGGCAACGAGGTACGCAACAGACTACTACTTGAGAATCAATCCTCTTGCAGCTGCAATTGTTGACGAGGATACTACTCAGCAAGTTTCCTGTAACTTGGTCAGAAAGTTGACGGAAGATGCGGAGCAAACTTCCACGGCTGCGATTTTTGGCGACTCGACCTCGAGCTCGTCCTCAACCCGCAGGCGTATGTTGGCAGAGAACTGGAGATCAATTGCAATGTCAGGTACCAAAGCTGAACGCAGAGCTAAGTTTGACGCCGAATCGATCAAAATTATTCAGCGTATATCGAACACGGAAATCACGGATGCGAAAGACCCGGCTAGGACCGCGAAAGGAAGAAAGGTTCGGGCGTCTGGCCGTAGCTGGTATGCGGCATCATCAGAAGTTGCGCAGACTTTGATTAACACTGATTTCAACGCTTACGTCGGAGCGAAAGACACAGCACGTGCTTTATCATTTATCAACGTCTGGGGTAAGACTTGGGGCGTTCCACCGGCTACTATTAGTGATCAACCAACTCCGGCACTTGCATGCAATTCTGTCGAGACGGAGTTCTTAGCCATGAAAAATCAACTCATTCAAGAGTACTCACCGTTGGATCTCGCATCTTCTGTAGACGATGACTATCTCGAGAAGTATATTTGCTCCATGAATACTATATTATGGAAGCCAGGTGAGATTTCGAACGAAGCGTTTGACGTGTTGTTTAGCTCGGGGGCGACGTCTAAGATAAAGGGTGCGGTGTTTCAACATAGACTCTATGTGGACGGTGCGCTGAATGTGGACTTGCAGTTAACAGATGCTGCAAAGGTTTGCGCGGCTGAGTTTTTGAGTAATATGTTAGTGCAGGCGTACGTAGGGTGCCATAACAGTCCAATTATCAGAGACCAAGACAAAATGAACGATGTTATTACCGCAACTACGTGGCTTGGACAGGCAATTGCGGATACCTTGGTTCCCGGAGAAGACCCGGAATCTGTTGAAGCGTTCTATTTCACGGTGACTGGCTTCGCCGGTCAAAGACGTTCCCCAACTCAGATTCTTAGAAACGAACGTTCGACTGATTTGATGTTGACAGTACCGCAAATAACTAGCGACGTTACTGATGTGTCGGGTCCGCTATTATCCATGAATATTGACATTGATGACGATGGACCATGCTTTTCCGAGCTCGCTGGATTTACGTGCGGTAAGAATGTTACGTCTGATGACATCATTCGCGTCTCGTCGACTGTCTTCACAAAGACAACTTATTCATTGAGTGCTATGGATACGATTAATCCATTCTCTGCGAAAGTATTAATCGACGGTGGTGAGGAGCAATACGGTTACACGGCTATAGTTGTACCGCAGTTTGTGAAATCTGGAAATGGTCATTTTGCGGAGCAAATAAAAGCGTTCAACTCTCCTGATAAAGGTTCCTTGAATCTCGGCGAGGATGCTCTCACAGCAATGATTGCATCCACACCTACTGCGATGTTGGACTACGCAATTGCCACGGATAACTTTGCGTACGCTGCTAGAATCCCCTCCAATGCGTCTTACTTTGACTTTACGATGCATAAGTCATGGGATCAAATTTTTGATGGTCAATCGAAAGATCGAGAAGACTACCAAACCGAAATTCGACAGTGGCCGTTAGGTGATGATGGATTCGGGGACTTTGTGACGGAATGGTCAGACTTGCCGAGGAAATGGAGCCCAGATAACTTCAATGTTACGGACTCTACTTCCATAAGAGGATTCTCTACTTCTTTATATTCCGCGCTCACGTTTGGACCGTATTTCGTGGAGACGGTTTATTACCCGCCGCCACCGACTATTTACTCTCCACCGCCGCCTGCGCCTCCGCTCTCCCCCCCGATGCCAGTCTATGTGGAATATGTCGAGGGTGACTTGGATAGATCGGTTGTGATTGTCCCCTCAATTGCTGTGTTGACCGTCTTTGCGTGGATGCTGTGGATGTTCTTCAAACGCCGACGCAACTTGCAGATGATGCACATTGATTTCATCGATGAGGACTACGATGGAGCCTTGGATGAATTTGATTCGAGCTCGAGCGAGGACGATTCAGATAACGAAGGATCTGCCAACACTGGAAGCGGCGGTGGTCTCTTTGGATTTGGTCGTCAAAGACCAGAAGTGCAAGAGAGGTACAACCGCTCTCAACGCATCAGGGCGCTGGAAGAACGCTTGCAACAAACGCATTCTCAATAAGAGTTGATTTTTCACATGCGATGATGATGAATATGATGAGATTTTCAGATAGCATCTTGATAACTTAGTACTCTTTTCTTTTTGTAATGATGGAATACTCGTTTGATGTACTCGTTGTTATTAGAATGAACCCAGCCGCAGAAGATGAACTTTTATTTATCCCTCTTTTATCGATCCCTCTCTGTCTCGTTTTCTCATCTCCCCATTTTCACTCCTTCAAAAACTTGTCTCTCCTTTCAAAAGAGCAAAATCTCTTCATTTTTGTGCCTCTCCAATCCACAAAGAAAGTAATTTCCTCTTCAAACAAAACATGTCGGACGACGATACGAACAAAGAAATGCCCCCCCAGTCGACGCGTTTTCTAGACTCTGATGACGACGACGACGACGACGAGAAGCGGCGGATGGGAGGGAACGGGAGAGAAGAAAATGATGACGAAGCTTTTCTCGCGAAGTATGATTCCGACGGCTACGGAGACGAGGCCGATCGGCAAGAATTGATGCAAATGAATGAATTGGATCGCGAAGAAGAGTTGGCGAAGCGGAGCGCAAAGTTGAAAATCTTAAAAGATCGCAAGCGGATTTTAGAGAAAGCGAAGGAGAGAGAAGAGAAGGAAAGGAATAAAGGGAGAGAAAGATTGCGACAAGGCGAAGACGAGAAATCGAAGAAGGCTCTGGAAGAGATTGGAAAGAAAGTGAAAAAGAAAATCGACGAAGCCGGGTCCTCTTCCGACGATTTGTCCTCTTCTTCGGGTTTATCCTACGATGACGAGGACAGGTTAGATTCAGAAGATGAGGAAGAAATGTTAGCGAGGAAGAAGAGAAGACGAACGTCGATGACGACGACAAAAGGGCGAAGATCGAAACAGAAGAAACCTTCCTCGACTCGAGGGAGAAGAAAAAGAGGAGGCGACTATTCAGACGACGAATCGAGCAGCAGCGGTGGATTTGGATACGACGATGATATGGATGTTTTTGAAGAAGCTACGGCAAAAGATGTGAGAGCGATCACACTTCCAAGATCAAAGTTAGAGAAGTGGATATCGGAACCTTTTTACGAGAGCGCCGTGGAAGGCGCGTTTGTTCGAGTGAACATCGGCTTGGATAAAAACAAAGAAAGTCGCTATCGATTGTGTCAAATCGCCGGAATCGCGGACGGATCATATCAAGGAACAACGCAAACGTATAGCTTAAAAGCGTACGAGTATAACGACGGCACGAACGCAAAAAAAGCCACGAAAAAGTGGTTGATTTTGCGTTGGGGTAGTCACGAGAAGACGTTTCGAATTTCAGAAACATCAAATCGCGTAGACGATGCGTTTGCTCGGGCCAACGATGAGAGCAACGCAACTGTGGGTGTCGGTAGTCTCATTCTCGATCACGACGATGAACGGTTCAAAAATTCAGAGTTCGGGAAATGGTACGAACACGTTAAGAAAACCGCGAAAAAATATCTTCCCTCGGTGGACGACTGCGACATCATCTCAAAAAAATTAACCGGCGCAGACGAATATCGATACACTGCTGAGGATGTTCAAAAAATGCTCGAGCTGAACAAGCAAAAACGAGGTGGGGTATCGACGAATTTCATCTTTGAAAAAGAGCAGATGAAGATGCAATTGGCGAAAGCCCGCGAGGAAGGAGACGTCGAACAACAAGAAAAGTTGGAGGAAGCCATCAAAGAATTGAACGAGAAAATCGAGAACAAAATAAACAAACGAGGCGGTAATCAAAAAGTCATGGCGGATATCAACAAGAAAAATGAGTTTTCAAACGCAATTAAATTGTCTCAAGCGGCGGTGAAACACATCAAGAAGGTGAAAGAGGGTAAAGATATTTCTGAAGACGATCCTTTTTCGAGACGTCCGACGCGAGTGACGACGTATTGGTCCATGAAAACAGATGGCGAGAACAACGCAAAAGCTGCAGCAGAGAAAGCTGCGAAAATGGCCGAAATGAATGCAGAGACAGCTGCGGCAGGAAACGAACGCAAAGAAGAAGAGGATGAAGAAGACGCGTTCGCGAACTACAAAACGATGAAGGAGAAACTTCGCGAGTCTTTGCATCACATCTCAAAATCGCACCAACTCGCGCAAAATAAACTCCTCAACATGAATAGCAACGGGATGAAACCTTCTTTAACGCACGCGAAAAGAGCCACGGAGCGCGATCCAGTTCTCGTCAGGCAAAGATTTGCCGCCGGGAGAATGAACGCCTCCTCGAATGGAGGATCGAAAGCGTTGGCTGGAAACTCTTTATCCGTTAAGGAGTACCTCGCTAGACAAGAGGCAAAAGGTGAAGCGTAAATAGTACACACACGTACCGTAACTATAGGTACACGGTTTTGTTCGTTGAGATCATATTAATACTGTAAAAATCCTCTTTTTTTCTCTATCATCAATTACACGCTACATAGCTCTCTTCTATAATTTTCTCTTCTTTTTCTTTTTCTTTGCAAAAGCATGGAATGTTTTTTACGAACGAATTTCGTGCGGCGATATCAGTGTCACCGCGTCACCTCTCACGAACAAATACGGCACACTTCTCTTGTTACTCTTGATAATCTCTTCGTACGTCTCCTCGTCAACCTCTCGAATCGTCGTGATTTCTTCGACTTCTCCCAACAACATGTTCAAGTGTTGATCGTAGGAGTGTAATTTCCCTCTCAACTCTCGATCGTTTCTTAGTTTCACGTACACTCTTTCGTCTAAGGATAATCGAACTAAGTCTAAAGGTTCTTTCACCGTCGATTCGTCTATGTTCGTTTGCTGATTGGCTAATGTCGCTTGATCTTCGCCACCGTCGGACGCTGATGCCATTTTTTCTTCTTCTCCAAAAGTTTTTGTGTGTGTGCTTTGTAAAATGAAGGAAAATGAGAAGAGAAAAAAAGCTTCTTTTTACCTTTCTGAACAACGTTTCTGAAATCGCAACGTTTTAAAGCTATTTAATATTATACATCAAGAATTAATTTACTACAAGCATTACACGCGCGTGTATCTGTTTCCGACCGAGGACGAAGCAAACAGGTTGTCGCTTATGAAGTTTTTTGAAAACCACTCTCTCGAGGCGCGGTCATTGATGTCAGACATGATTCGACATTGACCGCCGAGTTCAGGAGTGTGACACATGCGATCTTCATCTTCGTCTTGACCAACCTGCAGTTCCCACCTCATCATCGAAGATGACGAGGATGAGAAACTTTCCTTCGACAACGCTTCTGGAAAGTATGGAGATAATCGAACGGCGTCGCCGATGAACAACAACGTCGGCGACTGTAACTGCGCATCAACGACAGCTACATCAATAAACTCCAACGTAGAGAACACGCGGCGTTCTTTCAAAGTCGTTCCATTTTCGACGGCTAGACACGGTGTTCGTTTGTCTAGCGCGCCATCTTGTAATAACTTCTTCTTCGTTTTCGGTAACGTACCTAAGCCCATATAAATGATAAGCGTCGTGTCCGAATCCGCCGCCGTGACGGCAAAATCAACAGCACCGTCTTCTTCGTCATCTTCGTCTCCTAACGCTTCTGCTTCTACTTTTGATTTAAACGATGATTTAGACGAGGATGATAGCGCTAAATTCTTTCCTGGGTCCATTTTCTTCTTCTCTTTCTTCATGAGATGGCCAGTTAACAGTCTCGCCGAAGTCGCCACGCCTCTGTGCGTCAGCGGTACTCCGGCTCTCGATCCTACTCCACTCGCCGCCGTAATCCCTGGAATAACTTTAACGTCGAATCCTTTCTCGCGCAAGAACTCGCATTCTTCGCCACCTCGACCGAACACTAACGGATCTCCGCCTTTCAATCTCACAACCGTCGCTCCGGCGTTGGCAAATTCCAGTATCAAGTCGTGAATCTCGTCTTGCGTTCGCGTGTGAAAACCGGACCTCTTACCGACAAAAAGCATCAAACCTTTTTCTTCGTTGTTGTTCTTCGTATCATTATTATTTGTTCTTGCACTAGCAGCGTACTCTAAAATCTCCGGAGAAACCAGTCTATCATACAGAATAACATCCGCGGTGACTATCAAGTGGTACGCTTTCAGCGTGAGTAACCCGGGGTCTCCCGGACCACACCCGACCAAATACACTTTCGTTTCTTCATTCTTACCCGATTCCTCGCGATGAAGACTATCGCCGTTATAATTACTATCGCTGTTACTTTCTCTCCGACGGATTTTCTCCAGCATGATATCCACCAAAGCATCATTTCTCGCTATGATTTCGTCGTAAAAGTCCACAGGCTTGCCTTTTTCTTCTTCTGTGTTGTCTTCTTCTTTGTAAAGAAGATGTTGTTGTCGATGAGATGAATTCTTCACCAAACGACGCCGGCGCTCTTCTTTCTTCCTCCTCGGACAAGACGACGGCGAGACCCCGAACAACTTCGATCGAGAGGATGAAGAACGAGCATATATAGTGTTTATGCTATTATTGGTCGTGAAAATCGAGAAGCAGAGAGATGATGATGATGACATGCTCTTGTTTCCTTCCTTCGTTTCGTTTCGTTGCGCGTCCTTTGTCGTGTGAAAAAAAGTGTCAACTTACTCGAGTCAAAATGGGATTTGTGAACAAATTTCAGTGTGATGACAAATTAAAACAATTATCTATTTTATTTCTTCTTGTCAATCAAGGCGAATCAATCAATCAATCAATCAATCAATCAATCAATTAATCGTCGTCCTCGTGAATGGAAACAGTCGGGACTAATTCGGCGTTACCGCTCGAGAAGACCGAATAGAAAGCACTCTCGGTAAGACCGGGTAACGCCGTCGCGTTGTTGTTGTTGTTGCTACTGCTACTGTTATTCTTTCTGTTGTTGCTATCGCTATTACTAGTGTTGTTTTCGAGCTCTAATACTTCATTCATCGCTTTCTGTACCAACGCGTCGATTTTCTCTTCGCTCAGGGTCGATCCAACTAACTGTCTCAGTATGATTTCCAAGTCGTTTCTCGATACGATCCCGTCGGCGTCGACGTCGTACACGCGAAACATGAATGAAATTTTAGACTTCTCGTTGGCATTCTTCGAGAGCAGAGAAAGCAAGCGACAAAACTCTTTAAAGTTGACGTTTACGAACAGCTGGACTATTCTCGGCGCTAAAGGGTTAATTGCCAACTCTGGAATGTTCAACAGTTCGTCTTCGCTGATGTATCCTTTGTGTTTTTTATCGAGTTGTTGGAACCTTTTGTATAACGTCTGAATCTCAGCGGACGTGAAGACGTTGTAACAATACGAAGATATCTCTGTTTGTTCATAAGAAGAAGAAAACAAAAGGGAAATGTGAGTCGTTTGTTCTCGTCGCGTGTCGTTGCTTTTTGAAGGACACCAGACGACGACGAGAGAGAGTACTACTGTGAGTAAAATTGGATAAAAAAAAGAGACTCTCGTCGTCGCACAGAAGAAGAGAAAAGAAAGTTCTCTGAATGGAAAATAGAGAAAGAACGACAACAACAACAACAACAACACTCACGTTCGATGTCAAAATCGGTGAGATTCAGGGAGGACGCCGTGATTCCCATCGTTGTGATGATCTACTTTTTAGGAGGATTCGTTCGTTTGTTTCTGTGAAGGAAAAACTTTATTAAAGAGAGGGGGGAGACGCGTAATTTATTTGTTTGGTGACGATTGTTCTTCTTCGCTTATTTTGACTCTGTTATATGTTTGTTATAAACTACTATTTACTTGCCGACGATGGACTCGACAAAAATTTGCAAACTCTCCACGTCGCGCCTTTCACCGCCAAGTTTTACGTACCCTTCGCGTCCTTTCGGGAAAAGCAAGATCGTCGGGAAAGATGCCAAGCTTAAATTTTCTTTCGACCACTCTTTCTCGTCTTGATCGGCGCGGAACTTCGAGTATCGCACGTTCTTAGCTTTGCCGTACGTTTGCGCCGACTCCGTAAAGCTACCCTCCATGGCTTGGCAAAACGGACACCAAGGCGCGTACAAAACAATCATTTCGTTTTCTTCGTTCTTTAAACCTCGAGAGATTCGTTTCTCCATCGACTCTCGCGTCTCAACCGAAATAGCCGAAGCATCGGTGAAGATATCCGCGGCGTCTTCTTCTCGCTTATCCTGCTTTTCTTTTTCCTCTTTGCTCAAATTTCCCGAGTGCAAGCCACACTCTTTATCGCTCGCATTCTCCCACCACCATCGACCTTCTCGCTCTTGTTGCCCAGGAGTTACCGGTCTGGTACAAGGCGCGCAACCGATTGAAACGTATCCTTGCGTGTGCAACGCGTTCACAGGCGTCGACATGACTCTCAAAAAGTCCCAAACTTCTTGCGAGGTGGCGTTTGTCAGCGGATTGTATTTCACGAGTTCACTTCCGTTTAAAATACCTTGAAACGCCGGGTCTAACTGTATCGCCGGGACTTGCATTCTCGTACCAGGTGATTGATCTTTTCTTTGACCAGTAATCCATGCTTTTAACGTGGACAACTTTTTCCTCAACGGTTGCACCTTACGAATGCCGCAGCACTCCTTGTGCCCGTCTTCGTAAAACGAAAACAACCCTTTCTCGTTGACAAACGCTTCCAATTTTTCTTCGTTCGGGACGCAATATTCAATCTTAATGTTGAAATGCTTCTCAACCTGGTCAAATAATTCGTACGTTTCCGGGTTTAATCTCCCGGTGTCTAAGGAAAACACTCTATATGGTCTGTTCGTCAAGTGCGCGTATTGAATTAAAGCCACATCCTCGGCACCAGAAAACGCAATCGCGATATCGTCTCCGTACGTTTTCAAAGCGTCGTCCATAATCTCCAAAGGCGTCATCGTTTTCTCCAATATTTCGTTCTTACTCTCCGTTTCCTGTTTCGTGTTGCTGCTGAACACTTTCAATGCGTTTCCTCTTCGATTGTTGTTGTTCTTCTTCTTCATATTTTGGTTCACAACTCTTCTCTTTACACCACTGACTGCTCCGCTCTTCTTCATCATCTTCGACGACGACGACGACGCGGTAGTCGTAGAAACGTGAGCAGCACAACTCATTACAGTGTTCATCTTTTCGGCAGTTATTGTGTTATTATTGTTGTTGTTGTTGTTATTATATTATTAATGTAGTTTTATGTCGGACGATAAAGAATGAGGAGGAGGAGGTGATGGATAAAATTTTGGTTTGTGTCTTCCTCGTGTTTGTGTTTGCTTCTTCTCTTCTTCTTTTCTCCTTCTATGGCATGTTACTATATGCATAACAAAAAAATACACGGAGCTGATACATCAACTTCTTTTCTCTGACTATTTACGACTATTTACGACTTATTGCATGGATAACGATTGAACTTCCTTCAACTCAAAATCGACGAGCGTTGTAACCTCTTTAAAGTTGAAAGTGCCTTCGAAGTTCTTCCGCTTTTGTCGATTCAACACCAGTGGATACCAGTGTTGATCGTCCGCCCACATTTGTTGAAAAGGTATGGCATCGAAAGGGAACCATTGCGGAAGCATTTCTTCCGTCTCTCTTTCTTGGCCGCTATACGTGTCTGCTCTAAAGATGTGAACCAGCCACGGTGGTTTTTCAGGCTCATCGATCCAAATGAAAGTTATGCGACCAACTTCTTTCGCGTCCAGAGCCTGTATGCAAGCTTCCTCTTCAAGCTCTCTCAACGCCGCCGCGAGAACGGTTGGGTCTGACTCTTCAACTTTACCACCGAATCCGTTCCAAAACCCTTTTCCAAACCCAGTTTTCTTCTCTCCAAGCAGTACTCGCTCGTTTTCATCGTCCACGACGAGCAATAACGTGAAAACTTTCTTCTTCTTCTTCTTCCTTGTTTCTTTATCTTCTTCTCGCAGCATATTTTCTTTTTTCTTTTTTGAATTTTTGTTGGATTCTCTCTCACTCAACTCTTATAATAAACAAGTCGTCTCGTCGGTTACAACAACTAACTCCTTACTACGAGTAACGAATGTATTATTAAAGTATTTATGCGCGCGACGACGAGTGCTCCTTCTCTCTTCTCGAACAACCTCAATCAAAAGAGTGATGACGATGATGGAGGTGAGGATGCGGAAAAAGTATTGATATGGAGAAGGAGGAAAAATCTTCTTCAAACGATGATGAATTTAAAGTGGGGGAGGAGGGAGGAGTTTTTCTTCTCTTCTCTTCAATTTGTTCAAACAAGACGACACATTTAGGCAAGTAGAATAAGGTCAACCGATTCATCATATATTTTGAATAGAGAGTCCAATGAGCGAGTTTAGTCCGCGAACTCCCGAGGAAGTCTTCCAGAACTTCAAGGGAAGACAAGCTGGCATTAATAAAGCATTAAACGACGACGTGGTACGTGCGCGTGCATCAGAACCGCGCTCTCTTTTTTTTTCTCCTTCTCCAATTCGCGCTTAAAAATTCGAGTTTAATATTGAAAATGCACATACACCGCGCGCGCTCTCACGCATCGCGATATCGGTTCGAAAAATTTGGGAACAGATTCAGACGGGTGATTAGTATCTGAGTTCAAATTGAGCGTTCGAAACGGAAGAGCAAAAGTAAAAGTGTACCGGCGACATATTCCTTCGAGAATACGCAAACAAATTTTGCGCGCATTTATTATTTTTCACCGCGCGACGCGCTGTTTGAAAACAATACACAAAAGAGGCTTTGCGACGATGGACGATTGCGAAAACGGACTGTAGCGAATGCCTTGATTATCTTTGCATTCGAATCTCGAGGGTTAAATACATTTTGATGCGGTTCTCGTATTCGCCCAGTATATCTCTCATCAATTTAAAACAACGAGAAGAGGTGGTTGTTTTAAAAAGAGCCAATCTCGTGTTCCCACAGTTAAGACGGGAACAAACAAAAAGCGAGCGGCGACGAGGAAGATGAAGACCAATGCGAATACCTCAGATGGTGATTAACTAACGTTTCCTCTTTTATACTCTCTTTCTCTCTTTAACAGGCTATGTTTTTCGCGAGTTGCGATCCGGACCGCGAGAATCTCTCGTTGTATTCAAACGCCGACGGTAGTTGGGTCGTTTCGTTACCGGCTGAGGAAGTTCCGCCTGAATTACCAGAACCTGCGCTTGGGATCAACTTTGCTCGCGACGGTATGAAACGTGGAGATTGGCTCGCGCTCGTAGCTGTCCATTCCGACGCTTGGTTGATGGCTGTTGCCTTTTATTACTCGGCCAAGTTTTCCGCGGACCAGAGAAAAAAGTTGTTCGATTTAATAAACAGTTTACCGACGACGTACGAAGTGTTGTCCGGAAAAGGCGGCAAGAAAATGAAGGTAAGCGTCTTTGTGCGAAAGAAGAAGATGGACGAGGAATTTTTCGCGGGGCTCTTCTTTCTCCTCGCCGCGACTCGTTTTGAATAACGACATCGTCGTCGTTCATTTGCTCTTGTTCGTTTTTTCTTTTCAAACTCTCTCTTTTTTGCCCCCTGAATTTTACTCAAACAGGGCACTCGCAATCGGAATTTTTTCACGCCTCACCGCGCACGTTCTCTCTCTCTCTCTCTCCTTACGCACAGGTGGCTACAGCAGCGAACAATAATAAACGATCTGCAGCAGTAATGGTACGATTCGAATTCTTTTTTGTATCCGCGGGCAAAACTTCGCTTTTTCGCTCGTTTCGTTTCGTTCGCGTAAATTTAGGCGCGCGCGCTCCCCTCGAGTTCGAGATGATTTATTATTATGGACTCTGTCTGCTTTCGTCGTCTTTTTTTTGCTGCTTTCCTCGTGTTTCTTGGTTCCTGAGAGGAAATGTTTGGCGGTCTCTTCCTTTTGTTTGAGAGGAGCCGAGAAAAAGCAAAAAATCTTCAGGGAAAAAACTAAGTTCTCTCTCTCACTCTCACATAAATAGCAGAATAATACAATTAATAACGACGACGCGGCTGGTTTAAAAAAGCCCTCCCCCGGGGTAATCATAAAACAAGACGCGCCCTTAGATTCTTTAGTAGACGCGAAAATAGAGCTCTACTGGCCGGACGACGGCTTGTGGTATAAAGCTGAAGTGTTATCGCTCAACGCTCGAGCGAGAAACGCTAAAGTTTTATACGCAACCGGGGATGTCGAGACTCTCGAGTTGGACGAGATAATCAACGAAGGCCATTTGAACGTGTGCAGTAAATAAATAAGAAAACGAATCACGTTGCGTTGTAATCATATAATAAAAACTCAAAAAGATTAACATAATAAGCTCTCTCACGATAGCGGCGGGAAATCACTTTCTTGCCGAACAAACGCCGGCGCATTCCTCCGTTTATTATTTCCTCCTCCTTTACTATTCTTGTTGTTTTTACCATTACTATTCTCCTTCGCGGCGGAGCTATTCTTGTTATTATTATTACTATTATTACTGCTATTATTCGTCGTCGTATTTTGTTTCCCCAACGACGCGCCGACGTCTTGTTTCTTTTCAGGAACCTGTTTCTTTTTTGTATTGAGATCTTCTTCTAGTGTTGCTTTTTCTACCGGTGCTATTTCTTGTTGTCGTTGTTGTTGTTGTTGTTGTTGTTGTTGTTGTTGTTCTTCTTCTTCTTCTTTCTGCTGTTGCATCGGTGGTGGAGGTGTAATTATTGGTCGTGGTAGTGGCGAAACTGCCACGATATTCTGATGAAGAGGAACGTTCGGAGGTTGCTGCTGCGGAAAAATGTGTTGTTGCTGCGGCGCGTAGTACGGGAAGTGACCAACGCCCCCGTGATACATAAAGTTCGGCTGAACCGGTACGTATCCATACGGAACATTTTGATAATACATTGGCGGCATCGGGTACGGATATTGAGGTGGAACGTAATGGAATCCGCCGGGATACATGCCGCCGCCTCTTCCTCCACCTCGCCCTCCCCGTCCTCTTCCTCTTCCTCCAACACCGCCTCCTCTTCGAGTGAAATCTGGATCGTTCTTATCTGCGTGCACGTTTCTCGGGATGGCTTTTGTGCTGTTTATGTTTATGTTTATGTTGTTGTTATTACTCTCAGTCGTTTCTTTTCTCGTTTCGTCCTCGTCTTGCCTCTTCTTTTCTTCTTCTTCTTTGTCTTCTTCTTCTTCTTCTTTGTCTTCTTCTTTGCCTTCTTCTTTAGAAAAACCATCTTGTTCATTTTCTCTCTCTCCTCCTTCTTTTGCTTCTTCTTCTTCTCCTTCTTCGTTTCCGAATATTTCCGCCCTCGCTCGCTTATACTCTTCCTCTCGCGCTAACTGCAAGTTCTCGAGATTCATTTGCACCATCTTCTCCTCGTCGTCGTTTTCTGCGTGTTCTCCTTCTCCTTCTTCTTTGTTGTCTTCTTCCTTCTTTCCATTTTTTTTATCGTCCACCCCATTCTCCTCCTCCTCGTCGAGCTGCTCGTTTTTGTTGTTGTTGCACTTCTTCTTCGAACCGCCGCCGACGATGATATTCTTCGCGGACAACTTCTTCGTCGAGGGAGACGAAGACGAAGACGAAGACGAAGATGATGAAGACGTCGTCGTCGTCGTCGTCGTCGTCGTCGATGGGACCATTTAACAATAGTATATATATAATAAAACAAGTAAAAAGCGGGATAGTTATGGAGTGAGAAGGATCCGCGTTTGTCAGAAGAAGCGGTTTTTCTGTCTTCGAGAACTCTCTCCTCCCTCTTCTCTTTTGCAAAAAAAAGAGGCCCGAGGCCAAACGTCGTTTTTTTCTCTTTTTTTCAGCTCTTCGTTCTGACCGGCTGAACGTTCGTTCTGAGCCGCAAATGATTTGGAAAAGAAGGGAAAATTTTATCGTCTTCTCATCTTCTTCACCCCAAACATCATAATCCACGCACGCGCACTCACACACACACGCGCACACACACACACGCTTTAAATAATAATCATGAGAGCAGCAACCATGGCATCCGTGAGAACGGCCGCGAAACACGCGTCTTTAACGTCTTCTTATTCTTCTTCGACGAGGTGCAGAACTTTCTCTTCCTCGTCGACTTCGACTTCGTCGTCGTCGTCGTCGTTGAGACAATCCAAGAAACACCATTCGCACTGCAGGAAGTTTAGATTTAACAGCAGTAGCAACAACAACAACAGCAACACCAACAACACCAACAACTTGATCATCAAAACGACGACGCGGTTTTCGTCGAAGAGCAGTCGTTTGAGCACGACGACGGTCGTTCGCGCGGTCACTAAAGAGAAGGAAGACGTGAAGACGACTCAAAAAGCAGCAGCAGCAGCTCTCGCGGAAAAAGACAATGAAGGAAAAAAAGGCGACGAGTCCTACGACATTTACAGAGACTCGCCTTTGAGATATATGGGGTACGCGAACGAGTGCGGAGAAGCCTTCGCGGCTTGGTTACCGCCGTTTGGCGTGCCAGCCACGTACGGCGTAGCCGCGGTGTACGTTCTCGCGGATACGTTCGACAAGGCAATCAAAGCGAACAAGGAAAAAGGCATGAAAGAGGGCGTTATCGTCGGTTTAGACACGGTCACTTGGCAGATGCTCGCTTCGGTCTTTTGGCCGGGGAGTTTCATTCGCGTCATGGTGAACGCAACCAACTTGTTGGTCTCCAAGTTACCTGCGGATTTGTCTTTAGACGTTGGAGGTTTAGACGCGGAGACGATTGAAAAAGCGTTGCCAACTGCCATCGGTTTAATGACTATCCCGTTCATCGTCAAGCCAATCGATAAGACCATCGATTGGGCGATGGAAGAATCCGTGACGAAAGTATTGAGAGGCAAGTGCGAATCTCCGGCGGATTACGCCAAAGCCGCCGGTATCGTTGGCGCGTGCTTAGCGGTCCCACCCGCGTTGTTTACCTTCGCCGGGGTGATTGGCGACTTGGCCGCGTAATTCTTTGGTATCTTTCATGATTGATTTAATATAATATAATAAAATGCGTTTTCGTTTTGATGCGTATTGATTAATCTTTCACTACTACTGGGCACGTACGCATACAAAAAGTTCGCTGTAAACTTTTTTATTACAAAAAACACTCTTTAAACGCGCGATTCGTTTTTCTTCAAGTTGTTAATCGCGTCTTCTAATCTTCTCGCTCGAGCTTTGGCATCCTCGTTCACCTGTCGCATTCGAATGGCTTTATCTTCTACATCGTCGGCGCTTTTCTTCGTGAGTACAGAGAATAAAGCTGCGACGGGAATTTTGAGACCTGCAGCTCTCGAAGTGTACATGTACAATCCCAAAGCGGTTGTCGTTACGAAAGCGACTGCCGCTAAAAATCCACGCTGTACTTCTAAGCTTTGTATGCGTTCATTCTGAGCCTTCTCTTGACGCGCGAATGCATGATATAAATTTCTATCTCTCGCGACGGATTCCATCGCTTCGTCGACGGGAATGGCATCCTCTCCCAAAAATGTTCTAATCATAAACTGGGTGCATTGATTCCCGTTCTCCGTGTTTGCTTTCACCGCGCACCGTCTGAGATTTTCGGACTCGATCCACTTGCGGAGTTGCAGATTGTTAAACTTAATCGCTACTTTTGGAATGCCATATTTCTCCCAATCGAAAGTGGCGAATAAAACTCCTCCGCCGACTCCACCTCCGTTCTGATTATTCTGATTATTGTTACTCACCACCCTCGTCGTTGTCATCGCTCTTTGTTTTTGTTCTTGTTGTTGCGCGTAACTCGGCGCAACCGAGAACGTCGAAACTATCAACGCGACGATGACAAGAAAAAACGATTTCGTCGAGCACTTTCTGCAATGCCACTGCTGCTGCTTCGATGATGATGATGATGTCTTCATCATCGTTCTCTTCTTCTTCTTCTTCTTCTTTGTCTTCTTTGTCTTTGTCTTCTTTGTCTTCTTCTACTTCAAAAAATGAGGGGATGAATGAAGAGGAGAAGAAAGAAAAACGAAAAAAAAACGAAAAAAGAAAAAAAATCTCCCAGCAAACAGACAACACAAAAACAGCGCGCGCGCGCGCGCACACACAACACACGCGCAAAAAGCATCCGCCTTGAAATTATGGGCGTGAAATTGTTATCTCCTCAATCGAGGAAAACCACGGGTCAGGGTTTCGCGCATAAGATCAATTCGAAACGATTCGTAAGATATGTAATCTTATTTCTCATCGCGGTGGTGTTTATGTCCGTCGAGAGAATGTTTCGACAGTTGACACTGAGCAGCATCTCGATTGATAATGACGATGATAACGATGGAAACGTAGTTGTAAAAATATCTTCTTCTCCTTTATCATCATCATCATCATCTTCATCATCGTCGTCGTCGCTGATGAGAGATGTGGAGAGGACGAGGACGACACGCACACGAGAAGAAGATGAAGATGAAGAAACCAAAATCAAAACGACGACGGTTCGTGGAAAACAACAACAACAACCACGAACAAATGAAAAAGAAAACGAGACTGCGAAAGATATCTTACGCGCGATTGATTTGAGACTGGCCGATCGGCTCTATCCTTCCTCCTCTGCAACACAACAACAACAACAACAACGTAGTTTTTCGTGGTGGTTACCCACGTCCTCGTCCAGAGCGCTCTGGAAGTCTGACGAGGAGTACGCCTTGAAATGGAAAACCTTTCGCGACGACTTTGAAGAAGAAAAACTTGGCGTTTTAAAGAAAAGCGATGGTGAAAGTCATCGCGAAAACATGAAAGGACACGATACAGATGATACAGATGATTTTAACAGCAACCGAATCGGAATTGTGCACTGCTTTAATACTGACGATAGCGAAGGAAGTAGTGGTAGTAGTAGTAGTAGTAGTAGTAGTACAAGTGCTCAAAGAGTTGATTCGTGCGAAACGTACGAGAGCGAGAAAGACGACGATGCTTACTTTGACGCCGTTTACACACAGTTTCGAATTTGGAAGGTGAAGAAGATACTAGTCGTCGTCGACGTCTCATCGTCATCCAGCTCTGGTGCGCTGGATATCAACACTAGCGCAATGAAATTGAAGGAGAAAAGTAGTGTTAATGGAGGAGAAATAGCAATAGAAGTGGTTTCGGGTCGAGAAGAATCGCACGACGCGCTCTTTGCGAGGATGCGCCGAGCGAAAGCAGTCGCGGTCGCCGGTTACGCCATCTCCCCGGTATCGTTCCTTGCCGGAGTCTCGAGATACGATGGTCATTTTATCACGCCGTTTCTTGGGCTTTCTACCATGCAAGGTGGTGGGGATTCGACTCGAAAGGATCCGCGCGTAACGACGAGCGCGGCGAATTGGAAACGAGCCGTGATGTTTACTCAGAGAGTGCACTGGCGACAACACTATCCTTTGTTAGAGAAGGACGATTTCGTTGTTCCGGAAGAAAATGCGCGTATTTCCGCGACGCAACCAAAAGATGAATCCACGCGCGCGTGCGAAGATTTATGGGGATGGAGAGGATTACAAAACAGATGGGAGATGAATGGAAACGACGCGCAGACGATGCACGTCACGGCCTCTCGGTCGAATCGGCATCCAACGGCGCGAGGCTTCATAAAGATGGAAGCAAAATTGAACGCGTTACCTCTTCGCAAAGTCGCGATCGATGTGTCTCCTCACAGAGACGCCATGAGTAAAAATCCGTGGCATAGGCTCACCGCCTTGTACGCGACTTTCGTTGCAAAGAGTCGTTTCTTTCCAAACCGAGATGCGACTTCGGTTACCTTGATTCTTCCTTGTCAAAACCCAGAAGATATCCCAAGCGAATACGCAGTTTTCGGGAAACCGAGATGTAAGCGGAGTTCGGATACCGTGCAATTTGACTCGATAGTGAAGATCGCAAACGATGGATTGCTTTGGGATCTCGCGTGGGATGGATCGTTGCCGTGTCGAGATGAGTCTCTCTTCAACTCTTTCGTAAAGCTTCTCGCCGGCGGCGGCGGCGAGATTTTCTCTACGCCCAACGTTCCATTTATGGAACGGTCCATTTGTTTCATGAGACGTTTGAACACGTCGGTTCGTCGATTAGTAAACGAAGAGGCTGTCTTGCAGATGCTGCGCGATACTTTTCCCGAGAATGAAGTCGAATTATTAAACATTCAAGCGAGCGACGGAGTTGAACAAACACGCGCGTCGATGCAAAAGTGCGGCATTTTTATAGGCGTCCACGGCGCGGGAATGATAAACGAAATATACACGTTGAAAGATTCAGTTATCTTTGAAATGGCTCCAGATAATAGACCGGCGTATTACAGGAACTGCGCGGTTTTACGCGGATTGAAGTACGTGGATTTTGGAATTAGCGGGACGACGGAAGGAACGAAATCTGTTACGGTGGACGTGACGAGATTACGTGATAAAATGCATTCGATTATGCGCTCAAACGCGGGAATTTAGCAAGCTTTTGTAATAGTACGATGTAGCGTTCATAGTAGATGAATGTGTTGTTAGAACTGTTATAAATTTATCGGCCCGGAGTCAGCGCACCGTCCAAGTTCTCTTGCTTGAAAAAAAATTCTTTTTCCTTCTTCTTTCTTCTTTTCTGTTCTTCTTCATACTTTTTCCTAGTCGTCGTATTAGGTGATTTAAATCCCTGGCCGTGGTGAAAAACGCGAACGTCGTTCCGAACAGAGTGGATAAGTATCCAATCACGGTGACCATCGAGGAGCCATCATCATGGGTGCGCGGGGGGATGCGATTGGGGATAAGCACGCGCTGTTAAAATGGATCGGCGAAAAGTTGAACGAGTTGTGCGGATTTACCGAAGCAAATGTAAACCAATTCGTTTTGGCCATCGCGGAAAAGCACGCCACGTCTTCATCTTCATCGCATAAGAAGTTGTATGAAACGTTAAAGGACTCTGGATTTGATGCGGTGACGCTCGAGTTCTCTCGAGAATTGTGCAATCGTTTGCTTAACAAGAGCGAGGATACTATTAACTCCATTCCTAAACAGAAAACGAAGGCGGAGGAGGAAGTAAGAGAAGGAAAAGAAAAGAAAAAGACATCGACAAACATCGCCGCGGTAGCATACGATAACGACGAAGTCGACGACGAGGAGAACAAGTACGCTCTGGTGCAGTCTTCATCCTCGGACGAAGACATTGAAGAGGATTTCAAAAGGAAATCAAAGAAGAGAAGTAAAGAGAAGAAGAAATCAAGGAAGAGTTTAAAGAAGAAGATGAAGAGAGAGGAGAGAAAGGGAAGGAAGCAAGATTCAGCAATGGGGGGAGCAACGTCATCGTCGGCAGATGCATATATTTCTTCTCAATCTTCTTCTTCAGAAGACGAGGAGACGAAATTGAGGCGTGAACGAGCTTTGCAAGGGTATCGCGATTTAGAGTTGGAGCCGGATGACGACGACGACGACGACGACGAGAATAACGTAAACGGAGGAGAAGAAAAAGAAATATCCGAAGAGACTGCTCGCGAGAGAGAACGATTGCGGGACCAAGAAGAAAAGCGTGAATTTGAGGAGCGCTTGCGCATGAAAGACGAGGAGAAAACGAAGAAGCTCGATAACGGCGGCGGTATCCTCAAATCGAACAAAATCAAATCGACCAATGCAGAAGGAGATGAAGAGGACGAGGAAGAAGTAAAGAGAGGCCTAATTCCAGACTTGAGGAAAGTCTCGCGACAGGAGTATCTCAAAAAGAGAGAGCTTCAAAAGTTAGAAGAGTTGAAAGAGCAAATCGCGGACGATGAGAAGATGTATGAATACGGCGGGCGTCCGCTGACGGAGAAACAAAAGAAAGATTTAGAGTACAAGAAACAAACCTTAGCGTTAGCAGAGGCGCAACTTAGGAACGTCGAGGAGTCCAAAGAGGAAGTATATCAAATGCCGTTGACGTACGACGACGTGGACGATAAAGCAAATGCAAAAAACAATCGCGATAAACGCTTCCAAGTTGCTTTAGAGAGATACAAAGAGAGCGCTCAATCTAGAAAAGAGGAGAAGGAGGACGCCAACCCGTTCAAAGAACAAGATGAATGGGAAGATCATCAGATTCGACAAGCAAAAATGGGCAAGAAGAATAAAGAACAAGATGAAAAGAGGGGATACGATTACGTGTTTGAAGATCAAATAGCGTTCGTTGTCGACGAGCAGATCAAGGGAACTAACGTCTCCGATTCATCGTCATCCTCGGATTCCGATTCCGATTCGCAGGGGGAAAAGACGAGAAGAAGAAGAAGAAGAAACAAAACGACGCAAGAAAAAATTGACGACGAAAACGATCCAGATTCTAAAGCTTTGCGCGGAGAGCTCGGCGCTAGAAAGAAAATTGAAGCCGATAGGAGGTCCTTGCCTATTTATCCATATCGAGATGATTTAATCAAGGCGGTTGAAGATCATCAAACCATCGTTATTGTTGGAGAAACGGGTTCCGGAAAGACGACGCAGATACCTCAATACATGTGGGAGGCGGGATTTGCGAAAGAAGAAGGCGTTCGAATCGGGTGCACACAACCTAGACGAGTAGCGGCGATGTCCGTGGCGACCCGAGTTGCAGATGAAGTAGGATGCAAACTAGGAAACGAGATTGGTTATTCGATTCGCTTTGAAGATTGTACGAGCGATAAAACGAAGGTGAAATACATGACAGATGGTATGCTTTTGCGCGAATTTCTCGGCGAACCTGATTTGAAATCTTACAGTGTCATGATGGTGGACGAAGCGCACGAGCGAACGCTTCACACGGACGTTTTATTCGGACTCGTCAAGGACATCGCGCGGTTCCGTCCTGAGATAAAATTGTTAATTTCATCCGCGACGCTCGACGCGGAGAAGTTCTCAGAGTACTTTGATTTCGCGCCAATCTTTAGAATTCCAGGAAGGCGATACCCGGTTGATATTTTGTACACGAAACAACCAGAGGCGGATTATATGGATGCGGTGGTTGTTTCTGTGTTGCAAATCCATGCGCAAGAACCGAAAGGTGATATCTTGGTTTTTTGCACCGGCCAGGAAGAGATTGAGGCTTTGGAAGAAACACTCAACACGCGCGTAAAACAATCGCAGTCAACCAACGACGACGAAGATGGAGGAAGGAGTAAACGTTTGGCGGAATTAGTCGTGTGTCCAATCTACGCGAGCTTGCCCACGGATTTACAACAAAAAATTTTCGAACCAGCGCCAGAAAAAGGGAGAAAATGTGTATTAGCAACGAACATCGCCGAAACGTCTTTGACCATCGACGGCATCAAATACGTCATCGATCCAGGATTTTGCAAGCAGAAGAGTTACAACCCGCGCTCGGGTATGGAATCATTAGTAGTCACACCAACTTCTCAAGCATCCGCGATGCAACGAGCCGGGAGAGCTGGTCGAACATCGGCTGGTAAGTGCTATCGTTTGTATACCGCGTGGTCGTTTCAGAACGAGCTAGATCCAAACACGGTTCCGGAAATCCAAAGAACGAATTTAGGAAACGTTGTTTTGATGCTGAAGTCCTTGGGAATTAACGACCTCATGCACTTTGATTTCATGGACCCGCCGCCTGCGGAAACGCTTTTACGCGCTTTGGAGCAGCTCTACGCGCTCGGCGCTTTGAACGATCGAGGCGAACTCACAAAACTTGGTCGTCGCATGGCTGAATTTCCGCTCGATCCTATGCTTTCGAAGACGTTAATCGCGAGCGATAAGTACAAGTGCGTCGACGAAGTAGCGACAGTATGCGCGATGCTCTCGTGCGGCAACACCATCTTTTACCGACCAAAAGAGAAGCAGCTTTTAGCCGATCATGCGCATAAGGCTTTTCATGTAGGTGATGTCGGTGACCATCTAGCATTGATGAACGTCTTCAACTCGTGGCAAGACTGCGATTACTCGACGCAGTGGTGTTTCGAAAATTTTGTGCAACACAGAACCATGAAGCAGGCGAGAGACATTCGTGACCAACTTGTTAAGATGTTGGAAAGAGTCGAGATTGATTTGTCGTCCGATCGAAACGCGGTCGATAACATCAAGAAGTGCATAACATCTGGTTTCTTTTATCATTGTGCAAAGTTACAGAGAAACGGAAGTTATCGAACCGTGAAGAATCCGCAAACGGTGTCCATTCACCCGAGTTCCGGATTGGCGAAGGAGTTGCCCAAATGGGTCGTATACTTCGAGCTTGTCTTTACGAGTAAAGAGTACATGCGTCAGTGCATTGAGATTCAACCGAAATGGTTGGTTGAAATAGCACCGCATTATTATCAATCTCGCGAAATTGACATCGACGGAGATGCTCAAAAACAAAAACGTACGCCCGCTTAAACTGAAAGTGGGGCAAATTCTTAATAATTAATAGCAGTTAGTCTCATGCGTGTTGTTATATTAGCTTTGTCTCAAAGCGCGCATTATTTTTTCGACGGCACTTTTTTGTGAACTCATCTTTGTTGCTGTCGTGTGTTTCGTTTTCGTTTTGAAAAATGAACGGCGCCGCTGCGGGCGTCGGAGGAGGAGGAGGAGGAAGTGACACCGGTGCTCTCGCCACAGAAACGATACGCAAAGCAGTCGTTCAACTCTACTTCTCTTCAACGTGCGATGCGCAAGCTCGAGAAGAGGCGAACCAATATTTGCTCTCTTTTACGAACGACCCGTCGACGACGGCACATTGTTCTGCCCTTTTACGTGAGTCGTTGCATAACCTCTCGTCAATGCGCGATGAACACGACGGAGCGACGAACGGGAGAAATAAAAGAACGGAACACACGATCGCGTTCTTTGCCGCGAATGTGTTGAAAACGAAAGTGCTGAAGGAAAACGTATATATGGGAGAAAATACCACTGAATTTATCAGCGAGATTCTGAAATACGCGAGCGAGTTTGCGAACATCGACGAAGAGTCCGTCACGGTCGCTCGAAAGTTAGCTTCTGTGGCAGCAACGAGTGCGGCATTGTCGGTGAAGCAACAACATCAACATCAACAAAATCAGCGTAACGGGAGTAACGAAGACGTAGGGGTAGGTATAGCAACAAACCTTATTCGTTTTGCGGGAGAGCTTGCGAGTTCTGCTTTACAGAACAACGACGGCGATGCCATCAATAATAGATTGGTTATAATCAGCAACAGTAGAAAACAGACGTGTGGGATTGAAATCTTGAAAGCATTTGCTGAAGCTATAGAGGAAAACGTGAAAGACGGACGAACGAGAACGCAACTCGTCGAGAGGGTATGCAAACCCAGCGGTCGAGACGTTCTACAATTGTGCTCGAGCGTTTTAGAGTTTGCCGGAGTTTTATCGCAATCGATTGGTAGCAGTAGTACAAGTAGTATTAGCAATAGAGAGTTAGAAAACGCCGCGAGAAATGCCGTGAACGCGTGCTTGGAATGTTCGAAACTTTGGTTTGAAGCGTGCGCGAAGGAATCCGAGTCAACATCTACACAACAACAGGATCCATATCAACAACTCTTTTCCCCGTGTGTAGTTGGAGAGGCGTATCCGGTTTTATTTAGTAACGCGGCAAAGTTCGTGTCCAGCATGGACGATACGAGAGGAGAAGCTGCGCTGCAATTTCTAGTAAAGATGTGCGCTGGTGCACAATCGACGGATTACGCAAGAGAGCGATGCGCCAATCACGAATTGATGAAGCAGCTTATTCATTACGCTACTGCTTCTGAGGACAAACCGTGTTTTACAAGCGGTACGGTCGCGTCGAGAGTCTTGCAAGGTTTTGTAGCCCTCGTTGAGCGCGACGTTCTCACGTTTACGGAGCACATGAACGACGATGCAAATAGTAACGCGCAACATCAAGCAATCGAGTTCGTATGCGCCTTAGCCGAAGCGTTTCCAAAAGAAGCGGTAGAACCATTTGGCGATTTCTGTTTGATGATCAACACGATGAAAAAAGATGAACGCATCGAGGCATGCAGAGACCAACTCTTCGAAAGATTATTCAACGTTTGCTGCATCGCAAGCGCGTCGCGACAGTCGTCACCAGCTAATGGAAATGATTTTTCAGACGACTCCGCCGACGACGAAGAGTACGACGAAGAAAACGCAAAGTTTCGCGAACACGTATTGGCGGACGCCTTCGATACGTGCCACGGCGCTTTAGGAGGGGAAAAGTATCTCGCGATAGTTTCAAATTTATTTCAGCAAAATGGAAATCAGTTCGAAGCGGTGGACGTTGCGCTTTTCACTTTGATTGCAGCAAAGTACGGTATAAAAGAGGACATCTCAGACGGTGAGGCGCACGTTGTGCAATTTTTTACGCAAATATTCACATCCATCGCGAGTAACGAGGCGATGTTCGTTTCTCACCCGCGCGTGATTGAGACGTCGTGCAAGCTGATTGAAACGTATTTTCCGGTAACCGTGATGAAGCAAGCGACCACGCCTACTGATTTAATTTTAGGAACGTTACGATTTACTTTGCTCGCAATGTCTCTCAAGGAGTCTTGGCGCGCCGCTTCGGTTGGATTTCGCGACGTTTGCGGTAAGCTCGAAACGAAAATTGCGCACTTTAAAGCGGAGGCGTTTGTTGAAATTATAGAACTAGCGACTGAGGCGATGGATAAAATTCCCATCGTAGTAGTTGGTGCGCCAGAAAATGACGCTTCAAAACAGCAAGACCAAGAGCTGTCCCGAGCGTGCGTCGAAGGTTTAGCGCGGGTCCTTCGAACTATGTGGGTATACTGCGCCAACGATGCGGTTAAATTTGAAGTTGTTAAAGGAGTGATGATGCGATTGATTTCTCCCCACATAGAACGCTTGAACCGCTCTGTCGCACAGAAGAACGCAATTTTGGCTACCGACACATCAAACATTTCCCCCGAGAGTGTCGAAGCGTTGCAAGCGCGATCCATTGAAATTTGTCTAGCGCTTTCGCGCCTCGGAGCGATGGTGCGATTTCTTGAGCCGCCCCCGTCTGTGACTTCTTCCTTGTTCTCTCCGAGGAATGACTTAGCTTGCCTCGTTCTCGAGTCTGCGTGGAGCTCGATCGAGAGCATTCTATCGCCTTCTACTCGAGCGACTGGTATTGTGAATGTGAAGAATCAAGCTGAAAGGGAAGATGAGGAATCGGTCAAGGCTGTGCAAATGCTTGCTAATTTCGCCGTCGCTTCGAAAATGCGCGCGAGAGATTTCTCGGAGCACGTATTTGCGCTTCTGGAGAGTTCATTTGCGTCGTGCATGCCAGGAAGTAACGCAGCGAGACACGTTATGCAGTGCATATCGTTATTTTTGGAGGCGATTTGCGAACCCATGCCACCATATGATTTAGATAGCGCCTCGGGGTCTACGAAGACGAGCGTGGCGCGATGTCTCGAACGCGTTTTGAGCTCACCGGATGCATATCAAATTCAGGAGAACGGCACGTACGCGAAGGCGTTTTACGACGTTGCGCGAACGGCGATTCTATTTGCACCGTCTATATCGCTCGATACAAACGCGTCGTCGTCATCGCACGTCGTTTATGAGACTTTAGCTAAGAGCCTGCATGCGCTCGCGTCACCTTCTTCCAATTGTGGCGTCGGCGATAGACGAATGGTACTTTTAAGCGTCGCATCGTTGTGGAATACGCTCATGTATCCCAGCGAAAGATTAATTAAATCCTCCGCAACTTGGCAACGCTGCTACTCGGCCGTATCCATTTTTGTCAGACGAGACCAAGCGCAGCAGGTCATCGCGCATTGCGCAGATGCAATGTTCTTCCAAGACGAGTGTTCTTGTCCGAGAGATTGTTTACGCGCATTGGCGAAGATGCTGCGTGGAGCATTAATTGAAGTCGATGCTTCGGAACAAGACGCTAGTAATTTGAAGAATCAAAAGTTGGAATTTTTTCTCTCTCTCTTCACCGCCGCGGATAAGTTTCAAAGCAACATGGACTTTCTCAAAGCAGCGCACGTTTGCGTTGAGATAATACAAAGAGAGAAGCTTTCTTCTCAGCGCTTTGACGCCATGCTGGTCGATTTTGCGTACGTATGCAGATCAGAAGCTGACAACGACGCGCTTGAAGATTATCTTCTCTAGATCTTATATGTTGTAGTTCTAACAACACATTCATCTACTGTGAACGCTACATCGTACTATTACAAAAGCTTGCTAAATTCCCGCGTTTGAGCGCATAATCGAATGCATTTTATCACGTAATCTCGTCACGTCCACCGTAACAGATTTCGTTTCCTGCGTCCCGCTAATTCCAAAATCCACGTACTTCAATCCGCGTAAAACCGCGCAGTTCCTGTAATACGCCGGTCTATTATCTGGAGTCA
>Ga0209309_10000607_pt1 | contig 41307 bp, 52 predicted proteins | sample COGITO_mtgs_1204_2_FD_184807 | JGI IMG/M metagenome (GOLD analysis project Ga0209309, IMG submission 184807) | Pelagic marine microbial communities from North Sea - COGITO_mtgs_120412 (SPAdes) (version 2) | ecosystem: Environmental > Aquatic > Marine > Epipelagic ... | reverse complement strand
AATTTAGATTTAAAAAGACACAAATGTCAGTAAGAAAATTAAAACCTATCACACCAGGTCAGCGTTTTAGGGTTGTAAATGGTTTTGACGCCATCACAACCGATAAGCCGGAGAAGTCTTTACTTGTTCCGAATAAAAAATCTGGTGGTAGAAACAGTCAAGGTAAAATGACGATGCGCTATATGGGCGGTGGTCATAAAAGAAGATATCGAATTATCGATTTTAAGCGTGACAAAGCAGGTGTTCCTGCGACAGTTGCCTCTATAGAGTACGATCCTAACCGTACTGCTTTTATTGCATTGTTGAATTACCAAGACGGTGAAAAACGATATATAATCGCACAAAACGGCCTTCAAGTTGGTCAGAACATCGTTTCTGGAGAGGAAACTGCTCCCGAAATAGGAAACGCGATGCTTCTTGCTAAAATTCCTTTAGGTACAATTATTTCCTGTATTGAATTGCATCCAGGCCAAGGTGCCGTAATGGCGCGTAGTGCTGGTTCTTTCTCTCAGTTAATGGCACGTGATGGTAAATATGTTACTGTTAAAATGCCATCTGGCGAAACTAGAATGATACTTTCTACTTGTATGGCTACAATTGGTGCTGTTTCAAATAGCGATCATCAATTGTTGGTGTCTGGTAAAGCGGGTAGATCAAGATGGTTGGGTAGAAGACCAAGAACAAGACCGGTTGTGATGAACCCTGTCGATCACCCAATGGGTGGTGGTGAAGGTAAATCTTCAGGTGGTCATCCACGTTCAAGGAATGGTATTCCTGCTAAAGGATACAGAACCCGTACCAAAACGAAAGCAAGTAATAAATACATTTTAGAACGTAGAAAGAAATAAGCTATGGCAAGATCGTTAAAAAAAGGACCTTACGTTCATTATAAGTTAGAAGCGAAAGTAGAGTCTAACGTAGCATCCAACAAAAAAACAGTAATCAAGACTTGGTCTCGTGCTAGTATGATTACTCCAGATTTCGTTGGACAGACCATCGCGGTACACAACGGGAAACAATTTGTTCCTGTATATGTAACCGAAAATATGGTAGGACATAAATTAGGAGAATTTTCACCAACTAGATCATTCCGTGGTCATACAGGTGCAAAAAATAAAGGAAAAAAATAATAGGCCATGGGAGTTCGTAAAAGAGAAAGAGCAGAAGCTATCAAAGAAGCGAAAAAAACACAATACTTCGCTAAATTGAACAACTGCCCCACATCACCAAGAAAAATGCGCCTTATGGCAGATTTGATTCGAGGTGAAAAGGTAAATAAAGCGCTTAACATTTTGAAGTTCAGTTCTAAAGAATGCTCACGTCGTTTAGAAAAACTTGTGTTGTCTGCAGTTGCAAACTGGCAAGCAAAAAACGAAGATGCTTCTTTAGAAGATGCAGATCTTTTTGTTAAAGAGATCCGTGTGGATGGTGGAACGATGTTGAAGAGACTTCGTCCTGCACCACAAGGTCGCGCACACAGAATTAGAAAACGTTCCAATCACGTAACACTGATTTTAGGAGCTAACGATAACACACAAAGCAATTAATAAATGGGACAGAAGACAAATCCAATCGGAAATCGCTTAGGTATCATTAGAGGATGGGAATCCAACTGGTACGGAGGCAACGACTACGGCGACAAATTGGCCGAAGACGATAAGATTAGAAAATACATCCACGCCCGTTTAAGTAAGGCTAGTGTGTCCAGAGTAATCATTGAGCGTACGCTTAAACTTGTAACCGTTACTATTACTACAGCTCGTCCCGGTATCATTATCGGTAAAGGCGGTCAGGAAGTAGACAAGTTGAAAGAAGAACTTAAAAAGATTACAGGTAAAGAAGTACAGATCAACATACACGAGATTAAAAGACCGGAACTTGATGCTCACCTAGTGGGTTCAAGTATCGCTAGACAAATTGAAAGTAGAATTTCTTACCGTCGTGCGATAAAAATGGCTATTGCTGCCGCTATGAGGATGAACTCAGAGGGTATCAAAGTTCAGATCTCAGGTCGTTTGAACGGAGCAGAAATGGCTCGTTCAGAATCGTATAAAGAAGGTCGTATTCCTTTGTCTACTTTTAGGGCTGATATTGATTATGCTTTAGTTGAGGCTCAAACTACCTATGGTAAGTTGGGTATTAAGGTATGGATCATGAACGGTGAAGTATATGGAAAAAGAGAACTTTCTCCTCTAGTGGGCATGGCTCAAAAAGGAGGAAAAGGTAAACCTGCACGAGGTGGCGACAGAAAGCCACGTCGTAGAAAGTAATTTTTTAAATAGAAGAAAATGTTACAACCTAAGAGAACAAAATACCGTAAACAACAAAAAGGCCGTATGAAAGGCAATGCCGAACGTGGCAACCAATTGGCTTACGGAACCTTTGGTATTAAATCTTTAGATTCAAATTTCTTGACTGCACGTCAAATAGAAGCAGCACGTATTGCCGCCACTCGTTTTATGAAGAGGGAAGGTTCTATCTGGATAATGATTTTTCCAGACAAGCCTATCACAAAAAAGCCTCTTGAAGTACGTATGGGTAAAGGTAAAGGTGCCGTAGAATATTGGGCAGCTGTTGTTAAGCCAGGTAGAATGTTGTTCGAGGTTTCTGGGGTTTCCCTTGAAACTGCAAAAGAGGCTTTACGCCTTGCGGCACAAAAATTACCGGTAAAGACAAAATTTGTAATGTCTAGAGACTATCAAGCTTAATTTTTTGACAGATGAAACAATCAGAAATAAAAGAAGCATCAACAGCGGAGCTACAGGAAAATTTAGCTGAATCAAGAAAAACGTATTCAGATCTTAAAATGGCACATACCATTTCACCGTTGGAAAATCCAGTCCAGTTAAGAAACCAGAGAAGGTCGATTTCCAGGATTGCGACAGAACTAACTAAAAGAGAAGTACAATAGTACAAGCTGTAAGATGGAAGAATTAAAAAGAAACTTAAGAAAAGAGCGTATAGGTGTTGTTACCAGTAGCAAAATGGAGAAATCTATTGTTGTTGCAGAGGTAAAGAAGATGAAACACCCAATGTATGGAAAGTTCGTTTTAAAGACGAAGAAGTACGTAGCTCACGACGAGAAAAACGACTGCAACGAGGGCGATACTGTTAGGATCATGGAAACAAGACCTTTAAGTAAGACTAAAAGTTGGAGATTAGTAGAAATAATTGAAAGAGCGAAGTAATTATGTTACAACAAGAATCAAGACTTAGAGTCGCAGACAATACAGGTGCTAAGGAAGTGCTTACCATTCGTGTATTGGGCGGTACAAAAAAGAGATATGCTTCTATTGGAGATAAGATAGTTGTTTCTGTAAAAGAAGCCACTCCAAACGGAACTATAAAAAAGGGTGCAGTTTCTACTGCAGTTGTTGTACGTACTGTTAAGGAAGTAAGAAGACCAGACGGTTCTTACATTCGTTTCGACGATAATGCATGTGTTTTATTGAACCCACAAGGTGAGATGAGAGGTACACGTGTTTTCGGTCCTGTTGCAAGAGAGCTTCGCGATAGGCAATTTATGAAAATAGTATCATTGGCACCAGAGGTGCTTTAATAGATGAGTAAGATGGGAAAGCTTAAATTAAAATCAGGAGACACTGTAGTTGTTACTACTGGAGAACATAAAGGTTCAGAAGGTAAGATAACAAAGGTATTACTTGATAAAAACAAAGCAATAGTAGAAGGAGTTAATACGGTAAAGAAACATGAGAAGCCTAGTGCTGCAAATCCTCAAGGTGGAATTACTGAAAAAGAAGCTCCAATTCATATTTCTAACCTATCATTGGTAGATCCAAAATCTGGAAAAGCTACCAAAGTTGGTTATAGAATGGAAGACGGCAAGAAAGTCCGTTTTTCTAAACAATCGAATCAAGTATTATAGTGATGGCATATACACCTAGACTTAAAGAAGAATACAAGAGCAGGGTTATCAATGCCCTAACTGACGAATTTGGTTACAAAAATGTAATGCAAGTGCCAAAGTTGGAACGTATCGTCGTTTCACGTGGTGTTGGTGCTGCCGTAGCCGATAAAAAACTGATCGATTATTCAGTTGATGAAATTACAAAGATCACAGGCCAAAAGGCAATAGCGACTTTATCTAAGAAAGATATCGCTAATTTTAAACTTCGTAAGGGTATGCCAATCGGTACGAAAGTAACTTTGCGCGGTGAGCGTATGTATGAGTTTTTAGATAGACTTATTACATCTTCACTTCCTAGGGTTCGTGATTTTGGAGGTATCAAAGCGACTGGTTTTGATGGTCGTGGTAACTACTCTTTGGGTGTTACTGAACAGATCATCTTTCCTGAAATAGATATCGATAAAGTAAAAAAGATTGAAGGTTTGAACATTACGTTCGTAACTTCTGCCCAAACAGACAAAGAAGCTAGATCTTTATTGGCTGAAATGGGTTTACCTTTTAAAAAGAACTAAGAGATGGCTAAAGAATCAATGAAAGCCCGCGAGGTTAAGAGACAAAAAATGGTGAAAAAGTACGCTGCAAAACGTAAAGAGCTTAAAGAAGCTGGCGATTTTGAAGGTCTGCAAAAATTACCAAAAAATGCTTCGCCTGTACGTTTGCACAACCGTTGTAAACTAACAGGAAGACCAAAGGGTTATATGAGAACTTTCGGACTTTCGCGTGTTATGTTTCGCGAAATGGCCAATAAAGGGCTTATTCCAGGTGTTAGAAAAGCAAGCTGGTAATAATATTAACTGGTTGAAGGTTTGATACTGGAGTATTTTCAGAAACAAAAACCACATCCGCAAATTAAATTTAATGGTAACAGATCCAATCGCAGATTATCTAACGCGAGTTAGAAATGCAGTAAAAGCCGGACACCGCGTAGTAGAGGTTCCAGCATCAAATCTTAAAAAGGAGATCACTAAAATCTTGTTCGATCAAGGTTTTGTATTGAGCTACAAATTCGAAGACGATAAGGGCCACCAAGGCACTATCAAGATTGCTTTGAAATACGATAAGCTTACTAAAGATCCTGTAATTAAGAAAATTCAAAGAATTAGTAAACCAGGTTTACGTAAATATGCAAGTTCCAAGGAACTTCCTCGTATATTAAACGGTTTGGGCATTGCTATCGTCTCAACTTCTCACGGAGTTATGACAGGTAAGCAAGCTGCAGCTGATAATGTAGGTGGAGAAGTATTGTGTTACGTATACTAAAAAATAGATAGCGAAATGTCAAGAATAGGTAAAAACCCGGTATCGATACCTCAAGGAGTTACAGTGGACGTAAAGGACAATGTGATTACCGTAAAAGGTAAATTAGGAGAGCTAACACAGGAATTTTCTGATGTTACAGTAAAAGTTGAAGACAATGAGGTTATTGTTGAGCGTTCTTCAGACTTTAAAGATCACAGAGCCAAACACGGTCTATATAGATCATTGGTCAATAATATGATAGAAGGCGTAACCAATGGTTGGTCTAAAAATCTAGAATTGGTTGGTGTAGGTTATAGAGCGAGTAATCAAGGTCAAAGATTGGAACTTGCATTAGGATTTTCTCATAATATCGTTTTGGACATTGCTCCAGAAGTTAAAGTAGAGACAGTTTCTGAAAAAAGTAAGAATCCAGTTATAAAATTAACATCATTCGACAAACAATTGGTTGGTCAAGTAGCGGCAAAGATTCGTGCTTTCCGAAGACCAGAACCTTACAAAGGAAAAGGTATCCGTTTCGTTGGTGAACAAATTAGAAGAAAAGCAGGTAAATCTGCATAAGATATAAAGTTATGGCATTATCAAAAGTAGATAGAAGAGAACGTTTGCGTTTTAGAATACGCAAAACAGTTTCTGGTACAGAGCAACGCCCGCGTTTAGCTGTTTTCAGAAGTAATAAAGAGATTTATGCACAACTTATTGACGATGTAAGCGGAAAAACGATTACTGCTGCATCTTCAAGAGACAAGGATATTGATGCGTCAAAAGCCAATAAGGTGGACGCTGCAAAATTGGTTGGGAAAGCAATCGCTGAAAAAGCAAAAAAGGCAGGTGTAGATACTGTTTCTTTTGATAGAGGTGGATATCTTTACCACGGAAGAGTAAAATCATTAGCTGAAGGTGCACGTGAAGGTGGCCTTAAATTCTAAAGACTATGTATCAAGATTATAAAAACGTAGAATTAGTAAAACCAAGCGGACTCGATCTTAAAGATCGTTTGGTAGGTGTACAACGTGTTACTAAGGTAACTAAAGGTGGTAGAGCCTTCGGGTTTTCAGCTATTGTGGTTGTTGGTGACGAAAATGGAGTAGTAGGTCAAGGTCTTGGAAAGTCTAAAGATGTAGCTAGCGCAATTGCAAAGGCTATTGAAGACGCTAAGAAAAACTTGGTTCGAATCCCATTGATAAAAGCTACATTGCCTCACGAACAAAAAGGTAAATATGGTGGAGCACGTGTAAACCTATTGCCAGCAGCGCCTGGTACTGGAGTAATTGCTGGTGGTGCCGTTCGTGCTGTATTGGAAGCAGTTGGGGTACACGATGTACTTTCAAAATCACAAGGTTCATCTAACCCGCACAACGTAGTAAAAGCAACTTTTGATGCTTTATTACAAATGAGAAGTGCTCAAACGGTAGCAGACCAACGTGGTATCTCCTTGGAAAAATTATTTAAAGGTTAAAACTAAGAAAGATGGCAACTATAAAAGTAAAGAAGGTTAAAAGTGCGATAAACCGTACGCAAACCCAAAAAAGAACGCTTGAAGCACTTGGTCTTAATAAAATGAACCGAGTAGTAGAGCACGAAGATACGCCGAGCATTCTTGGTATGATAAATAAAGTGCAACATTTGGTTTCTGTTGAGACCCCTTAAAATATAAAAAATGGATTTAAGTAACTTAAAACCTGCAGAAGGTTCGGTTAAAAACTCAGGTAAGCGCATAGGTCGTGGTCAGGGTTCTGGTAAAGGCGGAACTGCTACACGTGGTCACAAAGGTGCCAAGTCCCGTTCTGGATATTCCAAAAAAATTGGTTTTGAAGGTGGACAAATGCCAATTCAACGACGTGTGCCTAAGTTTGGTTTTACCAATATTAACCGTAAGGAATATCAAGGTGTTAATCTTGATACACTTCAACAATTGGTTGATGATAATAAAATTGAAGGTACAATAGATTTTGACACGTTAGTTGGTCTTGGCCTTGTTGGTCCTAGAGAGATGGTGAAGATTTTGGGTCGTGGAGAATTAAAAGCTAAACTTAAAGTATCTGCACACAAATTTACTGCAACAGCTGCGAAAGCAATTGAAAATGCTGGCGGTGAAGTAGTAACCATGTAATTTTTAGACAAGGATGAAATTTATTGATACCGTAAAAAATGTATTTAAAATAGAGGAATTACGAAATCGTATCGTAGTAACTCTTGGACTATTATTGGTGTACCGATTTGGTGCCCAGGTAACGTTACCGGGTATCGATGCTTCATTGCTTGCAGGTTTTGCTGGTAATTTTGATTCTGGAATTGGTGGGCTTCTTAATGCATTTACAGGTGGAGCTTTTGCGAAGGTTTCTGTTTTTGCGTTGGGTATTATGCCTTACATTTCAGCATCTATTGTTGTTCAATTAATGCAGATTGCAGTGCCATACCTTCAAAAGTTACAGAAGGAGGGCGAAAGCGGAAGAAAGAAAATCAATCAGATTACTAGATGGTTAACTATTGGTATTTGTTTGGTACAAGCGCCGAGTTATTTGATAGGTCTTGATGCGTTGGGTGTTCCGCCAGAAGCTTTTATCTTAGGTAAACCAGTTTGGTTTATTGTAACTTCAACATTGATTTTGGTTACAGGTACAATCTTCGCAATGTGGTTAGGTGAAAAAATAACCGACAAGGGTATTGGTAATGGTATATCCATATTGATTATGGTTGGTATTATCGCGAGATTACCTCAATCATTCGCGGAAGAATTCGCGTCTAGAGTTTCAGAATCTAACGGTGGTTTGATTATGATTCTTATTGAACTAGTTATTTGGTTTGTTATCATCTTACTTTCAGTACTCTTAGTAATGGCTGTACGGAAGATACCGGTTCAATATGCAAGAAGAACTGCATCTGGTGAATATGAAAAGAATATTTTTGGAGCAAGACAATTTATACCTCTTAAGCTGAATGCATCTGGTGTAATGCCGATCATTTTTGCACAAGCGATTATGTTTGTTCCTTCAGCGGTTGCGAGTTTATCTGACAGTGATTTTGCGCAATCGATACAAGCAAATTTCAGTGATATATTTGGATTGTGGTATAATGTAGTTTTTGCTTTATTAATCATTGTATTTACTTACTTTTACACCGCAATTACGGTACCTACCAATAAAATGGCGGATGATCTTAAACGAAGTGGCGGATTTATTCCAGGTATAAAACCAGGAACAGATACTGGTGAATATTTAGATAGGATTATGTCGCAGATTACTTTGCCGGGTTCAGTATTTTTAGCCTTGATTGCAGTATTTCCTGCGATAGTAGTTAAACTTATCGGAATTCAACAAGGTTGGGCTTTATTTTATGGAGGTACATCACTATTGATTATGGTTGGTGTAGCAATCGATACTATGCAGCAGATTAATTCGTATTTATTGAATCGTCATTATGATGGCTTGATGAAGTCGGGTAAGAATAGAAAAGCAGTAGCATAAAAAATTGTAGTTATTAGACGTTAACGGTTAGTGTAAGATTTTCTGAAACTATCGACTACTATCTAAATACTAAACATTATTATAAGAATGGCAAAACAAAGCGCAATTGAACAAGATGGAACTATCGTAGAAGCATTATCTAATGCAATGTTCCGCGTAGAACTTGAAAATGGACATATTGTAACAGCGCATATCTCAGGTAAGATGCGTATGCACTATATTAAATTATTACCTGGAGACAAAGTTAAATTAGAAATGAGTCCTTACGATCTATCGAAGGCTCGCATAACATACAGATACTAATTATGAAAGTTAGAGCATCAGTAAAGAAAAGAAGTGTCGACTGCAAGATTGTACGCAGAAAAGGCAGATTATATGTAATTAATAAAAAGAACCCTAGGTTCAAACAAAGACAAGGATAAATTATGGCAAGAATCGCAGGTGTAGATATCCCAAAGCAAAAAAGGGGTGTAATCGCGTTAACGTATATCTTCGGAATTGGCAATAGCCGTTCGAAGCGTATATTGGAAAAAGCCGGAGTAGACGAAAGTAAAAAAGTTAGCGAATGGAACGATGATGAAATCGGTGCCATTCGTGAAGCTGTTGGATCTTTCAAGATCGAAGGTGAATTACGTAGTGAAGTTCAATTAAGCATTAAACGCTTGATGGACATTGGATGTTACAGAGGAATTAGACACAGATCTGGTCTTCCGTTAAGGGGACAGAGAACTAAAAATAACTCTCGTACAAGAAAAGGAAAACGTAAAACTGTTGCTAACAAGAAAAAAGCAACTAAATAAACCTTAGAATATGGCTAAGTCTACAACAAAAACGACCAAAAAAGTCGTAAAAAAACGTAAAGTAAATGTAGAGTCTGTTGGTGAGGCGCACGTAACTGCTTCTTTCAACAACATTATAATTTCTTTGACGAATAAAGGCGGAGATGTAATCTCTTGGTCTTCTGCCGGTAAAATGGGTTTTAGAGGATCTAAGAAAAACACTCCATACGCTGCTCAATTGGCAGCGGAAGATTGCGCAAAAGTTGCACATGATGCAGGTATGCGTAAATGTAAGGTTTATGTAAAAGGACCTGGTAACGGTAGGGAATCTGCAATACGTAGTATCCACAACGCTGGTATAGAGGTAACAGAGATTGTCGATGTTACACCAATGCCTCATAACGGTTGCCGTCCTCCTAAAAGAAGAAGAGTATAATGAGCTGCGAATTACGAGGTACGATTTTCGAATAACGGAATCGTACTTCGTATATCGTAATTCAAAAATCAATAAATAAATATCAACTGAAGGATTAAAGAAAGTTAGAGGATTAACGTAAGACCTTAATTTAATTTTCCCTTCACAAACAATTAGAAATGGCAAGATATACTGGTCCAAAAACTAAAATAGCCCGAAAATTCGGTCAAGCTATCTTCGGAGACGACAAGTCTTTTGAAAAAAGAAATTACCCACCAGGACAACACGGTAATAACCGTCGTCGTGGTAAAAAATCTGAATATGCAATCCAATTGATGGAGAAGCAGAAAGCTAAATACACGTATGGTGTTTTAGAGCGTCAGTTTAGAAACATGTTTAAAAAGGCAACAGCTGCACCTGGTATTACCGGTGAAGTTTTGCTTCAATTGGCAGAAAGCCGTTTGGATAATGTAGTATTCCGTATGGGTATTGCACCTAGCCGTCAAGCTGCCCGTCAATTGGTATCTCACAGACATATCACTGTAAATGGTGAAAAAGTAAACATCCCTTCCTACCAATTATTGGCTGGAGATATTGTAGCTGTAAGAGAGAAGTCAAAATCACTACAGACTATTACTGATTCGTTGGCAAACGCTAACCACGTTTACGAATGGATTACTTGGAATGGCGAAAAAATGGAAGGAACTTATGTTTCTATTCCACAACGTCTACAGATTCCAGAAAACATAAACGAACAGTTTATCGTCGAATTATATTCAAAATAATAAAATAATCACATTGGTATTTGGCCAAAGGATTTACAGTGTTCTTCAAACTATTAAATCGCGCAACTAAATAACAATTAAAACGAAGAAAAAAATGGCAGTATTTAGTTTTCAGAAGCCTGATAAAGTTATCATGATCAATTCGACCGATTTTGAGGGGAAATTTGAATTTCGTCCCTTGGAACCTGGTTATGGATTGACGGTTGGTAATGCATTAAGACGCGTACTACTTTCCTCTTTGGAAGGTTTCGCGATCACATCGGTTCGTATTGAAGGTGTTGATCACGAGTTTTCAACTATCGCTGGCGTTGTAGAAGACGTTACCGAAATCATCTTAAATTTGAAACAAGTTCGTTTCAAAAGGCAGATCGATGATATTGATAACGAGACCGTAACAATTTCTTTGAACGGATCTGAGCAGTTAACAGCAGGCGATTTTCAGAAATTTATTTCAGGATTTCAAGTGCTTAATCCAGAAATGGTTATCTGCAATATGGAGAAGAAGGTGAACCTTAATATGGAGATCACCATCGAAAAGGGTAGAGGATATGTACCTGCTGAAGAGAACAAGAAAGCAAATGCGCCTCTTGGCACCATCTTTACAGATTCTATCTACACACCAATCAAAAATGTAAAGTATAGTATTGAAAACTTCCGTGTAGAACAGAAGACAGATTACGAGAAATTGGTTTTTGAAATTATTACAGACGGTTCTATCCATCCAAAAGATGCATTGACTGAGGCTGCGAAAACCTTGATACACCACTTTATGTTGTTCAGCGATGAGCGTATCACTTTAGAAGCAGATGAAATCGCACAGACTGAAACATACGATGAGGAATCATTGCATATGCGCCAGTTGCTTAAAACAAAATTAGTAGATATGGACCTTAGTGTTCGTGCCCTAAATTGTTTGAAAGCTGCAGAAGTAGATACATTAGGTGATCTTGTATCATTTAACAAAAATGATTTGATGAAGTTTAGAAACTTCGGAAAAAAATCCCTTACTGAACTTGAAGAGCTAGTCAATGTTAAAGGCTTGAACTTTGGTATGGATCTTTCAAAATATAAATTAGATAAAGACTAGAACAGAAATGAGACTTTAGACGAGAGTATTGAGATTTTATCTCAAATCTAACGTCTAATATCTCAAATCTAAATAAATTTAACCCATCATATTTTGCTCTCCGATTAACGGATCTAGTAGCAAGATGATGAAAACAAAAATGTCATGAGACACGGAAAAAAAATAAACCACTTAAGTAGAAAAACTGCGCATAGAAAATCTATGTTGGCGAATATGGCTTGTTCATTAATCGAGCATAAGCGTATCAATACAACCGTTGCAAAAGCGAAAGCGCTTAAGCAATTTGTAGAGCCAATGATCACAAAGGCTAAATCCGATACTACGCACAGTCGACGTATTGTAATGGCAAGATTGCGTCAAAAGGAAGCTGTTACTGAACTTTTTAGAGATGTCTCTGTAAAAGTTGGCGATCGTCCTGGTGGATATACGCGAATCATCAAATTGGGTAACCGTTTAGGTGATAATGCAGATATGGCAATGATTGAGTTGGTAGATTATAACGAAGTTTACAATGTAGGTAAAGCGACAAAAACCAAAACTACGCGTCGTAGCCGTCGTGGTGGATCTTCTGCTGCAAAACCAGTTGCTGCGAAAAAAGAAGAAACTAAAGATACTAAAGAAGAAGAATAGATTTTATAATACAAAATAAACACGTATTGTGTAATTAAAGGCAAACAGTTATGTTTGCCTTTTTTTATGCAAAAAATTTATAACAACCAATTCTTATTCCAATGATGAAAAAATTATTTTTTTTCGCTGCTTTATTTATGGCGATTACTTCTCAATCCCAAAATTCATACACATTCAGCACATCTAATGAAATGTATCAAAATCTAACAAATAGCATCTCATTAAATAATGGAGAGCTCTGGGACGATCCATCTTACACGATTCCAATAGGATTTACATTTAGTTTGGGAGGAGAAGATATCAGTACTGTTTATTTAAACGATTTATATACGGGCGGTGTTTTAGTAAATTCTTTGAACCTTGCTGGTAGAACACCACTTATTGCACCAGTGTTTCAAGATATTATTGATTTGGGTGAAAGTACTGGTACTTCGATGTCAAATATTTCTTATAAGACCGAAGGAACTTCTGGGAGTCGTATTTTAAAAATAGAATGGAATAATGTAGGTTTCTATGATGATTCTACTAAGAGTGATTTTATTAATTTTCAAGTTTGGTTATATGAGGGAACTAATAATATTGAATATAGATACGGGTCAAGCCAGATAAACAATCCAGCTGGATCCTACGAAGAGGAAACAGGACTTGGTATTGCGTTGGTTCCCATTTTCGATGTCGATACTGACGAAATAATTGGGGAAGGGTACATATTGAGCGGCGATCCAACTTCCCCGACGCTTGTTATTCTTAACGGAAACGGATCAGATGAAAACACAGCGCTAGATGGTGATGTTCCTTCTGGAACGGTTTATAGATTTGAAAGTAGAATGCTAGATGTTAAGGAAAATAAATTGATTGACTTCAAGATCTACCCGAATCCTGTTTCAAATACGATGAAGATAAAATATAACGGCACCATAAACTCCATCATAATAAGCAATCAATTGGGTCAACAGATCTTTAATACTTCAGAAATAGAAAAAGATTTAAATGTTTCTCAACTTAGCAAAGGTGTTTATTTTATTGGCATTGATACTGATAAAGGGTTTGCTACCAAGAAGTTTATCAAACAATAATTTCAATATCCAAAAATTCAAAGGGATACTTCGTAAGGAGCATCCCTTTTTTTATGTTATTTTTGCAACCAAATTTTGTACGGCACCTTAAAAAATTCAGCATTTATGAAATATCAAACACGTAAAAAAGCATTGATCTTATTGGCAGACGGTACTATTTTCTTCGGAAAAGCCGTTGGCAATAAAGAAGGTTCGGCATTTGGCGAAGTATGCTTTAATACAGGAATGACAGGTTATCAGGAAATATTTACAGATCCTTCTTATTACGGGCAATTAATGGTTACTACGAATGCACATATAGGCAATTATGGTACCAACGTAGATGAAGTAGAATCTGAAGGGATTAAGATCGCTGGTTTGATCTGCCGTAATTTTAGCTATCATTATTCTCGTCCAGCTGCAGATCGTTCCCTAGAAGAATTTTTAGAAAAAAGCAATCTGCTTGCAATTAGTGATGTTGATACGCGAGCTTTGGTTAACTACATTCGCGATAATGGCGCTATGAATGCCGTTATTTCTACCGAAGTTGATGATATTGAAAATTTGAAGAAACAACTAGCTGCTGTGCCAGATATGAATGGATTAGAACTTGCATCACAAGTGTCTACCAAAGAACCATATTATGTAGGAGAAGAAAACGCTAGCTACAGGATTTCGGCTTTGGATATTGGTATTAAAAAGAACATTCTCCGAAACCTCGTTAAGCGCGATTGCTTCATTAAAGTATTTCCATTCGATGCAACTTTTGAAGAAATGCAGAATTTCAATCCGGACGGTTATTTTATCTCGAACGGTCCAGGAGATCCAGAACCACTAACCAATGCGATCGAGGTTACTAAACAAATCATTGCAAGTGGTACGCCGCTTTTTGGAATTTGTCTCGGCCATCAAATTCTAGCTTTGGCAAATGGAATTTCCACCTACAAAATGCATCACGGCCACCGAGGTATCAATCACCCGATTATGAACCTTGTTACCGGTAAAGGAGAAATAACCTCACAAAATCACGGTTTTGCCATAAATAGGGAAGAAGCTGAGGCAAATCCAGAAATCGAAATTACACATGAGCATCTTAACGATCACACCGCTGCAGGAATACGGATGAAGGGGAAGCCTGTGTTTTCGGTTCAATACCATCCAGAGGCAAGTCCTGGTCCGCACGATGCTACCTATCTTTTCGATGATTTTTTGAATTATATCAAGGAATCTAAACTTCAAGAAAGTAATTAATCAGTTTGGTAAATTCAGATAATAAATTAGATTATATTTTTTGGTAATATCAGGTACTTGAGAAATTACAAATCGATTGAAAAGTAAACTTTAAGGTATTATTTTTTAGCTTCAGATTAATCTTAGATAAAACACTTTATTTAAAAACCGTATTTCCATTTTTAAACCACTAAAAATTATGAGTATTATTATAGACATTCATGCAAGGCAGATATTCGATTCGCGCGGTAATCCCACAGTTGAAGTTGATGTAATTACAGAAAACGGTTTTATGGGTCGTGCAGCTGTGCCATCTGGCGCGTCAACGGGTGAGCATGAAGCCGTCGAACTGCGTGATGGTGGAAAAGACTATATGGGCAAAGGTGTTTTAAAAGCGGTTGAAAATGTTAACGGAAAGATTGCCGGAACATTACTGGGTGTTTCAGTGTTCGAACAAGAGCTGATAGATAAGATAATGATCGATCTTGATGGTACAGATAACAAATCGAAACTTGGTGCAAATGCAATTTTAGGTGTGTCGTTAGCGTGCGCAAAAGCTGCTGCTAATGAGCTTTCAATGCCATTGTATCGTTATATTGGTGGTGTGAGCGCAAAGACACTTCCAGTACCTATGATGAATATAATAAACGGAGGTTCGCATAGTGACGCGCCAATTGCATTTCAAGAATTTATGGTGATGCCAGTTGGTGCCAAGACATTTTCTGAAGCGCTCAAAATGGGAACCGAAATTTTCCACAATCTTAAAAAAGTACTGCACGATCGTGGTTTAAGTACTGCAGTTGGCGATGAAGGAGGTTTTGCCCCAACATTAGCAGGTACAGAAGATGCGCTAGACACAATTGCAAAAGCCGTTAAAAATGCAGGCTATAAATTAGGAAAAAATGTAATGATCGCATTAGATTGCGCTGCCGCGGAATTTTATGTAAAAGGAAAATACGACTATTCTAAATTTGAAGGAAAGAATGGCGTTAAACGTACATCCAAAGAACAAGCAGATTATTTAGCTGAACTTACTGAAAAATATCCAATTTGCTCTATTGAAGATGGAATGGACGAGAATGACTGGAAGGGCTGGAAATACCTAACTGAAAAAATTGGTCATAAAGTTCAACTTGTGGGTGACGACTTATTTGTTACAAATGTACAAAGACTCTCAAAAGGTGTTTCAGAAAATATCGCAAATTCTATTCTTATTAAAGTTAACCAAATCGGAACTTTAACCGAAACCATTGCAGCTGTTAATATGGCACATAATGCGGGTTATACATCGATAATGTCACACAGAAGTGGCGAGACTGAAGATTATACAATTGCAGATCTTGCAGTAGCTCTAAATTGCGGACAAATAAAAACTGGTTCTGCTTCAAGGAGTGATCGTATGGCGAAATACAATCAGCTATTACGCATCGAGGAAGAATTGGGTGAAGTAGCATATTTTCCTGGAAAGTCTGCTTTTAAAATTCAGTAAGTTTATTAATGATAAATTTATAACGATAGTACATTGGTTATAATCAGCGAATGTCTTGTTGAGCAGAACGGTTGTAGGGTCTTTTCGGAGTATCAATAAATTTTCTCAAACGAATATTGCTCGACTGAACTCGAGCCGTAATAAGATGAAAAAATACCCAAATAATAGTTATTTGAATTTGTTTTTATAGCTGCTTACTTTTTTTTTTCATAAAATTAATCTATAATTGCTATACGCTTGTTTTATTAAGAGCTTTTGAGCTGCTTTTACTGAGCTCAAAGCAGCTAAAATTCTACACATAAATCTCAGTGTTTATATGCAAACTTGTATATGTATTTACTTCAACTAATTTATTGAGCGAGAATTTGTAGGATTTTTCAGTTATCTAAATTATTTAAGGATAATTTAACCAACACTGGTCGCCTATATACCGTAAAAGAATAGCTATTTTTGTACCTTAGCATTTGGATCAAAAAAATAAAAAATTACAATATAATATGTCAGATAAAGCTATACTTGAAATTGACGGAAAAAAATACGATTTCCCGATAATTACAGGAACAGAAAATGAAAGAGCAATAGATATAAAGGATTTACGAGGCGCTACAGGTGGCGTTACTACTTTAGATCCTGGTTTTAAAAATACAGGCTCTTGTGAAAGTGCTATAACTTTTCTTAATGGGGAAGAAGGCATTTTACGTTATAGAGGTTACGCCATAGAAGAACTCGCCGAAAAAGCAGATTTTCTTGAAGTAGCCTATCTTCTAATCTTTGGTGAACTTCCAACAAAAGATGTGCTTGCAAAGTTTCATGACGACATTAAGTCGCAATCTCATGTTGATGAAGATGTAAAGAAAATTTTGGACGGTTTTCCAAAATCGGCGCATCCAATGGGAGTATTATCATCTTTGACTTCGGCATTGGTTGCTTTTAATCCATCTTCGGTTAATGTTGATAGTGATGAAGAAATGTACAAAGCTATTGTTAAGATCCTAGCAAAATTCCCGGTTCTAATTGCTTGGACGCATAGAAAACGTGCAGGTCTGCCGTTAGATTATGGTGATGATTCTTTAGGATATGTAGAGAATTTCTTAAAAATGATGTTTAGAAAGCCGAATGGCGAGTATAAAAAAAATGAGGTTGTAGTAGAAGCTCTAGATAAATTATTGATTCTTCATGCAGATCACGAACAAAATTGTTCAACCTCAACGGTACGAATGGTTGGTTCATCACACGCTGGTTTATTCGCTTCGCTTTCAGCAGGTATAAACGCGCTTTGGGGGCCACTTCATGGCGGTGCAAACCAAGCGGTAATCGAGATGCTAGAAAAAATAAAAGAAGACGGTGGTGATACGCACAAGTTTATGAACAAAGCAAAGGATAAAGAAGATCCGTTTCGTTTAATGGGCTTTGGTCACCGAGTTTATAAAAATTTTGACCCACGTGCCAAGATTATAAAAAAATCTGCCGACGATGTACTTGATAGTCTCGGTATCGATGATCCTATATTGGATATCGCCAAAGGTTTGGAAAAAGAAGCATTGGAAGACAGCTATTTCAAAGAAAGAAAACTGTATCCTAATGTAGACTTCTATTCTGGTATCATATACCGTTCTTTGGGTATTCCTACTGAAATGTTTACACCAATGTTTGCTTTGGGCCGTTTACCGGGCTGGATTGCGCAATGGAGAGAAATGCGTCTTCAGAAGGAACCAATTGGTAGACCAAGACAAGTTTATGTTGGTGAAAAGCTTCGTCCTTTTGTGCCAGTAGAAAAACGATAAATTTGCATTTTTAAAATATAGCATCCCGATTTATTTTTGGGATGCTTTTTTATATTAGAACATATGATAATACCACATATTACCGACGAAGTTTCAAGATTACGTGCTGTAGTTCTAGGTATTGCTGATAGTAATGGACCTGTGCCTAAGTTAGAAGAGGCTTACGATCCTAAATCTGCAGAACACATCAAGGCTGGAACATATCCTAAAGATGAGGATATGGTGAAAGAAATGGAAGCGGTAAATCAAATACTTAAAAAATACGATGTTACCATATATCGTCCAGAAAAAATTGAAAACCTTAATCAGATATTCACACGCGATATTGCTTTTGTAATAGAAGATAAGTTTATCAGTTCCAATATACTGCCAAACCGTGAGATAGAAATTGATGCCATAGAACATATTTGGTCACAGATCCCTAAAGAAAATAGAATTTCTCTTTCTACGGAAGCCCATATTGAAGGTGGGGATGTGATGCCGTGGAACGATTATATTTTTATCGGCACTTATTATGGCGATGATTATTCAAGTTTTATTACCGCACGTACGAATATGCAAGGTGTAAGAGAAATACAGAATCTTTTTCCTCATAAAAAAGTAAAAACATTCAGCTTACGAAAATCTAACACTATAGCTAAGGATAATGCACTTCACTTAGATTGCTGTTTTCAACCTTTAGGTATGGGAAAGGCGATAATCCATAAAGAAGGTTTCTTGATTGAGGAAGAATATGAGTGGCTTGTTAATCTCTTCGGAAAAGAAAACTGCTTCCATATCAGCAAGGACGAAATGTACAATATGAATAGCAACATATTTTCAATTTCTCCTGAAGTCGTAATTTCAGAAAAAAACTTTACAAGGTTGAATACTTGGTTGCGCAAACAAGGTTTTACGGTAGAGGAAGTGCCTTATGCAGAAATCGCAAAGCAAGAAGGTTTATTACGCTGTACGACTTTGCCGCTAATAAGAGATTAAATCAAGGGCTGACTTTTTAGGGTAGCGATAAAAAAATTTACCTATACAGAATATTACAAAATTAATTCCAGGAGAATTTTAATAGTTATATGAAACAGATTACAGATACGATTTTAATGATTCGTCCAGTCGCATTCCGAATGAACGAGCAAACGGCGGTGAATAATTTTTTTCAAGAGGATATTGATCTTGAAAACACTAAAATAAATGAAAAAGCACAAACCGAATTTGATGATTTTGTTTCGAAGTTGAGAAACGTGGGTGTAAATGTTATTGTTGAAAATGATGTTGAAAATTTAGATACTCCAGACTCCATTTTTCCTAATAATTGGGTCAGTTTTCACAGTAATGGGAATGTTGCGATTTATCCTATGTTTGCTGAAAATCGAAGAAGAGAAAGACGTGAAGATATTTTTGCCCGTCTTGAGACTGAAGGTTTTAAAATTGAAAATATTATTGATTACACAACTGCAGAAGCAGAAGATATTTTTTTAGAAGGCACTGGCAGCATATTATTAGATCGCGCAAACAGTAAGGCATATTGTGCTATTTCACCTCGAGCCGATGAGGGTCTTTTTATTGAATTTTGTGAAGATTTTGAATATACACCAATAGTCTTTACAGCAAACCAAATGGTAGATGGTAAGCGTTTGCCTATTTATCATACCAATGTTATGATGTGCCTTGCTGAAAAATTTTGCGTCATTTGTTTGGACAGTATCGACGATAAAAAAGAAAAGAAAAATGTTTTACAGCATTTAAAAGCAGATGGTAAAGAAATAATCGAAATTTCTGAAACACAGATGCATCATTTTGCCGGCAATATGCTTCAATTACAAGGAGGGAACAACAAATTCTTGATTATGAGTAAGGCAGCTCATGATATTCTCAACAAGGATCAAATAGATGGTATCGAAAAACATTGTAAAATATTGAGTAGTGATCTAACTACAATCGAAACCTGTGGTGGCGGAAGCGCACGTTGTATGATGGCCGAAGTCTTTTTACCTAAATCCTAATTTAGGAGGGATCATTAATGAGGTAAAACAATTTCACTAGCTTCAAAATAGCTCATAAAAAAATCCCGAACAACTGTTCGGGATTTTTCGTTTTAAAATCAGATAAAATAATATTAACGTTTTTTCGGAATAAACTCACCTCTTTCATAAAGCTCGTCACCGGCAGGGAATGTATTACCATCTCTATTGTAGCTTTCTAAAACCCATAGCTCATATTCTCGATCTATAGTTTCACCTTTTTCAATTCTTTTGGTTTCAGCAAAAGTTTTATGACCTACATTTTCCGTATGCACTTTTTCAGCATCTTCATCAAGTGTAACCATTCCAATTGGAATGATCAAATGGTTTTCGCCATCCTTGTTTAAAAATTCATGTACACCGTCGTTACTAGCAGAACTGCTATATGGTTGGTGATTAGCTTCTATTATCGAAGTATCTAATTCTACATCTAGATAAACAACACGTTCTGTATTTTTGTTTACCAAAAGATTATCAACTGTACCTATAAATCTTTGATCTTTGTCATTTACCTTCCAACCTCTTACATCGGGATCATCGCTGTCCACTTTGTAATCTGAAAGTTCGTTTAAATAAAATAAACTTTTATCTTTTTTATCTCTATTGTCCATAATTGTTTTTCATATTGGTTAATAAATTAGATGCACTACTGAAGAATCCGTTTACCGCATCTTTTTGATTGAGCGTTTGAGTATCTGGAGTGATTTTCGAGATAGCATTCTCAACATTTTTATAATCAGACTGCAACTGTGGAAATTTTTGACTTTGAATTTTTCCTAATGCTCTAGAAATAATTTGAGCAGCATTCTTGATTTTATTTGCGTGTGTAAGATCTTCTGGATCTTTTTTAATCTCATCTGCCATAGTGTTGGCTTCAGATAGATCTGCTTCTACATCAACATTTGCGGCATTTGCGGTTGCTCTGGTAGCATCTATTAAATTTGTGATTGCTCCGTGAGTATAAACGTGATCGACACCCATTCTAGAATCCGCGATATACGTTTTGTACTCGTCGATTTCAGTTACGTTAGCAAAAACAGCCATATTATCCATATCCATATTTCCGTCATTCGTGTCTTCAACGATAATTTGTTCAGTATTGTCATCGTCATCGATTGTATCATCTGAATTGTCATCAGCAAATACGAAGAAATATAATAGTGCTGCTAAGATTAGCAGACCTACAAGAATCCAAGGCCATATTGTACTTTTCTTTTCAATTTTAATTTCTGCCATAATTAATTTTTTTAGTTAGTTTTTAAGTTTAATACTACTTGTTTAGCTAAGTTATGATTTTTCGAGGTGCTTTTGAGTTTATCATCAACCAAAATTTTGTTAATTGAGTATTAACGAGTTCTTAAAATTAGCAGATTGGTTATTTCTGAAAAGTTAATTATGATATTGTAACTGGTTGTTTTTTAAAGGAATAACAATGCTTTATTTTTAATTGAAAATGTTTTAAATTCAATTTGATTTATTAGCAATATTATGGATCATTCCAGAAAAAATAAAATAGTGAAATGGGAGCATTGAATACCAATATAATCTACCCCATAATCCTTTTGGTCTAAATGTAGCTGTCTGGTGTAACACATTTTCATCGTCAATATCAAACTGTAGCCAAGCTTCGCCTGGTACGCGCATTTCGGCAAATAGCAGTAAGCGTTTGTTTTCTTTATCTGCCAAGATCACACGCCAAAAATCAAGCGCGTCTCCTTCATATATTTTAAATGGATGTGTTCTTCCTCTGCGCAGGCCGACTCCTCCAAAAAGTTTATCAATATAACCACGCATTTTCCAGAGTGAATCTGCGTAATACCAACCTCTTTTTCCGCCAATAGACCATATGTTTTCCAAAGCACGTTCGGGATTATCTAATTTAATGCTTTGCTTATCCTTTAGACAACCGTGATCTGGAACTTCAACATATCTTTTTAGATCATTTCGAAAACGACCGCTTACCATAGAATCTTTCCAACTACTAACTACTTGATTTTGTGCAATTTTTTTAAATGCGAGTTCAATGGCTTTTCTATATGTAATTGGTTTAACATTTAATAACTCTTGTAAACGGATGTCGCTAGTAATAACTTCTATTCGCATACTATCAACTAGGTTTAGTGCAAGTTTATATGATGTGGAAGTAACAAAATAAAGCCAGTAAGAGGATAGCTTAGGCGAAAGAAACGGCACATCATAAATATGGAGTGTTAAATTTCGTTCCTTGCTATATTCTTGCATCATTTGTTTGTAGGTTAAAATATCGGGCCCACCAACATCAAAGGATTCGTTAAAACAATCTTTCTTTCCCAGTACACCTGTTAAATAGGTAAGTACATCTCTTACAGCTATTGGTTGGCAGCGTGTATTAACCCAACGAGGCGTAACCATAACAGGTAATTTTTCGCATAAATCGCGTAAGATTTCAAAAGATGCACTTCCAGACCCTACAATTATAGCAGCACGTAAAACGGTAACATTAAAATCTGCTTTGTATAGTGTTTCTTCAACATTTTTGCGGGACCATAAATGTTTGGAAAGATTTTCTTCATTAACAATTCCACTAAGATATATTACTTGTTTGCAATTAGTATCCTTCAAATAAATATTAAAGTTTTTGGCAGATAGTTCTTCTTTCTCATCAAAGTCTGATGTAGATGCGCTTAACGAATGTATTAAATAATAAGCTGCATCAATATCTGTGGGGATGATACCACTTTTTGGTTCATCTAAAAAGTCGATTTCAACAATCTCGATTTTTTCTTTAATCGATTTGTCAAGAGATAATCTGCTTGCGCTACGAACAACGCATACGATTTCGTGGCCTTCTTCTAATAGTAATGGTAATAAACGCATACCAATATAGCCATTGGCGCCGGTAAGTAGAATTTTCAAAATGGTTGTTTTGTTTAAAAGTAAGGTAAATACCTTCAACAGTTTAATAAAAAATAGTTAAGATGCAATCTTGAACGCCATATTTGTATAAATTCGTTTTCTATTAAAAAATCAGGGTTATGAAAATATTAAAAATTGTATTATTAATCGTTGGAGTTGTGCTTGTCGTAATGGGAATTTATCAAGCTTTTGTGCCTCAGCAGGTTTTGAACATTGGTCCGCTTGAAGTAAATGCTAAAGAAGGTCTAAGCAACCAGACATTGGGTATGATTGGTCTTGGCGTAGTTGCATTAATAGCGGGAGCGTTATTAAAAAATAGAAGATAGCCTAAAAATCTAGGCTTTGTACAATCGATATTACAGCGGTGCTTATATATTCTACTCCAATAGAGATTACAATAAACCCTACAATTCGAGATATGGCGTTTATGCCACTTGCACCCAAAATTTTTGCTAGGTAAGGTGCGCAGCGTAAAATTAGGAATGTCGCTAAACCTACCGCAAATACCGCCAACAATACCCAAAGTATATTGGTGGTAGAACTATATTTTTGATTAAAAGTTATTAGCAATGATATAGAACCTGGTCCAGCCAGCATTGGTATTGCTAAAGGTGTGAGCGAAAATCTTTCACGGTTATCAAGATCTTTTTTTACACGTTTGTTTTTCATTCCCTTGTGTTTTGCAAAACTTCCCGTAAGTAATGCAAAACCTGAGGTTACTATTATCATTCCGCCAGCAATGCGAAGCGCGTTTAGGCTTATTCCGAAGAAATCTAGTATATAAGTACCAGCAAAAAACGCGATTGTTAATATTACCAATACGTTGACCGACGTTAATAGTGAAGTCTTATTTCGCTCTGCCGAAGTTTCATCGGCCGTAAGTCCTACGAAAATTGGAACCGTTCCCAACGGATTGATTACCGAAAATAGCGCTGCAAATACATATAAAAAAATGTCCATTGTTTTTGCCGCAAAGAACGTGCGGTTTTCGGTATCTATCTTTACCGGAATATTAATTTACGGTTAAGTAAAGTCCATTTTTTATAGATCTTCTAACCGAGTTGGTGTAGCTTCTGCTTTCGCGGCCATGATTTTCTGCATAAACTTATGGATCGATGTGTCCTTCGATCTCGCTTCGATCTTTATAAAATACTCATCGCGATAGATGCTGTATTCTTCAGCTTTTCCTTTATAAATCACCAGTTTATAATAGGGAATTATAAGTGAGTAAGATTCCAGCAGCGAGCGAAATCCTACAATAATACCGTTTGGGCGCATTTCAATATTACATTGATCGCGATTATTGTCGAGAATCAAAAGATTGTGTATTTGGATACTTTTGTCTGTAATAATAAGCTTCGTAGAACCGATTCCGCGCATTTTTATTCTTTCAGAAAGTGTAAAGGGCTTTCCTACTTCAGCTTCTATTTTTTTTGTGATCTTAGAATTGTTATATGAAACGTTAAGCAACATGTTTTTCTTTTAAAGATAACCAATGAATTTTGAAGTACGAATTTTGAGTGACGAGTTTTTTTATAGTAAGAAAAGAACACTTCGGCTAAGCTCAGTCATCTTGAATTTTTAAACTTCAGAAAAAATCAATTTAAATACCTTTTGGGCAAAAGTAAAAATCTCACGACTCACTTCTCAAATCTCACGTCTAAAATCCTATCTTTGCACCTTAAAATTTTAAGAGAATGACCCTTCAAGAAACCTTGCATAATAAAGTAATCGACGCCGTAAAGCAAATTTACAATACGGAATTGGAATCGGTAGAATTCCAGCCTACACGCAAGGATTTTGAAGGCGATATTACGTTGGTCGTATTCTCTTTGTTGAAAGTTATAAAGGGAAATCCTGTACAGATTGGTGAAGAAATAGGAAAATATTTGGTTGAAAATGTTTCAGAAGTTTCAAAATATAATGTTGTTAAAGGATTTTTAAACCTTGTAGTTAGCGATCAATATTATCTAGATTTCTTTAAAAAAGTTGGAGATTTTTCTCACTTCGGAAGAAAAAAAGAAGGTGAAAATGCCATTATGGTTGAATATTCTTCGCCAAATACCAACAAACCGTTACACTTAGGTCACGTTCGAAATAATCTTTTAGGCTATTCAGTTGCTGAAATTTTAAAGGCTGCTGGAAATAAGGTATATAAAACGCAGATCATCAACGACCGTGGTATCCACATTTGTAAAAGTATGTTTGCTTGGGAAAAATTTGGTAATGATGAAACGCCAGAATCTACTGGAATAAAAGGAGATAAACTGGTTGGTAATTATTACGTAAAATTCGATAAAGAATATAAAAAAGAAATTCAGCATCTAATCTCTGAAGGAAAAACCGATGAAGAAGCAAAGGCCCAAGCACCAAGCCTCGTCGCTGCACAGCAAATGTTACTTAAATGGGAAGCTGGTGATCCAGAAACCATTGCGCTTTGGAGCAAGATGAATGGTTGGGTTTACGAGGGTTTTGCCAAAACATACGAGGCTTTAGGTGTAGATTTTGACAGCTATTATTACGAGAGCCAAACTTATCTATTAGGGAAAGACAATATTGAAGAAGGTTTAGAAAAAGGAGTTTTTTACAGAAAAGAAGACAGTTCTGTTTGGTGCGACCTTACTGCAGATGGACTTGATGAAAAAATCGTGCTGAGAAGTGATGGTACAGCAGTTTATATGACTCAGGATATTGGCACTGCAATACAAAGAGTAAAAGATCATCCAGATGTAAACGGTATGATTTATACGGTAGGTAACGAACAAGATTACCACTTTAAAGTATTATTCCTTATTCTAAAAAAACTGGGCTTTGATTGGGCACAGCACCTTAGTCACTTAAGCTACGGAATGGTGGATCTGCCTTCCGGAAAAATGAAAAGTCGTGAAGGTACCGTTGTAGATGCTGATGATCTAATTTCTGAAATGACAGAAACCGCAGGAAGGATTGCTGAAGAATTGGGCAAGATCGATTCCTTTTCTGAAGAAGAAAAAGAAAAACTCTACAAAACAATTGGTCTTGGCGCACTAAAATATTATATCTTAAAAGTAGATCCAAAAAAACGAATCCTTTTCAATCCTGAAGAAAGTGTCGATTTTCAAGGCAATACAGGTCCGTTTATTCAATACACCTATGCAAGGATTCAATCAATTCTTAGAAAGTCCGGCAATTCGGCTTCGCTAAGTGACCTTAAGTCGTTAAACATTGAAGATTTTAAACTTCACGAAAAAGAAAAGTCGTTGATAAAACAATTGGTGCTTTTCCCAGAAACTGTTCAATTGGCAGCAGAAAATTTGAGTCCGGCATTGATAGCGAACTATACGTATGATTTGGTAAAGGAGTTTAATTCGTTCTACCAAAACGTTTCTATTTTGGCGGCAGATACAGAAATCCAAAAAACAGTTAGGGTTAAATTGGCAAAAGCCGTCGCAGATGTTATAAAAACTGCGTTTGGAATGTTAGGTATAAACGTTCCAGAACGGATGTAATAAAATAATCAGAAGATTTTGTTAGCTTAGGAAAACAAAACTTGAGAATTCGCCGCAATCGATTTGTTTTACTAGATCGAAAAGGACTTAAAAAAAATTCAATTAACTTGCTTGAGTGATCCGCCAAAAGCGGATTGAATTGAAAGAAACAACAAAAGAACTAAAAATTTCTTTACGGAATATTCAAATACTTGTGTGTCTGCAAAGAAACCTTCCATTGTGGATTTGCCATAACATAATCAACGATCATCGGTACCACTTTGTCTCGCTTGCTCCATTCGGGCTGTAAATATAAAATACAGTCGCCATTCACTTTCGCCGCTTGTTCTTCCGCAAAGCGGAAATCATCTTTGTTAAAGATAATAACCTTTAATTCATTTGCTACAGCATAGATTTCTTTAGTAGGCAATTTTAATTTTTTAGGAGAAAGGCAGATCCAATCCCAAATTCCCGTAAGTTTATAAGCGCCCGAAGTTTCTATATGCACATCCATTCCTTTTTCTTTTAAGGAATGTGTAAGCGGATCCATATCCCAGGTAAGAGGTTCACCACCAGTAATTACAATGGTTTTTGAATATTTCGCCGCATTTTCAACAATCGTTTCAATCTTTGTAGGTGGATGTAATTCTGCATTCCAACTTTCCTTTACATCGCACCAATGGCAACCTACATCGCAACCGCCAACGCGAATAAAATAAGCAGCTGTGCCTTTGTGGAAACCTTCACCTTGAATGGTGTAGAATTCTTCCATCAATGGCAACATTTCGCCTTTGTTTACCAACGTTTGTATCTCTTTCTGCATAGCCGGCAAAGATACATATTATTTTCGGCCGATTTTATAAACTACTGGGGGAAAACCTTACGCTAAAATTTGAATTTTGTAGTTGGATTTTATCAGAATTCTTTGTTTTATTATTTTATATTAATCTGAAGATACTACACAACATTTGCTATTTTTGAATAAATTTTAAGCAATGGCAGACAAGCAGGATTTTTTTAACCATATCGTACAAGGTAATGAGTTTAAAGGTGATTCGATAATATTGGGTGCTGCAATGTTCGAGGGCGAAACGATTACAGATGCTTTTGTTAAAATTCCTCTTAAAACTTTGAACCGTCACGGTCTTATTGCAGGCGCGACAGGAACTGGAAAGACAAAAACGCTTCAGGTTCTTGCAGAAAACCTTTCAGATAAAGGAATTCCCGTATTGTTAATGGATATGAAAGGTGATTTAAGCGGCATTGCTGAACCGAGTCCTGGCCATCCAAAAATCGATGAACGCCATAAGCAGATAGGTATACCTTTTGACGCGAAAAAATTTCCTGTAGAAATATTAACCATTTCAGAACAAGGTGGCGTTCGAATACGCGCTACAGTTAGCGAATTTGGACCCGTATTGCTTTCGAGGATATTAGATGTTTCTGAAACTCAATCGGGTATTATATCGGTAATCTTCAAATATTGCGACGATAATAAAATGCCGTTACTTGATTTGAAAGACTTCAAAAAAATACTGCAATATGCTACCAATGAAGGAAAAGAAGAGTTTGCAGAAGAGTATGGAAGAATATCAACCGCTTCAACAGGCTCAATCCTTCGGAAAGTTGTAGAACTTGAACAGCAAGGCGGCAATCTTTTTTTTGGTGAAAAATCATTTGAGACAGATGATTTGCTTAGAGTTGATGATGATGGTCGTGGTTTTATAAATATTATAAGACTTACGGATATTCAAGATAGACCAAAATTATTTTCAACTTTTATACTTTCATTATTGGCAGAAATCTATGCAACCTTTCCAGAACAAGGTGATAGTGAAAGACCAGAATTGGTTATATTTATTGACGAAGCGCATTTAATCTTTAATGAGGCCAGCAGTGCATTGCTAAACCAAATTGAAAGCATTGTAAAATTAATACGCTCAAAAGGTGTCGGTATTTATTTTGTAACTCAAAATCCAACAGATGTACCAGATGCGGTGCTGAGTCAGCTAGGTTTAAAAGTTCAGCACGCATTACGTGCATTTACTGCGAAAGATAGAAAAGCTATTAAGCTTACTGCGGAAAATTACCCGATTTCTGAATATTATAAAACGGATGAGGTATTAACTTCTTTAGGAATTGGAGAAGCATTGGTAAGTGCGCTTAACGAAAAAGGCATTCCAACGCCATTAGCAGCTACAATGTTGCGCGCGCCGATGAGTCGAATGGATATCTTAGAAGAAAACGAGTTAAAACTATTGCTCGAAAAATCGTCCCTTATAAAAAAGTATAACGAAAATATAGACCGTGAGAGCGCCTATGAGATGCTCACGAAAAAGATTGAAATCGCAGCTCTAGAAAAGACACACGAAAAAGCAAGGCAGGAAAAAGCAGCAGTAAAAAAAGCTTCAAATCGTAGTACGAGATCAAGATCGAGCTCTACACAAAACACAATATTTAAAACACTAACAAGTCCGACCGTTATTCGTAGCGTTTTGGGTATATTAGGCAAAATGCTAAAATAATTAAGCTAAACATTATGAAGAAAATACTATTTCTTGGTGCAATTACCGCACTTTTATTTGTACAATGTGGCAAAGATAAAGATCCGTTTATTATTGGGGAAGACTCAATAGGTCAATTATCCAAAGAAACTAGAATGCGACAGATAGATTCTATTTTTGCAAACGATTCTATTGTAAAATTGAATCCTATCGATGACGCATTAGGAACACAAGGTGAAGTAGAGATCTACGATAAGGATGGAAATAAATTATTATTATTATCACCAGAAAATGAAGACGATCCAGAAGCTAAGATAAGTAACATACAAGTTTTTGACGGGCGTTATAAAACCGATAAAGGTCTAACTGCAGAAAGCACCTTCAAGAATTTAAAGGATAATTATACGATTGGTGATATAGAAACCACCATAAGTTCTGTAGTAATTTTTTTAAAGGATAGCGATATTTTTTTAACAATAGATAAAAAAGAACTGCCCGAAAATCTACGTTACGATCCAAGCGCTGTTATAGAAGCAAGTCAAATACCAGATACTGCAAAGTTTAAATATTTTATGATAGGTTGGGACAGTGAATAATATGCTTCTATATAGTGTTGACAAACTTTTGTTAACATTGGCGATAGAGTAGACCCTTTACATTATTTTTATTTTCTATTAACAAAACAACATAATTATGATTAAAGTTTTAGGTATAATACTCGTTTTGGGCGGTGCTGTTGCATTGGTTCTAGGTGTTTTAGGTGTATTTGGAAGTATCAGTTTGGGAGCGGGCGCTTGGCCTTCTGCAATATTGGGGGTTGTTTTTTTCTTTGCCGGTATCGGTTTGCTGAAGTACAGAAAAGACACTGACCAAACTTAATAATACTATAAAATTTGAAACCCTCTACCTTGAGGGTTTTTTATTTTAATGAATATAATTAATGGCAAAGAGAATAAAGAACGAATCCCAATTTAAAGCTCTGATCGATAAAGGGTATAGCAAGGAAAAATCTGCCCGAATCGCTAATACGCCAAATGCCGCTGAAAAAGGAGGAAAGGTGAGCCCGTATGAAACCTGGACTAAAAAAGAACTTTACGCACAAGCGAAAGTTATTGGTATTGATGGACGATCTCAAATGAACAAAAAAGAATTAATAAACGCATTACGAAATAATTAATGAAAAACAACCTTTCACCATTTCACCTCGCCATTCCTGTAAATAATCTTAACGAATGCCGTAAATTTTACCGTGATGTCCTTGAACTTGAAGAAGGACGAAGCAGCGATCATTGGGCTGATTTCGATTTTTTTGGACACCAATTGGTAATTCATGTAAAAGAAAAAAATCTTTCTGATGAAAATACAAGTAATCCAGTAGACGGTAAGGAAGTTCCAATTCCGCATTTTGGTGTTGTTCTGGACATGGAGACATTTGATTCTTTTTCGGAAAAACTGAAAAATAAAAATATTACCTTTATAATAGAACCTTATACAAGATTTAAAGGGCAAGTTGGTGAACAGGCAACGATGTTCTTTAAGGACCCTTCTGGCAATGCGCTGGAATTTAAAGCATTTGAAGATAGTAGTCAGCTATTTGCAAAATAATGGAAAATAAATACATCAACCCGAAAATTATACGCCAAGTTTTCGTTCTTCTTGCAATCCTTCTAATGGGCTCGCTCATTTTTAAGGAACTGTTGCCCTATTTGTCTGGAGTTTTGGGTGCCATTACCATTTATGTGCTTATGCGCAAATGGATGGTAAGATTAGTAAAACGGTATAAATGGAATCCTTCTCTGGCGGCGGGATTTTTAATGTTTGTTTCTTTTGTAGGTATTCTATTGCCGGTCTCTGGCTTTGTGTTGATGCTGGGTAATAAGATTAGCCACGCAGTTCAAAATTCAGAAAAGGTAATACGCGCTACAAAGGAGCAACTTCAGGTCATGGAGGACCGTTTGGGGTATGATATAACCTCAGAGATCGATACATCTGCTATCTCATCTTGGATTTCGACAAATCTTCAAAGTTTTGCGGGCGGTACTTTTAATATTGTTATTGCTATTGGGCTTATGTATTTTATGCTCTTTTATATGTTTACCAATAGACGACAACTAAAGGAATCGCTTTTTGAATATATTCCTATAAGCAAACCAAATCTAAAAATTATCGGTGATCAATGTCAAACCATGGTGCGCAGCAACGCATTGGGAATTCCATTAGTGGCAATCGCACAAGGAATCATAGCCCTTATTGGCTTTTTTATCTTTGGAATAGAAAATCCGTTTTTTTGGTTCGTAATAGTTACGATAGGTTCAATGATTCCTTTTGTTGGAACATTTATAGGTATAATACCGGTTTTTATCTTGACGCTTTCATCTGGTAACGACTATGAAGCGTGGGGAATTCTTATCTATGGAATTGTGGTAGTTGGTTCTACAGATAATATTATAAGATTATATGTTCTTAAAAAATTGGATAACGTGCATCCACTTATTACTTTGATTGGTGTAATCGTAGGTGTTCCACTATTTGGATTTATAGGTTTAATCTTTGGGCCATTGCTGATAAGCTTATTTTTAATTGTTTTAAGAATTTATAGGAAGGAATACGGTAAGGATCAAGTTGATTCTTCAGAAAACACAATTTAAAGAATGTTCGGGAAAATCAGGCATACCGATTTTCCGCCTACAAAAAAACCGCAAATGGTTTGGGATGGCGAATGTGGATTTTGTAGGTATTGGGTAACGTACTGGAAAAGTAATACTGCAGATCGCATCGACTATTGCCCATATCAAGAATCGGCTTCATCGTATCTAGATTTTCCTGTTAAGGAATTCAAGAAAGCATCGAGACTTATAGAAACCGATGGTTCAATTTATAGCGGTCCCGATTCGGCCTTTCGGAGTTTTAGATATTTCGATCCGCCCAATAAATTTTGGCACCAACTTTATTCCGAAAATAAAATCTTTAGGTTTGGCTGCCAGCACATATATAATTTTATTGCAAAGCATAGATCACTTATGCTCAAGATAACCTTTTTATTCTTCGGAAAAAATCCAAAATCACTTAAGCTCTATTGGTTTTTGTATATTTTGTTACTAATTGTTTTAATTTCATTAGCTACTTGGTTTTTATAACAAAATTTTAAAACAATGTCAATTTTCGATTTTGTACTTTTATATAACTAAAATAACAAACTATGCTTTTCGATAAACTAAAGGAAAAACTATATTTCAACCCAGGAAACAGACAAACCGTCGATGAAGATTTTGTTCAGGACGGCGTTGAGAAAATTAGAGATGAAGATGTTGAGGTCGTTCTAAATAGCGAAGATGCCATCAATAGAAAATTTAGTGGCGCTAATACCTTAAGTAAATATGCTGAACTGGGCAAAGTTATGCTAGGGATGCTCAAGGACCTGAAAAATGGTGAATACAAAAATGTACCTTGGTTTACTATTGCTACCATAGCACTTTCGTTACTATATGTTCTTAATCCACTAGATGTGATTCCAGATTTTATTCCAGGTCTAGGTTACGTTGATGATCTTGCAGTTCTTTCAATTAGCATTGGCTGGATAGAAAGTGATCTTCATCGATACCTTGATTGGAAAGTAAAAAAAGGAGAAAATAGCTAGAATATTAGACGCTATTTTATAAATAAAAAAGAAGGTTGGACTATTTTGTAGTTCAGCCTTCTTTTTTTAATCCTTGAGATTTGACCGAATAAACTTGGTTAGTTTTGTTTGCGTTGTTCTCTTGCCAACAAAGTATTTTTGAGCAACATCGCAATAGTCATAGGTCCAACTCCACCAGGAACGGGTGTAATAAAAGATGCTTTTTTACTAACATTTTCAAAATCGACGTCTCCAGTAAGTACATATCCTTTAGGATGATTTTCATCTGTCACGCGAGTAATTCCTACATCGATAATAACTACATTGTCTTTAACCATTTCGGCTTTTAAAAAATTGGGCACGCCCAAAGCGGAAATAATGATATCTGCTTGTGATGTTATTTGTGTAATATTTTTTGTATTGCTATGGGTAAGTGTAACGGTGCTATTTCCCGGCCATCCTTTTCGGCTCATTAGTATGCTCATAGGTCGGCCAACAATGTGGCTTCTTCCAATAACTACCGTATGTTTACCTTTTGTATCAACTTTATACCTTTCTAGTAATTCCAAGATGCCAAAAGGTGTAGCAGGTATAAACGTAGTCATATCTAAGGCCATCTTACCAAAATTTTCAGGATGAAATCCATCTACGTCCTTACTTGGATCTACAGCCAAAAGTACTTTTTGGGTGTCAATTTGTGGTGGTAGTGGTAATTGGATGATAAATCCATCAATATCATCATTGTTGTTTAGTTCCTTGATTTTTTTTAACAGCTCAAGTTCACTTGTGGTATGTGGCATACGTATTAATGTAGACTCGAATCCAACACGTTCACAAGACCTAACCTTACTACCAACATATGTTAAGCTAGCACCATCATCACCAACTAAAACTGCTGCGAGATGTGGCACTTTTTCACCATTTTCCTTCATTTTATCTACTTCGGCAGCAATTTCATTTTTAATGTCGTTTGATACTTTCTTACCGTCGAGAATGGTCATATTCAAATATTATTTATTGCTGTTATCTATATTTATTACTTGCTGCAGTAGTCTTTTTTCTCTATTCTTTTTTCTTAAACTGTATATAGCTAAAGTGATCGCTGTTTTTTGTCAAAACCTCAAGCCTCATCGCGCAACACTTATTTCATACTATTCATCATCTGCATCATTTTTCTTCCGCCGCCGCCTTGCATCATTTTCATCATCTTGCTCATTTGGTCGAATTGCTTTAGCAGTTGGTTTACTTGCTGAACAGAAGTACCGCTACCTTTCGAAATACGCTTTTTCCTGCTACCGTTAATAACACTTGGGTTTGTTCTTTCCTCAATTGTCATTGAATGAATAATCGCTTCGATACCTTTAAAAGCATCATCATCGATTTCAACATCTTTTAAAGCTTTACCGGCGCCTGGTATCATGCCAACAAGATCTTTCATACTTCCCATTTTCTTGACCTGTTGAATCTGATTAAGGAAATCGTCAAAACCAAATTGGTTCTTGGCAATTTTTTTCTGAAGTTTTCTAGCTTCCTCTTCATCAAATTGATCTTGGGCACGTTCAACAAGTGAAACAACATCACCCATTCCAAGGATACGATCGGCCATACGGGCTGGATAGAAAACATCTATCGCATCCATTTTTTCTCCAGTACCAATAAATTTTATAGGCTTGTTTACAACACTTTTTATCGATATTGCGGCACCACCTCTTGTATCACCATCAAGTTTTGTTAGTACAACACCATCAAAATTGAGTTTTTCGTTAAAAGCTTTTGCTGTGTTGACGGCATCTTGACCAGTCATCGCGTCTACTACAAATAATGTTTCTTGAGGTTTTATCGCTGCATGGACATCTGCTATTTCAGCCATCATTGCTTCGTCTACAGCTAAGCGTCCTGCCGTATCTACAATTACAACATTAAAACCATTGGCCTTAGCGTGCGCGATTGCATTTTGTGCGATCGATACCGGGTTTTTGTTATCGGGTTCGCTATATACTTCAACACCAATTTGGTCACCTACTACATGCAATTGATTTATCGCAGCAGGTCTATAAATATCGCAAGCTACCAATAAAGGCTTCTTTGTTTTTTTAGTTTTAAGGTAATTAGCCAACTTACCAGAAAATGTAGTCTTACCACTACCTTGAAGTCCAGACATTAAGATTACAGTAGGAGTTCCGCTTAGATTTATACCTTCGGCATCGCCACCCATAAGTTCAGTAAGTTCGTCTTTAACGAGCTTAACCATAAGTTGACCTGGCTGTAAAGAGGTAAGTACATTTTGACCCAATGCTTTTTCCTTTACTTTAGTAGTAAAGTCTTTGGCAATTTTAAAATTAACATCGGCATCCAAAAGTGCTCGGCGTACTTCTTTTAAGGTTTCAGCAACGTTTACTTCTGTAATGCTGCCATGGCCTTTTAGAACGTGAAGGGCTTTATCTAACTTATCGCTTAAATTATCGAACATAATACTTGGTCTTTATTAACTTTTTTCTTCTGAAGAAATCAAAAAAAATCTTTTTCTGAAAAATTTCGGTTCTGAATTTTAGATGCAAAGATACAGATTGAACCCATAGCTGCAAAGTGCCGCTATGGGAATTTCAACTTCAAAATAGTATCAACATTATTGCCTTAGTTTCTTCGGCTACCGCGAGAATTGCTGCGTGTGTTCGTATTTGCTTTGCGACTGTTGTTTCGTCCTCTTTGGTTTTGAGCCTTGTTGTCGGCTTTTTTGTCAAGGATTTCCTTTAAGCTTTCAGTAGGTTCAAAGCCTTCTACAACGATACTCTCAAGTCTTTCACCTAAAAGTTTTTCGATACCGCGAACATATTCATCTTCATCAACACTTACGATTGAGATTGCCTCACCACTTGCACCAGCGCGACCTGTTCGGCCAATTCGGTGCACGTAATCCTCAGGAATATTAGGAAGTTCATAATTTATAACGTGAGGCAACAATGGTATGTCCAGTCCTCTCGCGGCAATATCTGTAGCTACAAGAACCTGAACTTTTCCAGTTTTAAAACCATCGAGTGCTTTGGTTCTAGCACCTTGGCTTTTATTTCCATGTATCGCTTTCGAAGTAATTCCAGCCTTATCCAATTTTTCACTTAAACGATTTGCGCCGTGTTTGGTTCTTGTAAATATCAATACTTGTTGCCAATCGCCTTCAGAAATAAGTTTAATAACAAGATCTGTCTTAGCAGCTTTGTTTGTTCTGTAAACTATCTGGTCAACTTTTTCTGCCGTTGTATTTTCAGGAGTTGCTTCAACCATCACCGGATTGTGCAGGAATGTCTGCGCCAATTTTTTTATGTCCTTCGAAAAAGTTGCTGAAAATAAGAGGTTCTGTCTTTTGTTTGGCATCAACGCAAGAATGCGTTTAATGTCGCGTAAAAAACCCATATCGAGCATTCTATCAGCTTCGTCCAAAACCAATATCTCAACATTTGCAAGACTAAATACTTTTTGTTCGTGAAGGTCTAAGAGCCTTCCTGGCGTCGCTACCAAAATATCAACTCCTTGTTTAAGAGCTCTAACTTGTGGGTTTTGATTAACACCACCAAAGATTACTAAGGACCGTAAATCTAAAAATTCACCATAATTTTGAACATCATCCTGTACTTGCGCAGCAAGTTCTCTTGTTGGTGTAAGTATAAGCGCCCGAACTGGACGTTTACGTAAAGGTTGTGTTTCATTTAATATTTGAAGCATTGGCAGTGTAAAACCTGCCGTTTTTCCGGTTCCGGTCTGCGCCGAGGCAAGAATATCTTTACCTTCTAATATTTTTGGAATAGCTTTTTGTTGAATTGGGGAAGGCTCTGTATAACCTTTTTTACTGATAGCTTTCAGCAAGGCTTCAGAAAGCCCAAGTGATTTAAATGACATATAATTTATTTCAGAAATGACCGTAATTTCAATTTGTTTGTCTTCTGAAATGTCATCTCTTTATGAGCCGCGAAGGTACGTTAAAAAATTTCAACAATATTCTTTGATAAAGATTGCATTTCGATAGGTACTGACACGTGAAAACTCAATTTTATAATTTCCGAAAAATTGGAAGAATTGAAGATTATTGGTAGGTTTCTTTCTTCAAAAGTATTTTTTAATAATAAAGTTGCAAAACTAATAGGAACCAAAGCCGACAATATTAAAATTAAAGCGAATTAATATCGTGAAAAGAATTGATTTTATAGAAAAATCCCGCCACTTGCGTGACAGGAATTTCTAACTAAAATTTTTATTTTGAAACGGTTTTAAAAGGAATTTCAATATAAGTTTTGTCCCAACCTATCATTAGGGTTGTTCCATTGGGTTCTGGTCTAAAAACCATAGATAACGACTCAGCTGGTGCCGGGGCCGTTTTTCTGTCGACCGTTATTCTGGCTATATCATCGTTTTCTTCATATACCGTGCCCCAAACATTAGTGTCGCTATTGATTATAACGGTCCACTTTTCCTTTCCTGGAATTGTATAGAGCGTATAGGTGCCTGGCTCCAAAACTGTGTTTCCAATTTTAAGTTGTTGGTAAATATTGAGTTCTGTGGCTTCATTTGCGCCCGTTCTCCATACTTGGTCAAAAGGAACCAGTTCACCAAATATCTTACGGCCCTTCGCTTGTGGTCTGCTATAAATAACGCGAGCTATTGGTGGAGAATTACGTTCTGGCCTGGCCATCGCTATATCCATAGGGCTAACGTCCATTTTTGGGAATTGCTGCCCAAATGCTATTCCTGTGTTAAAGAGAAAAGTAGTAAGACATATTAGTGCAGTTAAAATTGCTTTCATAGATATTAATTGTTTTATTATAAATACTTTTTAAAAAATAGTTGTGTTACGGTTAGAAGTTAAACGAAAAATTGAAAAACATTGTTGCACAAATATAAATATTATTATTATTGAGGAAGGTTTTTCACAAAAAAGTGTTAATAACTTACGCCTTATAGATAGCCGAAACCCTATATTTTGTTGGGTGTTTTGTTATATTTGTCTGTTGCGAAATAATAGAGAATTTACAACTTAAATTTATATGAGCGAAGAACAAAAAAAAGGTAGTTACGGAGCAGATAGCATCCAAGCGCTGGAAGGAATGGAGCATGTACGCATGCGTCCGTCAATGTATATTGGGGATGTTGGTAACCGCGGCTTGCACCATTTGGTATATGAAGTAGTGGATAATTCCATTGATGAGGCAATGGGCGGCTACTGTGACACTATAAATGTTTGGATCAATGAAGACGACTCTGTTACCGTATTGGATAATGGTCGTGGTATACCTGTAGATCTACATAAAAAAGAAGGTGTTTCTGCTTTGGAAGTAGTAATGACCAAAATCGGTGCAGGAGGAAAGTTCGATAAGGATAGTTATAAGGTTTCTGGAGGTCTTCACGGTGTTGGTGTTTCTGTGGTAAACGCACTTTCTGAAGATTTAAAAGCTACAGTTTATAGAGATGGCAAGATATGGGAGCAGGAATATAAACGGGGGAAAACCCAATATCCTGTAAAATCGGTAGGTGAGACTGATAAACGAGGTACTTTGGTGACCTTTAAGCCAGATTCGCAGATTTTTCAACAATCGCTAGAGTATAACTATGATACACTTGCTAGCCGTATGCGTGAGTTAGCTTTTCTTAATAAAGGGCTTACTATAACGCTTACCGATAAAAGGGAAAAAGATGATGACGGTGAATTTGTTTCCGAAACTTTTTACAGCGATGAAGGTCTTAAGGAATTTATCCGTTTTTTAGATAGCAATCGCGAATCACTTATTAGTGATGTGATTTCGATGGAAGGCGAAAAGAATGATATTCCTGTTGAGGTTGCAATGATCTACAATACCTCATTTAGTGAAAATCTTCATTCATACGTTAATAATATTAATACTCATGAAGGTGGAACGCATCTTAGTGGTTTCCGAAGAGGATTGACTACAACCTTAAAAAAGTATGCAGACGCTTCCGGACTTCTAGACAAACTAAAATTCGAGATTGCTGGAGATGACTTCCGTGAAGGTTTGACTGCGATTGTTTCGGTAAAAGTTGCCGAGCCTCAGTTTGAAGGTCAGACGAAGACTAAATTAGGGAATCGTGATGTTACTTCAGCGGTAAGTCAAGCTGTTTCTGAAATGCTTGAAAATTACCTTGAAGAAAATCCCAACGATGCCAGGATAATAGTTCAAAAAGTAATACTTGCAGCTCAAGCAAGACACGCAGCAAAGAAAGCGCGAGAAATGGTGCAGCGTAAAACGGTTATGAGCGGTGGTGGTTTGCCTGGTAAACTATCTGACTGTTCTGAACAAGACCCTGCAAAATGTGAAGTATTCCTTGTCGAGGGAGATTCTGCAGGCGGTACGGCAAAACAAGGTCGTGACCGTATGTTTCAAGCCATTTTGCCTTTGCGAGGTAAAATATTGAACGTTGAAAAAGCGATGCAGCACAAGGTTTTCGAGAACGAGGAAATAAAGAATATATATACAGCTTTAGGAGTAACAATTGGTACCGAAGAAGATAGTAAAGCCTTGAACCTAGATAAATTGCGCTATCATAAAGTTGTGATTATGTGTGATGCCGATGTCGATGGTAGCCACATTTCTACATTAATATTAACGTTCTTTTTTAGATATATGAAAGAGCTTATCGAAGCGGGACATATTTATATTGCAACACCACCATTATATTTGGTTAAAAAGGGTGCGAAAAAAGAATATGCATGGAACGATAAGGCGCGCGATGCATTAAACGAGCAGTTTGGTGGTAGCGCATCTATACAACGTTACAAAGGTCTTGGTGAGATGAATGCAGAGCAATTATGGGATACTACAATGAATCCTGAATTTAGAACATTGCGCCAAGTTAAAATCGATAGCGGTACTGAAGCAGATAGAATTTTCTCTATGCTTATGGGCGATGAAGTCCCGCCAAGACGTGAATTTATAGAGAAAAATGCGATATACGCAAATATCGACGTGTAACTTGATTTCTTAATATTTTATTTAAACCTGACTTTTTTAAAATAAGTCAGGTTTTTTGTTGTTATACTTAAAATTGAAAATTATGAAACCTACATTTTTTTGTTTTGCGTTTTTTTGTTTTTCATCATTAGTAGCCCAAGAAAATCTTGAGAATCTTTTGGCTTCCGGAATTAACGATGCGAAACGTTATACTACAAGTTACATTACGCCTGGCGCCGAGGCGACGATCCATAATGCCGCGAATGGTTGGATCCAGTCTGCTGAAGTCAAGAAACCCTGGCGCTTTGAAATTTCTATTATAGGCAATGCAAGTTTCGTTAAGGAAGAAAACCAAAACTTTACACTTAACACTGCGGATTATGAAAACCTTCAATTTAGGGATGGAAGTACAAGTAAAAAAGTCGCGACTATATTTGGAGAGAACAATCCAGATATCATTGCCTTTGCGAGAGTAACAGATGAAACAGGACTCTTTGAAGATGAGGTAGAATTTATACTTCCACAAGGATTGGCTTCCGTGAATCTCAATGTTCTGCCATCCGCATTTTTGCAGGCACGTTTGGGTCTCTTTAAAGGAGCAGAAGTAAAATTTCGTTATTTTCCAAAAGTGGAGCAGGAAGACGTACGGGCAGGTTTAATAGGCGCTGGTTTACAATACGAATTCACGCAACTTTTGCCGGCCAGTAAGATAATTCCGGTAGCTGTTTCAGGTTTTGTAGGCTATACACACTTGAATGCTAATTATGATTTTACAGATGATGAGATTATTGAAGGTGAGAACCAACAGTTCGACCTTAAGCAGAACAGTTATGTATTTCAACTACAGGCTTCTACTAAACTCCCGATAATCAATTTTTATGGTGGTTTGGGATATGTAACTGGAACTTCAGATTTTGAGGTTTTAGGAACGTATCGTGTTCGGGGCGGAATTCCGTTATTCGAAGAAACTAGTGAATTTGAAGATCCTTATTCTGTTGTTAACAAGGTTTCTGGAGTACGTGCTACAGTTGGTGCAAAATTGACATTAGGTTTCTTCGGTCTCCACGCAGATTATAATATTGCAGAATACAACAATGTTTCTGCCGGTATTCACTTCGGAATTTAATATCTTAATATTTCAGCATTTACGCTAGATAATTGTATTTTTGTAATAGACCTAAATAAAGGTCAAAATTAAAATATTAATCACTTTCCGCTTCGACGGAAAAATCAAAAAAACATAGAATGAAAGTATCAGTTGTAGGTGCAGGCGCGGTTGGCGCAAGTTGTGCCGAGTATATTGCCATTAAAAATTTTGCAAGCGAAGTAGTTTTGTTGGATATAAAGGAAGGTTTTGCAGAGGGCAAGGCAATGGACCTTATGCAAACAGCTTCATTAAACGGTTTTGATACTCGTGTTGTGGGTGTTACAAATGATTATTCAAAAACTGCGGGAAGTTCCGTTTGTGTTATTACTAGTGGTATTCCTAGAAAACCAGGGATGACAAGAGAAGAACTTATTGGCATTAATGCAGGTATCGTTAAAGATGTTTCTTCAAATCTAGTAAAGCATTCTCCAGATACAATTATTATCGTTGTGAGCAACCCAATGGATTCAATGGCTTATTTGGTGCACAAAACGACTGGTCTTTCGAAAAATAAAATTATCGGTATGGGCGGCGCATTAGATAGTGCAAGGTTTAAATACCGTTTGGCAGAAGCGTTAGGCGCAGCCATAAGTGATGTAGATGGGATGGTAATAGGCGGCCATAGCGATACAGGTATGGTTCCTTTAACTCGTTTGGCAACTAGAAATAGTATTCCTGTAACAGAATTTATTTCAGAAGAAAGGTTAGAACAGGTAAAAGAAGATACTAAAGTTGGCGGTGCAACACTTACGAAATTATTGGGAACTTCGGCGTGGTATGCGCCAGGTGCTGCGGTATCTGGAC
>Ga0209309_10000605_pt1 | contig 41344 bp, 37 predicted proteins | sample COGITO_mtgs_1204_2_FD_184807 | JGI IMG/M metagenome (GOLD analysis project Ga0209309, IMG submission 184807) | Pelagic marine microbial communities from North Sea - COGITO_mtgs_120412 (SPAdes) (version 2) | ecosystem: Environmental > Aquatic > Marine > Epipelagic ... | reverse complement strand
AGACTACCACGTTGATAGGCCATAGGTGTAAAGGCAGTAATGTCATAGCCGAGTGGTACTAATAATCCGTAAAGCTTAGTGCAGTTCCCATCCTAGCAATAGGATGGGAGCGAAAAACCTATCTAATGGCTGTTATTTATTTATCTAAATTTCTTCTATTGTTTATTTCCCAACTATGTTATGTTATTAGAAGTTAGTTATACACTTTTGAGTGTATCACTGCTTAAAGATTTAAGGTGGCTATTGCATCGGGGCTCACCTCTTCCCATTCCGAACAGAGAAGTTAAGCCCGTTAGCGCAGATGGTACTGCTGTATTGTGGGAGAGTATGTCGTCGCCTTGTTTTTTGAAAACCCCTTCATCATTGATGAAGGGGTTTTTTTATACCCAATACTCAAATCATAGTTACCCTTTTTAAAAGAATAAACCCCTTCCAGATAGATCTCCGGAAGGGGTTTACTTGTTTATGAGATTGCTTGTTATTCACCCGGCCAGAGATTGAAGCAAGCTACCCTGTAGCGCGGAAAGCCCGGCACAAAGCCTATGGCTTTGGGGGACGCATTAATCGAATAAGGACTATTATGTACGTTAAATAAAGAGATAGCTCTTTTATGTTCACAATGCTTAAAAGTTGCTTGTAGAAGCTGTGAATGATTTGGTCTGCCCTTAATAATGGTATAAGTATATAAAAAAGAAAAGCAGCCCATTGGGCTGCTTTCATAAGTATTTCAAATTTGGTTTTACTTCCCTAAAATGCTTCTTGAAATTACAATTTTCTGAATTTCTGAAGTTCCTTCATAAATCTGTGTAATTTTTGCATCACGCATTAAACGCTCTACATGATATTCTTTAACATAACCGTTACCCCCATGTACCTGAACAGCTTCTACAGAAACATCCATTGCAACTTGTGATGCATATAGTTTTGCAATAGCTCCAGAAAGATCATAATCTCCTCCATTATCTTTATCGCAAGCAGCTTTCATTACCAAGTTTCTAGCAGCTTCTATAGATACATGCATATCTGCAAGTTTAAAAGCAATTGCTTGGTGATTGCAAATTTCTGTTCCAAATGCTTTTCTAACTTTAGAATACTCTAAAGCTAATTCATAAGCTCCGGCAGCAATTCCTAATGCTTGTGCAGCAATTCCAATTCTTCCACCAGCTAGAGTTTTCATTGCAAATTTAAATCCGAATCCATCTTCACCAATTCTGTTCTCTTTTGGAACTTTTACATCATTAAAAATAAGAGAGTGAGTATCACTACCTCTAATTCCTAATTTTTGTTCTTTAGGTCCAATTTCAAATCCTTCCCATCCTTTTTCAACAATAAAAGCATTAATACCTTTATGTTTTTTCTCTTTGTCTGTTTGCGCTATTACTAAATAGAAGTCGGCAGAATTACCATTGGTAATCCAATTCTTTGTTCCGTTAAGAACATAGTGGTCTCCTTTATCTATTGCAGTAGTTCTTTGCGATGTGGCATCACTTCCGGCCTCGGGTTCAGATAAACAAAAAGCTCCTATAGATTCTCCGGTAGTAAGTTTGGTAAGATATTTCTTCTTTTGTTCCTCATTTCCGAAGGTGTCAAGTCCCCAACATACTAAAGAGTTGTTCACAGACATCACAACAGATGCAGATGCATCTATTTTAGAAATTTCTTCCATTGCCAGAACGTAAGATACCGTATCCATTCCGCCTCCTCCATATTCTGGAGAAGCCATCATTCCTAGAAATCCTAATTCTCCCATTTTTTTAACCTGAGTCTTTGGGAATTCTTGTTTTTCGTCACGTTCTATTACCCCAGGCAACAACTCAGATTTTGCAAAATCTCTGGCTGCATCACGAATCATTATATGCTCTTCTGTAAGTGTAAAATCCATTTGGTTAATTTATTTTAAAAATTCAATTTTTTGTCAGCAAAGATAAGTTTTTGACCCCTATTATTCAATAAAGAATAATTATTTTTACGAATATGAAAAAAACGGAGTTTAAAGTTTTAGGGGTCATGTCTGGTACCTCATTAGACGGGATAGATTTGGCGGTTGTAAACTTTAGAAAGTCTAATTCTTGGCAATTTGAGATTGAAATTGGGCAAACGGTGCCTTACTCTGCAAAGTGGAAAACTATTCTTACCGAAGCACTTCATTATAATGAAGAAGATCTTAAAAAAGTAAATAGAGAGTATACAGTTTATTTAGCAGAAGCTATTAATAGGTTTAAGGCTGAAAATAATCTCGAAAAATTAGATGCTGTTTGTAGCCATGGTCATACTATTAAGCATGAACCGGTAAACAGATACACCCTACAAATTGGTAATCTCCCTGAGATAGCAACATTGATAAAAGAAAGAGTAGTTTGTGATTTTCGAGTTCAAGACGTGGTGTTAGGGGGTCAAGGTGCGCCTTTAGTACCTATTGGAGATGAATTGCTTTTCCATGAATACGATTATTGTCTTAATCTTGGAGGATTTGCTAATATTTCAACAATGCAGGATTTTAGAATTGCTTACGATATTTGCCCTGTAAATACAGTTCTCAACTTTTATGCTGAAAAATTGGGATTTGCTTATGATGATAAAGGTAATATTGCACGATCTGGAAAAATAGATTCGGAGTTATTGGAAAAACTTCAGCAATTAGAATATTATAAGAAAGCCGCACCAAAATCTTTAGGGATAGAATGGGTGAATGCACAAATATTTTCAATTTTGAAGCATTATGAAGAAGATATTCCATCCATACTTCATACTTTTTCCCATCATATAGCGCTTCAAATAGTTCAGAATTTAGATGATAGCCAATCTTCAAAATTATTGATAACAGGAGGTGGAAGTTTTAATACCTTTTTGATCGAATTAATTCAGAAAAAGACTAAAACAAAAATTATTATTCCTTCAGAAGAAATTATTAATTATAAAGAAGCACTCATTTTTGGGTTCTTAGGAGTGCTTAAATTGTTAGATGAAAATAATGTGCTAAGTTCTGTAACGGGAGCATCGCATGACCATTCTTCTGGCGTGATATTTGAACCTTAAATTTTTAGAAAATCCAACTTAACCGCATATTTGTTTTTTATATTTGCGATCAAACAGAATAATTTATGAAAGAATTACTTAAGATATACGAAAATAAGGCTCCTGAAATAGTTTTTAATTGGAAAGACCGTGAAACTGAAGCTGAAGGCTGGACAGTGATCAACTCTTTAAGAGGTGGTGCTGCAGGTGGAGGGACCAGAATGAGACAAGGTCTTGACATGAACGAAGTGCTCTCTTTAGCAAAAACCATGGAAGTGAAATTTACAGTTTCCGGACCTGCTATTGGTGGAGCAAAATCTGGAATTAATTTTGACCCTAATGATCCTCGTAAAAAGGGAGTTTTGGAGCGCTGGTATAAAGCAGTTTCTCCTTTGTTAAAAAGTTATTATGGTACCGGTGGAGATCTTAATGTAGATGAAATTCATGAAGTAATTCCAATAACAGAAGATTGTGGTGTATGGCATCCGCAAGAAGGTGTTTTTAACGGACATTTTCAGCCTACCGAAGCAGATAAAATCAATAGAATTGGACAGTTACGACACGGGGTTATAAAAGTTCTTGAAAATGAAGATTATTCTCCAGATGTAAGAAGAAAATATACCGTTGCAGATATGATTACGGGTTATGGTGTTGCAGAAGCAGTTCATCATTATTATGATATTTATGGTGGTGATCTTAAAGGAAAGAAAGCTATAGTTCAAGGTTTTGGTAACGTAGGTTCTGCAGCTGCTTATTATCTTGCCCAAATGGGAGTAAAAGTGATCGGGATTATAGACCGTGTTGGTGGATTAATTAATGAAGACGGATTCTCTTTTGAAGAAATCAAAGAACTTTTCTTAAACAAAGACGGGAATACATTGAAGCATAAAGATCTTATTCCTTTTGAAGAGATCAACGAAAAAATATGGAATTTAAATGCTGATATTTTTGCCCCTTGTGCAGCATCAAGATTGGTTACTCAAAATCAAATAGAGAATTTAATTAAAGGTGGATTGGAAGTTATTTCTTGTGGAGCTAATGTACCATTTGCAGATAAAGAAATCTTCTTTGGTTCTATTATGGAGCATACTGATGAAAAAGTGAGCGTAATACCAGATTTTATAGCAAACTGTGGTATGGCCAGAGTGTTTGCTTATTTTATGGAAGGTAGAGTTCAAATGACAGATGAGTCTATTTTTAATGATACTTCTATGACCATTAGAAACGCAATTCAGAATACTTATAATACGGATAATTCCAAGACAAATATTAGTAGAACCGCTTTTGAAATTGCGTTAAAGCAACTGGTTTAATGATATCTTTACAATTAAAATACTAATCTCACGTTACATTAAAAAACCTATACTAATTTATGATGTACTTTTTCCAAGAAGGTGACCTGGCACAAGCTGCCATAGATGCGGAACCGGTTGTAGAAGAAAAAACCTTATCCTTATTTGATCTAATGATGAGTGGAGGTGTGGGAGGCCAAATAATAATTGGTATTCTATTTATCTTATTGTTTGCGGCCGTTTATATCTATTTTGAAAGATTGTTTGCTATAAAAGCTGCTACCGAGGTAGATAAGAATTTTATGCTTCAAATTAAAGATAGTGTGCTAAATGGTAATATTGAATCGGCTAAAATTAGATGTGCTCAAACCAATACTCCAGTAGCAAGACTTACTGAAAAGGGTATTTCTAGAATTGGCAGCCCTTTAGAAGACATCAATACCGCTATAGAAAATGCGGGTAGATTAGAAGTCTATAAATTAGAGAAAAACGTTAGTATTTTAGCCACTATTGCCGGAGCTGCCCCAATGATTGGGTTCTTAGGTACTGTAATTGGTATGGTATTAGCCTTTCATACCTTAGCAACCAGTAGTGGTCAAGCAGAAATGGGATTGTTAGCCGAAGGAATTTATACCGCAATGACTACTACAGTAGCAGGTTTGATAGTTGGAATTATAGCATACATAGGGTATAATCACTTAGTTGTAAAAACAGATAAAGTGGTTCATCAAATGGAAGCCACCGCTGTAGATTTTCTTGATCTATTAAATGAACCTGCTTAATACTATGAATTTAAGAAGTAGAAATAAAGTAAGCGCAGATTTTAGCATGAGCTCAATGACAGATATAGTATTCTTGTTATTGATATTTTTCATGCTAACTTCTCCGGCTATCACACCAGAAGCCTTAGACCTTATTTTACCTAAGGCTAAAGGTAAGACCACCAATGCTTCCAGTCTTTCTGTAAGTATTACGAAAGATTTGCAAGTATATATAGATAATGATAGGATAAGCCAAAGTGCTTTAGAAAGTACTTTGAAATCTAGACTTTCTGGTGTGGAAGACCCAACAATTATCTTAAGGGCAGAAGAAGGCGTGCCAATAGAAAAAGCAGTGAATGTGATGGATATTGCCAACCGAAACAGATATAAGATCGTACTTGCGGTAAAACCGGAGAGCGAAAAACATTAGAAGCAAAATAGAATTATAAGTGAGCGTACTTAAAACTAAACACGAAAAGAAATCTCTTACCATCACGGTAGTACTACACGTGTTGCTTCTATTATTGTTAATTTTCTTCGGATTGAGCTATCTAGATCCTCCACCAGAAAATGGGATAGCTATTAATTTTGGAACTTCAGATATGGGTTCTGGAGATAAGCAGCCGACCGAAGCTATAAAATCTGCTCCTAAAAAAACTACACAGCCTGTAGTTGCTCAACCGAAACCTGTGGTGGAGGAAGTGGTAACTCAAGAAAATGTTGAGGCTCCTGTTCTTGAAAAAAAGACGGAGAAGAAACCAGTTATTAAGGAAAAACCTATTGAGCCACCAAAAAAGGTAGAGCCTGCAAAAAAACCAGATCCAACGCCAGACAAGTCTACAACAGACGCTATGAGTAGCATCTTAAACGGACCTAAAAGTGATGGCACAGCTTCTGGAGGAGAAGGTAATGATGATGTTGCCGGGGATAAAGGTAATAGGGATGGTGATCCAAATGCCAGTTCATATTACGGAAATGGAAAAGGGTTGGATGGTGATGGAAACTATAAACTTGGTGGCCGTAGAGCTTTAAATAAAAAAAAGTTTGAACAAGACTGTAACGAATCTGGGATTGTAGTGGTTCAAATTGAAGTAAATCAAGATGGGCAGGTTACAAAAGCTATTCCTGGTGTTAAAGGAACTACCAATAACTCCACGTGTTTAACAGATCCAGCAAGAAGAGCAGCAATGGCTACAAGATTTAATAGCGACTCTAAAGCTCCTTCAAAACAAGTTGGGGTGATTATTTATAACTTCAAATTATCAGAATAAGTGCTTAATTATTCTCAAACTGTTGATTGGATGTTTCAACAGTTACCTATGTTTCAAAGAGTAGGGTCTACTGCATTCAAAAAAGATCTCACAAATATATTACTGCTGTCCGAGCATTTAAGAAATCCAGAGAAAAAGTTTAAAGCTATACATGTTGCAGGTACCAATGGAAAAGGATCTACCAGCCATATGCTGGCATCTGTTCTTCAAGAAGCTGGTTATAAAGTTGGGCTATATACTTCTCCACATCTAAAAGATTACAGAGAGCGAATTAAGATTAATGGTAAAGAAATTCCGGAATCTGAAGTTGTAAATTTCATTTCACAGAATATGCAATTTCTAGAAGAGCATCAACTTTCATTTTTTGAAATGAGTGTGGGGATGGCTTTTAATTATTTTGCTAATCAAAAAGTTGATATTGCAATCATAGAAGTTGGGTTAGGCGGAAGATTAGATTCTACCAATATTATTACTCCAGTACTATCAATTATAACTAATATTGGGTTAGATCATACGGGCATTCTAGGAGAAACGCTCGAAGAAATTGCAGGGGAAAAGGCTGGTATCATTAAAAAAAATGTTCCTGTGATAATTGGCGAAAATCAGTCTGAAACTAAAGATGTTTTTAGTGTTAAGGCATCAAGTTTGAAATCAGAGATCATCTTTGCTCAAGATCAAAAAGAGAATTTACTAATATCTGATCTTAAAGGGGCTTACCAAAAGCATAATATCCAAACTGTTCAAACAGCCGCACATTATCTTTCTATGAATGGCTGGAATCTCAATTCTGAATTTATCAAAAATGGCCTACTGAAGGTGAGGTCTAATACAGGACTTCACGGGAGATGGGATATTTTAAAAGATTCTCCGAAGGTAATATGTGACACAGCTCACAATGCTGAAGGTCTGAAATATGTGATGGATCAGTTGAGGCACGAGAATTATAAAAGGCTACATATAGTGTTAGGAGTAGTGAATGACAAGGATCTCGAGAAAGTGTTGCCTTTGTTCCCAAAAGAAGCAATTTATTATTTTTGTAAGCCGGATATTCCAAGAGGTCTTGATGAAAACCTATTACAGGAGAGTGCTACATCTCATAAATTGATTGGGCAAACCTATTCATCTGTGGATTTGGCTTATCAAGCTGCACTTGCCCAAGCCACAAAATCTGATGTGATATTTGTTGGGGGAAGTACGTTTGTGGTAGCAGAAGTTATATAGCTTCCAACTGTTGATTTTCCTGTTTCTCCCCAATTCTATTAAAATATGACTATTTTTCAATATAGGATTGCCTTTGTATTTTAAGATTTTAAATCATTTAAATTTTTAAATATTTGATCCTGAGTCATTTATTTTAATGCTCGTTTTGATGATTTATTGGGTTGTAATTATGACTTAAAAAATTAATTCTTTTTTTAATTTATAGTTTGTGAAATAGAAAAACTAGACTATATTTGCATCCGCAATCACGCGAAAGCGGGCAATTAGCTCAGTTGGTTCAGAGCACCTCGTTTACACCGAGGGGGTCGGGGGTTCGAATCCCTCATTGCCCACAAGAAAAAGGCTTCTTTAATTTAGAAGTCTTTTTTAATGAAATTTTACTGTTTACCTTTGCTATAAAGGCATCGGGCAATTAGCTCAGTTGGTTCAGAGCACCTCGTTTACACCGAGGGGGTCGGGGGTTCGAATCCCTCATTGCCCACGAAAAAAGGCTTCCATGAAAATGGAAGCCTTTTTTTATATGAGAAATTTTGAAGTATTAAATTCTATTTTTCAGAACCTCGATTATTCTTTCTAATGCCATTCCTCTGGAGCCTTTTACTAAAATATGAGTTTCGTGAAGATCTTCAGTTCTAATAGTTTCGGATAAATCTTCAAAGTTTTTAAATTTTTGAACTTTTGGATCGAATATCTGAGTATTGTAGAAATTCTTTCCAACTAGAAAGTTCTTGTCAAAGTTTAATTTCTTTAATAATTGAATTATGTTTTCATGTTCTTCTTGGGAGCTTGTTCCTAGTTCAAACATATCTCCTAGTATAACCGCTTTAAGTTTTGCAGGATGCTTTTTAAAACTTTCAAGAGCAGCAGTCATGCTTGTTGGATTAGCGTTATAGGCATCCATGATGAGCGTAGCAGTTCCAAGATTAACTATTTGAGATCGATTATTAGAGGATTTATAATCTGCAATTGCCTTTTTTATACTTTCTGTGGCAACTTTAAAGTATTTTCCGATACTTACTGCGGCAGCAATATTAATGGCGTTGTAGGTGCCTGTAAGGGTGCTGGTGTATTCTAAATCATCAGCCTTTATTGCTGCCACCTGGTGATTTTCAATGTATTCAATTTTTACATCAGCATCTGCTGACGTTCCAAAGGTAGAATTTCTGGTATGTTCAATTTGTTTTAATTGAATTGGGTCGTCAATGTTTAGAAATAGCAACTTATTATTTGCTTTTAGGAAATCATATAATTCGCTTTTACCTGCAATAACTCCCTCAACACTTCCAAATCCTTCTAAGTGTGCTTTTCCAAAATTGGTTATATAGCCGTAATCTGGTTCAGCAATTTTACAGAGATTCTCAATTTCTTTTAGGTGATTAGCTCCCATTTCTACTATTCCAAATTCAGTAGAGGTTTTCATAGAGAGTAAGGTTAAAGGAACTCCTATGTGATTATTTAGATTCCCTAAGGTGGCAACTGTTTCGAATTTTCGTTTCAGGACTGCATGAATAAGTTCTTTACTGGTAGTCTTGCCGTTACTTCCTGTAATTGCAAGAATTGGTAGGTTTAGATATCTTCTATGGAAGTTAGCTAGCTGCTGAAGAGTTTTTAGTACGTCATCAAATAGAATTGTGTTCTCGCTATCTTCTAGATATTCAATTTCATCTATTATAGCGAAAGATGCTCCTTTTGCTATGGCCTGATTGGCAAATTTATTCCCGTTGAAATTATCTCCTTCTAGCGCAAAGAATAGTTGATCTTTTTTAATGCTTCTTGTGTCTGTAGTAATTCCTTTGCTTTTAAGGAAAATTTGATGTAGTTCTGCTATTTCCATATCTAAATATAAAAAGAAAAACGGTTTAAAAAGATTCAATTTTGTCGATTTTAATTCCTGTTAAGGATTTAAAATTTGAATCTTAATGAAGATTCAATTAAACAAATTTGAATTCTTTTTAAACCGTCTATTATAAATGAGGTTATAAAAAATTAATTTCTTGCTGTTTTGTTTTTATCTAAAGATTTAGATCCAACTCTAGACATTGCATTTCTAAATCCAATATAGTCTGTTGCCATATCTTGAGGGAAATATCTTCTTTGAGCCGGGTCTAACCAATATGCTCTGTCTCTCCAAGATCCACCTTTGTATACTCTAACTTCATTACTTACAAGAGTAGTTCTTTCAGAATCGTCATATTTTGGTTTAATGTTACCTAGACTGTCTGAAGAGGTAGCAAATTTAGGAGAATTATACATTCTTTTAGAAGGACTTGAGATCTCATTAAAAGGCTCGTAATATCTTGATGAGCTTTTATCCCCATCTCTATAATCTCTGTTGTCACTTTTAGAAAAGTTAGTCCTTAAGTAAGTGTCCATTTCAGTAATAGGCACTTGAGCTAATTCTCCTGGTAAAGCACGGGCAATAATTTTACCGTTGCTTAAAGTGTCATATTCAATTCCATCTGGAGCCACCACTTTAACGGACCCATCTTCATTAATTGCGTTTTTGGTATAAACGTTCCCTCTATAGTAGTTAAAGTCGTTAAACTCATCATCTACAATAGGTCTATAAACATCGGCTACCCATTCTGCAACATTTCCGGCCATATCATACAATCCATAATCATTAGGGGCATAAGATTTAACTTCAGCAGTAATATCTGCACCGTCATCACTCCATCCTGCAATTCCACCGTAATCTCCGCTTCCTTGTTTAAAGTTAGCTAATTGATCTCCTTGGTTTTTAGCATCTCCAGAACGAGTGTATTGTCCGTCCCATGGATATTTCTTTCTTCCTCGGTATACATTATAATTTCTAATTCCAACTAATCCTAAAGCGGCATATTCCCATTCAGCTTCGGTGGGAAGCCTGTATTCTGGTAATAAAACTCCATCTTTACGTTGAATGTAAATATTTTTTGCATCTGATCCAGGTTCCCCATCTGCACCAGTTTCAGCAGCTGTACCTAATTCATCTGCATTTTTACCACCACGGGTTATTTCATCATTACCACCGTATACTTTAGAGGGGGCATTTAAATAAGTTTCAGTATCGAAGGTAGTTCCGGCATCAATATCGGTATATCTAGCTCCTTCTTTTGTATAACCTTCCTTTTCTAACATTAATTCGTTCACACGGTTGGTTCTCCATTTACTAAACTCTACAGCTTGAATCCAGTTAACGCCTACTACTGGGTAATTGGCATAAGCCGGATGGCGCAAGTAGTTATTTACCATAGTTTCGTTAAACCCAAGACGGTTTCTCCAAACTAGAGTATCTGGCACAGCACCTTTATAAATATTTTTGTAATTAGCTTCTTCTGGTGGGAATACATTCTTTAGCCAATCAAGATATTCCATGTACATCATGTTGGTAACTTCTGTCTCATCCATATAAAAAGACTGAATATGCTGCTGAGTTGGGGTGTTATTCCAATCGTGCATAGGGTCGTCTTGAACTTTACCCATTGTAAAGGTTCCTCCTTCAACAAAAATAAGACCTGGACCAGCTTCCTGTTCTTTGTAGTCTGTATTGTATTGGAAGCCACCGTCTTTAGAATTGATATCCCAGCCGGTTGCTCTTGAGTTATTTTTGTAATCTTTGGAATTGTTACAACTGAATAAACTAGCGCCTAAAGCGATAGTAAATAGTGTTTTAAAGGCAACATTAGTCCTCATATTTTTGTTCTCTTTATGTAGTAATTTAGGCTTTGCAATATAGTAATTAACGCGAAAAGTACAAGATTATTTTATAAGATTCAAAAACCTGTAATCTCCTAATATTGTTATTACTGTATCGGCTGTAAAATGTGAAATTTATAGGAGTTGGAGTTTAATATATGTTATATTTCTTGATAATTTAAAGTATTATTGGTTATTATATGTTGATTTGAACAATAAATATGTAGATCTTTGGTTATCAATAAACGTTAAAGTTTAAATACTGCTGGAGTAAACTTCAAGAATAAAGATTAAAGGGAGTTCTCTTAACAAGAATAAAAATATATATTTGTTAAACATTTATTGAAGTGATGAGAAAAATTACGATTCTATTTCTTGGTGTTGCCATTTTATCAAATCTCCAAGGTTATTCTCAGGAAGAAAAAGATAGGGTAATTACTACCGCAGTTCCCTTTTTGCTAATCGCAGCAGATGCAAGAGCAGCAGGTATGGGGGATCAAGGAGTTGCAACTTCTTCAGATGCCTTTTCGCAACAGTGGAACCCTGCTAAATATGCCTTTTCAGAATCTCAGCAAGGAGTGGGAGTTTCTTATACTCCTTATTTAAGCAATATTGTAAACGATATATTTTTAGGAAATCTTACCTATTTTAATAAACTAGACAATAGAAGTGCTGTTGCAGCTAGTTTAAGATATTTTAGTTTAGGCTCTATAGAAGCGCAAGGTGGTTTTGATGAATCTCCTTTGGTGTTAAGTCCTAATGAAATGACTTTAGATCTTTCCTATTCTTTAAAGTTAAATGAAAATTTTTCCATGGCGGTAGCAGGTAGATATTTAAGATCTGATCTTAAACTATCTGTTAATAGTGAAGATGCAACTGCAGCTTCCAGTTTTGGAGTAGACGTCGCCGCATTTTATCAAAGTGCGCCGATAGTATTTTCTAATTTTGATGGTAGATTTAGAGCGGGTGCAAACATTTCCAATATCGGGCCAAAAATTAAATATGACCAAGTTGGACAGGAAAATTTTATTCCAACCAATTTAAAAGCGGGTGCAGGTTTCGACTTCATATTTGATGTTGATAATAGATTGGGGACTTATGTGGAGTTTAACAAGTTATTAGTTCCAACACCACAAGACTTTAATAATGATGGTAAGATAGACAGTTTTGACGAAGATGAATATAATAATATAGGAGCTATTCAAGGTATTTTTAAATCTTTTGGAGATGCTCCAAATGGCTTTGGTGAAGAGTTACGTGAGGTTACTTGGGCCTTTGGAGGGGAATACGTTTATAGAGATGCTTTTTCTTTAAGATCTGGTTATTTTAATGAAAGTGACACTAAGGGATCTAGAAAATTTGTAGCTTTAGGTGCCGGTTTTAAATATGCGCCTGTAATAATAGATATTTCTTATTTATTCTCAACCTCTAAGGTTGTGAGCCCTTTGGAAGGGACATTGCGTTTTGGACTTACGTTTAATTTTGGTGAAGTTTATACAAATAACTAATTTGAATATTCTCTACTTTTTAAATTTTTGAAGATGAAAATGGCTGCAGTTATGCGGCCTTTAAAATTTTAATATTAGATGAAATCTATTTCAATTACCTCTAATTTGGAGGTTTATGACTCTTTTGATGAGTTACCAGAAGACGTTCAATCTTTAATGCAAACAGCATTTGAGGTTAGAGATAATGCTTATGCACCATATTCTAAGTTTAAGGTTGGAGCCGCAATACTATTAGATAATCAGGAAGTTGTAGTGGGTTCTAATCAGGAGAATGCATCCTATCCATCTGGATTGTGTGCAGAGCGAACTGCAATATATTATGCAGGAGCTAAATATCCGCAAGCAAAGATATTAAAAATGGCCCTTTCTGCAAAGTCTATGAATCATAGAGTATTGAGTCCTATTGCTCCATGTGGTGCATGTAGACAAGCAATAGCAGAATACGAAGTAAAACAAGAATCTCCTATAGAGATATATTTTATGGGTGAAACAGGGAAAGTTGTGAAGGCACATTCTTTAAAAGAGTTGTTGCCATTATTATTTGATAATTCATATCTATAACGATTTCGTTATTTTTTAGTTATAAAACTGTTTTCCATTCTTATTGAAAATAGTATTTTTGTTATCCGCTAGGCAAAAACCACTGTCCGGCCTTAAATTAATTTGTAGATGAAGAAAATTACCAAAGCCACCTATTTGAAGTGGTACGAGGATATGCTGTTTTGGCGTAAGTTCGAAGATAAGCTTGCTCAAGTTTATATTGAACAAAAAGTTAGAGGTTTCCTGCATTTATATAATGGTCAAGAGGCAATTTTAGCCGGAGCATTACATGCAATGGATCTTTCAAAAGACAAAATGATTACTGCTTATAGAAATCACGTGCAACCAATTGGTATGGGCGTAGATCCTAAGCGAGTAATGGCAGAGCTTTATGGAAAGAAAACTGGTACGTCTCAAGGATTAGGAGGTTCTATGCATATATTTTCTAAAGAACACCGCTTTTTTGGAGGTCATGGTATTGTTGGTGGTCAAATTCCACTAGGAGCTGGTTTGGCATTTGCCGATAAATATTTTAAAAGAGATGCGGTAACCCTTACCTTTTTAGGGGATGGAGCTGCTCGTCAGGGATCTTTACATGAAACCTTGAACATGGCAGTAAACTGGAATCTTCCAGTAGTTTTCTGTGTAGAAAATAACGGTTACGCAATGGGAACTTCTGTAGCCAGAACTTCTAAGAGTACAGATATTTGGAAAATTGGTAACGGTTACGAAATGCCATGTGGACCTGTAGATGCCATGAATCCTATTAAAGTTGCAGAAGCTTTAGATGAAGCTATTACAAGGGCTAGAAAAGGTGATGGTCCAACTTTCTTAGAATTAAAGACATATAGATATAGAGGACACTCCATGAGTGATGCTCAAAAATATAGAACTAAAGATGAGGTAGCAGAATATCAAAAAATTGATCCAATAACTCAGGTTTTGGATGTTATTAAAGATAAAAAATATGCTACCGAGAAGGAAATTAAAGCGATAGATAAGCGTGTTAAAGATTTAGTGCTTGAATGTGAGAAATTTGCAGAAGAATCAGATTATCCAGACAAGAGCTTAATGTTTGATGTTGTATATGAGCAAAAGGATTATCCATTCTTATCAAATAAAGTAGAATAGATTATGGCTGAAGTAATAAACATGCCACGATTAAGCGATACCATGGAAGAAGGTGTTGTTGCGAAATGGCTGAAAAAAGAAGGTGATAAAGTTGAGGAAGGCGATATTCTAGCTGAAATTGAAACCGATAAAGCAACTATGGAATTTGAATCCTTTTACGAGGGTACATTATTGCATATTGGAATTGCTGAAGGTGAAACTGCTCCTGTAGATACCCTACTTGCAATAATAGGTGAGCAAGGTGAAGATATCTCAGAGCTAGTAAAAGGTGGTTCAGATTCTTCTAAAAAGTCTGAAGATAGCTCTAAAGATAAAGAAGAAAAGTCTAAAGATTCTGCTAAAGAAGATTCTAAAAGTGAAGAAAAAGAAGAAGACTCTAGCGATAATGGAGAACTTCCAGAAGGTGTAGAGATTATTACTATGCCAAGGTTGAGTGATACTATGGAAGAAGGTACTGTTGCTCAATGGTTGAAAAAAGAAGGGGATAAAGTTGAAGAAGGAGATATACTTGCAGAAATAGAAACCGATAAGGCTACTATGGAGTTCGAATCTTTTTACGAAGGAACTTTATTAAAAATAGGTATTGCTGAAGGTGAAACTGCTAAGGTAGATAGCTTATTGGCAATAATTGGACCGGAAGGAACAGACGTTTCTGGAATTGGTTCTGGTAAATCTGCCGCTCCAAAGAAAAAATCGGATGCTTCAGAGAGTGATTCAAAAGAAAAAGCTAATGATGGAAAATCTTCAACAGAAGATAATTCATCTAAAACTCATTCCGACGGAAAGAGAATATTTGTTTCTCCTTTAGCTAAGAAAATGGCTGAAGATAAAGGAATAGATTTAGCTCAGGTTGATGGAAGTGGTGAAAATGGTCGTATCGTAAAGAAAGATATAGAGTCATTTAAAGCATCAGATAAACCTGTTGCAAAAGCGCAAGAAGCTGCTCCAGCTGCAGAAGAAAGTAAAGGCGGTGCACGTCCTTACGTTCCTGCAGGAGAAGAAAGTTTTGAAGAGATCAAGAATTCTCAAATGCGTAAAACCATTGCAAAACGTTTAGGTGAATCTAAATTTACAGCGCCGCATTATTACCTTACTATAGAGGTTAATATGGAAGTGGCAATGGCTTCAAGAAAACAAATTAATGAACTTCCAGATGTGAAAGTTTCATTTAATGATATGGTGATCAAAGCTTCTGCAATGGCACTAAGAAAACATCCAAGAGTAAATTCTCAATGGACTGGAGATACTACTAAAATTGCAAGTCATATTCATATGGGAGTTGCAGTAGCAGTAGAAGATGGTCTTGTTGTTCCTGTTCTTAAGTTTGCAGACCAAATGTCTATGACTCAAATTGGAAGCAATGTAAAAGATCTTGCTGGTAAGGCTAGAAACAAAAAATTACAACCTGCAGAGATGGAAGGAAGTACTTTTACGGTTTCTAATCTTGGAATGTTTGGAATTACAGAATTTACAAGTATCATAAATCAACCTAATTCTGCAATTTTATCTGTAGGTGCTATTGTAGAGAAACCGGTTGTTAAGAATGGTCAAATTGTAGTTGGAAATACTATGAAGGTAACTTTGGCATGCGATCATAGAACTGTAGATGGTGCTACTGGTGCAGCTTTCTTACAAACACTTAAAAGTTATTTAGAAAATCCGGTTACTATGTTGGCTTAGTTCATCGTAAAACCGAATATAATATATCAAAATCCCGCGTAATAGCGGGATTTTTTTATCTTTAGATATATGAGAAAATTTAAAATAAAATATTGTTTTCTGTTGTTGATTTTGGGCTTTCTGTCATGTAATTCAACTCAGGAATCTGCGGAAACGAAAGAAATAGAGCAAGAGGGAACTTCTTCCTTTAATAATGTTGAAATTTCTGAAGCTTCGGTAAAAGAAAAAATATCAATTTTAGCTTCAGATTCTTTGCAGGGGAGAGCAACTGGGAGTTCTGGAGAGAATATGGCAGCATCTTATATTGAAGCAAACTTCAGAAAAAATAATATCCAACCATATTTTGAAACATTTAGAGATACTTTTCAAGTTGATACTGTAACAGGATATAATATTGTAGGTTATCTAGAAGGAACAGATCCTGTTTTAAAAAATGAATTCATCCTACTAGGAGCACATTATGATCATATTGGAACTGCCAAACAGGTAGGAAATGATACTATTGCAAATGGGGCAAATGACGATGCTTCTGGAACGGTGGCAGTAATGGAAATTGCAAATCAATTAGCATCTCTAAAAAATCATAAACGAAGTGTGATTTTTGCCTTGTTCTCTGGAGAGGAATTGGGTTTAAAAGGATCAGCTCACTTAGCTTCGCGTTTAAAGCAAGAAGAATTAGATCTTTATGTAATGTTCAATTTTGAAATGATTGGTGTTCCTATGAAAGATAAAAGCTATTTGGCTTACCTAACGGGTTATGAAAAATCTAACCTAGCCGAAAAGTTCAATTCTTATTCTGATGAAGAAGTTTTGGGATTCTTGCCTCAGGCAAAAAATTACAATCTCTTTATGAGAAGCGACAATTTTTCCTTTTTCAAGGAATTTAATGTTCCCGCTCAAACACTTAGTACTTTCGATTTTACTAATTATGAATACTATCATCATGTTTCAGATGATGCTTCACAATTAGATTATGCTCATATGTCTAATTTAATTGAAGCAGTACTTCCCGGAATTGAGCAAATGTTGAACTCTTCAGAAAGAGAAATAAAATTAAACGATTAATGAAAAATATAATAATTACAGGTACAAGCAGAGGAATAGGTTTAGAAATGGTAAAACTGTTCTCGAAACTTGGACACAGAGTTTTAGCACTTTCCAGAAATGAAGATCCTGTTAAATCTTTAAATCTAGAGCATGTGGAAACGCTTGCTTTTGATATTACTTTGGAAAAAGATCTGGATAATCTTTCTGATTATTTAGAAAATGACTGGAAGAATGTAGATGTTCTAATTAATAACGCTGGAGCAATTATAAATAAGCCTTTTAAAGATTCTTCTATTGCTGAATTTAAAAAAGTGTACGACACCAATGTTTTTGGTGTAGTTGGATTAACTCAGAAAGCACTACCCTTTTTGCATAAAGAATCTCATGTGGTTACTATTAGTAGCATGGGAGGAGTTCAGGGTAGTATGAAGTTTGCGGGATTATCTGCATATAGTTCCAGTAAAGGCGCCGTGATAACTTTAACCGAGCTGTTGGCAGAGGAATATAAAGAGAGCGGACCTAGTTTTAATGTGCTGGCTTTAGGTGCTGTGCAAACAGAGATGTTAGAAGAAGCTTTTCCGGGATACAAAGCTCCTTTATCAGCTTCAGCAATGGCGCAGTATATAGTAGACTTTAGCTTAACAGGGCACAAATATTATAATGGAAAAATGTTACAGGTATCAAATAGTACCCCGTAATTTATAACAGCATGTCAGATATTTTACAAAAATACCTTCCGAGTCATTCGGTTCCTCCATTATTTAAAATGATAGAGGAGAATAGGGTTCATTTAAAAATTGTAAATGAGCGGGTTACCAGACATGGAGATTATCGTAGAATGACAGATGGCACACATCAAATTACAGTGAATGCTAATCTCAATAAGTATAGATTTCTAATTACGCTGGTCCATGAAATAGCTCATTTGGTTGCCTTTGAGCACTTCGGTCGTCGAATTAAACCTCATGGATATGAATGGAAGCTTACCTTTAGAAACTTAATGTTGCCATTTATTAGACCAGAAATTTTCCCGAGTGATCTGTTACCTTTAATAGCAAATCATTTTAAAAACCCGAAGGCAAGCAGTGATACAGATGCAAGGTTATCTGTAGCTCTTAAGAAATTTGACTCGGAGAACGATAAAAATTATATTTTTGAGATCCCTAAGGGAGGTGTTTTCAGGATATATAATGGGAAGGTCTTTAAACGAGGGCAGAAATTGAGGAAGCGATATGAATGTTTGGAAATGGCAACAGGTAAAGTGTATCTATTTCAACCTAATGCAGAGGTAGAGCTCGTGGTAGGTTAATTAAAAAAATCTTAGTATGACTACTATTTACAATCAGAATTATTACGCAGTTATTATGGCTGGAGGAGTAGGGTCCCGTTTTTGGCCTGTAAGTACTTCTAAATTTCCAAAGCAGTTTCATGACATGCTAGGCGTGGGAGATAGCTTGCTTCAAAAAACTTTTAAACGCCTTTCTAAGATTGTGCCTTATGAGAATATTTTAATCCTTACAAATGAGGAATATGTAGATTTAGTACAAGAACAACTACCAGATTTAGATATAGAAAAGATCATTGCAGAACCAGCTATGAGAAATACAGCACCTTGTATTTTACTGGCAGCAATGAAAATCAAAAAAATGAATCGGGATGGAGTTATGTTGGTAGCACCTTCAGATCATTGGATCAAGGAAGAAGAAGCGTTTGAGCAAGATATTTCTAATGCTTTTAAAGCTGCTTCAGAGAAAGAGATTTTAATTACGCTTGGTATAAAACCTACATATCCCAATACCGGATTTGGATATATAAAATACGAACAGGCAGAAGGTCACGAATTAAATAAGGTTGAAAAGTTCACTGAAAAACCTTCGCTTAGAAATGCTAAGAAGTTCTTGGAAGAAGGGAACTATGTTTGGAATGCGGGAATATTTATTTGGAAGGCTTCTTACATTGTAGATTCATTTAAAGAACATTCTTCAGAAATGTTTAATTTATTCAACAAAGGAGTAGAGATACTGAATACTTCTAAGGAGAAAGAGTTTGTTGAAGACTCATATCCAGAGGCACAAAACATTTCTATAGATTATGCTATTCTAGAAAAATCTGATCAAGTTTATGTAATTCCAGCAAATTTTGATTGGAATGATCTGGGGACTTGGGGTGCACTTTATGATGAACTGGCAAAGGATGAGCAAAACAACGCCATAGTTGGAGCTCAATTAATTCCGCTAGATGCTAAAGATAATATGATCTATACCCATAACCAGAAAGTGGTTGTAATTGATGGGCTGCAAGATTATATAGTTGTAGATGAAGAAAAGGTTTTGATTATAGTTCCTAAAGAAAAAGAACAGGAAATAAAGCAGATAAGAGCAAATGTGGTAGAGAAGTTTGGAGATAATTTTGGATAAGAACCATGAAAAATAAAGATAATATAGGAAGTAATCCTCCTGTTGTAAATTCTGAGAAAACCGATTTTGCTCAAGCAGGAGGGATCTGGAAAGGGATAAAAGACTTTATTTCTGAACTTCTTGATATTAGAGATGACACAGATCGTGAATCTACGGTGGAAGCAATCAAAAAAGACATTTCCTTTAAAGGGCACAATGCCTGGATCCTTATATTTTCAATCTTTGTTGCCTCTATTGGCTTAAATGTTAGTAGTACGGCTGTTGTTATTGGAGCAATGCTTATCTCTCCTTTAATGGGGCCTATTGTTGGTATTGGCCTGTCTGTTGCTATCAACGATGTGGATACCTTGCGTAAATCTTTTGTTAATCTTGGGGTAATGGTAGGTCTTAGTGTTTTAACTGCCTACACCTATTTTCTTATTTCTCCAGTTAAGGAGGAAACTCCTGAACTTATAGCAAGAACCTACCCAACTATTTTAGATGTTTTAGTTGCCATATTTGGTGGATTGGCGCTTATAGTAGCCAAAACAAAACGAGGTACTATTGCAAGTGTAATATTTGGAGTTGCAATTGCTACTGCATTAATGCCACCATTATGTACCGTTGGATATGGTCTAGCAATTGGAAAATGGTCTTACGCAGGGGGAGCACTTTATCTGTTTTCTATTAATGCTGTATTTATTGCTTTGTCCACATTTATGGTATCTAAACTTTTGGGTTTTCCTTTAGTTCGATATGCCAACAGTAAAAGAAGAAAGCGTATAGCTCAAATAGCCTCAATAATCGCAATTATTGTAATGATTCCTAGTGTGATCTTATTTGTGAACTTATTAAACAAACAGGTTTACGAAAGTAAGGCTAGAGAATTTTTAAGTGAAGTGGTGAGATATAGTGGAGCAGAATCTGTTAAATCTAATCAGAATTATGCCAAAAAGAGATTGGAGGTATATCTTATAGGGGTACCTGTTCCGGGGCCAACTATAGAATCTTGGAGAGAACAACTATCCGAAAATGATGTTCTTAAAGATTCAAAATTAATAGTTCATCAGGGAGTATCTACTAGTGAAGATATGGCATCGATCTCAAGTCAGATAAAAAGCGGAATTCTTGAAGATCTTTATGTTAAAAATCAGGAAGTTATAGAAAATAAAGATGCTAAGATCCAACTGTTAGAAAATGAGCTTATGAAATACAAAGCAAGAGGGTTTTCTTTTAAAGATATAAGCGAAGAAATAAAAGTGAATTACAACAGGGTGGAAAGTCTAAGTTATGCAAATACCATAACTACAAACTTCTCTAAAATTGATACAATACCAACCTTTAATGTAAGCTGGAAAAAAAATACTTCCAGATCTGTACAACAATCTGAACTGGCTAAAATTCAGAAATGGTTAGCGTTAAGATTAAAGCTAGATAATGTTCTGGTTAGATCTTATAACTGATAAGTGACAGATCTTTTAATGTCCATGTAGCTGAGCTTTTCTTACTTTTTTGAAAAGATCTGATGAATAGACAAAGTCTGTAACAGTTTCATTATCGGTTTCAAATATCTTGTCTTTGTCACCCGTCCACTGCAAAACGCCATCCTTTAAAAAGGCTATATTTTCACCTATTTCTAGTACCGAGTTCATGTCGTGAGTGATTATTACAGTGGTGATATTATATTCTACAGTAAGTTCGTGTATTAAATTATCTACCACAGTTGCAGTGCGTGGATCTAATCCGGAGTTTGGTTCATCACAAAACAGATATTTTGGGCGATTTACTATAGCTCTTGCAATAGCGACCCTTTTTTGCATTCCTCCACTTATTTCCGAAGGATATTTTTTACCGGTATCTTTTAGATTAACCCTTTCCAGAACTTCATTTACCCTATCGAGATGATCTTTCTTTTTTCGCTGTTTTGTGAACATTCTAAGCGGAAACATCACATTTTCTTCTACAGTCATAGAATCGAATAAGGCTCCTCCTTGGAATAGCATTCCAATTTCTTTTCTTAGTTCTCTTTTTTCTTCGTCGCTAATTGAATAGTAGGGTTTTCCGTCGTATTCAATCGTTCCTTTATCGGCTTTAAAAAGCCCAAGCATGCATTTTAGCAATACACTTTTCCCGGAGCCAGATTGCCCGATGATAAGGTTGGTTTTACCTGTTTCAAAAGTGAAATTAATTCCATTGAGAACTTTTTCCTCTTCAAAACTTTTATGGAGATCTTTTACTTCTATCATTAGCTAAGTAATAATTGAGTTACAATGTAATTGGTTATAATGATAAACACACTAGTCCATACAAAAGAAGTGGTGCTTGCTTTACCTACTTCTAAAGAGCCTCCTTTCATATAATAACCATGATATGCAGGAATAGTTGCCAGTATCATAGCAAATAAAAAGGTTTTAAAAAACGCATAAAATAACTGGAATCCTACAAAATCGTCTTGTAGCCCTGATATAAACTGATCGGGAACTATAAACCCTCCAAAAACTGCAGCAACATATGCGCCTACAATTCCTAAAAACATTGAAATAGCGATTAAAAATGGATAAGTAAGCATCGCTATTATTTTAGGAAATATCAAATAATTCAAAGAATTAACCCCCATAACTTCTAGGGCATCTATTTGTTCTGTAACCCTCATAGATCCAATACTCGATGTGATAAAAGATCCAACTTTACCTGCCATGATGATGGAAATAAAGGTAGGGGCAAACTCAAGTATTATAGATTGCCTTGCAGCAAAAGCTATTAAGCTTTTTGGGACAAGCGGATTATTAAGATTTAAAGCGGTTTGCAAAGCCACAACTCCTCCAATAAAGAACGACAGAAAAGCAACAATTCCCAGTGATCCAAGGATAAGCTCATCAATTTCTTTGAAAATCAATTCTTTAAGTACAGAGCGTTTGGTCATTCGTCCAAATACGCCTTTAATCATTATGAAGTATTCACCAATAGAATGCAGGTAGCTCATTAAGCAATTTTTGTAAAGCTAAAATACTATTTTTTATCAGGAAACTATTTAACTAAGAATTAAAGTTTAAGCGGATAGACTTTCTTAATTTTGGGGTACTTAATAATTTCACAATTTAAGATGAAAAGACTTATTATTTGCTTATTGCTCGTTATTCAATTTAATGCCGGAAAGGCTCAAACTAACACGAATCACCCATTAAATCCTGATAAACCTAAGCTGGTTGTAGGGGTTGTTGTAGACCAAATGAGGTATGATTATCTAACCAGATTTTGGGATAAGTTTGGTGATGATGGATTTAAAAGGTTAATTAGAGAAGGGTATAACTTCAAGAATAATAATTATAATTACGTTCCAACATATACCGCACCTGGACATACTTCGATCTATACAGGAACTACTCCTGAAAACCACGGAATAATTAGTAACGGATGGTATGACAAGTTTGAAAAAGCGGAGGTGTATTGTACTCAAGATTCTGATGTTAGCCCGGTGGGTACAAAATCTTCTGCAGGAAAGATGTCTCCACATAGAATGAATGCTACAACGGTTGCAGATGAAAATAGATTGTTTACCCAATTCAAGGGGAAAACCATTGGAATTTCTTTAAAAGACCGGGGGGCAATACTTCCTGCTGGTCATACTGCTAATGCTGCTTATTGGTTTAATGGGTATAACGAAGGTAACTTTATTTCCAGTTCATATTATATGGACAAACTTCCAGACTGGGTAGAAACGTTCAATAAGTCAGAAAAGGTAAAATCTTATCTTAAGTCTTGGAACACGCTTCAAGATATTGAGACTTATACTGAAAGCGGTAGTGATGAAAATGCTTTTGAAGGTGGGTTTTCAGGAAAAGAAACTGCGACCTTTCCATATGATCTTAAAAAGTTAAGCTCAAAAAACGGAGATCTTGATATTCTAAAATCAACTCCATACGGGAATTCAATTTTGGCAGATTTTGCTATTGCTACTTTAGAAGGGGAAGATCTAGGAGAAGATGATTATACAGATTTCTTTACGGTTAGTTTTTCAAGTACCGATTATATCGGTCATAATTTCGGAGTAGATTCTAAAGAAGTAGAAGATGCTTATATTAGATTGGATGTTGATTTGGCCAGATTGTTAAAAGCATTGGATAAGAAAGTGGGTGCTGGGAATTATACGTTATTCTTAACCGCAGATCATGGAGGAGGAGATGTTCCTTCTTACCTTCAGTCTGTTAGAGTTCCTGGTGGATATTTTGATGAGCTTGTTTTCGAGAAAGACCTAAAAGAATTTTTAAAGGATAATTATAAGAATGAAGATCTTATTGAAAATGTTTCTAACTATCAGGTTTTCTTTAATTATAAAGAGGTTTTAAAAGCAGACATCGATTTTGCTGAACTTGAAAAAGTAATTGCTCATTATGCTTTAAAATATAAACAAGTGAATAAAGTATTTACAAGAACTCAATTAGAAGGAACTAATTATACTTCTGGATTGGCTAGCCTTGTTCAAAATGGATTCAATCAAAAAAGAAGTGGAGATGTTGTCTTGGTCTTAGACCCTGCAACTATCACCTATTCTAAAACTGGGTCTACTCACGGAAGCGGATATTCTTATGACACTCATGCGCCTTTGATCTTCTTCGGAAAAGGAATTCCTCACGGAAGTACAACTAAACCTAATGAAGCGGTAGATATTGCTCCAACAATTTCATCATTATTAGGTATTCCAATGCCAAATTCTGCAACAGGAAAACCTTTGTATGAAATGTTAGATTCTAAAAAGGACTAAAATAATTTCTCGCGCATTTTTTTCCAGCGCAAATTTCTAATAAAGCGGCCTTCTTCTTCTGAAACAAGAAAGGGCTGCTTTTCTTTTTTGGCTTTGTAATACCCAGAAATATAGTCGAAGAATAAATTCGGGCTTTTTTTTAAAGCTGCTAATTTTGCTGAAGCAATTACAGTAATAGGCAGGCCGTAGCGCAACCTATAAAAAGCTTTGCCTTGTTTGTATTTTGAAGTTGCGGTATAAGTAGCTCCTGTTGGCTTGAGATGTTTTACGAGTAAAGAACTATCTGTTTTTATTTTCCATCCGTGAAACTGAGCTAAAAGCTCATCTACTGTATCCCATCCCATAGCAGGTTTAAGAGATCCAATTTGTAAAAAACATTCTTTTATATAGGCTTTAATTGCTCCGCGAATATGGTCTTTACCTGTAAGGTTTTCTATGTTCCAAAATCCTTCAGAATAAATACTACAAAATCCTCCCACCATTCCAATATTTTGATCAGATTTAAAATGGGAAACAATCTTTTCTATATAATTTGATGGAAAAATGAGGTCTGCATCAAATTTACAGATGATGTCATATTGATCATCTAAAGATTTTAAACCTTCGTTAAATGCTTTTATAACTTTACTTCCGGGAGAATGTTCTCCTTGCTGGGTAGTAGTAATTAGAGAGATGAAATCATATCTTTCAGCATATTTTTTTACAATTTTAGCTGTCTCGTCTGTAGATCGATCATTTGCGACCACAATCTTATCTGCTCGTAAAGTTTGATCAACTAAAGATTGAAGGGTGTCACCAATAAATTCAGCTTCATTATATGCCGGTATGACGATGTAGACTTTCAAACAGTGTAGTTGAGGTTTATAAAGATCTTCTTTATAGATATTTCACGAAGATATATAAAACCTAAAGATTAAAAATTGAAAACTAAGATTGGCAAGAAGTGCTACTTATTTTCTTTCAGCGTAGACGGCGTAATATCGTGGAGTAACTTTTCTTAACAAAGGTCTTACGCCAATTTTACCAACTGGATTTGTCCATTTTAGTGTTTTCTTGATTTCCCATCCAGCTTTTTCCAATAACCAATCAAATTGCCAATCTTCAAATTCATGAAAATGTCTGTCTCTTAGATCTGTTTTATTTTGATAAGCATCTGCAAACCATAATTTAAGCGGAACTGTAGCAATCAATTTAGGAGCTTGTATATCTCTCAACACATTAAAAGGGGAAACCAAATGTTCAAAGATCTCAAAAGCAGTTACTGCATCATAATCGGCAGATTTTACTGCATCGGTAATTAAATCCAGATCTTCTCCGTTGGTATTTTCAACTTGATAATTATGTGCTGTCATTATCTTTGAAAACGGATTTTCTACACCCAGATCTAAGATTTTGGCAGGAGGTGAAACCACATCTTCTAAGAATTCTATAGTTTTTTTAAAGCGTTTATTCGGAAAAGTTTGTTCGTACATTCTAGTATTGGTAAACTATCGCATTGATATTCATCCCGGCTCCAACACTTGCAAGAATAATAACGTCGTCTTTATGAAGTTCCTGATCTTTTATTTTACCCTTTACTACTAGATCTAGAAGGGTAGGAACTGTAGCAACGCTGCTATTTCCTAACTCCTGAATGCTCATTGGCATTACATTTTCTGGTACGGGTAGTTTATGCAGTTTGTAGAATCTTTTAATAATGGCATCGTCCATCTTTTCGTTTGCCTGATGAATAAAGATCTTTTTTACATCTTCTATTTTCTTACCACTTTTTTCTAAGCAAGATTTCATCGCTTTTGGAACTTCCGTCAGCGCAAATTCATAGATCTTTCTACCGTTCATCTTGATATATCTGGTATCTTCATCTTCCGTAGCATTATTAGATTTTCCAAAGAAGATGTGATGCGCATCTTGATAAGCAAAAGTTGCAGAATCATGCGCTAGAAGTCCACCATTTTTATCGTTTGAAGATTCAAAGATTGCAGCTCCGGCACCATCAGAAAATATCATAGAATCTCTGTCAAACTTATCAACCACTCGAGATAAAGCTTCAGCACCAATTACCAAACATTTTTTAGCCATTCCTGCTTTCATAAAAGCTTGAGCTTGAATTACAGATTCAATCCATCCAGGACAGCCAAAAAGAACATCATAGCCTACACATTTAGGGTTTTTTATTCTCAAATTGTGTTTTACTCTACTTGCTATGCTTGGTACCGTATCACTTTGAGAGCTACCAAATTTTACATCGCCATAGTTATGGGCAACAATTATATAGTCTAAAGTTTCTATATCAATCCCGGCATCTTCAATAGCATTTTGTGCTGCCACTGTAGCCATGTCTGATGTGTTAAGCTCATTTTCAAGATATCTTCTCTCTTCAATTCCTGTAATTGCTTTAAATTTCTCTATAGTTACATCATTGGCATGAGGAAATTGGGAACCATCAATATTCAGAAATTCATGGTGTAAGAAGTCTGAATTTTTTCTTTTCAAGGTTGGAATAAAACTTCCTATTCCGATCATTTTTATGCTCATCTTCAGCTTGAAGTTTGGGATTGTTTTAACTAAATTAATAAATCCAATCTTAGTATTGAACTTGAATATTCAATTTTTAAGCGGATTTATTAAATTAACATTTTAAGTCGATTAAAATATAGATTTAATATTTATAACACAGATTTTTTGAGAATAGTAAAAGGCGCATTCCACGCCTTTTACTATTTCAAGGAAGCTATGCTTCCATATATTCTTCAATAGGAGCACACGTACAGATCAAATTTCTATCCCCGTAAGCATCATCTACTCTTCTAACGGTTGGCCAGAATTTATTGTCTGCAACGTATTCCAATGGATATGCTGCCTGCTCTCTGGTGTAAGGAAATTCCCAAGAATCTGCTGTTAGCATAGCCATTGTATGAGGTGCATTTTTAAGAATGTTATTTTCATCTTCTGCACTAGAGTTGCTTATTTCTTTTCTAATTGAGATCAAGGCATCACAGAATCTGTCTAACTCTGCCTTGCTTTCACTTTCCGTTGGTTCTATCATTAAAGTTCCTGCAACCGGAAAAGATACCGTTGGAGCATGAAAACCATAATCCATCAATCTTTTTGCGATATCTACTACTTCAATTCCATTATTTTTAAAAGGTCTGCAGTCTACAATCATCTCATGTGCAGCTCGTCCTCTTTCTCCAGAATATAAAGTTTGATAATGTTCTTTAAGTCTTGATTTGATATAGTTAGCATTTAAGATTGCATACTCGGTAGATTGCTGTAAACCTTTGCTTCCTAACATGGTAATGTAGCCATAAGAGATCAAGCAAACTAAAGCAGAGCCCCAAGGTGCTGCAGATATTGCAGTTATAGCTTCTTCACCACCGGTTTTAATTACCGGGTTTCCTGGTAAAAATGGAAGTAATTGTTTTGCAACGCAAATTGGTCCAACTCCAGGTCCACCTCCTCCATGAGGAATAGCGAAGGTTTTATGTAGGTTAAGGTGACAAACATCTGCTCCAATATTTCCAGGATTTGTTAATCCTACTTGCGCATTCATATTTGCACCATCCATATAAACCTGCCCACCATTCTCATGGATAAGATTAGTGATCTCTTTAATAGAAGATTCAAAAACCCCATGAGTAGAAGGGTAAGTAACCATTAATGCTGCAAGATTATCTTTATGTTTTAAAGCTTTTTCTCTAAGATCGTCTAAATCTATATTTCCTTCTTTAGTAGCTTTAGTAACAACTACTTTCATTCCCGCCATAACAGCAGAAGCAGGATTAGTTCCATGAGCAGAAGAAGGAATTAAACAAATGTTTCTGTGAGAATCTCCTCTAGATTCGTGATAAGCACGAATAACCATAAGTCCGGCATACTCGCCTTGAGCTCCAGAATTTGGTTGAAGAGAAGTTCCTGCAAAACCGGTGATCTCTGTTAACTGATCTTCCAATCGTTTTAACACTGTTTGGTATCCTTCGGCTTGCTCAACCGGTGCAAATGGGTGCATATTTCCCCATTGTGGATTGCTTAACGGTAACATTTCTGAAGCTGCATTCAACTTCATGGTGCATGATCCAAGAGCGATCATAGAATGATTTAAAGAAAGATCTTTACGTTCCAACTTCTTGATATAACGCATCAATTCTGTTTCTGAATGATAAGAATTGAAAACTACGTTAGTTAGAAAATCAGTTTTTCTTGAAAGTTCTTTTGTTATGGTCGTTCCCTCTTTCAATTCTGAAAGTTCGCTAACTTCTTTTTTAGCAACTTCAGCAAAGATAGAAGCAATCGTATTTAAATCTGCTAGAGTAGTAGTTTCATTTAATGCGATAACTACAGTTTCGGCATCTGGATAGTAAAAATTGATTTCTTTCTTCTCAGCTTCTTGTTTAATTAGAGCAGCATCAGCTTTAATTCTAATGGTGTCAAAATAAGTTTTATTAAGCTGATTGTAGCCTAAGCTTTCTAATTGTGAAGCTAAACTTACTGCTGAAGAGTGAACCGTATTCGCGATATATTCTAATCCTTTAGGACCATGATAAACGGCATACATTCCCGCCATTACTGCAAGTAGAACTTGAGCAGTACAAATGTTGGAAGTTGCTTTATCTCTCTTAATATGTTGTTCCCGGGTTTGAAGAGCCATACGTAAGGCACGATTTCCATTGGTGTCTTTTGTAACTCCAATAATTCTTCCCGGAATACTTCTTTTAAATTCGTCTCTAGTTGCAAAATATGCGGCATGTGGACCTCCGTAACCTAATGGAATACCAAAACGTTGGGTAGTACCAACAACTACATCTACTCCAAGTTCTCCCGGAGCTTGTAATTTTACTAAGCTTAAGATATCTGCGGCAACAACTGTTTTAATTTGCGCTTTTTTACAATTAGCAATAAAGTCAGCATAATTAAAAACTTCTCCAGATTTTCCTGGATATTGAACTAAGGCTCCGAAATATTCTTCTGAGAAATCAAATTTTGAATGATCTCCAATTACTAATTCAATTCCTAAAGGAGTTGCTCTAGTTTCTAGTAGAGAAATCGTTTGTGGCAATACTTCTTCTGAAACAAAGAATTTCACAACATCATTTTTCTTTTGCTCTCTTTCTCTAACGGCAAAAAGTAAAGCCATTGCTTCTGCAGCCGCTGTAGATTCATCTAATAAAGAGGCATTTGCTAATTCCATCCCAGTAAGATCACTTACCATAGTTTGGAAATTTAACAGCGCTTCTAGTCTTCCTTGAGCGATCTCTGCCTGATATGGTGTGTAAGCGGTATACCATCCCGGATTTTCAAGTATATTGCGCTGGATTACAGCCGGCAAAATTGCCTGATGATAACCCAAACCAATGTAAGTCTTGAATACCTTGTTCTTAGCTGCAAGTTTACCAATGTGTTCTGCGAACTCATTTTCACTTAAAGCGGAAGGTAAATTAAGAGGAGATTTTAATCTGATCTCATCTGGAATCGTCTCGTAAATTAACTGGTCTAATGAATCGACGCCAACCGTAGAAAGCATCTCTTGTAAATCACTTTCTTTAGGGCCAATATGTCTTAGAGCAAAGGAATCTGTTCTCATTAAATTAAAGTTGTGTTTCAAGCGGCAAAATTACATATTTTAAACGTAAATTTTTACTATTTAAGGCCTTAGACATGTTAAGATTTTTATTCGGATTATTATCTATTAAAAAGGTGGTATGAAGGTGCTAAAGAATATTTTTAATTTTTACATCAATAGCAGCATTCATGTGTCTTTTGCCGTGGTTGCCTTAACAGCTGTAAGCATGTTAAAGTTTAACCTTGATTATGATATTAACCTCTTGGCTTTTATATTTCTAGCTACTATTACTGGATATAATTTTGTCAAGTATGCCGGAATTGCAAAACTTCACCATAAAAGCCTAGCTAAAAATCTTAGGCTTATCCAGATCTTTTCTTTAGTAGCCTTTGTGATTTTAGTATATTTTATCTTTCTACAGAGTATTAGTGTAATTATAATTTCTACTATTCTTGGCCTCTTTACCGCACTTTATGCAGTGCCGGTTTTGGGAAATAATACAAATTTGAGGGGAGTATCGGGTATAAAGATCTTTGTTATAGCATTGGTTTGGGCTGGAGTTGCTGTATTACTGCCGCTAGTGGATCATTATGATCTCTATAGCTTAGATGTACTATTGATATTTATTCAAAGATTCTTATTTGTAATTGTGCTAACGCTACCTTTTGAAATAAGAGATCTTAGGTTTGATATGGCTAGATTAGGCACAATTCCTCAAATTTTCGGGATTAAAAAAACAAGAATTATTGGATACTTATTAGTTGGGATTTTCATGTTGTTAGAATTCTACAAGCAACAATCAGTTATAAATAATGTTGTGAGTGTTCTTATAGTTGGAGGAATTTGTATCTATATATTAAGGTTTTCAACCATACGGCAATCTAAATACTTTTCTTCTTTCTGGGTAGAGGGAATTCCTATATTATGGTGGGGAATATTATTAATCTTAAGTGTTATTAATTAGTTATCTCTTTATCGATCTTGTTTTTCCACTGTCTTTTTTCCTCCTCAGTGCAAGTTTTAATCTTAGATTTCTTTATTAAATTGGTAAGCTTTGTGTTCTTAGTGCTGTAATCTTTGCAAGGTCCACAAAGTGCAAAATGCAGTCTAATCTTTAATTTTTCAAAAAAGGAAGCTTCCTTATATTGAGCTTTATCACAGCAATTAGCTGCTTCAGAACAGTCCACAAATAACGATTTCTTCTTACTCATATTAAAACCAGTTTTTTTCTAAACACTCGGCAAGGGTTACTCGAGCTCGGTGGATTATCACCCACAAGTTAGACGGGGTGATATTAAATTCATTACAAATGGTTTCTGTATCAAAACCATCTATCGTTTTCATCTTGAATATTTTAGCCTGCTTTTCGGTGAGGTTGTCCATACAATCTAGTATAGCCAAGCCAAGTTCTTCATTTTCCATTAAGTCTTCCGCAGTCTTGTCAAATCTGTCTGGAGCTTGTTCTTCTAACCAGTCTCCCTCATTCCCATCTTCAGAATAGTTAATCTTAACTTCAGCCTTTCCCTTTTTAGAATTTGTCTTACGATAATGGTCTATGATCTTCCTTTTTAAAATAGATATCAGCCATGTACGCTCTGTAGCTTCTCCCTTAAAATTCTTCATAGACTTAAGTCCCGCTAAGAATGTTTCAGAAATAAGATCATTAGCCACCTCTCTATCGTTTACTCTCACAATAGTGTAATTGAAAAGATAATCTGAATATTTATCTACCCATTTTGTTGGATCGATCTTGTTTGTTGACATAGGCTTTCGGTATGCAATCAAAAATAGGGAAAAGTATGAATGAAACCTTAAACCTGAGCAACAGATTTAAGATTTCATTCATTAAACTTTATTTTTTTAGAAGGCCGGCTCTTTTTAAAAGCGCATCTGGTTTTGGTTCTTGGCCTCTAAAACGTTTGTAAAGCGTCATTGGATGCTCTGTACCTCCTTTAGAAAGTACATTTTCTTTAAACTTGGTTGCAATTTCTTTGCTAAAGATCCCTTCGCTTTCAAAATATTCAAAAGTATCTGCATCCAAAACTTCAGCCCATTTATAAGAATAATAACCGGCAGAGTAACCTCCCTGAAAGATATGAGAGAAAGCGGTGCTCATGCAATTCTCCTTAACTTCAGGATATAATTTAGTGTCTTCAAAAGCTTTTTCTTCATGAGCTTTCACGTTTATGACATCTGTTGGATCTATACCATGCCAGCTCATATCTAACTTTCCAAAGCTAATTTGTCTTATAGTTGACATCCCTTCGTGGAAGTTTGCAGCTTTTTTGATCTTCTCTATCAGTTCTAATGGAATAATTTCTTGAGTCTGATAATGTTTAGCAAAAAGCTCTAATGCTTCTCTTTGATAACACCAATTCTCTAACACCTGACTTGGAAGTTCCACAAAATCCCAAAACACGCTCGTTCCCGATAGGCTAGGGTAGGTGGTATCTGCCAACATACCGTGTAAAGCATGACCAAATTCATGAAACAGCGTAGTTACTTCATTAAAAGTTAATAAGGAAGGTGACTTTTTTGATGGTTTGGTGAAATTACATACTATAGAAATATGAGGTCTTTCATTCTCTTCATTCTTTACTTTTTGCGAACGATAAACCGTCATCCACGCTCCATCACGTTTTCCTGCTCTAGGATGAAAATCTGCGTAGAACAAGGCTATTTTTCTTCCATTGCTATCGGTAACATTGTAAGTCTTAACATCTGGATGATATTTGTCTACATTGTGAACTTCTTCAAAATTAAGATCATACAATTTATTGGCTACCTGAAAAACTCCAGAGATCACATTTTCAAGTTGAAAGTATGGCTTCAGTTTTTCATCATCCAGATCAAATTTCTTTTGCTTTAATTTTTCTCCGTAATAAGCAGCATCCCATTTCTCTAATTCAGAAATTCCGTCAAGTTGTTTAGCAAATTGAGCTAATTCCTCAAATTCTGCTTCGGCTGCTGGTTTAGATTTTTCTAAAAGTTCTTCTAGAAAACTCTTTACCTTTTCCGGTGTTTCTGCCATTCGTTCTTCCAAAACAAAATCTGCATGGGTTTTATATCCTAAAAGTTGAGCGCGTTCAAATCTATATTTGGCAATCTCCAGGACATTTTGTTGGTTATCTAACTCATCATTATGAAAGCCTTTTGCGCCAAAAGCTAGTGCCATTTTTTTACGAAGTTCTCTCTTAGAAGAATATTTCATAAATGGGATATAACTTGGATATTCCAAAGTGAAGATCCAGCCTTCTTTTTCTTTAGCTTCGGCAGTTTCTTTAGCTTCTTCTTTTACAGCATCTGGTAAACCTTCAAGATCTTTCTCATCTGTTATCTGCAATTCGAATCGGTTGGTTTCAGCTAAAACATTTTCTCCAAATTTTAAGCTTAACGAAGACAGTTGTTTATCGATTTCTCTTAATCTAGCTTTTTTATCTTCTGAAAGATTTGCTCCATTTCTGGTGAAAGCTTTGTATTTCTGATCGAGTAACATTTCTTGCTCCTTAGTAAGCTCAAGACTTTCTTTTTGATCGTATACATTTTTTACACGCTCAAAAAGTGCTTTATTTAATATGATATCATTTTTGAAATCGGAAAGAACGGGAGATACTTCTTGCGCTATTTTTTGAATCTCATCATTGGTCTCTGCCGAATTTAAATTGAAAAAAATACTTGTAACAAGATCTAATTGCTCTCCGGAAAATTCTAAGGTTTCAATAGTATTGGCAAAAGTTGGATCTTCCTTTTGAGAGGTGATCGCTTCAATTTCTGCCTTAGCCTCATCAATACTTTTTAAAATTGCAGGCTTATAATGCTCATTTTTAATTTTGGAAAAAGGAGCGTTATCAAATTTATGTAAAAGTGGATTTTCAGTATTCATTGAATGTGTTATTTAGTTGGGAATAATTTGTGAGGTGCTTCAACGATTATTTTAATATTATTAACGATGAATTTCAAATAAATCCCGTAAATTTCAAGTTGAAAAAATAAATTGACTTTATTTGCAAAAATTTTGGTAGTCGCTTTATAGTTTAGATTAATATATTTAGAATGGTTAATAAATGATATTTTTTAGCGAAAAGTACTACTGTAAAAGCCACGTTCTGCGTGGCTTTTTTTATTTCTTTAAGCTCTTAGCGCCATCAATCACCTTTTGTTTAAGTCCTTCTTTATAGAATATAATTTTATCTTGTACACATTTATCTGAAGCGCCAATTATTTGTGCTGCTAGAATTCCTGCGTTTTTTGCGCCATTTAAAGCTACAGTTGCAACCGGAACTCCTCCTGGCATTTGTAAAATGGAAAGAACAGAATCCCATCCATCTATAGAATTACTAGATTTTACTGGAACTCCAATAACGGGAAGGGGAGACATAGATGCAACCATTCCTGGTAGATGTGCAGCTCCTCCAGCTCCGGCAATAATAACCTTAATACCTCTGGTATGTGCGTTTTTGCTGAATTCATAAAGTTTTTCCGGAGTTCTATGTGCAGATACAATATCTACTTCTACCTCAAGATCAAAACCTTTTAAAATATCTATAGCTTCCTGCATTACCGGCATATCGCTGGTACTACCCATAATTACTGCTACTTTACTCATATATTATATATAAACTAAATTATACTCCGGATTAATTTACATTATTCTGAAATAACTCTGATGGTATTCTTCACTTCTTCAGCAATCTTTCTTGCCTCTACTAGATCTTGGTTCACAATAGTAACATGTCCCATTTTTCTAAAAGGTCTTGTTATCTTTTTTCCATAAATATGAGGAGTAACACCTTGAAGTTTCAAGATGTTCCCAATGTTCTCGTAGACAACATCACCTTCAAATCCTTCTTCTCCAGAAAGATTGACCATAATTCCTCCAACTTTGCTATCGGTATTTCCTAAAGGAAGATCTAAGATGGCGCGTAAATGTTGTTCAAATTGATTGGTATAACTTGCTTCTATGCTATAATGGCCACTATTATGTGGTCTTGGTGCTACTTCATTTACAAGAATTTGATCGTCTTCAGTCTGGAACATCTCTACCGCTAATAATCCTACATGCTGAAATGCTTCTGAAACTGATTCTGCCAATTTACGGGCTTTTTCAGCAACCTTTTCATCAATTCTTGCGGGACAGATCACATATTCTACTTGATTGGCAGTTGGATGAAATTCCATTTCTACTACAGGAAAAGTTTTCATTTCTCCTGAAGGATTTCGTGCAACAATTACTGCCAATTCATTTTTAAAAGGAATTAAGCTTTCAGCAATGCATTCTCCTTCTGGAATATTATTTATTTTTTCTTCAGAATTAATAACCATTACACCTCTACCATCATAACCTCCGGTGGCACTTTTCCAAACAAAAGGCAGCTTGATATTTTTATTGGTAAGAGCTTGTAACAGGTCTTTTCTATTCTTGAAAATTGTAAAATCTGCTGTTGGAATATTGCTATCCTTGTAAAATGTTTTTTGAACTGCTTTATTCTGAATTTTTTCTAGTGTGTTGGAACTAGGGTAAACTTTAATTCCTTCTTTTTCAAGTTGTTTTAGTGCGGCTAAGTTTACCGATTCTATCTCGAATGTCAGTACGTCTGCTTTTCTTCCAAACTCCAATACTGTCTCATAATCCATAAGATCTCCTTCTTCAAAACTGTTAGCAGATATTTTACAAGGAGCTTCCGCACTAGGATCTAAAACGTTGGTATGAATGTCATACTTTCTGGTCTCATAAAGCAACATTTTACCAAGTTGCCCTCCACCTAAAATACCTAATTTAAAATCTGAAGAAAAGTAGTTGATCATAACTTTTAATGAGTTTATGCAAAATTAAATTTTTAGGATGGATTGAGCGAAGTATTCTGTATTAAATCCGTCAAATACATTCATATAGTAATAGTTTAGAATCCTTATCTTTGCTCCTTTAAAAATAAGAGCATTGATTCAATTACACGACCTTAAGTTTGAGCCATTTATTTCTGAAGAGAGAATTACACAGGCCATAGAGCAAATAAGTGAAAGAATAAATAAAGATTACTCTGGGAAAAATCCAGTTTTTCTAGGTGTACTGAATGGTGCTTTCTTGGTGGCTTCAGAAATTATAAAACGCTTTGAAGGAGATTGTGAAGTCTCTTTTATAAAATTAGGTTCTTATAAAGGCACTTCAACCTCCGGAAATGTTGAAACTTTACTTGGGCTAACTCAGTCTATAAAAGACAGACATGTCATAATAATAGAGGATATTGTAGATACCGGTAATACTCTGGAAGCAATTAACAAGATATTGGTAGAAAAAGAGGTAAAAGATTTTAAAATTGCCAGTCTCTTTTTTAAACCTGAAGCATATAAGAAAAAGCATCCTGTAGATTATATTGGAATGGAAATTTCAAATGATTTTATTGTGGGATTTGGATTAGATTATGATGGCCTGGGAAGAAATTTAACTCAGGTATATAAACTTAAAAAATAGAAAATGACAAATTTAGTATTATTTGGACCTCCGGGCGCCGGGAAAGGAACTCAGGCAAACGTGTTAAAGGACAAATACAAGCTTATTCACATTTCTACTGGAGATGTATTTAGGTATAATATTAAAAATCAAACTGCATTAGGAGTTCATGCAAAATCTTTCATGGATGAAGGGAAGTTAGTGCCAGATGATGTTACTATTGGGATGTTGGCAGCTGAGGTTGATAAAAATGCAGGTGTTAATGGATTCATTTTTGATGGTTTTCCAAGAACGGCAGCACAAGCTGAAGCATTATCAGTTTTGCTTAAAGAAAAAGGGACTGATGTTTCTGCAATGATCGCTCTAGAAGTAGATGATGAAATTTTAGTGCAAAGGTTGTTAGAGCGAGGTAAAACTTCAGGTAGGCCAGATGATGCAGATGAGTCTATTATTAGAAATAGAATTAAAGTTTATTACGAAGAAACAGCAATTTTGAAACAGTTTTATCTGAAAGAAGATAAATATTACGGTGTTGATGGTGTGGGTACCATAGAAGAGATTACCCAGAGAATAAGTGATGTTATAGATTCTCTATAATATTTTTGAATTAAGTAGCCTATTGGGCTAAAATAGATTGATATGACAGAGGGGAATTTTGTTGATTACGTAAAAATTCATGTGTCATCTGGAAAGGGTGGACAAGGATCTGCGCATTTGCGTAGAGAAAAATATATAGCCAAAGGAGGTCCCGATGGTGGTGATGGTGGCCGTGGTGGGCATATAATTTTAAAAGGGAATAAGAATCTTTGGACTTTGTATCATCTAAAATTTAAAAGACACTTAAGAGCAGAGCATGGGGAACATGGTTCTAAGCAAAGAAGTACCGGTGCAGATGGAGCAGATCAATACATTGAGGTTCCATTAGGAACCGTTATTAGAGATACGGAAACTCAAAAAATCTTGCATGAAGTTACAGAAGATGGTGAAGAAATTATTGTAGCTGAAGGTGGAAAAGGAGGGCAAGGAAACTGGCACTTTAAAAGTTCTACCAACCAAACTCCTCGTTATGCACAACCTGGAATAGATGGTCAGGAAGTAGATATTACTTTGGAGTTAAAAATTCTAGCCGATGTTGGTTTAGTAGGATTTCCAAATGCAGGTAAATCTACATTGCTATCTGTAATTACTGCAGCAAAACCAAAGATTGCAGATTATGAGTTTACTACGCTAAAACCAAATTTAGGTATTGTAGAATATCGTGAATTCAAAACCTTTGTGGTTGCTGATATTCCCGGAATTATAGAAGGTGCTGCAGAAGGAAAAGGGATTGGGCATAGATTCTTAAGGCACATAGAACGTAACTCTACGTTATTGTTTCTGGTTCCTGCAGATGCTCCAGATATTCCTAAACAATATGAGATCTTATTGGATGAGTTAAGGAGGTACAATCCTGAAATGTTGGATAAAGATAGATTAGTAGCTATTTCTAAAAGCGATATGCTAGATGCTGAATTAAAAGCGGAGATGAAAGTTATCTTAGATAAGGACTTAAATGCTCCTTACATGTTTATCTCTTCTGTAGCTCAGCAAGGATTAGTTGAGTTAAAAGATAAATTATGGGAAATGCTGAATAAGCAGGTAGACTAATTTTCTGATTCCTACATAATATTCATGGGATGATTTTTGCTAACTTTAGTAAAAATCATCCCATGAAACATTTAAAATACATTCTACTTTTATTTATTATAGCCTCATGCAATGCTCCACGAGCTAGTTATGACTATGATCCCGAGATCTCTTTCTCACAGTTTCAAACCTATAAAATTTATCCGGATCTGGTATCTAAAATGAATCAGTTGGATGAGCAGCGTGTGCTTTCTATTCTTGATGATGAAATGTCTAAAAAGGGTTTTACCGTTTCAGAAAACCCAAACATCTATGTTAATTTTTATAGCTCAGAATTTCAAACTGATAGCAGAAATACTATTGGCGTTGGAGTAGGAGGTGGTGGCGGAAACATGGGCGTTGGAGTATCTGGAGGGATACCTATAGGAGGCCCTCAAACTAATATGAGACTAACTTTAGATTTTATTAATGTAGAGAATGATGCTTTAGTGTGGCAGGCAGTTGTGGACAGTCAGTTTAATTATAATTCTTCGCCTGAAGTTAGAGAGTCCCAGTTAAGAAAAATGATACAGGAAGCTTTAAACGGTTATCCTCCTGAAAAGAAATAAGCTTTAAGGAATTTGAAAACATCAATTACCTTAATTAATTGCAGAAATAGTATTAAATAAAAAAGCCCCGTTCATACGGGGCTTTTTCTTGGTTAGTTAGTTGCAAAAGTATTAATTCATGATAGTAAACTCACTACGTCTGTTCTTAGCATATTGTGCATTAGTACATCCGGTTGGTTTAGTACAATCATTCAACGGCATACTTTCACCGTATCCTTTAGAAGTTAATCTACTTCTATCAATTCCTTTGCTTACTATGTATTCAAGGGTTGAAGCAGCACGTCTTTCAGATAATGCCATGTTGTATTTATCAGATCCTCTAGCATCTGCATGAGATCCTATTTCAATTTCAAGAGATGGATATTTCTTCATAATAGCAACTACTTTGTCTAAAGTAACTTCAGACTCTTTTTTGATAGTAGCTTTGTCAAAATCGAAGTAGATATTACCAACATCTTTTAACTGTTGTCTTCCAGTTTCTGTGTTAGTTTCTCTTTCGTCGATCTCAACAACTGGAGGAGTGTAATCTTCTCTAGTAAAGTTGTAAAGGTTATCTGTACCTCTTCTGTTAGATGCAAACCATCCAATATTTTGATCTTCTTTAATAATAAAAGCGAAATCATCAAAAGAACTGTTAGCAGATTCACCTAAATTCTTAGCTTCAGAAAAGTCACCTTCAGATTGAAAGATGTCTAAATTACCAAAACCTTCATGTCCGTCTGAAGCGAAATAAAGTACACCTTCATCACTAATGAATGGAAATTGTTCTCTATGAGCAGTGTTAATTCCAGTACCTAAGTTTTGAGGAATTCCAAAAGTTCCATCTTCATTTACATCTACTACATAGATATCGAAAGAACCGTTGCTTCCTGGCATATCACTAGCAAAATATAACTTGCTGCCATCTGCACTTAAGCTTGGGTGTTCTACTGAATAATCTTCACTTGAAAAAGGAAGTTTTTCAATATTTGACCATTTACCATCTACCATTTTTGCACTGTAAATACTAATGTTCGCTACTTTCTCATCATTTTCGTTCTTTACTCTCTTGTCATTAGTACGATCAAAATACATGGTCATACCATCTTGACTAAAAGTAGCAGAACTTTCATGAGAATCTGTGTTGATATCTCCAGGGAAAAGAACAATTCCACTTAAAGCGCCTTCATCATCGATATCTGCAGTATAAAGATCTAAGGTTGGTTTTTTATCCCAAGGATAAATTGGACGTTCCTGATTTCTTGTAGAAGCAAATGTCACTTTATCTCCATAGTAAGAGATTCCAAAATCTGCAGAAGCTGCATTGTTCATTACTTGGTTAGAAGTATAAACATGAGTTACTGTTGTGTCAAGATTTTTTCTAAACTTTTCGAAGTCATACTCTTTTCCATAATACTCAGAAAAGTACTTGTCTGCTTCTTTAAAGTTGTTCACTGCCATAGAAGCATGTGCATATCTAAACTTATAATCTGCAGCTACATCTGGAGAGTACTTAAGAAACAAATTCTTATATACCTCAGAGGCATTTTGCATCTGGTTAGTGAAGAAGTATGCATCTCCTAAATTCTGAAGAACTTCTTGATCTTTATTATTTACTCTCTCATAGGCATCAGCAGCATCGATATATGCTTTTTGAGCAAAAAATCGATCCCCTTTTTTGATATCCGAGCTTTGTGCAAAGCTTGAAAAACCTATAAGGATTATTAAAATTGAACTGTATAATTTTTTCATGTGTCTCTGGTTTTTAGAAGAATCTAGGTGATTTATCATATCCTTTAGATAGTCCGAATAGATCAAAGTCAAATAATAACATGATCTCGTGACTTCCGTCGTTGTAATCTCCTAAGTTAGAAGTAGTACGGTCATAAGCATAACCCACTTTAATTTGTGGAGTTACTGCAAAGTTGATTAATCCTGTAACAGAGTCATCAAATCTATATCCAATACCCGCTTCAAGTCTGTTGAACATTAAAACGTTTGCAGTGATATCTACAGAAAGTGGAGAACCTTGTACTCCTCTAGCCATAAATGCAGGCTTTAATTTAAAGTTTTCGCTTAGATCAAATACATATCCCCCGGTAAGGTAATAATGTACATTTTCTTCACCATACTTTACTAAACCTTGTCTGTTCTCCAAATGTTTAGATGTAAACAAGTTTGGAGCAGAAGCACCTAAATAATAATTATCACCAAACCAGTAGGCACCAACTCCAAATACCGGAAACACTTCATTTATATTTTGAAATGCAGGGTCGTTTTGTTGATTGGTTTCTAATCCAGTTAGATTAGAGTCAAAGGTGGTTAATCCACCTTTAACTCCAAAAGATAACTTATTAGATTCGTTCATAGGAATTACATATGCAAAATCTGCAGTGATGTTGTTTTCCTTTTGAACTCCTCCAATTTCATCATGGATAACAGATAAGCCAACTTCAATTCGTTCGCTTACTGGAGTGTGAGCAAAGAAACTAAAAGTTTCTGGTGCTCCATCTACTCCTACCCATTGTGATCTATAAATACCACCCAAATTAAGCATACCTGGATTGTCGGTAGCATAGGCTGGGTTAATTACACTCATGTTATACATGTATTGAGTGAATAGCGGATCTTGCTGAGCCATACCTTTTAGAGAAAAAAGGATAATGCTCATGAAGATTAAGTAATTAATTATATTGTTTTTCATTTCTTTCTAGTGTTTATCCTTTAGTTATCTACTTAAGTATAATTTTCCTTGCACTGGAGCAGTTACTCCATCATTGTATTTCAGGATATAGAAGTAAACTCCCACAGGTAATACGTC
>Ga0209309_10000601_pt1 | contig 41563 bp, 42 predicted proteins | sample COGITO_mtgs_1204_2_FD_184807 | JGI IMG/M metagenome (GOLD analysis project Ga0209309, IMG submission 184807) | Pelagic marine microbial communities from North Sea - COGITO_mtgs_120412 (SPAdes) (version 2) | ecosystem: Environmental > Aquatic > Marine > Epipelagic ... | reverse complement strand
TGGATAAGTAAGCTCACGCATATAGAGAGCTTTGACCTTGCATAAAGGTCAAGATGATTATATCCATTGTGAAAATAAATCCGAATGACACATCAGAGCTATAAGTTGTATAAGTCCAACAACCGAAGTTATCGGACAGAATTCACCGATTAAGTCTCAGCGAATTGTTGCATACAAAACATATCAAGCAGCCGAAGCCCCTTTTAATGGATACTCCAAAATAAGAATAGCTGGGTCCATGCCAAGCCCAGAGGTTAGGCGTCGAATCATGTTAATACTTAGTGGCCTTTTGTAATTGAGAACTTCACTGACTTTGCTTTTTGAACCCAGATACTTCTCCATATCTATATTGTTCAACCCTTGCTGCTCCATGCGAAACTCAATCGCTTGTACTGGATCTGGTACTTGAATTGGAAACGTTTTCTCTTCATAAGCTTCAATAAGCGTTGAGAGTATTTCCAAATGGTCGAAAGCTTCTGTCCCCTCCTCCGCTTCCCATAGGTTTTCAAGGTCATGCAAGGCTTGATGGTAATCATTTTCTGTCTTTATTGGTTTGAGCTGCATGTTATACCCCCTTCGACATATCAACTGTTGCGGCATTCACTTTGTCGTACTCTGCGTGAGTGCCTACGAATTTGATCCAGACAATTTTGGCTTGGTACTGAATTTGAGCAATAAGCCTGTAGTGGTTGCCCTTGATATTAAACACCACCCTATTGTTTTCCAAAAAGTCCACTGAAGAATAACGGTTCTTGATATCTTGCGGCTTAGACCAATTTGCAGATTGAGCTTCAGAAAACCAAACCTGCAAAGGCTCTTTTGAGCTGCTGTGTTTCTCCCAAAAGCGTACCAATGTTGATCTAGCAATCACTCTCACATCAAATCCCTCTGCCCGTTTCTTGTATTCCCATTATGGGAACTTTTTATGCCTATGTCAAGCATTATTTCCCTTAATGGGAACTATTTTTGGTATCGGTCACATTTACCGAAAACCAAACCCATGAAGACGTCGCGAAGAGGAATTAAGCTCTATAGCCATGCATACCGGGCTGATATCTCACTATTCATTTGCAGAGACCACCATTTAAGTATAGGATAGTATTACTATTACTACTATCCTATACTTAAATGGTGGTCTCATGAATCAAAAACGACGAGATACAGTGACTCAAGCACAGGTATCTAAAGCAGCAGAACAGCTCACAGCTGATGGTAAGAGCGTTAGTATGAATTCGGTCCGCGAAATAGTAGGTGGGAGTTTTACGACACTTGGCCCAATGATTAAACATTGGAAAAATGAGCGCCAAAGCGCTCATCATGACATTGCTATTCCCGACGACATCTTGGAAACCATGAAAAGAGTGACCGCAGAGCTTTGGCAGTCTGCAAGCCAACAAGCAAATGAAGAAGTAGAAAAGATCAGAGCAGAAAGCCAGGTCAAATCCGAGCAACTTGAGGCCGAGGTTGAAGAGTTCCAACAGGAAGTACAACGACTAGAAACACAGTCCACTGAATCAGATGCCAAAGCAAAAGACCTTGAAGGTCAAATAGACGAGAAAGACAAAGTCATTTGTGAGCTTAAGGCAGAAACTGCAGTTCTACAGTCAAGGGTTGAAGACAAAGACACCTTAATACATGAACTCAAAGATCAACTGACTCAGGCAAATCAAAAAATAGATGGCTTACAAGCAGAGCTGGTGTCTATTGCAAAGCAATCACAGGCAAAGAAGTAAGATGAGCGTCTGCTTTAAAGCCAGTTCGATGCGGCACTACCCTGCCCCAATTGCGCACCGAGCTGTTGCACAATTGGCAGCTTCAGAACGAGTCATTACGTCTATAGTGATAAGCCATCAATTTTTACGACTGAAAGTCTTTCAAAATCGAGCCCCTTTAAACATCTAACATTAACCGCCCAACCGAAAAAAGGCGTACGTCCAGCTTGTATTTCTTCATCAGTCAAAGCACCTGGCCGCCTGAAAGTGAGCACCCCGCACTCAGTACAAAAATAATCTTTGGCGGTTTTTCTCCCCCACTGGTATAACTTCATAGCAGAAAGGGGTGTTAAAATTTCTAACTGATCCTCACTGACTCTGATATTCAAAGTGCCGCGCATAAAGCAAATAGAGCAATTGCATTCTCGCACCTGTGATATTTCTGTCATTACTCGAAAGCGCACATATCCGCAGTGACATGATCCATCATAGGTTGGTAGCATGCGATTGCCCCCCGCTGAGCACAGATATACATCTCTCTCGAATAGCCCATATTTTAAGACTTTCATCTTTTCCAAATTTTGATTGCAAATACTGCTGATGAAAATCGGCTTTAGTGGAAAGATCTTCTGGCACAATGGTTTTTTCGAGCAAAAAATGAGAAATTGGTTGGCCTTCTAGCTCATATCGAGTCAAGTCGACTCTTGTGCTTTCGTACCTCAAATAGCAATGCGCCTCTGGTACTGAATCATACTCGGTATCATGAAAAGCCGGTCCAACACCTGGTGTGTTCGCTTCACACATTTGATAGATGCCCAGTACAAGTCAACCTCGAGCGAAAGTTCATCTGCAAATATTTTCAACAAACCATGTTTTGAACTGCAAGTTCCGCGCCCCTGAGTCAACACAACAGACAACTCAGAATCTTGTGTTCTACCATAAGGTAGGCGCCATACATAGTCGCAAGCCTGGTGAAAATCAACGGCTCCACGGTCAATAAACTGCTTGGAAACTGGTTTTTGGCCCAACATTTTATTGGGCATTTTTGTATATGGCGACTTCTTTTGTTCTATAGTTTGCATTTTTGAGACTCCTTTCAATCGCATAAAAAATTCTACCACCCTTCTAAGACAACGCATAGCTCAATCTATTCCATAGGAATTTTGCTACTTAATCGCCCATTTCAAGGTGGTAGGTTTAACTCCCACTTCGGTATAAATTCTAAAAAAACTGGCCTAATAAAGACTTAAAACATCTTATTTTTTTTAAAATTTATACCAATCAGACCAAAAAATGGACTCACCCTACTCCCTTTTCAGGGTGGTAGGTTTAACTCCCAGTTCATATTTAAAGAACTTTAAAAAACCCGTAAACACCAAATACAGGCGCCTTCAGACTATACGTATACACGTAAATACGTAGTAATTAAGTATAAATTAATACGTATTTACGTGTATACGTACCAAAGATGATACCTTCAAGCCTCTTAACCTACGTAGATACGTGTATACGTAATAGATCAAGTGACAACGAATACGTAGTGACGTGTTTACGTATAAAAGTAAGTACGTATCTACGTATATACTTAGATACGTACTTACTTTTATACGTAAACACGTCACTACGTTTAAACGTTGGTGCGTATCCACACATCAACGTATCTGCGTCAATACGTAAATACGCACCAACGTCAGTACGTTTTTACGCAGATACGTATTGACTAATATGACTATCAGTTCTATTCTCTACGTATTAACGTTTCTACGTTCTTACGTACCCACGTATTTAAAAGACAAGGATGCTGCTTATGAAAATTTGGTCACTGGTCACTCAGAAGGGCGGGGCGGGTAAAACCACTCTGGCCATTAACTTGGCGTCTCTGGGCTCTGCTCAATTTAAAACGCTCATTATTGATCTAGATCCACAGCAAAGTGCAGTCAAATGGTATCGACTCCGCGATCCTGATCTTCCTGCTGTCACTCATGTGGACTACACAAATTTAGAAGCGGCATTAGAGCAAGCTAAAGTGCAAGGTTTTGAGTTGGTCATTCTTGATACAGCGGGTGTGGACAGCTCAATCAATGCAAAAGCCGTAAAAGCTTCAGATTTTTGCATCATTCCGTGTCAACCAACACCTGCAGACATGCAAGCCCAGGACACTACAGTGGACCTCATCAAACGAACACAAAGTGAAGCTGCCTTTGTGTTAACCCGCTGCCCACCAGCAGGGCGTGAGCTTGACGCTACAAAAAAAGGGCTTGCTAATTTTGGACTTGCTATCTCAAAACACACTATTTCAAGCCTGAAGGATTACCAACGAGCTTATGGTAATGGTGAGGGTGTTACTGAGTATGACCCGAACAGCAAAGCGTCAAAGGAAATACAAGCCTTATTTGAATGGATTAACAAACGTGTAGCCAGGGAGACTTTAGATTATGCCTAAAAAACATGACAAGAGCTTTGATTTACTTGCATCAATAGGTAAGTCAAAAGTACCTGTAGAACTCCCACCAGTTGAGGAAGAACCGGTTGTCCAGGCAAAACCCCAACCTGAAAAAAAACCAAGACCTGCAAAGAAAGGGGAGGGGACTGCTGCAAAGATCAAAAATTATTCTAATATCCCTTATGTACCACCTTCACCTGAAGTTCGAAAGCAACTCAAGAAATTGGCTTTTGAGGAAGAAACTACAATGACTGCATTGATATCTGAAGGTCTTGATTATGTCTTCAAACAACGTGGTTTAAAAACAATTCAAGAGTTACATCAATAAATACGTAAAAACGTAGGTACGTATTTATATAAGTACGTACCTACGTCTAGAATGGATTTACTATGCCTAAACCAAAACAGGAACTGCAATTTACCCAATCATCTCAAGAGCTCTCAAATTTTGCAGCCTTCCTCAGCAATACACCTGAAGATTGCTCCAATACTATCGAAGAATGGGAATGTGTTCCAAAGTACTTCTTCACAAAAAGCCTGGTAGAGAAGCTTAGAACGCCTACAGGCCACGCAGATCCATACACGTGGAAGTATACCCATAACGACGTAAGAGGCAGAGACAAGCAATGCCAAGTGGTCATTCAACCAGCACTGATTCTTAATAAGAAAGAAAATAAGTATTACGCCTACTTCCCAGGCATCACGGAAGAACTTATTGAAGAAGCCTTAAAAAAAATTCTCTCTGACCAAAACTACAGTTTTCACGACAGCCAAAAATTTGAAACTTGGGTCAAATTCACGCTTAGGATGATCTCTAAGGAGCTCAAGCAAAGAGGGTGTACCAGAAGCCTTCCAGAGATCAAACATGCTATCAGCGTTATGAATAAGTGCATTATCTCTTACTCAGTGGATGGACATGAAATCTGGTCCGGTGCCATGCTTCAAGACCTCATCACAGTAGGACGAGATGACTACCTGGAAGACACAAACCTGCATCATGTGGCTCGCTTACCACTCTTCATCAGCAATGCAATCAACAAACAAGGTTATCGACAATTCAACCTTGAAAAATACCTCAGTTGCAAAGAACAACTTGCACGATGGATTTTTAAAAAGCTCGTCAACCGATTTACTCATGCAAATCACATGAACGACTACCATTTTACTTACCAATCTTTAAAACATAGTGGATTGTTACAGCAATCAACTGAGCGTGACAATCGAAAGAAAGTTCTATCCGCACTCAAAGAATTACAAGCGATCAATATCATTTCATCCTTCACCCATGAAGAGAAAAAACAAGGACGAAGCATTGATGATGTCAAATACACAGTGATGGCATCATCCGAGTTTATCCGAGAACAAAAGGCAGCAAACAAGCGCAATCAAACAGCAAGCCTAAAACACTCTAATTTCACGCCTAAATCTGTGGATAACTCACTCTAGGGTGGTAGGTTTAGCTCCCACATGTGGTAGGTTTAACTCCCACATGTGGTAGGTTTAACTCCCACTTTGTGGTAGGTTTAACTCCCACATGGCCTTTAAATATTAAAAATAATCGAAAAGGGTGGTAGGTTTAACTCCCACTTCGGCTCAAAGGTGGTAGGTTTAACTCCCACTTCGGCTCAAAAGTGGTAGGTTTAGCTCCCACATGTGGTAGGTTTAGCTCCCACTTCGATATAAACACCCTGAATTTCGATCTAATTTTATACAGGGTGGTAGGTTTAGCTCCCACTTAGCATCAAAAATTTTTCACAAAATAGCTATTTTTATAGGATAAAAGCTAAGTTTATAAAATCCCTATTCTTTTCTTCTTTTATTCTTACTACGTAAACTATTCTTTTTTTCATGGTTGTGGATATGTGGATAACTGACTAATGTCATTTTAACTCTTCATGTACTCAGCCAAACATTGGATCAGAAATCTGTATAAAACCTTCTTCAAAAACACGCCAAAATAAGCCGCTAGGGAACAAAAACCGTTATGGCTATACATAGGTAGCCAAAACAACTAAAACCCCCTCTACTGGCCTTAATCGTTTGATATGGGAATAAGAGAATATACGTTCAAAAAAAGGAAAAAAAAACAAAATAGTAGTAGCTTTTTAATGTTTAAAAGACATCAAATAGAGAGTTTCCATACCAATAAAATGGTTAAATTTTGATCTTTGTCATGAAGCCCTGGAAAATTCGCAACTACAGAAAATTATTCATAGTCTTATCCACTTATTTTGTGGATAACTTCAATATCAAAAAAACATGCCTGAATATTGAAATGCAATAACGGAAAATACAACGAACAAAAAAAGTGAAACAAAGCCATAACGACATACCAAGAACACCAATGATAAATCCAAATGGAAGCAATACCACGAACCAATATAAAAATATCATTGTGCAACCAAAAAGTATGAAAGAAATACGATTGTAAGCAAGGCACTGGCACCTGAACACAATCCAGCATAGTAAGATTGATTTCTTAGTTTTCGAGACTCACTCATCAAAGCCTCAATTTCTTGTTTGTGTTTCAAACGATCCTCAAACATAAGCTTTTGAAAACTGTCTTGTATATCCTTTCCAGCAGATTGAATCTTTTGAACAGTTTGGCCAACAATAACATCTGCTATTGCCTTAGATTCAACTTGATACCGACTTGTGATGGACTCTAAATGTTCCTTTACATCAATAATTTGAGACGTAAGATAATTAGAATGTTGAGCCAAAATAATATCATTCACTGCAAGCAAAGACAGAAGAGGATCGTTTTTGCTCAAAAATATACCATGCTCACGAGCCACTAACTCAATCACAGCATCAGTATCAAGAGACATCAGCAACAGCCTCCTTCGCAATACCAGCCCTGTTACCAACACCCAATACAAGATCAAGTTGAGACCAAATATTCTTCTGAATCATCAATAATCGATTTTTTGCCATAAAATTAAGATCAGGTGATTGTTTAGCTTCTGCAAACGTCATTCTATGCTCAAGTAAAGTATTCATGTCTCGCTCAAACAACTCAGATTGTTGATGAAGTGTAACAATCCCATGTATACGAGATTTATGAGATTCATACACTTTCATTTGTTCAAAAGGCTTCCCACCGCGTTCAACTAAGCCAAAATATTCATTGAGCCAAACGATCATTTGTGCCGAACTTGGAAATTGGCTCGCAAGCGTATCTAAACCAGTCAAGGTATCAACCATAGACTGCCCACCAGTAATAACTGGATGGATAACCACTTCATGGCCCATAGATTGAAGTACTGAAACCGCATCATTCTCCACAAGATAACCAGACAACGGAATAAACGACGAAGCACCATTGTCTATAACAATATCGCCATCTGGATTTGAGACAATCAGCTCCATGAGATGATCAAATTGACCAGCATCAATTTTATTACCTTTCATCAGTTCAACACGCTGAACCGAAAAAGCCTTGTAGGTTGAAAAAGTCGCATTCACTGGATCAGTATCAATACAGAGTAAAGGTACATTACGATCAATACGGTGCTGCGCAATCAATGCAGAAACCAAAGATTTTCCAACACCACCTTTTCCCTGCAAAGTAAAATGGATTTTTGCCATATCTATGTCTCCTTATTAGATAAGTTCTTCTTCTGATTTTGACAAAGGATCAAACTCAAAACGTTTATGGGGTTTTTCTGTGGTCTGTATAGGCTGTTGCAAGGATGTACTTTCAATTTGAACCTGACTTTCTTTAGGAAGAGGAGCGACTAAGATTTCATTAGATTTTAAAAAGCGATTCACGTATCGAATAAACATTCGATACTGTATTGATATTACGCCTTTGTCTTTAAGGTATTGCCAAACTTCCTTAACTAAATAGCCATCATTCAAAGCATCTTGAATCTCTTGTCGAAGCGCTAAGAACTCAACACGGCCAGATCCTTTTCTCTTTTGATTCAAAGCCTCAGCCTTGATGCCATCCATCAGCTTCATACTTTTCCTTTTTGGCGTTAAACAAGTCCATAGTGCATCAATAGTGCACTGGTAAGACATCTTAAAGACACTATCCGTACATCGCAACCAAAAACACCTTGTTTTCTAGTATTTAAACCCCAGTGTCGTTATAGTGCACCTTAAGTGACAAAAAGTGACTGAAAAATTTGTGGCAGGATAGGTGAATGATATACCGCCAAGGCTCAATATCATTCACGAACAACTTATTCACCCTAAGGGCTCAACGAATGTAACGACAAGGAAGTAACCAATGGGATCTGAAACACGTCAACGAAGCGAACATATTTTGATACGAGTCAGTCCGGAAGAGAAAGAGCAAATTAAAAATGTTGCTGACCAGTGCGATTTAAAAGTGGCTCCTTTTCTACGGGAGCTTGGCTTGGGGTATGAACCTCAAAGTAATCTTGATGCAAAAGCAATCGAGCAACTTGCCCAATTGCATGGTGATATTGGACGAGTTGGTGGTCTACTCAAGTTATGGCTATCAAAAAAGTCATTAAAAAACTATGGTGAATCCTTAAACGTCCCAGACCTTGTGACACAGATCTTAAAGCTTCAAAAGGAAATCGGAGAGGTGGCTCAACGCCTATGATTGCCAAAAAAGTCACTAAGAAGAAAGGCACAAAATCAGACTTCAAAAATCTTGTCGGTTATCTTATGCGAGAGCATAAACCTGAAGAGTCAATCGAATATAACCGTATTAGCAACTGTGGTTTTAATACCATTGACCTTGCGACCAAAGAAATACAGGCCACGCAAGCACGCAATACCAGGTCCAAAGCTGATAAGACATACCACTTGGTTGTTTCCTTTAAAGCTGGAGAACATCCAACTCAAGACCAACTTGAAGATATTGAAGACGAGATTTGCAAGTCTATCGGCTATGCCGAACATCAAAGAATCAGTGTTCTTCATACTGATACTGACAATGTGCACATCCATATTGCCATTAATAAGATTCATCCAGAGAATCACCGCAGCATAGAAGTGCTGCGTGATCACTATCGGTTAAGTGATGCTTGTAACTTACTTGAAGAGCGACATGGGCTTGGCAAAGATAACCGAATTCAAAAACCTGACCAACAATCACATCAGCCAGGCAAAGCTGGTGACCTGGAAGCCCACTCAGGATTAGGTTCGTTCAAAGGGTGGATAAAGGAAAATGTATCAGAAATCAATTCAGTCTTAGAGCGATCAACTGACTGGAATGACCTTCATAAACAGCTGGCTTCATTTGATTTGGTCTTACGTGAAAGAGGTCGGGGGCTTGTGATGTCATCTAAATTTGAGAAAGCTTATACCAAAGCAAGTGATCTCGGCAAAGCCTTTAGCAAAGGCCAACTTGAGTCACGGTTTGGACTATTTGAAAAGCCAAATGACATTACTGTCAATGTCGTCAAACAATACAAAAAAAGACCTCAGCAGGTTAAGGGGCCAGCTCTAGCCTTATGGAAAGCATACCAAGCAGATAGACAGCAGGTACATTCCTTGAAGAACAGCTTCCTTAATCAAATAAAAAAAGAGCATGCACTTTCAATTGAAAATTTAAAAAGTAAGAAGAGTAGTAAAAAGGTAGAGATTTTTCATGATAACGTGCTATCGAGTCGTCAAAAACGCGATACCTATCGGGTGGTTTTACAGGGCTTTAGAGGAGATTTAGCTCAAGCTCACCTTGAGTCAAGGCAAAAGCGGAAGCACATCCACCAGCAACACCCATCGCTAACCTGGCAAGCATGGCTTATCAATAAAGCATCCGAGGGCAATCTTGAAGCCTTGGATACTTTGCGTTCATCTATTCGAAAGTCGAAGAAAGGTGCAGAGCAATTTGCATTTCTCGGACCTGCAAATGAGTATCAATCCACTGCACTTCAGCCCAAAATACGCGCTAATGGTGATCTGCTCTATACCCTTCAAAGTTCAACAATCCGCGACACCGGCGATGAGCTGCGCATGACAATACACCAAAAAGATGATCTTGTGATTGCTATTAAACTTGCGCGGCAAAAATATGGAGATCATCTACATATTGAAGGAGATGACGCTTTTAAGAAAGCTGTGGTTGAGCTTTGCGTACAGATGGCGCAACCTGTGACCTTTCAAGACTCTACGCTGGAACGTCGTCGTGAAGTGCTTGAAGAGATCAAACAAGTTCATCAGGATAAAACAGACCTTGAGAACTGGATTGCTGATAAAAACAAGGCAAGCGAAAAGGACTCTGATAGAGGCAAAGTCAAGCTATTTGATACCAAGGATGAAGGATCAGCGATTTATGTCGGTATAGAGACTATTTCGGCAACTCAAAGTGTTGCTCTATACCATAATCCTGATATTACACTGGTTGTCCCCATCAATAAAGAACAAAAGTTACGACTTGCACAGTATCAAAATAACACCAAAATCGTTTTAAATATTCATGGACAACCTCATTCTGAAAGGCTTAAACGTGGAAGATAACGCGGCGTTAGGCCATGTACTTAGAATGTAAGCGGGGCACTTGACACCACATCAAAAATAGTTAATATATGCTTATTCGTATATTAGCATATGCCAATATTTCTATGAGGCGTCATTTGAACAAATTGAGGCGCCTTAAGTTTGAAACTCATATAAATTAGTGAATAGACCAAAGATTTTTTACCCGTTTTGAAAAAGAATCCAAAAAATGATCGAACTAAAACAACTTTTTAAATGTTTATCAGATGAGACCAGGCTATACGCTACTTTGTTGATTCACTCGGAAGGAGAACTTTGCGTTTGTGAACTTATGGAGGCTTTAGATGAAAGTCAACCAAAAATATCTCGCCACCTTGCCCTGCTACGGAACTGCGGCATCTTAGATGATGTTCGGCGAAGTCAATGGGTCTTTTATTCAATTGCTTTAGATCTTCCGGACTGGGCACAAGACGTCTTGCGCTCAGCCTGTCAAGGTTGCTCCAGCACGTTAAAAGATTTACAAAAAAATTTGAAATCGATGAAAAATCGTCCTAAGAGCTGTTAACTACTTTGCCAATAGGTTAAATATGAAAATCCTTTATGTATGTACTCACAATCGCTGCCGTAGCATTCTCAGCGAAGCCATTACGAATCATATGTCGAATGGTAGATTAAAGGCTTACAGTGCCGGCAGCCAGCCTGTAGGTGAGGTTCACCCTTTATCAGTTCGATATCTTAATGAACAAGGCATTCCGACCGAAATTTTAAAGAGCAAATCTTGGGATGAATTTGAAGCCTTACAGCCTGATATTGTCGTGACAGTTTGTGATAGTGCAGCTTCCGAAATCTGTCCTCTATGGTTCGGAGATACTCTTTGCATTCACTGGAGCTTAACAGACCCATCTAAACTACAAGGTTCCGAAACGGAAGTTCGTAATGCCTTTTATTTAGTCATGAAGACTATCAAACAACGAGTAGAAAAGCTGCTTGATCTGAAACTTGAGGGACTTTCTAAAAGTGAGCGCCAAGCGCGTCTAAATCAGTTGGCGAAGGAGGTGGAATAGTAATGGGTTTATTTGAACGCTTTCTTACACTCTGGGTTGGCCTATGTATCTTTGCTGGTGTTCTACTCGGAAACTTAGTGCCTGAATTATTTCATTCGTTTGCGGCCTTGGAAATAGCCCATGTCAATATTCCCGTCGCTATTTTTATTTGGGTCATGATCTACCCAATGATGATACAGGTTGATTTTTCATCGATTAAAAATATTGGTAAAAAACCTAAGGGGTTAATACTCACACTCGTCATTAACTGGTTAGTTAAGCCTTTCACAATGGCAGCCTTAGGTTGGTTGTTTTTTCGAGTTATCTTTGTCGACTTTGTCGACCCTCAAACCGCCACTGAATACATTGCTGGTATGATTCTATTGGGTGTTGCGCCTTGTACTGCGATGGTTTTTGTGTGGAGCCACCTCACAAAAGGCGATGCCAACTACACCTTGGTACAAGTTTCGGTTAATGACGTTATTATGGTTTTCGCATTTGCCCCACTCACCGCCTTGTTATTGGGTATGAGTGATGTGGCAATACCATGGAATACCTTGCTTTTATCAGTCATGTTATACGTTGTCATACCTCTTGTTGCAGGTATAATGACACGCAAAGTACTTGATTCCAGCCAGGATCATTCTCGATTAAATCACTTTATCCATACTTTAAAGCCGATTTCTATCGCCGGGTTATTAGCTACGGTTGTATTGTTATTTGGCTTTCAAGCCCAAACGATTTTAGAGGAACCTCTCGCCATAGTATTGATCGCTATACCCTTGTTGATTCAAACCTATGGTATTTTTGCGATTGCCTACGGTACAGCAAAAGTCATGAATTTACCGCATAATATTGCTGCGCCTGCCTGCATGATCAGTACTTCAAACTTTTTTGAATTAGCCGTAGCAGTGGCAATTTCACTTTTTGGTTTACAATCTGGAGCAGCGCTGGCAACAGTAGTCGGCGTTCTAGTGGAAGTACCGGTAATGCTCAGCTTGGTGTACTTTGCAAATAGAACACGTCATTGGTTTTCAGCCGAGTGAACTCGTTGAGCCCACCTTATACTATCAAATAAACACTATTAATTGACAGCAAAACAGTTAAGTTTGCAAACCTGAATATGGTCTCTCATCTTAAAGCCCATTCCGTGGGAACAACACTTCATCCTTGACTTAACCCTAGATGAGAGTGGTTCTACAGTATCTCACCTAAATGACGTTTTGATTACTCAAAGGGGAAGTGAAACGCCCCATTAGTAGTTTAGAGTTTATAGCATATCTACAATACCTCTTCATAAAAACAATCTTGGACCTAAAGCAACGGAAGACAAACACCAAAACTTGCGATATGATGGTACTCAAAGTGTTTGAAGATACAGATGCTGTACCCGCGTTATATCAAGGTTCACAATCTATATCTGAGAGCCTATTAGTTGCGTTATATCATAAGTCGGGCACCACATTAGTAGTGGCTCTTTCTTCACAAGAACAAACACAGCTACAGCACCAAGTTATAAATACTCAAGTTGAGCTGAACTCAAAAGGACTGGCCAAAACTCAAGGGCCAAGACATGGAAGATGAAAACACCGAGCAGTATAGAACCTAAAAATAATACCAATTCATTTGGCAAAATCGTGGGCAATATTTTTTTGCTGATGATTTTGGTGTGTATCTCCAGCTCAATCACAACTCAGTATTTGGCACACAAGTTTGGGTACCATAGTTCACTCGGTGATCCACTATTCAGCACATTCTATTGGCCAGGGGCATGGGTTGAGTGGTCTTGGCGTTGGTGGTCAACCCAAGCTCAAGTACTCCAACAAGGGCTGACACTTTTTACAGCGCTTTCCATACTCTGCATGGTTATCTTTGCCTTTGGTATTTTTCTTCGCGCTCGAAAGTCCGTCGCTATTGCTGGTTTGCACGGGACGGCTCATTGGGCTAGTCAACAAGAAATTCAAAACGCTGGTTTACTCAGTAAACAAAAAAACAAAGCCAATGATGGTGTTTATGTGGGTGGGTGGTTCAATCCAAAAACAAAGCAGATTCAATATCTACGCCATGCTGGGCCTGAACACGTTCTCGCTTTTGCACCGACTCGCAGTGGTAAAGGTGTTGGACTCGTCTTGCCAACCTTGTTGAGTTGGCAAGGGAGTCTTATATGCTATGACATCAAAGGTGAAAACTGGGCCCTGACATCTGGTTGGCGTAAGCATCATGCCGGCAATAAGGTCATGAAATTTGATCCAGCCGCGTCAGATGGCTCATCTTTGTCGTTTAATCCTTTGGCAGAAATTCGTCTTGGTGAAGACCAAGAGGTTGGCGATACGCAAAATATAGCGTCAATGCTCGTTGATACTGATGGAAAAGGGCTGTTTGATCATTGGTCAAAAACAAGCCATGCACTTTTAACCGGTGCTATTTTGCATTGTTGCTATCAAGTGCAACAGGAGCAACACCGTAAAGCAACCCTTGCAGATGTGGGTGAGTTACTCGCCAATCCTGATTACACAATTCAAGAAGTTCTAACCCAGATGCTGGAGTATCAGCACAGAGATGGTAAAACTCACCCATTGGTCGCACAAGAAGCCAGAGCTATGCTCAATAAAGATGAACGAGAGCTTTCAAGTGTTGTGTCAACAGCCATCAGTTTTTTAACCCTCTATCGTGATCCTATTGTTAAAAAGAATACCAGCCGTAGTGATTTTAGAATCCAAGATCTGATGAACGACAATGATCCTGTAAGCCTCTATTTGGTGGTACGGCCTTCTGATGCCGATCGATTACGCCCCTTGATTCGGTTGATTTTAACGCAAATTGTAAGGCGTCTCACTGAGTCAATGGAGTTTAAAGAGGGGAGAAGTGTTACTCACTATAAGCACTGTTTGCTCTTGATGATTGATGAGTTCGCAAGCCTGAAACGCTTACCAGTGATAGAAGAGGCGTTGTCTTTCATGGCTGGCTATGGCTTAAAAGCTTATCTCATCGTACAAGATCTACAGCAAATTACTGGCACTTACGGCCGTGATGAAAGCTTGATGGGCAACTGTCATATACGTATTGCCTACGCTCCAAACAAAATTGAAACCGCTGATTTGCTTTCTCGTATGAGCGGCCAAACTACTGTGATTCGAAAGCAAACCACTGTTTCAGGCAAACGTTTTGGCTATATGCTTTGGCAAGTTTCAGAGTCTATGCAAGAGGTCCAACGGCCTTTGCTTACCGCAGATGAAGCCATGCGCCTCCCTGCATCAGTCAAGGATGCAAAAGACAAAATCATTGAACCTGGTCATATGCTGATATTTGTTGCAGGTCATGCACCTATCTATGGCTGCCAAATTCTCTATTTCCAAGACTCTACATTTTCTGCCAGATCGAAAGTTGAACCACCAAAAGTGAGTGACCGAATTCGATTCCATGATCCAATTGCAGAGATCGATGACATTGAATTCAAGCTGGCATAGTAGGGCGATAGAAATATGACACTCTTTAAAATTTCGCTTATCACTCTTGCCGGACTCACCACTTTTGGCGCTTTTGCTGGTCATCATCTTGGTTATCGCTGGAATAAAACCAAATCACTTCCATCAGGTATTTATCGGTATGTTCCCACAGATCCAGCGCTAATCAAGCCAGGGGATTTGGTTATGGCCTGTCCAGAAGACAATGAAATTCAAAAGGAAGCACGTCATCGTGGGTACTTACCCTATGGTCTTGGGTGTGCTGGAGGTTTTGCACCACTGTTCAAAATTGCCATGGCTCTACATGGTGATCAAGTCGACATCACGCCAAAGGCTATCCAGATCAATGGCCAAATGATCAAAAACTCAAGCCGACTGAACACCGATAGCCAAAATCGAGAGCTACCACCAATGCCAAAGTCAGGTGTAGTCCCAGAAGATAAAGTATGGCTTCTCTCTGACTATGCGAAGCGATCTTGGGATTCACGTTACTTTGGGCCAGTGCCACTAAACACCATTAAAGGTTTGGCTTACCCCGTATGGACATTTGAGTAAAGAGGTCAGGATGCGACTATTCATTGCAGAAAAACCAGAACTTGGTCGAGCTATTGCAGATGCTCTAGGCTCTGGTCAAAAAGAAGGGAACGCGATTCGTTGCCGGAACGGCGATATGGTGACTTGGTGTTTTGGCCACCTGTTGACCTTAACAGATCCAGAAGATCACGACCCAGGTACCGCCAAGTGGAGCTTTGACAAACTGCCTCTACGTTGGCCGATCAAGCACAAACCCATCAAAGATAAGTCTGCTCAAATCCAATTGATCAAGAAACTTGCAAAGGATGCCCAAGAGATCGTCCATGCGGGGGACCCTGATGAAGAAGGGCAGCTCTTAGTTGATGAGGTGCTGAATTACATTGGCAATAAAAAGCCTGTACGCCGAGTACTCATAAATGATCTCAATAAAAAGCTTGTTCAAAAAGCGATTCAAAACCTAAGGGATAACCAAGAATTTTATGGCATGTATCAAAGCGCTTTGGCGCGCAGCGTTTCAGATCAAATTTATGGGTACAACCTCACTCGTGTGTATACCCTCGCTAGTCGAAAGTCTGGTGCTCAACAGGTGCTTTCGGTTGGACGAGTTCAAACACCTATTCTTGGTCTGGTCGTGAGGCGAGATCGAGCCCATGAAGATCACAAGGCCCATTACTATTATGATATCCGTGCCCTTATTGCAGGTGAAGAGGGGCAATTCACTGCTCGTTATCGTCCAGGCGATACCGTTCCTGTGGATGAAAAAGGTCGAGTTATCGATGAGGCTCATACGAGAGAAGTTATTGCCAATATCAAAGGGGCTAAAGCTCAGCTTCTCAATGCAACAACGGAAACAAAAGAAGCTTCTCCACCATTGCCCTACAATCTTCTCAATCTCCAGGCAGACGCTTCAAGAAAGTTTGGGTTTTCGCCAGATCAAACCCTTAAAGTCACTCAATCGCTTCGAGAAAAGCACCGCTTGATTACCTACAATAGAAGTGATTGCCAATACCTCTCGAATGAACAACACAGCGATGGACCAACAGTACTTGATGCTATAGGACAAACAGCGCCTTTACTCACCAAAGCTGCAAAAGCCAGCGACACCAAGTTAAAAAGTAGAGCCTTTAATTCAAAAAATGTTTCAGCTCACCATGCAATTATTCCAACAGGTCAAACAGCCAATTTACAAAATCTAACCGACGCGGAAAGCAAACTTTATATGCTCATTGCTCGAGCCTATATTGCACAATTTTGGCCTAAGCATACTTATAAAGAAACCACTCTAGATCTTAATCTCAATGGATATAATTTTAGAGCCACCTCTCGCATCACTTTAAATGAAGGATGGAAGCGGCTCTACGCCAAGGATAAAGACAACAGCGAAGTCCACCACAATACTGCAGACACAAGTGAAAACCTAGAGTGGGTCAATCAACAAAGTCAACTCATTTGCAGCGATGCCACAAGCGAAAAGAAAGAAACCAAGCCACCTGCAAGATATACCATGGCTGCATTGCTGAAGGACTTAGCACGAGTCTCAAAATATGTCACAGATCCAAAAATCAAAGCGCTCCTGCTGGCAAAAGATCAAGACAAGAAGGGCGAGCATGGCGGCATAGGCACCCCAGCCACTCGAAGTGCGATCATCGAACAGCTTATGAAACGTGGCTACATAACCGAGCAAAGTAAAAAAGTCATCAGCACTCAGCTTGGGCGGGAGTTTTTTGATTTACTGCCAGTATTCGCTACAGCACCAGACATGACTGCCTTATGGCACGAGCAACAAGAAGATATTCGAGACGGCAAAATGACCATGCAGGCTTTTGTTGATAGCGTGTCTGAACAGGTTGCAACAGAAGTCAATCGAATCAAATCTGAAGGTATTCAGGTCAATGCAGCGCAGGGCGAAGCCTGTCCAACCTGTCAAAAGGGTGTACTTACACGTCGTAAAGGCAAAAAAGGATTTTTCTGGGGGTGCAGCGCCTACCCAGAGTGCAAAACGACCTGTGTTGATAAGCGTGGCAAACCAGATCTCAACGCCAAAAAAGAAAGTATTAAGGCATCATCAGAACACCAATGCCCTGATTGCGACAAAGGATTAATACGTCGTCAGGGTAAGAAAAAAGGCAGCTATTGGTGGGGATGTAGCGGTTTTCCAACATGTACTTTTCGAGCCTTTGATAAGAAAGGTAAACCAGAATTGGCTGTGACATGATTTGGCGAAGTCCTCTGCAAATATTTATCGCTACCTTCCTTGGTTGGTTCGCCTGGGGCAGCTTTTCTTTTGGCTGGTTTCAAAGTGCTGCGCTTTTCTTGCCAGTGCTTTGGTCTTCCGCAAAATCTCGTGTGACAGCTGGTTTGATTGTCATGGCCTACACCGCCGCTGCAAGCCGAGGATTAGTCCTTGGCGCAACTGAATATTTTGATGCTCACATTTTGTACGGCTTTTTTCTCTGGATGGCAGCAAACATATTGCCAGGTTTGGCGGGGTTCATCTGCTGGCATCAATCACCTTTAACAAGAGTTTTTCTTATTCCAGTATTGCTGATGGTGCTGATTATTCCTCCAGTAGGTTTGGTTGGTTGGGCTCACCCATTAACAGGAGCTGGTTGGCTCATGCCAGGATTAGGATGGCTTGGTCTCATGCTCTCAGTGTTATTGATCATGGCCTTGGCTTACAAAGCACCAACACGCAATGGCTTAGTTGCCATTGGCCCTGTGCTTCTTTTATCTGCTGCTTTGTCTGCACCAGCAAAAACTGTTGCAGATTGGCAAGGACACAATACATCCTTTCATTTTGGCGTTGGCGCTTCACCAATTCGAAACCCGTTAGAAGAGATTGAACGTCACTGGGCGTTACAAGATCAAGTATCCGAAACAGATGGAGTGAATCATGTATTTCCAGAAACAGTGGGTGGCCTTTGGAATCAACAGGCGCAGGATGAATGGCAAGCATTTCTAGAGCACCAAGAAAACACCAGAGTCCTAATGGGTGTGCACAAACCGAACCAAGACGGTACTTACAGCAATGCCATTATTCAATTAACTGCCGAAGACTCTCGAATTATCTACAAACAAAGACTAGCAATACCATTCGGAATGTGGCGCCCATGGGCCAGTGATACGGCTAAACCTGAATGGTTACAACAACCAGGTGTTAGCTTCGTCAGCGATACACCTGTGGCCTTTCTTATTTGCTATGAAGCATCACTTATGTGGCCAATACTTCATTCCCTATTGGCCGAGCCAGAGATCCTTATCTCAATGAGCAGTACATGGTGGGCACCAACCTCAATTCAGAGATCTCAACATCACACGATGACCTCATGGGCCAATCTCTTTGGCTTGCCATTGGTGGAGGCTTACAACTTATGATTGAATTGATTATGATGTGCGCCCCAGATATTGCACCAGATACCATTCAAAAGATTATCCAAGTTGAAAGCGGAGGTGATCCTCTAGCGATTCATATCAATCAAAATTCTCAACGAAAGCAACCAAAAACTCCCAAACCCAAGTCTATTGATGAAGCTGTTCAAATTTCAAAAGCCGCAATAGAAGCAGGCTATTCAATCGATATGGGGCTCATGCAAATCAACAGTCAAAATTTAGATTGGCTTGGTCTAGAAACAACAGAACTGCAAGCGCTTTTTACCCCTTGCGCCAATATTGCTGCAGGAGCAGCTTTACTGAAAGAATCCTATGAGCGAGCAGCTTCAAAATTTGGACCTGGACAAGACGCTTTAAAAGCAGCTTTATCTGCATACAACACCGGTAGTTTTTCGAAGGGTTTTCAAAATGGATATCTTTCTCGCTACTACAAAACACCATCTCAACCAATGTTAAAACAAGCCATGGAATCATCCACCAGTGTTCACTGGAATCCACCACCAAACTATTATCCCAAAGATGACAATACAAAAGGAGACGTTATGACACAAGAAGATCAAAACTCATCAAAAGAAATACTCGACGAAATAGATCCAACCCAAGCAAAAGCCAAGTACTTAGATGCAGCCCCTGGCCTTGCCGTAGAGTTTGACCCAGAAGAGGCCGAACAAATGGGTGCTTTCGTTGAAGACGCTTTAAGCCTGGAAGATGCCATGGACGCAAGTACCGATCCAAGGGAGGCAGAATAAATGGCTGCAAAACAAGAAAAAATACCTTATCACGAACGAGTGACGGAAGAAGTTATTAAAGCCCTGGAAGCTGGCACAGCCCCTTGGATTAAACCCTGGCAAGCTGGAGAAAGACCAAATCGACCAACCAATGGTTTAACAGGTCAAGCTTACAGAGGCTGGAACAGTATATATTTGGCCATGAAACAAGAAGGCGATGACGCCCGTTGGTGTACGTATAAACAAGCCACTGAGCTTGGTGCTCAAGTAAGAAAGGGCGAGAAAGGCTCGGTTATTCAGTATTGGCAGTTCAGTGAAAAACGTTTAATGAAAGACGATCTTGGCAAGCCAATTTTAGATCAAGAGGGTAAAAAACAATATAAAAATATCACCCTCGATCGGCCAAAAGTCTTCCACGCTGTAGTCTTCAATGCCTCACAAATTGATAGAATGCCACCACTACCACCAAGAAAAGAGATTCCAGATTGGGAACGACACGCACAAGCTGAAGAACTATTAAACGCGTCTCAAGCGGCAATCTTTCATGATCAAAATGATCGAGCTTATTACATGTCAAGTACTGATCAAATTCACCTACCACCAAAAGGTCAATTTCCAAGTGCAGACCAGTACTACGCAACAGCCATTCATGAACTTGGCCACTGGACAGGCCATGCCTCACGTTTAGATAGAGACCTTGCCAACCCCTTTGGTTCAGTCGCTTACGCCAAAGAAGAACTCAGAGCAGAAATCGCAAGCTATATGCTTGGGACCGAACTCGGCATTGGCCATGATCCAGGCCAACACATCACCTATATAGGCAGCTGGATCAAAGTACTCAAAGAAGACCCTGCAGAACTCTTCAGAGCTTCTCGGGATGCTCAACAGATCATGGATTACGTGCAAAGCCTTGGGCAGACTCAAGAAGAAAGCATTGATCAACAACCGGAACCAGAAAAAGTCATCGCTAAGGAAGTAACGAGCGTGAATAACCAAGAAGAGAATTTAGAAAAGCCAAAGCCAATAATGGCTGAGGAATTGGCTAAGGAAAAAACCTGGCTGACAGTTCCCTATGCAGAAAAGAACGAAGCCAAACAACATGGAGCCAAATGGGATCGCAGTGTTAAAAGCTGGTATGCACCCACTGGTACAGATCTAGCACCACTACAAAAATGGTTGAAATCTGAAACGGCCCTCAGCCAAACCCCACCTTTGGCACCACAAGAAGAATTTGCCAATGCCCTCACAGCAGCCGGCCTGCAAGTTGAAGGTGCACCAATCATGGATGGACAGATGCATCGAGTCCCTGTAGAAGGCGATGACAAAGGCCGAACATCAGGCGCTTACAAGGGTTACCTTGACGGCCACCCAGCAGGTTTTATCCAAAACTTTAAAACTGGTGTCAAAACCAACTGGAAAGCCACCGGCCAAAACTTAAATGCGGCTGAAATTGCTCGGCTTGAACAAATAGCCCAAGAGAAAAGAAAAGCCAGAGCGCAAGAGCGGCTTGAAGCTTACGAGGCTAAGTCGCAGGAAGTCACTGTCGAATGGTCCAGCTTGCCCGAGGTACCAGCGTCTCATTATTATCTTAAAAACAAAAAACTTGAAGGCTATAACCAAAGCTTTGGCACTAAACTTGATGCCAAGGGTAATCTTGTGGTTCCGGTACAAGACGCCAAAGGGAAAATCTGGAGTCTACAACGAATCTCAATCAAAGGGCAGAAAGGTTTTGAGAAAGATGGCAGAGTTGCAGGCTGCTTTCATGTGATTGATGGTATGGATGCGCTCAAACGCCAGCCAGCAAGTGAACCTCTTATGATCAGCACTGGCTTTGCCACAGCAGCAACTGTACATCTCGCAAGTAATAAGCCAGTTATTGCAGCACTGCAAGATAGTAACTTGAAAGAAGTTGCTCAAGAATTGAAAAAGCTCTTCCCGCAACGAGAAATCATAATCTTCGGCGATGATGACCGGCACCTACCCAATCGTAAACCACCACTGCCAAATTCAGGACGAGTGAAAGCAATTGAAGCCGCAGAGACTGTTGGAGGCAAGGCTGTGTTTCCGCAGTTCACCAGGGAAGAGCAGGGGAGTGAGTTTACTGATTTTGCAGATTTGAACAAGGCAAGAGGGCTAGAAGCCGTTAAGCGTCAGGTTTTAACAGTGGCAAAAGACAAGCCTAGAACAGCTATCGAAAAACTTAAAGATGCTCGAGCAAAGCAGGCAAGGAGCATGATTTACGAGTAAACTGCCAGGTAGAGTTTAAAATTTAACCAAAAAGAAGATTAACACAATCTCTAATTATATCAGATTCTTACATAGAATCTTGAATTTTAATTTCATTTTAATGAGCAATAAAGCTATCATGTCTAAAAAGGGGAGAAGTACATGGCAACGGCTGAACAACTTAAAGCATTATTGAGGAGTCACGCAGATCGAGATGATCAGCGTTTCTACTCTATTGCCTTGCAAGTTGCAGCAAAAGCAGCCCGCCAAGGTCATCACAAGCTCGCTACGGATCTAAAGAGCTTGGTTGAAAGTGCTCAAAAATCATCGAAGCCAGCCATAGCTGTACAAAGTCCAACTCCTTTGAAGGCACAACCATCCGGTGAGCTGAAAGGCTTGCTTGATTTGACTCCCGCTTCTGTTAGAAGAAATGAATTAGTTTTAGCCGACGACATCAGTGCTCGCCTTGAACAGGTTTTACTTGAACAGCGTCAAAAAGACAAATTATCAAAATATGGGCTTTCCCCTCGTCGTAAATTACTATTCACTGGCGCACCTGGCACTGGGAAGACGATGTCGGCTGCGGCTTTAGCGACTGAACTGAAACTACCCCTTTACACGGTGGTGTTAGATAGTTTGATTACACGCTTTATGGGAGAGACGGCGTCGAAGCTTCGTTTAATTTTTGATCACATAAAGAATACTCGGGCCGTTTACTTATTTGATGAATTTGACGCAATTGGTGCGCAACGAGGTGCACACAATGATGTTGGGGAAATTAGGCGAGTATTGAATTCATTTCTTCTATTTGTAGAGCAAGACTCTTCGGAGAGTATCATTGTTGCGGCCACTAATCATCCTGAATTGCTTGATAAGGCGCTTTATCGTCGCTTTGATGACATCATACGTTTTGAAAAACCAGGTCAGGAACAGATAAAGCAGCTTATTGAAAATCGACTTATGATGTTTAATACAAATCAACTAGATTGGAATGAGTTAACAAAGACAGGGAATAACCTGAGTTCTGCTGAAATAACTCAGGCTTGTGAAGATGCTGCCAAAGAGGCAGTGCTGAATCATGAAGCTAAAATCACTTCTTCCTTACTAATCTCGGCAATTCAGCGTCGCCAACCTGGAGAAAAATAAACCTCAATGTCGAAGAAGAAACCACATATTACTATCAAAGGTTTTTCAGCTCGTGAAGACTTTAGCTCACGAAAGCGTGGGAGAAGCCCTTACATCCCCTTGCAGAACAGAGAACAACATGGGCGACTTTTATCCGAGCAGTATGCAAGTATCATTCAACAATATGATGATCGTCGAACGCAAACCTCACAGGCAATTACCGAAGAGGTTGGGGTTTATGTAGAGGTTGTCGGAATGCCGGGTTGCGAGCTACCACTTAACAGCCTTGATACCTCCCGAGACTTTAAACTTTGCTCCTGCCAAAAATTGGGTAACTATGAAGTAGCGCTTATCTTTATACCAGAGTCACGGCGTAATGCATTTCAAAGTAAACTTGAGCAATATCTTGACCCAAGAAAAGATGGTAAAAATGGCCCAAGAAATCATAACCTTCTTGATAGTATTGCCGAATTGAAAATAGCAAACCTCAAATCGTTTTGGACTGATGACTATACCTATTTCCCAGAAGATGAGCATCAGGTTATTTGGTGGGAGATGTGGCTCAAAATTCCACCAAATATAAAAGCGCCTGCAGATATCCCGAATCAACTGGCCGAACGAATTCATGCGCAGCTTGGGAATACATCGATTACGTTTTTCAATAATTTAGTTGTCTTAATAAAGGCGTCATCTGAACAGCTTTCGGCTGCACCTGAGTTGATAGCCAACCTTCAAGAACTTAGACGGGCCAAAGAGACGCCGAATGTTTTGCTTGGTACATCGCCAAAAGAACAGAATGAATGGCTAAATGACCTTAGTGGTCGAGTTCAACTTAATAGTGTTACTACAACTGCAATAACTATTATTGATGCTGGGGTGAATTATCACCATCCTATGATCAAGGGATTTTGTAATGAAGAAAGAGCCGAGCGATGGAATCCCAATTGGCCAAGATTTGATAGTTTTAATCCAGGAAATCCTCTAACGCCCTTTAATGATCACGGCTCTCGACAGGCGGGCTTAGCGGTATTTGGAGATTTGCATCAGGCTTTGATGGGTGATGAGCCAATTGTTGTGAATTATCTTATCGAGTCGGCTCGCATTCTCCCTCCTACGGGCAATAATGACCCTGAGCTTTATGGTGCGATTACAACTGGTACAGCAGAGAAACTTGCTATCGTTAGACCAAATTGGCGACGCGTTTATTCTTTGGCAATCACTGCTGAGCCGGAAGCGCAAGGCGGTCAGCCATCATCTTGGTCTGCGGAAATTGATAATTTTTCTTTTGCTGTTGGTGAGTCTGATTCCAGGTTGTTTGTAATTTCTGCTGGAAACAATGCCACTATAGAGCCCCAGACGGATTATTGGGACCAAGTGCATTTAGCTCAAATTGAAGATCCAGCTCAGTCATGGAATGCTATCACCGTTGGGTCATATACAGAAATGACAACAAATGATGATGCTGATTACGATGGCTGGTCGCCTCTGGCAAAGTTTGGTGATGTAGCACCTTCATCACGTTCTGCTGTTAACTGGGGCTGGAAAAAGCATTCACCCTACAAACCTGATGTTGTTGAAGAAGGCGGTAATCGATTGCTATCCCAAGATGGTACCGAAATTACCGACGCAGATGTGGTTTCTCTGCTTACAACCTCAGGTAAAACGTTCGGCCAATTATTTGAGACCACTGGTGATACAAGTGCTGCCTGTGCGTTAGTTTCCCGACAGGCTGCGATCCTTATGGCTGAGTACCCAAACTATTGGCCAGAAACAATTCGTGCTTTAATAGTCCATTCAGCGGAATGGACGCCGCGTATGGCTGAAAGATTTGGGGTTTTATATGATCAACACAGCCCAAAAGTAGCTAAAGAGGTTATGCTGCGCACAGTTGGTCATGGCGTACCTAATATCGAGCGTGCACGCTATAGTGCAAGCCACGCGCTAACACTGATCGCACAAGATGTATTACAGCCATTTATTAAACCTGATGATGCAAAAGCATCTCAGGATCCAAAGTTAAATGAAATGCGGCTTTATCAGCTACCATGGCCAATTGAAGTATTACAACAGCTACCATCAGAAATTGAGGTCAAGCTCAAAGTAACATTATCTTACTTTATCGAACCAAACCCAGGGCGAAAAGGGTATAGAACGCGGTACAGTTATTCCTCACATGGATTACGCTTTGAAGTTATTAGACCAGGCCAAACAATATCAAATTTCAAGGCATCGATTAACCAAAAGTCCAATCAGGAAACCGAAGATTATAACGGTCCAGAGGGGGATAACGAGGGTTGGAAGCTTGGTGCGCAATTGCGTACCCGTGGTTCTCTCCATTCTGACACATGGACCGGATCAGCAGCTTCGCTTGCTGATATGCATACGGTTGCCGTATATCCTGTCGGAGGGTGGTGGAAATATAGATCTGCAATGGACCGATGGCAAAACTCTATTCGTTTCAGTCTTGTGGTGAGTATAGATTTGCCTGATGAGAATATCGACATATACTCGGAAATTCAAAATATCATCAGCAGTGAGGTGGAGATTGATGCATAGCGACCAAAAAGGTAATGTAAGCTGTAATGAATCACTACAAATCACTCAACTCACTACAAATCACTCAACTCACTACAACTATAAAAATAAATTCTATTTTCTATAATGTGATTCAATATACTCATTTTTAATGCCTTCAACTCCAAGCTTGTGAGTATCTAACCAAGATTGAATTTTTGAATCGGAAACTTCATGTATTACATACTGAGAAAATTCTTTAAAAAATGATTTTACATTCCCCCTAAAGTGTCGGAGTTTTCCTTTTCTCATGATTTTAACATCATGGGTGAAATCAGCGTGGTAAGATAATTTTTTCGTCGGTATCACCAAAATTCGTCTGCAATCTACCTTTCCATAGACACTTTCAAACCAGGCAGAATGAGAATTCATTTGGCCTGCTTCATATTTCGAAATTTCTGCTCGATCATCCAATACTTCACTTTTGCACTCGATAAGAAAATACTGATTTTCAACTCCGCACCACAAATTATCAGGTCCTTTTTTTATCTCCTTATCAGGCCGTTGACTTAAGAATCCCAATGCATAACCTAGCGTTTGCATAGCAGATTCAAATTTCTCTGCTGGCATCCTGAATGATAAATTCTGCAATACCCCTTCGAGAGAAATCATCATTTCTTGATAGTCTTTGTATTGAGATATCCAAGTGCGTATGCGAGAAATACGATTTTCATTTATGTATTCTAGCTTTGTATACGCTATACCCTCGATCGGCTTTAGGAGCTGCAAATTACTCTGAAAAGCGGACTTTTGTATAGTATTGGCTTCTGTCTTACTTATTCTGTACTTATACCTGGCTAATTGCTGCAAGTACCATCCACGCTCAGAATCATCATTTTTAAAATGATCACAAAGTTCCTGCATCACAATACAAGCTTTATCGTATTGCGCTAAAATAAAGTGTTTTTCGGCGGCATATTCTTTAGCTAAAATATCATGCACATTTCCCCATTGCTTCTCTGACTCAATTCCTTCCATCTCTTCTACATAATATTCTTTCCACCCGTCATCTCTCTCTAACACCTGTTTAATCAAATCAACAAGAACATCGTAAGGCTTAGATTGATCAATGTCTTCTTTAGCAAATTCGGCCACCTGAATACCAATTTCAATTTGTTTTCGGGTTTGGGAAGAAAAATAATTATTTGTTATTGGACTTTTTACAAACTTAACAAGATCACCACCAACTAGCACTATAATGCTATAGTCCTTTTCTCCTCTAACACTTCGCCCAAGACCTTGCTCAACTTTTTGAGCAATTTGTATATTGATAATGTCACTACTTGGCCTGCAACTTTCTTCGTACCGATCCAATAACGAGTCAAAGAAAGGTTTTGAATCAATAATAAGAATTCGACATGCATTGTCAGGCAGATCAATCCCGTCGTATCGATTGGCAAAGACGATAGTATGCTTATAATCGCCGCTCTTAAGCTTTTTAACTCTGTCAAAAATATCATTTGACTTAGCTACAAGAGCACCTATAGCTTCATACTGTTTGTATTTATTAAAAGATGGAGTTAAAGCTACAATACCAAATTTCTTTTCATTAGGTTTAGCCAGCCAATTTATAACAGAATCCCTATCCAAATCATCATGTATCAATGAGGGAATCAGTATCATTTTCTCGCCTGACCATTTTTGATCTTTACAAGTAAGTGGCTGTGTCACTGATTTTATATCGAAACCAAGCCCCTTTATAAAAAACGAATCGTCCTGCGTTGTCGCAGACATTAAAATACGGCTATTTGCTCTGTTGAAAAATCCAAACCCTTCAATCGGCATTAATGTAGGAGAAATTTCAAGCGTATTGCCAGAGATAAATGCCTGACAATTTGAGATTTGATCTTTAATAAGTGGCCAGACAAACTTTATTTCAACATTATCTTTGTATTTCAGTATTTCTCTGGTAATTTCTTCTTTTTTTTCAAACCAACTCCAATAAGGTACAGGTAACATGGTATTATAGTCTCCACTTTCAATCTCCAGAAAGCTTCCCTCTCCTTGTTCTCTTACGTCTTCCGATAATAAATTCAGTGAAAATTTATAAAGCTCATGTCCTTTATCGACTTTTATCGTCAAAGCACTTTTTATTGAGTCAATACATGAATGTGAATCATCAAGTATGATCGACCCAACGTTCGTAGAGTTGTTCCCCAATCCAAATATTGTTCTTCCATTGAAGGCTTTCTGAACATGGGTAATCAATATTTTTGATCCAAGTAAGAAGTCATCCGGTAGTTCATTGTCAGAAGTAACTTCACAAATTGGTATTCCGAATTTCTGAGCCTCCAAACGTACTTGCTCGGCTAAATATTTATTGGGGCACACATAAAGGCAAGGACCATCGATTGAGTTTATTTTAGACTGGAGTATCAAAAGGCCAACGAGCGTTTTCCCTTCCCCAGTATGAAGTTTAATAATGTTATTCTTTTCGTCTTTCCTGTTCTGATACCAATTATTCAATATTTCTTCTTGAGAAGGTCGTAATGGGCCCGTTTCGCTTCTCCGGTCTAATGAATCGTAAATCTCAATTGGGTTAGTCTTCCTTGGGACAGCCTTATTCTTTAGTCGTTTTTTAAAATCAACCATTCGAAACCTTCCTATGTTGGCATTACTCCACGTATATAATAACCAGTATATTTAGTTTAACTAAGGGCAATATGCAAAAACTTAAAAATAACTATAATGCCACCAGTTAAACTAAATTTTTCCATTCACACCTTTAAACTACTCAAAAAATGCCGCTACCTTTGACAAAAGGTCTATAAGCTTTGATACAATTGAGTCAAGTATATATTGATCTAATTCTCAGGCTCCAAAATCAAATCCTTATTCACCATCACATTAAACCGATACCCTGGCCTAATCTCAATCGTCGGCTGAATATTCAAATTCCTTCTCGTCATCTGCTGACCAACTTGTCCCCATTGCCGCCCAAGCTCTGCAGCAAGCTGTTCATTAGCAGTGGTTTCGGTGCCATCTGACTCCGGCTGTGAAAGCTGTGCACCGGCGCTAATAAGTGAGAGTAGGGTGGCGTTGCCGAAGATACGCCAGTAGTGGTTATTCACTTTATCTTTAAAACCTGAGTAACCTTCTTGATCTGTCCCCCCCATATTACCAAGCGCGAGAGTTGATCCATCTGGAAACTGGATTCGATGCCAGCCGACCATGACCCGGCTTTGGCCCATGGCTATGTGGCTGTCGTAGGTACCGATGAGTTTGGACCCTTGAGGAATAAGCACATGCTTACCTGTTTTGGTGTCACGTACATTTTGGCTCACTTGGGCAATGATTTGGCCTGGCAAATCTGAATTGATACCGCCGATCATGACAGCGGGTATGACTGTGCCTACTCTAATTTCGTAGGGGGTGAGCTGTTCACGTCGAAACTCAGTGCTGTAACCATAGGTTCTTTCAGTTTTTTGAAACTCGTCTTTTCTCGCCTGAAGATTTGGATCTGCGGATGCATCATCAAAGCCGCTACTGTCCCCGAACCCATTACTACTGGCATTTTTTGAAGCTTGAAAGACTTGCGCGATACGTTTTTGAGCTGCACTTTCATCAAAGCCATTCGTGGGCATGTTTATAGAGTTAGATCTTGTTGATTGCCCTTGTTCCGAATCTTCAGGAATTTTGACAGCTGTATCTGAAACCACGGCGTCATAAAACAAATCTTCTCTGAACTTTTGCGCTCGCTCTAGACGTTGTTGTGCTTTCTCATCAAGCCCTTGTACCATTGGCATATCTGGCGAGTTTGTCTCTGATTGTGGGGTTTCGGCCATTATTTCTGTCGCTGGATCAAAGTCATCTTCAAACCCTTGGTCCGCAGGGGGTATAGTGCCGTCTTCTTCATATCCTTGCAGCAGTGACTTGGCACCATCTTCTGCCGAGCGTGGTTGGACTGTCTCCGCAACCTGGTTTGATTCTACCTGGTGCCTATTGGCACGTTGATGGGCTGCATAGGCCATGACTGAAATCACAACTGTGATCACGCCAATGCCAATAACAATGGGCAGCTTGTTAAGCCTTCTCACACCTGAGTTTGATCCTTCAAGCCCATCCGGTGATGCCTTTGGGTTTAAATAACTATCGCTCATGATGCCGAACTCTTGGCTGGTGCCACAAGATAGGCATCTTTGAACAGTATGCTTCTCATGGTCTTCCGCACGACCTTAGCTTGGTTTTCTGTACGAAATGGGCCAAGTCGAATAGCTTTCATTTTACCGGTTGAACCAACATTCACGATATGTGAGGAATACCCTAATTGTCGAAGCCTTAATTGATGGTGCTGTACATCTTCCATGTCTGAAGAGGCATAGACTTGTACGGTCCAAGCTTGGCTCAGACGATTAATATGTGGCATGACATGGGCATTTTCTTGATCAGATCTTTCTTCACGACCTCTTACAGTAAAGCCACCATTCGGCATAAGCTGATTGCTTTCATTCTTAACATAAAGACGATCTAACCGATATTCAGGCTCTACTCTAATGCCAACCCAATAGGTGGATTCTCCATCAATATCATCGATGGTGTAGGCAATTTTTGTCACTGATTCTTTATCATGATTTGCTGTGGTATCAATAGCAAAGCCCCAATCCCTTAGAACGGATTCAAGCGCTATACCAAAAGCGCCTTCGTCTTGAGAAGACAACTGAAATACTGTTTTTGCTGGCGGGTATTCGTAAGAAATTGCATACACAATATCTTCAGCAATTGCATTCGCATCCGGTGTTTTCAGCGCCACTTCTTCCTGGCTTGTCCAAACACTGGTTGTGGTGCAACCAGTTTGAATAAAACAAGCAGCTATACATATAATCGAGAATATCTTTTTCATTTTTTTATCCTTATTTTTTTGATCGAGTAATGGTGACTCGGTTTTGTTTTCGACCAACACCAGCAATAAGGATTGCTTTGTCAAACACTTGATCAACAATATAACGATCACCCTGTACTCTATAATTGACCATCTGTTGGCCTTGGCTGTTTTTGACAAGAAGGGCAGGGGCTTCGGAATTGGCCATCTCTTTGCTCATTTGAATAATCGTTTGCTGATTGTTGTTATAAACTCGAAGCGGTCGCCATGAACATTTTTTACAACCAGAAATCTTGTATTCAAAATCAAGATCTCCAAGATTCTCACCTGTTTCTGGAAGCGTTTTTAAATCTTTCGACTGTGCTTGCTGCGCATAATATTTTTGCCACTGCGCATTTACTTGCTCGGCGTAATGGAAAGTGATCACAGGCATATAGTCTTTGGCTCGAGAGACTAACTTTATATGATAAGTTCTTCGGTCGGTCACAATCACAAGTGATGTTTCAATCCCAACCTCTACAGGCTTAATAATCACATGGGTTCGATCACCAGCACCAACAGAAGGCTTCACCATCCATCGAGCTGAATCGCCAAGGTGTAATCCATCTGGTACAACTTTCTCATGGTCTTCAAGCTTAACAATACACAGCTTCAGTGGTGCACAAACTACCGTGGATTGACCACCTTCGTGAAGGTAGGTCACAGTATTGCCATCTCGAAACGGGTATTGGTCTGCATTGATCCAATCTTGTGATTTTGACAGGGCTTGTCTTTCTTTTGTATTCAAAGGCTTTTGCTCTGAAAAAAGCTGCAAAGGGTGTTCTTGTTTCAAAGCAGGTACGGAATAGGGTTCTGCATGGCCAAAACTTGAAATTAAAAGACAGGTTAACGCCAGTGTGAGACCTTTTATTCTTATCACTTTCCAATCTCCTTATTCATTGACGTTGAAATCTTGTGACCAATCAAATTCTTTAATGTACAAGCCAATCGGGTTTAACATAATGCTGTTAGAATTGACTTCAGCACCTGTGACAAGGCTGGCAGTACCAGTCCATTTGGACTCTTGCATTTCCTCACCTGTTCGAGACCTTGATCGCTCTATCCATTCAATACGCCAGGTATCTTCAGATAGCGGCAAGATTTGCCGAACTTCAACAACGTTTGTTTCCTCTTTTGCTCGGTCAAAGGGCACGTTATTTCGGAACCAAGTATTCACTGCGGTATACGCTGGCATGTCTGTACTAAGGTGGGCATAGGCTCTATGGATTGCTTGGCGCTGAACCGCAACATCGGAACTCACGGATCGAACATCTTGAATGAATTTGGAAAGCTGTGCTTTGATTACACGTCTATCTAAAGAACGCATTTTATCTGCTTGGTATACTTGAAAGGTCTTGCCTTCACTGTTCACTTCGACCACATAGGGAATCAATTTATTTTGACTTGCAAAGTAGACAACACCAGTCACAGAGATTATTGCGATAACGATGGCAGCGAAGGCAACATAACGCCAAGTTTTGGCGGCTTGAATGTAGTTGCCGTAACGTTCGTTCCATTCTCGACGAGCATCTAAATATGGCGAATTTATTTGATTTCGATTTTGACTCATCGCCATAGATTATTTCCTCCTTGAAAAAGTAACGATATATAGTAACTTGTTTTGGCATTGTATTTCTACTGAATCTTTTTTGCTTTTAATTTTTTTCATTGATTATCACCATTTTGAGATGCGGGCGATGAGTAGGATGCAGGGCCCTGGCTTCGTTCCTTGTGTCGATCCTGAACATAACTCACGTATTCTCCAAGACCGAAGGTATGCCGCTGTGGATTTTCGCTCTGCCACTCTTGGTGGGCAAAAGTCGCTTTTTCCTGATCGTCACTGGACAAGCTATTGAAACCACCTGTCTGCGCTGCCCAGCCAGTCTTTTGACTTTGTTCGCTAGTGCTCCCAGTATTGCTTGCAGGACTGATGCTCCCTGTTAAAGGTGAGTGTTGAGCACTTGAATCTGCTGAGCTTTGAGAAGAGTTACTGCTCATAGATAAACGTTCAGCTCGCATCTTCTGCGCCATTGATCCACCAAAAGATCCATGTGAAGCACCATAGTCCCCCATGACTTTTCCGCCCAAAGTACTTCCAGCTGACTGCGCTAAGTTTTTTAACGTCTGGCCTGCATGAGCAATAGGACTTGAACTGGCCAAGCTTGATGACGGATTTGGCATGGGCAATGGTGAAGATGAAGAGGTTGTTGAGGATGCTGTTCCAGAGGGTGACTCATTTGAACTGCCTAGACTTGCACCAGTTGAGTTGCCCACACTTTGAGATTGATTTCCAAGTTGGGCTCCAGCAAGTTTCGAAGCTTCACGTACTGCTAAAATTCCACCTGCAGCGCCAACCGCAGCCCCTGCCACTGCACCAGCAGCTGCCGTAGCCATACCTCTAATTGTCGGCGTATTATTGCCAATTGAAGCGCCATTGATCACGCCTTGAATCATGTCTGGAATCATCTTGACTAACACTAAAAGCATGATGAGGATGCCTAATATAGAAAGCACCATTGCAAACTCGCTTTTATCCTGCCCAATTGCCCAGCTATAAATAAACTGCTCACCAAGCCCAACCACTAAGAACATCACGTACAGCTTTGCGCCAACACTGACACAATAGGTTAAGTATCTTTTGGCATAATCCGAAGTCCATTGTGAACCACCAAACCCAAGTAAAAGCACACCAGCAGCAGTGACCACATACATTTCAGCCATGACTAAGAGTGCATAAGCAGCGATCAATGAATAAATAACCAGAGAAGCTAGAGCAAGTATCGCGAACGCCAAATAGGTTATCCGGCCAGCTGCACCAATAATTTGGCTGCTCAAAATAAAACCCCGCTCAAGAATACCGGCAGGATTAAGGTATAAGTCCCCAGCAATACTTGATCCAGCAGCCTGATTGCCCGCCCACATAAAACCTCTTATCAATGCGCTAGACCATGCATCAGCATTGATAATCAATGCAAGAAAGAACCCAGTAAACATAATTAAGCGCACAAGTTCTGTCACAAATTCTTGCAAATCCGCATTACGCAAAACCATTTGTATGGCAGACCAGGCCCATGAAATCGTAGCCAAGGTTAGCAGTGTCCAAGTTGCGATATCTTGTAGAGGACCAAACCAAGTTGCCGTTTGCGCTCTAAAGGCATCTTGTAAAGACTGGATGGTATCTGCATTTGCAAAAACTTGTCCACTTGTCATGCAGAGAAGAAATATGAAGCATGGTATCGATATAAATTTGAAATTCACAGCCATTCTCAACGAATATCATCAGTAATTCGTAAGCCACCACTTCGATTATCGTCGAGGTCTTGCCGAGGTTTAAATGCCTTTTTGAACTCTTCTTCGTCTTTATGAGCTTGCTGTTCAATTTCATCAATTCGCTTTTTTTCTTGAGCACTACAATCTTTACTGGATTTGGAGAGGGCGTAAGTCAGACCATTAGACCCAATCAAAACCACCAATAGGAGTAAAATAGTTTTAGAGTCAGGAATACGTTCAAACATCTGGAAGTCCTTGTTAAAATTATCGAATTGAATCAGTGATTCTTAAGCCACCTGATCTGTTGTCGTCTAAAGTGGTTGGTGGCGTTAATGCCCTTTGCAAGTCAGCATCATTCTCTGCTTCACGGTCAAGAGCACCACCAGTCTGTGCTGTTTGCAACTGTATTTGAGCCATTTGTAGCTGTCTTAATTTCTGCAATTGCTCAACTTGAAGCGCTGCGATTGATCCACCAGCTTGAAGCAACTGCTTTGTCCCTGAAGCTGATTGAATTTGGTTTTCAATGGCACGTACAGCAGATTCTTCCCGCCTGAACTGTTGCGCTTGCAAGCCTGCAGCTCTCAATGCACCTCGAACTGAATCATGGTTCGATTGAGACCAGTCTCGATAATGATCACTGAAAAACTGATGATCCCTTTCTCCATCAGAGCCTCTTGAAAGATTTGCATAGTAATCAAAATCTCGATGTTGTCGTCGGTAATCTTCATCAATTTGGGCTGAGCTGTAGGCAACACTCAACCCAGTTCGAACAATATCTGCCAACTGTCGAAGATCAGCTTCTGCCTGCTGCCGTATTTGGTTTGGCAAATTTCGAAAGTTTTCATACATAATTTCATATTGCTGAATGGTGTAGCGGAGGTTGCGGGCTTCACTGAGTGCCACATCAACCAACTGCACAAAATTAGCCAGCTGTGTTACTTCCAACGCTCCGCCTATTGGGCCGCCAGCCTTGAGAGGTATCACTGTCATTGGCGATAGACTGAGAAAAGTAACCACTATTATTGAAGTTAATTTTTTGTAGGTAATCATCATGAATGCCTTTTTCTTCTAACCAATATTCAATCCAACGTTCACCATAATTTTCGTGTAAAGATCGAATCATGGCTATATCTCCTTTACCTGAGACACCACAAAACGCCAAAGTAATTGGCGACAGTGCAAGATCAATTCTTCGTCGGCCTTCGCCTCGAACAAAATATTGACGCTTTGGAATCATGTCATTAATAACTTGTATTTCTGCAGTGTTGCAGCCAAGTAATTTATATAAATGGATATTCTCTTCACTTGATGCTTCTTTGTTTGCTAAGAATATTTTTGTTGGGCAACTCTCTGCTAGGACATCCAGTATTCCTGATTTGGAAGCATCGGATAAACTCTGTGTCGCTAAAATTACAGCGCAATTTGCTTTTCGTAATACTTTCAGCCATTCACGAATTTTCGCCTTAAAAACATCATTGCCTAACATGAGCCAAGCTTCATCAAGAATAAGTAGGCAAGGCTGACCTTTCATTCGTCGCTCAATCACATGAAACAGGTAAAGTAATACTGGAATTCTTACCCTGTCAGTCCGATGCATAAGCTGTTCTATTTCAAAACATGACCAGGTATCAATACTTAATTCATCTTCCTCAGCATCAAGGAGTTGACCAAGGCTCCCAGAAATTGTGTATTCTTCCAAAGCTTCCTTCATTGACTTATTTTGCAACTCGATCTGCAGGCTGGTCAGCGTTCGTTCACTCTTGCTATCCCGTATAGAAACTAAAGCCCGATGCAATTCATTTCTTTGGGTTGGTGTTACCTGTAAACCTTGAAGCTCTAATAAGGTTGAAACCCAATCTTCAGCCCAGCCAAGCTCACCAGGTTGATCTATCTGAGACAAAGGCGAAAAACATAAATCAGAGTCATCAGAGTCACCAGCTATATTGAAATGACGACCACCAACAGCCCGCGTTAAGGGCTCTAAAGAGCTGCCTTTGTCAAAAGCAAAAATTGTAGCGTCTTTATAACGTCTAAATTGCGCTGCAATTAATGCTAAAGCAGTAGACTTGCCTGATCCGGTGGGGCCCAGCATCAACGTATGCCCTAAATCGTTCACATGAAGATTTAACCGAAAAGGCGTGCTGCCATCAGTTGCTGCATGCAATAGAGGTGGACTATTTGATGGGTAAAATGGACAAGGTGCTCGATCATGCCCAGCCCAAACAGACGAGAGAGGTAATAAATCCGCTAGATGCATGGTATGCAACATTGGTCTTCTAAGATTGGGGATAGCATGACCTGGCAAGCTACCAAGCCAAGCTTCAACAGTGTTAACAGTTTCAACCCGAGCATTGAACCCAAGATTATTAATCAATCGTTTTATATGCCGTGCAGACTGCTCGATATGATCACGGTCGTGACTCATCAAGACAACAACACTAGTGTAATAGCCATAGGTTACTAATCCACTGGATGATTCAGCCAAAGCACTTTCTGTTTCGGCAACCATTTGGGCAGCGTCTTGATCAACTGCGTTTTTACTGGTTTGCTGAGCATGAAAAACTTGATCCCAAAAACCACGAACTTTTTGTTGCCATTTTCGTCGATAAGATCGCAAACCAGCTTGGGCCTCTACAGGGTCTTGAAAAATAAATCTCGTATTCCAGCGGTATTGAATTGGCACTTGATCTAAAGCCGCTAAAATCCCAGGGTAAGACTCTTGAGGGAAGCCATCTATGGCAACCACTTGTATCAATTGGTCATCAAGCCTCGGTACAATTCCAGACCAAAATTCATGACCGCCAATCACGGCATCTAAATACATAGGGCAGGGTGGTAGATTAATTGGGTGGGGATTCCCTGTAAGGGTGTAATGTAAATACTGTAAAAGCTGCTCATTGATGTGCTCACGACCAGCTTCATCTAAATAGGGTATGCCGCGCATTCGATTCAATTGCACAACACTTGAAAGGCGATCTTCAATCTCAAACAAGGTCGATTTAAATTGGCGCAAGGCTCGATCTGCAGCACCTTCGGTGTTTTTCCTTTTGGCGTCACCTAGATCTTCAAACATCATATCGGAAAGTTTACTTTGCGTCATTTTTGCGGGCAGATAGGTTAGAACAAGCGCATACACATTTTCAAAATGTGCACCTTCTTGGCTAAAGTGATAGCGCCTTTCACAGTCAATCATGGATGTAATGATATCTGGGAAAAAGTTCTCACTTTCGTGCGGGTAGTCTCTTGCTTCAATTCGAATCACGTCTTGATGGAGCATCCATTCACTACCAAGCTTTGAAATAGCTGCATTTACCACAGCAGAAACTCGGTTACGTTCAGATGCTGTAACGGTTGCTAGGTCTTGTCCTCGATAATAAAAACCAGCCATAAGGCTTCCATCTTTATTCAGGACAATTCCATCATCAATGACAGCAGCCCAGTTCAGCAAGTCCGGCAAAGCTTTCGCTGTTGTTCGATATTGTTGTACGCCATACATCTTATTATTGATCTCGCTTGTGTACTGCACTCAAAGCAAATGGTGTTGAATGAGCAGGATAAAATTCTTTGTACTTCACATGTCTAAAATAAATTTTACTCATGTAAGGATCAGCCTTGGCCATTATTCGAAGCCCAGCCACGCATACCAACCAGAGCACTACACCAGTTATTGCGGCAACCCAATTCATCGCAACCACAACCAACGTTAAGGTAATAAGTCCTGTGACTAATATTAATTCCCGCTCACAACCAGCCATTAAATCTGGCCGGTTAAGTGCTCGATGGATTGGAATTCGACGCAACTCTTGACTCATGAGGCTAACCCACAAGCGCAGAGGATGAGCCATAAAGCAGAGTCAAAATTGAAGCCGCTGAAACAAGGAGTCCGATCACCAAAACCAGCATAATAATTCGACGAGTAAATTCATTCAGCTCACCACCAAAAATAAGCATGCCACCAGCCACCGTAACACCAAGCAAAGAAATAACCATTGCGACAGGGCCTGTGATGGAATTCATAATGGTTTCCAATGGACTTTCCCAGGGCATCCCTGTAGTGGTTGATGCCATTGCTGGCTCAATCATGACTAAAAAAACGGCGCCAACTAAGGCAAATAAACGCCACTGCATCTGTGTTCTCCTTTGATTAAAAGCATTAGGAAGCTTTGTTGTAATTAGAAGTTTTATAAAACCCATCTTCGGTAATGCCATGAACTTCAAGTATTTCTGTTACTCGACGGCCTGTTTTTGTCTTCTCAATGGCAATGATTAAATCCACAGCTTCGGCAATATGATTTTTCATACTGGTTGCACTGTTCGCTTCGGCAATCAGTTGTTCTACTCGCACCAAACCAGCCAAAGCGTTGTTGGCATGAACTGTGGCAACACCACCAGGATGACCAGTATTCCAGGCTTTCAATAATGCCAAAGCTTCACCACCTCGAATTTCACCGACAACAATACGATCAGGTCTCAAGCGCATAGTCGCTCTCAACAACCTCAACATATCGACGTTGACACTGGTATGTAACATGACTTTGTTTTTCGTATTGCATTGAATTTCTGCGGTGTCTTCGATAACAACTAATCGATCATCAGGACAGGATGTTGCAATACCATCAATGATGGCATTCGTTAAGGTGGTCTTACCACTGCTTGTACCACCAACAACCAAAATGTTGGATCGTTTTACAATCGCAGTTTGAATAGACTGTAATTGAGCAGGCGTTATCACACCTTGCTCAACATATTCAGGAAGAGTGAACACGACGGAAGCTTTTTTACGAATGGCAAAAGTAGGGTGGCTGACAAGAGGCGGCAATAATCCTTCGAATCGACTCCCATCAAGTGGTAGCTCGCCTTCAAGGATTGGGCTCTCACGAGTAACAACCGTATGAAGTGCATCAGCGATGGTGCCCATTAACGATTCCGCATTCAGCGCGGACATACTACCGATATGTTTCATACCCTGACCATGACGCTCAATCCAAAGCTGACCATCAGAGTTCAACATAATTTCGACAACAGAAGTATCATCTAGGGCTTGTAAAATTTGTGGGCCTAACTCGCCACGTAATTTACGAAGCAGTCTGTGCTGCTTTTCTTCCATGAGAACTCACTCCATATCATTAGTTAGGCATTATAAAACCATAAATCATGATATTTCACAAGTATTCTAGAGATATATTACTGATCAATCAGAAGCACAAATAGTGGCACACCTAAAGCATTGGCAATAGCATCAGCGTTATCAATGGCTATATTTGCTTTAGCATTTTCCACTGTAGAAAGGTAGTTGTAGCTCAAACCCGTGGCAGCTCGGAGCTCTTCAAGTCGCCATCCTTTGTTCTTGCGGTATTTTTTAACTTGTCGTGCAAAAAGTTTTCTTGATGTCGTTATGTACCTTGTTGGCTCTTCTGTTTCTTGCATTCCATTGTCCTTAACCATAGAGAAAGTAATGAATAATCATGACTTACATCGACTTTTTATACATCAATACAATCACTTATGTATTATGGCGAATTCTATCGACCCAAGAACAATTAAACAAGATAAGAATGCCTCTATGCAGACAACAATATTCAGCTTAGTTATGTTCACTTCGAAAACACCAAAAAGTCAGTGGCATCCTGCTCTAGAAAGACCAGAACCATGTCTTCTTGAAACACCAGATAGACAGGATCAGCAAAATCCGAAGATAAGACACTTGCCTTAAGGCCATTGGCCAACATCACAACTTCCGTTAAGGTTCCATCTCTTTCAGTTGGTTCTTCATTGACCAAACGACAGTTCTCATCTTCGTAAAAGGTATAACTTAATGAGGCATTCAGACCAGACAAAACAAGAACGCCATCATAATACTCGGAGGAAGAAGAGGTTAAAAGACAGTCGCGAATAACAAATGTCTCAGATCTTCTCACTAAATTTTGGGATGCACCAGGAACTTGGGCGCCTTGTTGCCCATCACTGCCACCACATCCACCAAGGCCAAACGCTAAAGCTGTAATTACGCTTATCATCAATTTTTTCATGGAATCCTCTTTCAACTTCTGTTTAGTACAATACATAAGATCATTATTTGATTTGATCTCAAGCTTACTATTTTTGACGAGGATTGTATCTTGTACCGAGGCAATAGCAAAAGACGCCTTAAAAGCATACTGTAGCGTTTTTTGCCTCTGTTAGGGCCAGTACCAATTGCTCATGAATGCATTCATGATTACTATAAGTACCACTAAAACGTTAAAAACCACAGCGAGCCCACTATGACAAAGTCACCTATTCCATTCTTATCTGAAGAGTTCATTGCGTTCGTAGACGATACGTTGATGCAATATGCTGACGAAGAGAGCGACGCCATACTCTCAATTTCTGAACTTGACGGCTTCCTCACTGCGATTATTTCAGGCCCGTCAATGATCATGCCAAGTCAATGGATGCCAGAAGTTTGGGGCGGTAAAGAGTATCAGCCAGATTGGGAATCTAAAGCCCAGCTTGATCAATTCATGGGCTGCGTATTCGAGCTCATGAATTCAAACGCCGAGTGTCTTACAGAGCACCCCAAGGATTTTCAGGCTATTTTCTTAGAACACACTCGCGGGGAGAAAACATACACAGTGGTTGATGACTGGTGCGAGGGATACGTTAAAGGTGTACAACTTGATTCTGAGGCTTGGATCAAAGCACCACAAATCATTCAGGATCAATTAGCTCATATTGGAGTCTTCGCATACGAAGAAAAAGATGACATGCTGAACAAACTTACTGATGATGGCATTGAAGAACTTCAGACCAACATAGAACCAGCAGTTCGCAAGATTCATGCATATTTTTTAAATCAACGCGCCAATGATATGGCACCAACAAGCATCCAACCGAATAAACAAGAGCAAGTGGTAAGAACCGAACCAAAAATTGGTCGCAATGACCCATGCTCATGTGGCAGCGGCAAGAAATTTAAGAAGTGTTGTTTGAAGCCATTATCGCTGATTAAATGATTTTTGGGGCTTGTGGCTGTTTTACAGCCACTCAGTTTACTATTGATAAAATACATTATCAATAGTAAACTTTTCTTCCTACTTTAAAGAAAATTATTACAGATTAATTCCTTCAAACGCTCCAGTGAAATTAGCCTCGTAAAAGTTCCCACTCGAAGACATCAGAAAATATAATATCTGTTCATCATTACCTTTAAATGAAATAATATAATAGTCTGGGCCTTGTTCTTTAACTTTACTATTTAAACTGACATCTTTCCAAGATTCATTCAAAGCAGTGCCATTAATTTTAAAGCCTTGTTCTACTAGTTGAGGTAGTGTTTTTTTTGCCCTAACAAGCACTTCTTCTTCATTGAGTGCTCTTGGCTCACTGCTATGTGAGCCATGATGATGATCTGTTCCAGCGTTGACATTGACGGTAGAAAACAAAAAGCATGTGGCAAGTAAAATATATTTCATAATAAAATCTCCTAATAAAATGTAAATGAGGCCAACAGTTCATGAAAACTGCTTTAAAAGCCATTGATGTATGAAATAACCTATAAAAATTAAAAACAAACCTAGGGCCCAGCTTGGCCAAAAGCCGAGGCTCCATTTTTCGGTAAAGAAAAATGGTAAAAAGAAATGCCAGTGGTTGAAGGTATGTTTGGTTTAGCAATTTTTGGGGTAATAGTCAATGGCTTTGCTGCATTTAAACTAAGTCAAGGTACAACCTTGAATGAAAAAGTGCTGAACTGGCATTTATTAGAGGACGTACTCGGCTGGATAGCAGTTTTAATAG
>Ga0209309_10000593_pt1 | contig 41745 bp, 37 predicted proteins | sample COGITO_mtgs_1204_2_FD_184807 | JGI IMG/M metagenome (GOLD analysis project Ga0209309, IMG submission 184807) | Pelagic marine microbial communities from North Sea - COGITO_mtgs_120412 (SPAdes) (version 2) | ecosystem: Environmental > Aquatic > Marine > Epipelagic ... | reverse complement strand
TTTGCATATGTTTACCATTTCGCCGCTAGAAAATGTTGATATTACCTTAGAGTTTCAGAATACAACTGCACAAACCAAAACCTTAGAAGATGGTTTTTTTAGGTTTACCATTCCTTTTTCTGAAACCTTAGCGAGCGGTTGGCATCCGTATAAAATTACATGTGCTCTAGGTAAAATAGGGATTGTAGAAACGGGTGAAGTATTAAAACCTTTTGAAAGCAAGTTTGGGATTATTTCTGATATAGACGATACTTTTTTAATATCGCATAGTAATAACATTTTTAAAAAGCTCTACGTGATGCTGTCTAAAAATGTAAACAAACGCAAAGTTTTTGAAGACGTCGTAGACCATTACCAAGCCTTAAGTATTGCGGGACAAGATAGTAAAGAGGCGTCCAATTCTTTTTTTTATGTGTCGAGCAGTGAATGGAATTTATACGCTTTTATTGATGAATTTACCCGAATTCACAACTTGCCTAAAGCGGTTATTAAGCTAAAAAGTATTAAAACCAAATTAATCGATTTTTTAAAATCGGGGAGCGGCGATCACGACCATAAATTTTTGAAAATAAAGGATATTATCTCCTTTTACCCGAATCTTACCTATGTTTTGTTGGGGGACGATTCGCAACAAGATCCGTATCTATACGAGCGTATTTGTAAAATTTTTCCTAAAAATATCCGTGCTGTTTACATTCGGCAGACGTCAAAAAAACAAAAAGGAAAAGTGCAGAAAGTATTGATAAATATTGAAACCTTAAATGTAACAACGCTTTATTTTAAGGATAGTCATCGGGCGATTGAACACTCAAAAGAGATTGGAATTATTCAATAAAACTGAAACTTTAAGAATATTTTAGTCCTTCAATTGCAGACATAAAAAGCATTTATTCTTTACTTTTGCACTTCATTTAAAAACAGACTCATGCAAGACGGTATTTATGCTAAAATTACGACTGAAAAAGGAGAAATTTTAGGCCAACTAACGTATAAAGAAACACCGGGAACGGTAGGAAACTTTGTAGCCTTAGCGGAAGGAAACTTAGAAAACGAAGCAAAACCACAAGGAGAACCATACTACGAAGGATTAAAATTTCACCGCGTAATTCCAGACTTTATGGTACAAGGAGGCGATCCTTCCGGTACTGGAGCTGGCGGACCGGGTTACAAATTTGATGACGAATTTCACCCTGAATTAACACATGATAAACCGGGTGTGTTTTCCATGGCCAATGCTGGTCCAGCAACCAACGGAAGCCAGTTTTTTATTACGCATGTAGAAACGCCTTGGTTAGATAATAAACACACTGTTTTTGGTTATGTAGCAGAAGGGCAAGATGTTGTTAATGAAATTGCGCAAGGCGATACGATGCAAAATGTAGAAATTATTAGAGTAGGAGAAGAAGCTGAAAAATGGAATGCAGTTGAAGCGTTTAGACAGTTTACTGGAGCTAAAGAAGCGCGTGAAGCTGAAGCAAAAAAGGAGCAAGAGACTTTAATTGAAGAAATTTCAGCAGGTTTTGATAAAACCGAAAGCGGTCTTCGTTATAAAATGATTCAAAAAGGAGACGGAACAAAAGCCGAAAAAGGAAAAACCGTAGGCGTACATTATAAAGGCATGTTTGCCGATGGTAGCGAGTTTGATAATTCTTATAAACGTGGAAACCCAATTGAATTTCCATTAGGAATGGGAAATGTAATCGCCGGTTGGGATGAAGGTATTCAAATGCTTCAGGTTGGTGATAAAGCCCGATTTGTAATTCCACCAAATTTAGCATACGGAGACAAGGAGCTGGCGGCGTTATTCCACCAAATGCCACGTTGGTTTTTGATGTTGAGTTGATGAAAGTAAAATAATAATTATAGAAATAGATACTAAAAAACGCTCCTACTTTTAGGAGCGTTTTTTTTATTCTTTCCACTTTATATTACACCCCATACTCGGTTTTTGGTCTTTACGTTGAGGGTTGTTGCTTAAAACGTTATCTAGTGCTTCCCGCAGGTCGCGGCCGTTTACTGGAATTCCGTTTCCAGGGCGTGAATTATCTAATTGTCCGCGGTAAACAAGTTTTAATTCATCGTCAAAAAGATAAAAATCAGGCGTGCAGGCGGCATTATAAGCCTTGGCTACTTCTTGGGTTTCATCATATAAATAGGGGAAGGGATAGTTTTGCTTTCTAGCGGTTTTCCACATTTCTTTTGGGGAATCTTGTGGATAATTTTCCACATCGTTACTACTAATGGCTACAAAACCAAAGCCTGTTACGCGATAATCGTTACAAAGTCTTACTATTTCTTCATTTACATGTTTTACAAAAGGACAATGGTTGCAGATAAACATGACGACCGTTCCTTTTTCACCTTGAATTTGTTGTAATGAAACGGGATTCATTGTTACAGTATCCAATAAAGTGAAATCAGGTGCTTTAGTACCAATGGGCAACATGGTGGAAGGGGTGAGCGACATATATTTTTCTTTTCTGAATTAGTTCGATTATTTTCAATAAAGTTACAACTATTAAACATTTTATAAAGTTTTGCCAGTGTCTTTTAATGACTGTAACTTTATACAAAAGCAAAAAACATGGAAAATTCATACAGTTCACTTTCAGTGGCAATCGAAGATTTACAAAAGAAAGGATATACAGAAGATTTTAATTTAGTTGAAGAAGGCATTAAGTCTAAAACTCTGAAAAGAGAGTGGAAAGCTGGAGAACTGGATGTTGTTAAATTTTATCGATTTGAAGGAATGACCGATCCTGGCGATAATTCAATATTATACCTTATCGAAACACATGATAATAAAAAAGGACTGTTAGTCGATAATTATAGTGCAAAAGGAGATTATATTTCTCCAGAAATGGTAAAAAAACTCAATATTACCCATGAAAAATAATTTATCGTGGAGCGACTTTGAGAAAGTTGATATGCGTGTTGGGACGGTACTTGAAGTTGAAGACTTCCCCGAAGCACATAATCCATCGTATAAACTTCAAATAGATTTTGGGGAAGAAATAGGCGTTTTAAAAACGTCTGCACAAGTAACTACTTTATATGCCAAAGAAGCTATAAAAGGGAAGCAAGTAATAGCTGTAGTGAATTTTCCGAAGAAACAAATTGCCAGTTTTATGAGCGAATGCTTGATAATTGGTGCAGTAGATGGAAAAGATGTAACACTTTTAGAACCCAATAAAAAAGTAAAAAACGGTTTACGTGTTTCTTAAGTTTATAGGTTTTTAAATAAAATTAAAATTGGACTTTTAGAGCAAGAACCAAGAGCCAAGACAAAAAAAGTCCTGTTTCTTGGTTCTTGTAGCAAAGCGGTCTAGTATCTACTTGTTATACTTCACTATCCATTACATCCGTAACAACGTAGTATCTTGGGTCATCTACATTATCCTCTATAATGGTTTCAAACTCAGGATTTCGTTTAATTAACAAGGCTTTACAGTCTTTGCTTAAGTGTGTAAATTTAACTTTCTTGCCTTGTGCGACATATTTATTAGCAAGATTTCGTAAAGCCTCTACACCACTGTGATCGCTTACTTTTGATTCTATAAAATCGATTTCGACCTTATCTGGGTCGTTTTTGGTGTCAAACTTTGCATTAAAAGCTGTTGTAGAACCAAAAAATAACGGTCCCCATATTTCATATACTTTGGTGCCATCTTCTTTAAAGCGTTTACGAGCTCTAATTTTAGTTGCATTTTTCCAAGCAAATACTAAAGCGCTCATAATAACTCCTATAATAACAGCAATTGCTAAATCTTGCCAAACAGTAATGGCCGAAACAGCAATCAAGACAATCGCATCACTTAGCGGAATTTTATTTAAAATCCGGAAACTACTCCAAGCAAACGTACCAATAACAACCATAAACATAACTCCAACTAGGGCTGCAATAGGTATTTGTTCTATTAAGGGCGCGCCAAACAATACAAAACACAATAGTGCGATTGCGGCTACGGTACCAGATAAGCGTCCTCTACCGCCAGAGTTGACGTTAATAATGGATTGCCCAATCATTGCACAACCGCCCATTCCGCCAAATAAACCGTTTAAAATATTAGCGCCACCTTGCGCTACACATTCGCGATTACCACTTCCGCGGGTTTCGGTCATTTCATCTATAAGATTTAATGTCATTAAGGATTCAATAAGACCAATCGCAGCTAATATAAAAGCGGTAGAAATAATAAGCCCCCAATGCCCTTGTAGCGTATCAAAAAGGCCAAAAATTTGAGCTTGGAAAGTAGGCATTCCACCTTCCAGTCCTGTGCCGCCTCCATCACGTATAAAAGATCCAACCGTACTAGCATCTATATTCCCGAAAATGGTAACACAGGCCACTACCACGATTGCTGCAAGCGCAGCAGGTATTTTTTTAGTGAGTTTTGGAAGACCAAACATAATGGCCATCGTTAAAAGCACAAGCCCTAGCATAATAAGAAGATTGGTTCCGGTCATCCAAGTGGAAACGCCAGCGGAAGTTTCTTTAAAAAAACCTAATTGCGATAAAAAGATAACAATCGCTAAACCATTTACAAATCCCATCATGACTGGATGGGGAATTAAACGAACAAACTTTCCTAATTTAAAAACGCCGGCTAAAATCTGTATCCCCCCCATAAACAGCAGCGTGATAAAAAGCCATTGCAGTCCTAAATTGTCAATGGGTGTCGCTAAGGCATCACCTGCTTGATTCCCTTGTTGTATTAAGTGGACCATCACAATAGCCGTAGCACCGGTAGCTCCGGAAACCATCCCTGGGCGCCCCCCGAAAAGAGCGGTTACAATCCCCATCATAAAAGCGCCATACAGCCCAATAAGTGGATCTATCCCAGCGACAAAGGCAAAGGCTACTGCTTCAGGGACTAAAGCCAATGCTACGGTTAACCCTGAAAGGATATCGTTTTTAGGGTTCTGGGTGAAATTCTTGATGGTTTTTTGTATCATTTTCTTCGTTTAAAAAGGCGGCAAAGATACACGATTATTCGAGAGTTAGAAAGTAAAAGAGTGTCTTCGGCGTTAAGAAACTATAAAATACTGCTTTAACAGAAAGGTAAAACCTGATTTTAAGAAATATAATTCCAAATATTTTTAAACTTTACCAATTGTGAATACGTGTGTTTAATAGGTTTGTTTTCTTCGGAAGCTAAAGAAGGATCGGCTTTAAGGGTTTGTAATGCGTAGCTTCGAGCAATTTTTAAAATAGCGGCATCTTTTACAATATCTGCAATGCGAAGGTTTAATACGCCGCTTTGTTGGGTTCCCATAATATCGCCTGGCCCACGTAATTTTAAATCTACTTCGCTTATTTCAAATCCGTCATTGGTTTGTGTCATGGTCTGTAAGCGGGTTTTGGCATCACTACTCAATTTATGGCTCGTCATTAAAATACAATAACTTTGTTCAGCGCCACGACCTACTCGTCCACGTAATTGATGCAATTGTGAAAGTCCAAATCGCTCGGCGCTTTCAATAACCATAACCGATGCGTTTGGCACATTTACGCCTACCTCAATAACAGTTGTTGCAACCATTATTTGGGTTTCGCCACGGACAAAACGATCCATTTCAAAATCTTTATCCACGGGTTTCATTTGTCCGTGAAGAATAGAAATTTGGTAGTTGGGTTGTGGGAATTCTCGAACGATACTTTCATAGCCATCCATTAAATCTTTATAATCTAAAGCTTCACTTTCTTGTATTAACGGATAGACAATATACACCTGTCTGCCTTTCGAAATTTCATCTTTTAAAAACCGAAAAACCTTCAGTCTGTTTGCGTCAAAACGGTGTACGGTTTTGATGCCTTTTCTACCGGGTGGAAGCTCATCAATTACGCTAATATCGAGGTCGCCATAAACGCTCATGGCAAGGGTGCGCGGAATAGGGGTGGCGGTCATAACAAGGACGTGTGGTGGGTACTCATTTTTATGCCATAATTTGCTGCGTTGTGCCACGCCAAAACGATGTTGCTCGTCTATTATGGCAAGCCCTAAATTTTGAAATTTTACCTTATCTTCCAGCAGCGCATGGGTGCCAATTAGGATGTTTATTTCACCATTTTCGAGTTTTTCGTGGATCTCTCTTCGTTTTGAAGTTTTAGTTGAACCTGTGAGTATTTCTATACTGGTGTTCAGTTTGTTACATAATTCTAATAAACCGTTATAGTGCTGGACTGACAGAATTTCAGTAGGTGCCATTAAACACGCTTGAAAACCGTTGTCAATTGCTATTAACATTGACATGAGCGCTACAATGGTTTTTCCGCTTCCCACATCGCCTTGTAATAACCGATTCATTTGTGCATTGCTACCCAAATCGTTCCTAATTTCCTTGATAACTCGCTTCTGTGCATTGGTTAATTCGAAGGGTAAATGATGGTTGTAAAACGTGTTAAAATTTTCTCCTATTTCTTCAAAAGGATAGCCTTTAATTTTGCTTTTATGTTGTAGATTTTTCCGAAGTAATTGTAGCTGAATGTAAAATAATTCTTCAAATTTTAACCGGTATTGAGAGCGTGCTAATAACTCCGGACTTTGTGGAAAATGTATGTTTAAAAGTGCAATACTTTTTGACACTAATTTTAACGAATCGAGAATGGATTTTGAAAGTGTTTCAGAAAAATTTCCATTCAATTCTGTAAACAATTGTTGCAACAATCCGATGATAACTTTATTGGTAATTCCGCTTTTTGAAATTTTTTCGGTAGAAGGATAAATGGGTTGCATGGCAGAACGAACTCCTTCTTTATGTTTTGAAAGTAATTCCATTTCTGGATGTGGCATGGAAAACGTGCCGTTGTACCAATTTGTTTTTCCGAAAACCACATACGGAACATTTACTTTTACATTTTCTCGAATCCATTTATGACCCCGAAACCAAACCAATTCCATTTTTGAAGCACCATCAGTAAACGTAGCTACTAATCGTTTTCCGCGCTTTTGTTCAATAGTTTTTATGTGAATTATTTTCCCGACAACTTGAACTTCGGCACTATTGCGTTGCAATTCAGCAATTTTGTAATACTTGGTTCGGTCTAAATAGCGATTGGGGAAAAGGTTGAGTAAATCCTGAAACGTATGGATTTCCAGTTCTTTTTTAAGCAAATCGGCCCGGTTAGGCCCAACGCCTTTAAGGTAATCAATTGGAGTTTGTAGAAAGCCGCCATTCATATCACGAAAATACAAATTTGAAGGGAATTGTTTTTGAGGTTTTGAGTTATTTATTTGCGCAGTCATATCGCTCCCAAATTTTCAGGAGAGCGATTACACTCTGCATTTCAAGTTTCAGGTTTCAAGTTTGGTGCTGTCGGACAATTTTTAATTGTTTGATTAAATGATACAATAACCGGTTTACTCGTTTGCGATCCCTCGTCGTTCCTCTTCGACATGACTGGCCTAGTCTTTTCGAGTGTAAGGAGAAATCACATCCTGCTTGTCACGTATCACTATTCACATCTTATTTTTTTTAATTAACAAATAACTTTTTCCTCAAATACTCGTCCTTCGGCATGACTGGCGTAAAACCATCGCTATAACCAATGGAATTTGTATTTTGTCATTACTTTTAAAACCCAAACCTAGAATATTTTTTTATGATTACAAAAATCACCTTTTTTGCACTGTTCATTGGTTTTTTCGGACATGCACAGCAAACCGATGTGGTTGATTTTATTTCAGTTACCGCTGAAATTATTCCAAACGCTTCAAAAGAAAATGTAAAAGGAACGGTTTCGTATCAATTCAAAATACTTGAAAAAACCGATTCGGTGTATTTAGATGCGATTGATATGAAGGTTTTCGATGTGGTTTCAAAAAGAATACAAGTTTCTTCTTCAGAAAAGAAGCTTTGGCTTACTGGAAATTTTAGAAAAGGAAAAAATTACAATGTAAAATTTTCATATACCGCCTCACCCAGACAAACGCTCTATTTTACCGGAAATCAAATCTGGACGCAAGGGCAGGGGAAATATACTTCCCATTGGTTGCCCAGTATTGACGATATGAACGATAAGTTAGAGTTTGATCTAACAATTGCAGCGACAAAAAATAAAACAGTACTAGCAAACGGTACCCTTGTAGAAAAAAAGCAAAAAGATAGTTTATACTATTGGAAATTTGATATGCAGCACCCGATGGCGAGTTATTTGGTGGCTTTTGCCATTGGTGATTTTGAAAAAGAAACGGTGACTTCAAACTCAAATATTCCTATTGAATTATATTACAAACCGGAAGATGCCAATAAAGTAGAACCAACGTATCGCTATACGAAACAGATTTTCGATTTTTTGGAGTCTGAAATCGGTGTTCCATATCCGTGGCAAAATTACAAACAAGTTCCGGTGCGGGACTTTTTATACGCCGGGATGGAAAATACCACCGCTACTATTTTTTCTGAAGCTTTTGTGGTCGATTCCATTGGGTTTGTAGATCGAAACTATGTAAACGTCAATGCGCACGAATTGGCGCATCAATGGTTTGGTGATTTGGTGACCGAAACCAACAGCACCCATCATTGGTTGCAAGAAGGATTTGCGACCTATTTTGCGCAATTGGCAGAAAAGGAAGTATTTGGCGATGACTACTATTATTGGAAACTGTACAATGCTGCCGAACAGTTAAAAGAAATGAGCGATTCTGGGAAAGGGGAAAACTTGTTAAATCCGAAGGCAAGTTCGTTGACTTTTTATGAAAAAGGAGCTTGGGCGTTGACGTTATTGCGGCAGAAAATAGGAGATGCCGCTTTTAAAACTGCGATTAAAAATTATTTGGAAAAATATCAATTTACAAATGTTTCCACTGATGATTTTTTAGCTGAAATTAGAGCCGTTACGCTAACTGATATTTCAGCATGGGAAGCAGATTGGTTGCAACAAAGTGCCTTTAAAGCAGAACAAGCGTTAGATTATTTATCGCAATCGTCTTTTATGAAGGAATACTTTGAAATTTCCGCGTTGCGAAATACTCCTTTTTCTGAAAAACGGAATGCATTATCAATAGCGCTTACGTTTCCTAATGATTTTATTGGTCAGGAGGCTGTTTACCAACTTTCAGATGAACCTATAGCACAAACCTTGCCTTTGTATAAAAAAGCGCTTACAAGTGATAATATCTACGTACGTCAAGCGGTGGCAAATACGTTGCCGAAAATTCCGAAAGCGTTACAAGCGGATTATGAATCACTGCTAAAAGACGAATCGTACGTCACCCAAGAATCCGCTTTGTATAATCTTTGGATCAACTTTCCGGAGAAAAAAGTGGAATACCTTGATAGGATGAAAGGAGTGATTGGGTTTCAGAATAAAAACATGCGTCAGTTATGGTTGGTGTTGGCGATGGTAACGGAAGGCTATGAAACCGAAAATAAGCAGCAGTTTGCTTCAGAATTGATTAATTATACATCAAACGAGTATAGTTTTGAAATAAGACAAAAAGCATTGGAGTATTGTAATGAGCTTCAAATTTATACAGAAGAAGTGCTGAAAAACCTTGTAAATGCTTCTACACATCATAATTGGCGATTTAAAAAATTTGCTAGAACGATGTTGGATACGGTGTTGCAAAATTCAGAATATAAAGAACAGGCAAAGAAGTTACTGCCGGCCCTTTCAAAAAAAGAACAAGAATTTTTAACTGGGAAACTTTCAGAATAGAAAGCAATTGTTACTTTTATGTAAACCAAATTTATGCGCGCATTAGTAATTTCAGGAGGAGGAAGTAAAGGGGCATTTGCCGGCGGTGTGGCTCAATACTTAATGGAGGAACAGCACCACGATTATGATATTTTTGTGGGGACTTCTACTGGGAGCTTGCTTATTTCGCATTTGGCACTTTCTAAAATTGAAAAGATTAAGGAGGTGTATACGTCGGTAAATCAAAATAATATTTTCAGTAATCGACCTTTTCGTGTTAAAAAAGGAAAGTACGGAAGTATGGAAATTGGGATTGACCACTTGAGCGTGCTATTTAATCTACTTCGGGGTAGTAAAACCTTTGGGGAGAGTCAAAACCTACGGAAACTCATTAAAAAAACCTTTACTGAAGCAGAGTTCAATCAACTAAAAGAATCTAGAACAGAAGTGGTGGTTACGGTTTCTAACCTTTCTTTAAATCAAGTGGAATACAAATCTATTAATGACTTTAACTACCATGATTTTTGTGATTGGATTTGGATTTCTTGTAACTACATCCCGTTTATGAGTTTGGTGCAAAAAGAAGGTTGTGAATATGCCGATGGCGGATTTGGAAGTATGGTGCCTATTGAAGAAGCGATAAACCGCGGTGCCACGACGGTAGATGTAATTATTTTGGAAACCGAAGTAACGTACTACAATAGACTGCCTTCAAAAAATCCATTTTCCTTGTTGACCAATATGCATTCTTTTATGCTAGATCGGGTTGAAAAACAGAATATCCGTATTGGTAAGTTTGTTGCGGGTAACCATGATGCGATAATTAACCTCTATTATACGCCAACTGTGTTAACTACAAACTCCTTGATTTTCAATAAAGAAAAAATGACGCAGTGGTGGGAAAGTGGTTTTAAATATGCCCGAATGAAAAACAAAGAGCTTAACGAGATTAAGGATACTGAATAATCCTTTTTTGCTATTGTTTAAAAACAGGTTTTCCCTTAGACTCACTGGGGGTTTTACCCCTTTTTTTTAATTCGGATAATTATATGTTGTTGATAAATAGGTTTTTATACTAACTTTACTTTTATCAGGTATTGCAAAGCCTTTCAATTTAAGTAAATTCAACTTAATTTTATATTAATTAACAACAACCAAACGATGAAAAAATCACACAAAAATTTAAGAAGATTTCTTTTTCTTTCAGTATTAGCGGGTAGTTTACTGGCCTGTGAAGGGATTCCGGACAAAACCGACGACGATGGCACCAATTATGACGGGCCGCCAAAACAGATTATTCCGGTGCAACAAGCTAAAACCATATACGATAGTTATACAAAGCGGCGTGTTCCTATCATTAAAGATTTTGAAGAAGCAGAAGATAGTACTCAGGAATTTCACCCAACTCGATATGGTCAGTATAGTTATGAAACTATGAAACACTATATGAGTTTTATTGAACAAGAAGCCAAACTTGCAAAAGTGGAAATTAAAGGACTACGATTCTACTTTGCTAATTATCCGGCCGATGGGAGTGTAGGTAGCAACAGTAAATATGCTAGGCATAATACTTTTTTCTTACTACCAACCACAGATTTTAATGGCGAAGAATTAGGTTTTTTTATTCGTGTAGACGAAAATGGAAATCGTAAAGCAGTAGCAGTGCGAGATCTTGTAAAAAATAAGAATACGCTACAAAGACAAAAAGGCTCTGGAAAACAACAAAAAGGTGCTCCAGGGTTTGGCTCTAAAATGTTATTGCTAAACCCAGTCTTCCAAAGTGGAAATGAAGAAAATGTTAGCCTGATATTGAATGACTCTCAAATGGTACCCCCACCAAGACAAGATGATGATTTTAAAAGAAATTAAATAGCTACAAGAGTGGATGAACTTTTCAATAGTGTTTTTCAATATATATTAATGTCATTTTATGGGATTGCTGCATTAACGGCAATCCTTTTTTATGACAAGTATAAGCATACGGTATTAAAATACTTTGTGTGGATATTGATTTACACCTTTTTAAATGAATTTTCGGCGAAGTATGTTTATTATTGGTTAGAGACAAATGTAGTGATGTACAATGTCTATAACACTATTTTCTTTCTCTACTTTTTCTATGTCTTCTATAATTTTGTTAAGAACAAAACCTATAAAAAATGGATTCTTTACAGTGCAGTGTTATTTTTAGCAGTTACCGTGGTTAGTGTTATTGTTGTTAACGCTTATTTTAATAACTTGATGACTAGCTATATAACAGGAGCGTGTTTAATTATTTTTTGTATAATTTTATATTATATTGAAATACTGTCAGATTCAAGGGTATTGTATATTAAAGAAGACCTCCTGTTTTGGATCAGTGTTGGTTTGTTACTATTTTATGTCGGCTATATTCCAATAAAAATTTCACGAGAGTTTTTTTCTGACAACAACGACTTGTTTGTAACCCTTTTTAATGTGCAACGTGTATTGATCATTATCATGAACAGTTGTTTTATACTAGGTTTTTTATGGACGAAAAAGAAATAGCGGGATTAGTTTCGGTTTTAATTCTACTAGTTTTAGTAGCGGTTATAATTACACTGTTTACTGTTTTTGTTCGGCGGAAAAATAAATTATTAGAAGAACAAGAACAAGTAAAAAAAACCTTTGAAAAAGAACTTTCTGAAACGCAAATAGAAATACGGGAAGAAACGCTACGTAATATAAGTTGGGAGTTACACGATAACATTGGTCAATTAATGACGTTAGCCAAAATACAAGCACAAATGGCTAAAAACAAACCCGAAACCTTAGATGAAGTGGCCGAAACCATAGGGAAGGGAATTCATGAGTTACGTACGCTTTCAAAATTAATAAACCCCGAAGCCTTAAAAAGCCTTAATTTACTGGAAGCGTTAAACTTAGAAATAGAACGCTTTAATCGGTTAGAGTTTATAAAATCAACCTTTGTTGTGGAAGGTGCAAGACACGATATAGGAAATAAAAAAGAAATTATCATCTTCCGGATATTACAAGAATTTTTTTCAAACACCATAAAACACTCAAAAGCCTCTCACTTGAATGTCATCGTATCCTATAATACAGATAGACTTACTATCACGGCAAAAGACGATGGAATAGGCTTTTCTAGTGATGCAGATTTTTCTGGAATTGGGATGAAAAATATGAAAAACAGGGCAAAGGTTATTGATGCAGATTTAAATATTACTTCAGAAAAAAATAACGGTACTGCGTTAAAATTAATATATAAGTACAAACCGACCATAATTTAACATATTTACTATCAGATATTTATGTAAATTTAAAGCATGGAGAATAAAGTTGTTGTTGTAGACGATCATATGTTATTGCTTGAAGCAATAGGTGGGTTAGTATGCGATTTCAAAAACTTTGACGTGTTGTATCTATGTAAAAACGGACAAGAGTTATTAGAGAAACTTAAATTTCCAAAAAACATACCCGATATTGTGTTGATGGATATCAACATGCCGTTATTGGATGGTATTGCAACCACTAAAATTTTAAATGAAAATTTTCCAAAAATTAAAGTGTTAGCTCTTTCTGTTGAAGAAAATGAAAAAACTATTTTAAAAATGCTCCGGGCAGGAGCAAAGGGCTATTTGATGAAAGACACTAAAAAAGAGATTTTAGAAGAAGCTCTTGGGCAAGTGATTGAAAAAGGATATTACCATACCAATACTATTTCAAAAATACTTATTGGGTCGTTAACTAAAGATGAAATAGCAATTGAGCTGAAAGAACGGGAAGTGGAGTTTATAAAGCATGCCTGTACCGAAATGACCTACAAAGAAATAGCCGAAAAAATGTTTTTAAGTCCCAAAACCATTGAAGGGTATCGTGATTCTATTTATGAAAAATTGAATTTTAAAAACAGGATTGGTCTTGTATTGTATGCGATACGAAATGACTTATTTAAGCCTTAATTATTTAAAATAACTCACCAACTTCCTTTTTAACATAGGTAAGTGCTTTTTGCGAAGGCGTTACTTCTTCCATAAAATTCCGTAAAATAGATTCTCTCATTGTATCTGCAGAATTTTCTTTTTCGTGCATTGCCGCTTGTCTAATTACGTGTATTGTAGCATTTTTAGTAGTCTGTATTAAATTCCAGCATTCTATTGAAACATAAATTTGTTGTGTAACATTGTGTTCAAACTCTTGTTCTATATTTTTAATTAATAGCTGTTCGTAGGTATCAACATCTCCAGATGTTGGATTTACCCGTACCAATAATTTATTAGGGTCAATACGTTCCAGTAAAAGTGTTAGACGTTCATATGCTTGCAATCGCATGGGAAGCACCTTATTTTGAGCTTCTTTCTGTATTAAGTACCGGCGACGGCCTTCTTCATTGGCGGTATGCCCTTTAAAAAAATAATAAGCTACAATACCAACTACAATTGCGGGTAATAAAAATGCCACGTAACTTATAAGCTGTTCTATTTCCATGAAATTTGTTTTACTTTTTTGGGTAAAAATAAAAATTAATACCGAACCTCATTCTTCTTTTTCATCTCTTTTACGTGTTTTTTCTCTTGTTTTCTATGATAATTACCGCCCAGATGAGGACTATCCTGTAAACTTTGCATACTTTCAAAAGAAACTGGTGTTTTCACATACGTAAACGTCTCTGCAAGGCTTTTTATTAGATTTTTATCTCCCACTGTAAGCTCTACATCGTCGGTTGTAAATTGGCAGGGATGTTCGTATCCACAGGCATGTGTCATTTCTAAAAATTCTTTTCTGAAGTTTTTAAAATAGAAATGGGTCCTAATCGATTTATCATTAATGTTAATACCCCGCTGCAACCACTTATTTTGTGTGGCTACCCCACTAGGACAATTGTTGGTGTGACATTGCTGTGCTTGAATGCAACCTATAGAAAGCATAGCCTCTCGTGCCACGTTAATACAATCCGCCCCCATTGAGAATGCCATTACAGCTCGGGCAGGGAATCCTAATTTACCACTACCTATAAAAACAATCCGGTTGCTTAGTTTGTGTCGTTTAAATATTTGATAAACTGCTGCAAAAGCGTAAATCCATGGCAATGACACATGATCGGCAAAACTGGGTGGGGCAGCTCCTGTACCGCCTTCACCACCATCAATGGTTATAAAATCAGGACCTTTATTTGTACGTTCCATAATTTCTGCCAGTTCTTTCCAATTTTCCATCTTTCCAACAGCCGATTTTATCCCTACTGGCAAGCCAGTAGCTTCGGCAATATCTTCCACAAAATCAACCAACTCCTTTATTCCGCTAAAAGCAGAATGCGATGGAGGCGATAATACATCTTTGCCTAGGGGCACGTTTCTAATTTCAGATATTTCAGCAGTAATCTTAGCTCCTGGTAACACACCTCCTTTACCCGGTTTGGCTCCTTGCGATAGCTTTATTTCAATGGCACGTACTTGTGGGTTTTCAGCAACAAGAGCCTTCATTTTTTCCATGGAAAAACCTCCTTTTTCGTCTCTTACCCCAAAATAACCGGTACCAAAATGAAAAATAACATCGCTTCCCGTTTTGTGGTAAGGAGATAAACCGCCTTCACCTGTATTGTGATAGGCATTGGAAAAAGCACAGCCACGGTTTAACGATTCTATGGCACGTGCCGAAAGGGATCCAAAACTCATAGCCGAAACATTGATAACCGAAGCGGGCCTGTATGGTTTTTCCCTTCTGCCTTCTCCCATTACTTTAGCACATGGCAAAAAATAAGGATCACTTAAGTTAGGGTGTCCTTTCTTCAATTTATAAGGAAGCATGGCATTGTTTACAAAAATATAATTGGGTTCGTAAATATCACGGTCGGTACCAAATCCTTCGTAATTATTTTCGTTTTTTGCCGAAGCGTAAATCCAACTCCGTTCAATGCGGTTAAAGGGAAGTTCTTCTCGGTTATTGGCAACGATATATTGCCGTAATTCAGGACCGATGCTTTCCAGCATATACCGAATATGCCCAACAACAGGAAAGTTGTGCATAATGGTGTGTGTTTTACTGAAAAATATATCTTTTATAGCAATTAATACCAATGCAATTAGTACCCAAGCCCACCAAGGAATTGACTTGATAAATTCTAAGAATGAATCCATATATAAACTCTTTACTGTTTTATTGAAGTTATCTTGAAAAATTGACGTAAGCAATCAATTCGAAAAATAAAGATACTGGATTTTAGAAGAATTACAAGCGTTAGCTTTGTTTATAAATTATAGGAAAAGCGCTTATGGTTTTGATTGAATTTGAGTACTTTTCAGCTTCGGAAAATTTCAGAAAAAACAAAAAAATTGCAAGAATATCTTGAACAGTTAAACGACGCCCAACGCGCACCAGTACTTCAAAAAGATGGTGCCATGATTGTAATTGCCGGAGCAGGTTCTGGTAAAACACGTGTGCTAACATACCGTATTGCATACCTTATGTCTCAAGGGGTTGATCCTTTTAACATTTTGTCCCTTACTTTTACTAACAAAGCGGCCCGGGAAATGAAAGGACGGATTTCTCAGATTGTGGGAAGTAGCGAAGCTAAAAACCTATGGATGGGAACCTTCCACAGTGTTTTTGCCAAAATTCTCCGTTTTGAAGGACACCGCTTGGGCTATCCGTCAAACTTTACTATTTATGACACGCAAGATTCGCATAGCGTCATTCGGGCGGTAATAAAAGAAATGCAGCTTGATAAAGATATTTATAAATACAAGCAGGTGTATTCCCGTATTTCTTCCTATAAAAACAGTTTAATTACCGTTAAGGCTTATTTTAATAATCCTGATTTAATGGAAGACGATGCGATGGCCAAAATGCCACGCTTGGGTGATATTTATAACAATTACGTGGAGCGTTGCTTTAAAGCAGGCGCCATGGACTTTGATGATCTTTTGCTGAGAACAAACGAACTGCTTACCCGTTTTCCGGAAGTCTTGATGCATTACCAAAACCGGTTTCGATATATTTTAGTAGATGAGTATCAAGATACCAACCACAGCCAATATTTAATAGTAAAAGCCTTAAGCGATCGTTTTCAAAACATTTGTGTGGTGGGGGATGATGCGCAAAGTATTTATGCCTTTAGAGGGGCAAACATCAATAATATTCTAAACTTTCAGAAAGATTACGACGATGTTAAAATGTATCGGCTTGAGCAAAATTACCGTTCTACCCAAAATATTGTAAATGCGGCCAATAGTATTATTGAAAAGAACAAGACCCGGCTTGAAAAAATAGTTTGGACTGCCAATGATGAAGGCAACAAGATTAAGGTAAATCGCACGATGACCGATGGTGATGAAGGTCGATTTGTAGCTAGTTCCATTTTTGAAACGGCGATGAACAATCAATTAAACCACAGTAATTTTGCTGTTCTCTATCGTACCAATGCACAATCGCGTGCCATTGAAGATGCCTTGCGAAAACGTGATATTCCCTATCGAATTTACGGTGGATTAAGTTTTTACCAACGGAAGGAAATTAAGGATGTTATTGCCTATTTGCGCCTTATTTTAAACCCGAAAGACGAAGAAGCTTTAAAGCGTGTAATTAATTATCCAGCAAGAGGAATAGGGCAGACCACCATGGAGCGGATTACCGTTGCGGCCAATCACTACAACCGCTCTATTTTTGAAGTAATGCAAAATTTGGATAAGATTAATTTAAAAATTAATAAAGGCACACAAAGTAAGCTCGAGGACTTTGTGACAATGATACAGAGCTTTCAAATTTTTAATAAAAACCAAGATGCTTTTCAAGTTGCGGAACACGTAGCTAAAAAAACAGGCTTACTTCAAGAGTTGAAAAAAGACGGAACTCCTGAAGGTATTGCTCGTATTGAAAATATAGAAGAGTTACTCAACGGGATGCGCGACTTTGTGGAAGAGCAAAAAGAACTGGCTGATACCACAGGTTCATTAGCTGAATTTCTAGAAGATGTAGCGTTGGCTACTGATCTGGACAATGACAAAGGCGAAGATGATCGTGTGGCTTTAATGACGGTTCACTTGGCAAAAGGACTGGAGTTTCCATATGTATATATTGTAGGAATGGAAGAAGATTTGTTTCCTAGTGGAATGAATATGAATAGCCGTGACGAATTAGAAGAAGAGCGCCGACTGTTTTATGTAGCGTTAACAAGGGCAGAGAAACAAGCTTATTTAACCTACACACAATCCAGATATCGTTGGGGAAAATTGATCGATGCCGAACCCAGCCGATTTATTGAAGAGATTGATGAAAGTTTTTTAGAATACCTTACGCCAAAAACCGAAAACAGATTTAAGCCTTTAATCGATGCTGATATTTTTGATGAGGTAGATAAAAGTAAACTTCGTTTAAATAAGCCAAAAACGGGAACACCGCCTAAAGGTCCTACTGAAGCTCAATTGCGAAAACTGAGAAGGCTAAAGCCTGTTTCTAGCGATACTGATAAAAACTTTGACCCAAAACAAGCAAATCTTGATGTGGGCACGATGGTGGAACACGTACGGTTTGGAAAAGGAAAAATCCTATCTATTGAAGGGAAAGGTGCCGATACGAAGGCAGAAATACAGTTTGAAAATGGAGGCCTTAAAAAATTGTTGCTCCGGTTTGCAAAACTGGAAGTGATTTCTTCTTAACTAAATTATTCTCGTGAGCTTATCTTCAATTATAATTTTACTCTAAAATAGGAAGGTGCTCGTTTATAAATGCATGTAACTGAGTTTGCAAATCTATGTTTGAAGAATCACTCCAATCGCCGTGACCACCACTATAGACGGTAAAGCTGTTAGTAACCATATTGGCTGTTAATTCATTATGGAGTTTTTCACCATTACTCAATGGAACCAAAGGATCTTCATCGCCATAAAACAGGATAGTAGGGCTACTATTTTCGGTTACTTGTAACGAAGGACTTATAAGCTCAGCGATATTGCTATTTTCAGGATAAGCAGATTCATCTACCAACGCATTAAGGAGTAGCTGAAAATTTGGATTTTCAGTATAAAATGAATCCGTAAAATCTGTTGGTCCTACAATGTCACAAACCATTTTTACCTTATCGTCTGTGTCATACACATAATCGTATTGCAACGCTATATGCGCACCGGCACTCACGCCAATTAAACCAAATTCAGGAAGTATTTCCAGTTCTTCACTTTCTTGCGTCAATTTATCAATCACACGTTCTACATCTAAAAATTGATTAGGAAACGCCGGTACTGACGGTGGATTTGCTAATACATAATTTATATTGACAATAGCGTGGTTAGGATGCTTCTCTTTTAGAATAGGAATGTACGCGCTCATATCGTCCTTGTCGCCTTCTATCCAACCACCCCCGTGAATGAGTATAATTACTTTCGTTTTTTCTGAAGTCCTTCCCTCAGGTAGATACAAATCATAAACTTGCTGCGGGTTTTCACCATACGAAACATTTAAGGTTATTTCTTCAGTAACAGGTTGGTTGTTATTTTCAACTACAGGATTATTTTCTTCGCTACACGCTATTAAAAGCAAGCTAATTGAAAATACTACTAAGGTAAGGAAACCTTTTTTCATCAAAACTATTTTAATATCTATGTGCTACAACGCTCTTTTGAATAATAGATTGTTCAGAATATTAAGACTAAAGAAAAAGCAATATATACCAAAACCTTTTTTTGAATATAAAAAGATTAAAAGTATCTTTAAATACCCTAAAAGAGTTGCCATGGCAGAATTTATTAAATTGTACGAAGAGAATCCAAACCCTAAGGAATTAAAAAGAATTGTAAAAATAATCAGGGATGGAGGTTTAGTTATTTACCCGAGCGATACAGTATACGCTTTAGGGTGCGATATCACCAACAATAGAGCATTAGAGCGTGTAGCACAATTAAAAGGGGTAAAACTTGAAAAGGCGAATTTCTCATTTGTTTGTGAAGATTTGAGTAACCTTTCAGATTATGTTCGGCAAATAAACACATCCACTTTTAAAATTTTAAAACGAGCGCTTCCGGGGCCTTATACGTTTATCCTTCCTGGTAACAATAACTTACCGACGGTTTTTAAAAAGAAAAAAGAAGTGGGTATTCGAGTGCCTAATAATAATATTACCCGTGCTATTGTTAGGGAATTAGGAAATCCAATAGTATCAACCTCTATAAAAGATGAAGACGAAGTGATTGAATACACAACCGATCCGGAGCTTATTTTTGAAAAATGGGGAAAACTGGTCGATGTAATTGTTGACGGTGGTTATGGTGATAATACTCCCTCAACGGTAATTGATTTAACAGGCGATGAACCAGTGTTGATACGGGAAGGTAAAGGAAGTCTAGAAATTTAATTTTCGCCCAATAAATGCTTAAGCCCGATAAAAATGCTTTGTTCGGCGGCACTGTATTCTCCATCTAAATAAAACAATTCTTTCATGCGTTTGAAAAGAGTGTGTATTTCTTCCTTAGTGTAGTTGTACTTTTCTACGGTGTACTCAATTTTTTGAATACTCTCATAGTCGCTATCATTATCAAACTCCTTGTGGATCTTTTTATAATCTACTTCGCTAACTTTTGACTTTATATAATCTACCTCTTCTTGGGTTTCAATAAAATCAGCATGCGCACAATATAATAATATATACGCTTTTAATTCTTCTCGAGACCAATTTGTGGTAATAGGTTCCATAGTGATATTATTTTTGGTTTTTTTCTTCAAATTGTGAGAGACGCATATTGGTTTGTTTGTTCAGGTTCTTCTTAAAAAAAGCAGTCCAACCCAACAAAAATCCTTGTATCCCCATAGATTGTTTAGACCATTTATAGAGATTGAAGCGATCTAAATGATTGATGATTTTGCCATCCTTAAACTTAAACTCAGCATTGATTACATTGTGTACTTTTCTACCTTTTTTTCCGAAAGTATAATAGGCTTCCCAATGCGCAGTTCCTTTTTCGGGAGTATAATCTATATGAGTCATTTTTACTTTAAAGTCCTTTCCCTGTTGAGAATTACAAAGCATACGCCACATATTTTTAGCTTTATCGCCTTTTAATATTCCAAAAGCAGGATCTTCAAAAGTGACATCATCGTGGTAACACTCTACCATTCGTTCTGCATCTAGATGCTCAAACGCTTGATAAAACTTTTCAATTATATTTTCTTCCCCTTTCATTACTATTACTAATGTAGCTAAAAAAACCCGGCGAGTTGCCGGGTTTTAAATTATTTTAAGATTTTAGAACCTTAGTTAATTTTTGGATCTTTTAACCCTTCTTCAATCATATTATAAAACTGATCGATTTTAGGTAATACTACAATACGAGTTCTACGGTTTTTAGCTTTTCCAGCTGAGGTATCATTACTACCTAAAGGAATATATTCGCTACGTCCACCAGCCGTCATACGGGCAGGAGCTACACCAAAGTCATCTTGTAGTGTTCTAACTACTGCGGTTGCACGTAGTACACTTAAATCCCAGTTGTCTTCAATACATCCTGTACTAATAGGATCGGTATCTGTATGACCTTCAACTAAAAATTCGAAATCTGGTTTTGCTTTTACAACAGTCGCTACTTTTCCTAATACTTCTCTAGCTTTATTAGTGATTTTATAACTTCCGCTTCGGAATAATAGTTTATCTGAAATATTAACGAAAACCACGCCTTTTTCAACGCTAATTTGAATATCCTCATCATCTAAGTTTCCAATCGCACCTTTTAAACTTTGCACTAATGCAAGGTTTACAGAGTCACGACGCGTAACAGCATCTTGTAATTTACGTATGGTAAGATCTTTTTCTTTTAAACTTTCTAATGATTTCTCTAGGTTTGAAGCACCTTTTTTGGTTAGATCTGTAAAATCTCCAATTTGCTTAATTAAATCGCCGTTAGTAGCATTTAATGAAGCTACTTGACTTTTTAAAGAGTTGTTTGAAGCTTCTAAACCTGATTTCTCAGAAAGGCAATCGTTTAATTTAACGGTTGCTGTGTTCAATAAATCTTGTGTTTTTTCTTGCTTGTCTTGTAAATCAGCATATTTCTTTTTTGAAACACACGAAGTAAAGAAAAGACCAGAACAAACTGCCAGAATCAATATTTTTTTCATAATTATAGTTGTTTAATTGTTATTCAAAATTATCAAAAGGAAGAGTAGCGTAGTAACGATTAACAATACTTTAAGTAAAATTTATCACAGGTCGTTAAAACGGCGTTTTTTTTGAGTAAAATATGACCAAACAACAGATTTTATAGAATAGTACATAAAATTAGAAGCCCATATTTTCCTCTTTTTCAGAAATATATAAAATAATCTGTAAAAACTTAGGTGTGCTTTTAAAATTGCACCGATATGTTTAAACTTCCCCTGAAACAAAAATTGAATGGCTGCCAAGCCATCTAAAAGCATTCTGATTAAAAGTAAAAAATAGACTTTTGATCCCCTTACATTTTTAAGCAACATTAATAATGTATTTCTGAAATTATAAAAGGTCTTTTTGGGATTTGCCGTTGCCAATGTTGCGCCACCTACATGGTATATTTTTGATGCTCCTATGTATTTAATTGTACCTCCATTGCTTTGCAACCGCCAGCAAAGATCAATTTCTTCTTGATGTGCAAAAAAGTCTTCATCAAAACCACCTGCTTTTTTAAAAGCAGTTCTTTTTATAAACAGACAAGCGCCACTGGCCCAGAATATGTTTTTTATATCGTTGTATTGGCCGTTATCTTTTTCAATGGTATCAAAAATTCGTCCTCGACAAAAAGGATATCCCAGCGCATCAATATATCCGCCTGCAGCTCCAGCATATTCAAAGTACTGTTTGTTTTTATAATCCAGTATTTTAGGCTGTGCGGCTACTAAATTTGTGTCTTTTTTAAATGCTTTTTGAATAGGAATGAGCCAATCTTCAGTTACTTCTACGTCACTATTCAGCAACACAAAAATATCTTCTTGGAGGTTTTTAAGGGCATCATTATATCCCTTGGCATAACCTCCATTTGTTTTATTTTGAATGATGGTAACTTTAGAAAAGTGTTTCATTACATATGAAACCGAATCATCAGTTGAAGCATTGTCCGCTACATAAATATGTGCTCCTTCAGAAAAAGAAAGTATCGAGGGCAAAAACCTTTCTAAAAGCTCTTTTCCATTCCAATTGAGTATGACTACGGCTATTTTCACAAGTGCAAATTACGAGAAATTTTAATGATGAAATGACTATAAAAGTAAGTTACATCTCATCCCCAAAAAAGATGGCATTCATTAGTAATTTATTGGTGCCATACCAAAAGGCTCTAAAATTGGTGTTGTCTGTAAAGTAGATGACCTCACCACGTCCTAGAGATGCTTTTTTGAAAGCAGAAGTACCTTTAAGTTGTTCTAAGTTGGGTTTAGAAATATAACCACTCAATAATGGGTTCTCCGTATATTGAATAGGATTATTATAACTATTTACGTCTGCCTCCATAAAAATAGTCGAATTTCTAAAGACAGGTAATGTCGTGTTGCTATACCCAAATGCGATAGGGTGGGAGCGATCTAGATTTGTTTCAAAAATTGCACCGCCAATTACCTGAGCGCCAAAATAATTCCTTTTATCTTCGAAAGAAATAGCTTGAGCCGTATCCTTTTTGGTTTTAAATTTAACTTTTAGCAGTTTGTTTTTCTCAAACCACTTTCCGGCATTTTTGTAACCAATTAGCGTACCGCCATTTCTAACCCAAGTTTTTAATTTTTTTGCATCACTACTATCCAAAGCTTGTCCCCAACTATTGGGTAGGATAATATCGGTGTATCGGCTTAGGTCTGTTCTACGAAAATTACGAGTATCCAATTTGGTGAGTTGCATTTTATAGCGGGTATCGAACAAGTGCCAAATTTCACCAGCATCATACGGATTTAGCCCTTCGCCTATAATCATGGCAACTTTTGGTGTGTCTAACGATCTAAATTGATTACTTCCTAAATCAATCCCTTTTGTGATTCCAGTTTCCACAGCATCGATGGTAACATTCGATTCTTTACTAACTGTTTTAATGAATTCGAAAAGTTCGGTTTTAGATAGCTTTTGATTTTGAACCGGAATTAAAATGGTACCATAATCGTACTCTTTACCATTCATTGAAAACGTTTTCATGCCTACTTTTGCACGAATCCCTTTTTGTAAAATCATATTCAATGCTTTTGGAGCATAATAGTCATTCCATTGCATTAAATATGCGTAATTAGATTGTTTTGGAAGCGTGGGTTGCTTCATTTCGAGCGTTTCCACTTTACTTCCAGCATTTGCCATCGTAGCTTCTTCTGTATAGTCTACATTAAAAGCTAGCGGAAATGTCCACGCGCTAATATCGTAAAACAAACTATCGGTAAATTTCGTGCGTTTTTCAAACATGGCTTTCACCAAGCGTTGCTGCTTTTGTTGCTTCGGAATAAGGTAGGCGCTTCCTTTTTTATAGGTCTTACCGTCTTTTTCAATATCCTGCTTTACTTCGTGGAAAGTAATTTTATGTCTCTTTAAAATTTCAGCTAAATGAAATACTTTTGAAGCGTCATGCGCATCACCAAAAAGGATGGCGCCGTTACCGGAAACTTCATTTCTTGCATTTTTATAGAATTCTCGCTGATAGTTTAACAGCTCTTCTTTCAACTCACCAGCTGCTTCCAAGGTAGAAAGTGCCGCGGTAAATTGATTGCGAATGGTAAACGGAAAGGTTAATATACCATTGTTGGTTTCCTGTGCCGATCCGCGAGAAGAAGCTTGTTCAAACAAAATACCAATCGATCCATTAATATCGGGGAACGTGGAGCCTTTTCCGTAGTAGAAATCGTCAAAACTCTCTTCTGTGTAATAAAAACTACCAATTTTATCGAGTGCTTTAGCATGAAACTTAGCAATATCACCCGTTAGTTTTTGGTTTTTACTGGGGGTAAGTGGGTGTGTACGCGACGGAATTCCGGGCTGAAAAAAGAAACTTGCATTCGAGCCCATTTCGTGATGATCGGTCAAAATATTAGGATACCAATTATGAAATGTTTCAATGCGAGCACGACTTTCGGGCAATTGTACCGGTAGCCAATCACGGTTCATATCAAACCAATAATGATTGGTACGTCCGCCTGGCCAAATTTCGTCAAACTCTCTATCGTTTGGGTCTGGGTTGGCAGTAATGCTTTTATGCATATTTGCCCAATACGCAAACCGCTGTAGTCCATCGGGATTAAAAGCCGGATCGAATAAAATCACCGTATTATTTAATAATTTATCGATAGAAGGGCCTTGGGCTGCTGCTAAATAATAGGCGATAGCCAACGCTGCATTAGAGCCACTAGGTTCGTTTCCGTGGATGGAGAAACCTTGATACACCACCGCTGGCATTGTTGAAGTGTTTAATTGCTGCGAGTTTCCTTCGGTTAATGCAAGGTGATTTTTTTGTATGCTTTCAATATTGGTGTGATTTTTAGGCGAAGTAATCGTTAATAGGAGTAAGGGCCTGCTTTCAAACGTTGTTCCTCTGTTTTCTATGGTAATCCGCTCACTGGCTTTTTCAAGCGCATACATATATTGCACTAGCTTATCATGCGTAACGTGCCAATCGCCAACTTCATGACCAATAACACTTTTTGGGGTGGGTATATTTTGATTGTATGAAAGGGAATCTGGCAGGTAATAGTCCAAATCAACCGAATATTCTTGTGAAACAGAAATTAATGAAGATAAAAGGGCAAACAGGAATAACGTTTTTTTCATAGTGGGTGGTTTTAAACAAAGATTTAAAAGTAGCAGATTTGGGTTACATAAAAAAACCGCCTCGAATGGACGAGGCGGCTTATTTAATTTTTTCAGAAGATAGTTTTATATATCATCAAAACTTACATCGGTAAAACTTGATGCTGAAGTATCACCATTTTCATTTGTTTCCGAATCGGTGTCTTCTTCTTTTTTATAGTCTTTCTGGTGACGTTCACTAATTACTTCTTCCCCTTTTTCGTTAATAATGAAATCGGTCATTTCTTCAAGGTTATCTCTAAAATCTTGAAAGTCTTCTTTATACAAATATATTTTGTGTTTCTTATAGTGGTAAGAACCATCATCATTTGTAAACTTCTTACTCTCCGTAATTGTAAGGTAATAATCTCCAGCTTTTGTAGCCCGTACATCAAAAAAATACGTGCGACGTCCCGCCCGCATAACTTTAGATTGTATTTCTTCTTTCTCCATCGTAAACTGCTCGCTCATTAGTTTTAGGTTTTGTTAATGTTTTCCAAAAATCTAAAAAAAATAGAAATATGGCAAGTAAACACTACATTTCTTTTTCCGAAAGTTGTTTTGCGTAGAGCTCTTTGTAGTATCCTTCTTTGTTTATAAGTTGATTATGAGTGCCTTGCTGAATGATTTCGCCTTCGTCTAAAACAATTATTTTATTCGCATTCTTTGCTGAAGAAATCCGGTGACTCACAATAATGGTTGTTTTATCTTGGGAAATTTCGTGCAGGTTATTTAAAATTTCTTCTTCTGTTTCGGTATCTACTGCTGAAAGACAATCATCAAATAATAATATCTGTGGATCTTTAATTATAGCTCTAGCAATCGATACGCGTTGCTTTTGTCCACCACTCAGCGTAATACCGCGTTCGCCTAAAATGGTGTCATATCCTTTACTGAAACCGATAATGTTTTTATGCACAGCAGCTCGTTTAGCGGCTTGAATCACTTCAGCTTCATCGGCTTCTTCCTTACCAAACCGAATATTATTTTTAATGCTGTCACTGAATAAAAAAGCATCTTGTGGCACATATCCAATGTTACCTCGTAAACTACCTAAGTTTAATTCTTTAATTGAAGTTTCATCAATTTTAAGGCTTCCTTTTTGCACATCGTATAACCGGCCAATTAATTCAAGTATCGTAGATTTACCAGAACCTGTATGCCCAATTATAGAAAGTGTTTCGCCTGGGTTAACCGTAAACGAAACATTTTTTAACGCTGTAATATTAGTATCAGGATAGGTGTACGATAAGTTTTCAAAGGTTATTTTACCTTTAATCGGTGTTTTTGCTTCCGTGTGGTTTTTTACGCTAGGTTCTTCACTTAAAAATTCATTAATACGTTTTTGAGAAGCTTCTGCCCGTTGTATCATAGAACTTACAAAGCCTACAACCGCCACTGGCCAGGTTAACATATTTACGTAAATCAAGAACTCAACGATAGTCCCTACATCAATTTTTCCGTCTATAAATTGCTGCCCACCGATGTAGATTACCAAAATATTACTAACACCAATTAATAAAATCATTAAAGGGAAAAAAAGCGCTTGTACTTTAGCAAGATCTATGTTTTTTTCGCGGCTTCCCTCTGCCAACTCCGCAAAACTTTCATTGGTTCGTGGTTCAATTCCGTAGGCTTTAATTACGGCAACCCCACTAAAACTTTCTTGGGTGAATGACGTAAGTTTTGAAAGGTATTGCTGAACGGCTGTACTTTTTTTGTTTATCTCAACGCTTAATTTATAAATAAGCACCGAAAGTATGGGTAATGGTGCTACGGCATACGCTGTGAGTACAGGAGCAGTATAAAACATATAGCTTATGGCAACAATAAAGAGTGTTATGGTTCGTGTACTGTACATAACGGCTGGCCCTACATACAAACGTACTTTCGATACATCTTCACTAATTCGGCTCATCAAATCGCCGGTACGGTTCTGTTTATAAAAGCTTAAAGAAAGCCTTTCGTACTGCTGAAATATTCTATTTTTAAGGTCAAATTCCACACGTCTTGAAACCACAATAATGGTTTGCCGCATGAGAAACGTAAAAAAGGCAGAAAGTAAAGTAGCTCCAACAATTAGCAAGATATTTTCCAACAACTCACTTTTAACGTAAGCAAGGTCTGTAATATCACCATTTATATAGGCTCTAACCACATCGACAGAATCTCCAATTTTTTTGGGGACAACAATTGTAAACACAGTTGCAATAATGGTAATTAAAAGCCCCGCTAAAAGGCGCCCTCGGTATTTTATAAAATATTGATTGAGATATTGTAACTCCTTCATGTATTGTTCTAAAATTTATTAACAAATTCTTCTTTTAGCGATAATTTCTTTGTGTGATTATCAATAAAACCGTATTTTTGCGCGTCCTTTTTAAGGGATGTTTAAAAATAAAAATATTATGGTGACTGAAGTATTAAGTACAAATGAACTTCAAAAAGTTGATCCCGTTTTTGGGCAAATGTCTTTCGACAATCACGAGCAAATCGTTTTTTGCAACGACAAAGATACAGGATTAAAAGCAATAATTGGTATCCACAATACAGTTTTGGGACCTGCTTTAGGAGGCACTAGAATGTGGCAATATGCTAGTGAATGGGAAGCCTTGAATGATGTGCTTCGCCTATCAAGAGGTATGACTTTTAAATCTGCTATTACCGGGTTAAACCTTGGTGGAGGAAAAGCTGTGATTATTGGGGATGCTAAAACGCAAAAAACACCGGAGCTAATGAAACGTTTTGGTGAATTTGTTCATTCGTTAAGCGGAAAATACATTACTGCTGAAGATATAGGAATGACCACAGGCGATATGGACCTTGTGCGTTCAGTAACTCCTTATGTTACGGGTATTTCTGAAACATTAGGGGGAGCAGGAAATCCATCTCCTATTACAGCGTATGGCGTTTTTATGGGAATGAAAGCCGCTGCCAAATATGCTTTTGGAACAGATGTATTAGAAGATCGAGTGGTATACGTTCAAGGAATTGGAAATGTAGGTGAAGCTTTAGTAGAAAATCTTACGAATGAAGGAGCTAAAGTGTATATCACAGACATTAACCAAGAACGCTTGGAAGAAGTTCGCGATAAATACAGTGCAACTATTTATGAAGGCGATAATATCTATGCAGAAGAAATGGATATTTATGCACCTTGTGCCCTTGGAGCTACAATAAACGACCAAACAATAAACCAATTGAAAGCAAAAGTGATTGCTGGAGCAGCTAACAACCAGTTAGCCGATGAGCAAAAACACGGGTTGAAATTGCGAGAAAAAGGTATCGTGTACGCACCAGACTTTTTAATTAATGCTGGCGGAATTATAAACGTGTATGCCGAGCTAGAAAATTATGGTCGTCAAGAGATAATCCGTAAGACGGAAAATATCTTTAACACGACACTTGAAATATTAAAGAATGCTGAGAGTAAAGATGTTACTACACATCAGGCAGCCTTTGATATGGCAAACGCAAGAATAGCGGCAAGAAAAGAAAAAATGTAGTTTTTAACTATATTAAAATAGTATATTTGCAGCGCACAAGAAACAGCTTGTGCGTTGTTTATTTATAAATGTTCTTTATTTTAAAATATGCTCACAAGAAGACATATTAGGGTCAAGGTTTTACAATCCACTTACGCTTTTTTCCGAAGTGAACACCAAGATCTTGACAAGCAGGAAAAATTTCTATTGTACAGCATGGATCAAATGCATGACTTGTATATTTTGCTACTTCAATTAATGGTAGAAGTAAAAGATCACGCTGAAAATTTCCTTCAGAAATCACAACTAAAACATCTGGCAACTGCCCAAGAAAAAAATCCAAACCGTACGTTTGTTGATAATAAAGTAATTCAACTTATTGAAACAAACCCTCAGCTTGTTGAAATACTGAAGAATAAAAAACTGAATTATTGGCAGAGTGAAAACGAGTATGTAAATATTATATTCAACTCGCTAAAAGAACAGGATTTCTATCAGGAGTATATTTCTAAAAAAGAAGCTTCCTTCAAAGAAGATAGAGATTTTTTAGTTACGTTTTATAAAGAAGTAATTGCGCCCAACGAAAAGCTTTATGAATATTTGGAAGATAAACGCTTAACATGGTTAGATGATTTTCCGTTGGTGAATACAGCCATCGTTAAAATGCTTTCTAAAATTTCAGAAAAAAACGTAGCGACAAACTTGGTGCCATCCTTGTACAAAAACGACGATGACCGTGAGTTTGCCTTACAATTGCTTCGGAAAGTTATTTTAAACAATGAAAAACTGGATAATGAAATAGATGCCAAAACACCAAATTGGGATAAAGACCGTATTGCACATATTGATATGATTATCCTTAAAATTGGTATTTCGGAATTTCTATACTTTCCATCTATTCCAGAACGCGCGACTATTAACGAATGTCTTGAGATATCAAAAGAGTACTCAACGCCTAAAAGTAGTAGCTTTATTAACGGAATATTAGATAAACTAGTTAAAGAGTACACAAAAGAAGGTAAACTGAATAAATTGGGCCGCGGCCTTCAATAAAAGTAAAAAAATAAGTATTTTAGCGGCGCTTAAACATAAATAATTATACTATGAAAAAATCAATTTTAATTTTAGCTGTACTATCTGCTTTTACCTTTACTTCATGTAAGGAAAAAGCTTCAGATAAAGTAAACGAAGAAAATGTAGCTGCTGCTGCAGACCGTGATGCAAACGCATCTAAATTCCCTGTAATGGAATTTCAAGAAAGTGAATTTGACTTTGGAACTATTGCAAAAGGAACTAATGTAGAACACAATTTTACATTTACCAACACTGGTGATGCACCATTAGTAATTGTAAACGCTACGAGTAGTTGTGGTTGTACTGTGCCAGAATATTCAAAAGAAGCTGTTGCTCCTGGTGAAGACGGACAACTTTTAGTTAAATACAACGGAAGCGGAGTTAACCAAGTAAGTAAAACCGTAACGATTGTAGCGAATACGGAAAAAGGTAAAGAAACCTTAAAAATTAAAGCATTTGTAACACCAAAAGATGGTGCTTCAGGAGCTCAAAATATGCTTAAAACAAGCTCAAAATAAATTATAAAAGAATAGACTATTTTTATGGAACAAATTCAAGGTTTTCTCCCTATAATATTATTGTTTGCAGTGATGTATTTATTTTTAATACGTCCGCAAATGAAAAAGCAAAAAAAAGAAAAAAAGTTTGCTCAAGAAATTAACAAAGGAGACAAAGTAATTACCAAAAGCGGGATGCACGGTAAAATTTTAGATTTAAACGACGACGGTACTTGTATTATTGAGACTGGCGCTGGTAAGATGAAATTTGAACGTTCTGCCCTTTCAATGGAAATGAGTGCAAAACTGAATGCTCCTGACAAACCTGTTAAAAAGGAAAAGAAATAGTTTACTCTTAACGGAATAGAAAAACCCGCAACTCTTATAAGTTGCGGGTTTTTTGTTTGTTAATCATAAATTGGGCTTCGATACAATTTTATGAAATGAAATTTTTGCAATTTCATAATGTAAATTCTACCATAAAATCACTCAGCCAACAGTATTTAGTTATTTTTATATCGTAATCTATAACTCGTAATACGTTTATCCTTTCTTCTCTGCGACTAGCTGTGCAATGTTTACAATTACTTCAACTGCTTTTTGCATACTTTCTACCGGGACGTATTCAAAACGACCGTGGAAATTGTGACCGCCAGCAAAAATGTTTGGACAAGGTAATCCTTTAAAACTTAGTTGCGAGCCATCAGTACCACCTCTAATCGGTTTAATGTTGGGTTCTATGTTGGCTTGTTTCATCGCTTTTTCAGCAACATCAACAATATGCATGACCGGTTCAATCTTTTCGCGCATATTAAAGTATTGATCTGAAATTTCAACAGTAATGACCTCTTTTCCGTGTTGGGTATTTATATCGTTTGCCAATTTTAGCATCATTTCTTTTCTTGCTTCAAAATGATTTTTGTCGTGATCACGAATAATGTATTGAAGCTTGGTTCCGTCTACTTCACCATTAATACTATACAAATGAAAAAATCCTTCGCGATCTTCTGTATGCTCGGGTGTTTCCATTCTGGGTAACGAGTTTATGTAATCTGTAGCGATATACATACTATTTATCATTTTACCTTTGGCGTAGCCTGGATGTACAATTTTACCTTTAACGGTTACAACGGCTCCCGCTGCGTTGAAATTTTCATATTCCAATTCGCCAATTTGGCTTCCGTCCATCGTGTAAGCCCATTCAGCGCCAAATTTATCTACATCAAATTTGTGAGCACCGCGGCCTATTTCTTCATCTGGAGTAAAACCAACGCGTATTTTCCCGTGTTTAATTTCAGGATGATTCACTAAATATTCCATCGCTGAAACAATTTCAGTAATTCCAGCCTTATCATCTGCGCCTAATAACGTGGTTCCATCAGTAGTGATGATGGTTTGACCTTTATATTGTAAAAGATCATCAAAATCATCTGGAGATAGAATAATATTTTCTTCTGCATTTAAAACAATGTCTTTGCCGTCATAGTTTTCTACAATCTGTGGATTTACATTGGCGCCAGTAAAATCTGGCGTCGTATCAAAGTGCGATACAAACCCAATTACAGGAACTTCGTGATCAATATTAGAAGGTAGTGTTGCCATAATGTAGGCGTTCTCATCAATGGTTACATCTTCCAGTCCAATTCGTTTTAATTCCTCTACAAGCGCATTGGCAAGATTCCATTGTTTTTCAGTACTCGGTGTGGTGTTACTTTCAGGATCACTTTCCGTATCTACGGTTACATAGCTAAAAAAGCGATCGATGAGGTGTTGTTTTTCTATCATAATTTTTCTTTTGCAGTACAAATTAAAGCATATTCAAAATAATTTATACATAGTTTCTTGCTATTTTTGCGACAGACTCCTTCTTATATGTACAAATTTATACTTCGTCCCATCCTTTTTCAATTTGATCCAGAAAAAGTGCATCACTTTACTTTTAAGTTGATTCGGATATTAAGCAACTTAGGATTTGGAGGGCTTTTTAAAAGGCTCTACCAGGTAAATGATAAAAGACTTGAACGAGAGGTATTTGGACTGAAATTCCCCAATCCTGTGGGATTAGCGGCCGGATTTGATAAAGATGCAAAACTATATAAAGAGCTTTCTACGTTAGGTTTTGGATTTATAGAGATAGGAACGGTTACTCCCAAACCACAACCCGGAAATCCTAAAAAAAGACTGTTTCGGTTGCAATCAGACAGTGCAATTATCAACCGAATGGGGTTTAATAATGGCGGCGTTGAAGCAGCGGTTGAGCGTTTAAAAAGTAATACGAATGTGCTTATCGGCGGAAATATCGGAAAAAATAAAGTGACCGCTAATGACGAGGCATTTAACGATTACGTATTTTGTTTTAGTGCTTTGTTTGATTATGTAGATTATTTTGTGGTGAATGTAAGTTCGCCTAACACTCCAAATTTAAGAGCATTACAAGACAAAGAACCGTTAACACGTTTGTTACAAACATTACAAGATAAAAATGATTTGCATTCAAAACGGAAGCCAATAGTCTTAAAAATCGCTCCAGATTTAACAAATGATCAACTTTTGGATATTATTGAAATTGTTTCAGAAACTAAAATTGATGGTGTTATTGCTACGAATACAACTATTAACCGAGAAGGGCTAGTTTCAGAAACTAAAACTGAAATGGGAGGTTTGAGCGGAAAACCGCTAACCAATCGTTCCACGGAGGTGATTCGGTTTCTTTCAGAAAAAAGCAATAAGGCATTCCCAATAATTGGAGTAGGAGGGATTCATAGCGCTGAGGATGCTTTAGAAAAACTAGAGGCTGGAGCAAGCTTAATACAGTTGTATACTGGATTTATCTATGAAGGTCCGCAATTAATTAAAGCTATAAATAAAGCTATTTTAAAACAATAATCTATTTATGAATGAAAACTTACTCTCATTTGCATTAGCAACGGTGGCTTTGGCTTTTTCACCGGGACCGGATAATATTTATGTATTAACGCAATCGTTGGTAAATGGTGTAAAAAGCGGCATAGCAACAACCGCAGGGTTGGTTACGGGGTGTATCGTTCATACTACTTTTCTAGCGTTCGGTCTTTCAGCAGTTATTACGGCTTCTCCAGCATTATTTTACGGTATAAAGGTGTTAGGCGCTTTGTATTTATTGTACTTGTCGTTTGTTGTTTTTAAAAGCGACGCCACGATTGCCGTTCCAGTTTCTTCGGAAGGAAAAACCAGTAGAACGCCTACAAAAACGAAATCCCAATTGTTTAAACAAGGCGTTCTCATGAACTTGGTAAATCCGAAAGTTATGATTTTCTTTTTAGCCTTTTTTCCTGCTTTTCTATGGAACGAAACCGAAAACACAGTGAGTCAATTTTATATATTAGGGATTGTTTTTATGGCGGTTTCTTTTTTAGTGTTTGGGTTAATTGCTGTTTTAGCAGGCAGTATCTCTTCTTATATAGTGAAGCACAAATCGGTAGGCGTAGTTTTAAAATGGTTACAAATAGTGGTTTTTATCGGGATAGCAATTTTTATATTAATTCCGTAACCAGAAATATAAAAAGCCAAAGTTTGCATTTTAAAAACCGTTATCTTTGGGGTAATGCAAAAAATTAAACTAATAGAGTGTCCTAGAGACGCTATGCAAGGAATAAAAGACTGGATTCCTACCCAGAGTAAGGTTCAGTATATTCAATCGTTATTGCGGTGCGGTTTCGATACCATAGATTTTGGGAGTTTCGTTTCACCTAAGGCTATTCCACAAATGAAAGATACTGCCGAGGTACTTTCACAGCTAGATTTATCTAAAACAGAAAGCAAATTACTTTCTATTGTGGCAAATGTCCGAGGGGCACAAGATGCCGTAAAACATCCAGAAATTGATTATTTAGGGTACCCGTTTTCTATTTCGGAAAATTTCCAAATGCGAAATACACATAAAACTATTGCTGAATCTCTTGATATTTTGAAAGAAATCCTTAATTTGGCAACTGCAAACGATAAACAAGTAGTTGCTTATTTATCAATGGGTTTCGGTAATCCCTATGGAGACCCTTGGAATGTTGAGATTGTAGCAGAATGGACCGAAAAATTATCGGCTATGGGTGTGAAAATCTTATCATTAAGCGATACGGTAGGTTCCTCAACACCCGATATCATTGACTATTTGTTTTCAAATTTAATCCCCCATTATCCCCATATAGAGTTTGGAGCTCATTTACATACAACCCCCGCGTTGTGGCATGAAAAAATTAATGCTGCATACAAAGCCGGTTGTTACAGATTTGACGGTGCCATACAAGGTTTTGGCGGATGCCCGATGGCAAAAGATGATTTAACAGGAAATATGCCAACTGAAAAAATGTTAAGTTATTTTACTACCGAAAAAGCTGATTGTAATGTGAATCCTATGGCATTTGAAAGTGCCCATAATGAAGCAACTAAAATATTCAGTAAATATCATTAGAATGAAAAAACGAATACTTCTACTACCATTTTTTGCATTCTTTTTCCTGTATGGGTGTACATTATTAGAACCCATACAAGAAGAGCCTTTTTATGGGAAAGGCATTGTCACGGTTAAGTTTTTGCAAATTAATGATGTCTATGAAATAGCACCATTACAAGGCGGAAAATATGGTGGGATGGCTCGAGTAGCTTATGTTCGCGATTCTATTAAAGAACGAAATCCGAACACTTTTTTGTTTATGGCCGGTGACTTTTTAAATCCATCGTTGCTCGGTAATTTAACCAAAGATGGAGAGCGTATCCGTGGAAAACAAATGATAGAAGTTATGAACGCCGTGGGTTTTGATTTGGTAACATTTGGAAACCATGAGTTTGACCTTACTGAAGAAGAACTGCAAAAAAGACTTAACGAATCTAAATTCCCGTGGGTTTCATCTAATGTGCTCCACGTAACCCCAGATGGGACAAAACGTCCTTTTCAGACAAAACTTGAAATGGGGAACGAACCTATTTCAGATTATAAAACCCTTTTTGTAAAAGATTCGTTGGGCAATGAAGTACGGTTTGGATTTATAGGGTTGACATTAGATTCGAATCCTAAGGAATATGTTCAATATGGTAATATATATAAAGAGGCTAAGAGAGCGTACGATTTGGTGTACCCAAAAGTAGATTTTGTAATTGGGTTGACACATTTGACAATAGATCAAGATCACCAAATAGCAAAAGAATTGCCAGACATTCCTTTGATAATGGGCGGTCATGAACACGTTAGTAATTTAGAGAGAGAAGGGAATACGGTTATTGCTAAAGCTGATGCGAATGCCATTTCTATGTACATTCATACGTTGGTCTATAATTTACGTACTCAGGTTTTGTATGTAAATTCAAAAATTATGTACTTAGATGAAAAAGTACCCTTGCAATCTAATGTAGATCGAGTAGTGAAGAAATGGAATGAAGTATTAGACACAGAACTCTCAAAAGTTGTTTCTAATGCACACGACGTTATTTATAGTCCAAAAACACCTTTAGATGGTACAGATAGTGCCAATAGGAGCATACAAACCAACTTAGGAGATAAAATTACCGAAGCGATGGCGTTTGCGTATAATTATAAAGTGGATGCTGCTTTAGTAAATGGCGGTTCGTTTCGGGTTGATGATATGCTCTCCGGAAATTTAACTAGTGTTGATATTTTTAGAGTGTTACCGTTTGGCGGAAATGTTTTAAAAGTAGATATGAAAGGCGAATTGCTTAAAGAAGTTCTAGACTACGGAAAATCACAACGAGGGAATGGAGCCTATTTACAACGCTATAAAATTTCAGAAAGCCCATCAGGGGACTGGTTAATAGCTGGAAAACCTATTAATTACAAGAAAAAATATACAATTGCGTTAAGCGATTTTCTACTGAAAGGATTAGATATTCCTTTCTTGACGCCCGATAATAGTGGTATAATAAAAGTATACGAACCCAAAGAAACTGAACTTGCCTTCGATATCCGAAAATCAGTAATAAGTTACTTAAAATCCATATAAAGTATCTTAAAAAAAGATGACTTCTTATAAATAATTGTTCTAAATAAATAGTTAGTTTTGCAGCTCTAACCAATTAAGTAGTCATGAAGGTAGTAAAGTATATTCTCATAATTTTATTAGTAGCACTTGTAGTTATTCAATTTATCCGTCCAGAAAAAAATAATGGAGGCTATGAAAATGTCGCTTTTTTTGAAAAAGAAACAAAACCTTCTTCCGAAGTTGCGTTGCTATTAAAAGAAAATTGCTACGATTGCCACAGTGATCAAACCCAATATCCTTGGTATGCGGAGGTCGCTCCCTTTTCTTTTTGGCTCGATGAACATGTAGAACATGGTAAGGGTCATTTTAATGTGTCGGTTTGGGACTCGTATTCCATCAAGAAAAAAGACCATAAAATAGAAGAATTGGTTGAAATGGTAGAAGAGGGTGAAATGCCTTTAAATGAATACACTTGGATTCACGGTGATTTAACAGAGGCAGATCAAAAATTAATCCTTCAATGGGCTGGATTGGTCCGTCTTCAATATAAAAACCAGTTACAAGTTTCTTCTAAGTAGTTGACTCCTATTTTTATAGAGGTCTGTTCTTATTTTTATTTAAATTTAATCTAAATAAACTTGTCAGAAAGCAATCTCCCTTTTATATTTGCATTCTGAAAAACTTATTATTTATATTAAATCTAAATAGAACCTAATGAGAAAATTATTTTATCCCGTAATTATGATGAGCCTTGCATTGGCTTCATGTTCGTCAGACGATGCAGCTGGTGACGTACAACAAGATATTGATGTACCTTCAAACTATACATTTGAAAGAGGAGGAGAAACTACAGTACAGTATCCTGGACAAACAATTCGGTTACAAATGTCAGCAGAATTAATAGGATCTTTTAAAAACTTTGATACTGCTACTGAAGCATCTCTTTTAAACATGTTTGCTCACGTTGAAGGCGCTAGCGATTTTGATAATACAGCGTTAAATGCTTCCGGAAAAAATATAAAAAGTAAAACAGCAGCATCAGCAGATTATTTTTCAGCGAACGTTGCAGAAAGTGCTGAAATAAAAGCAGATTTTGAATCTTATATTTCACGACAGGTAGATGAAGTGTTTCCAAATGAAAATACAACAGCAGAAGCTGGCGTGGCAGGACAAATTGCAGATGGTTCTTCAGCCAGATATGTTACTGGAAAAGGGTTGGAACTTAATCAGGCTTTTGCAAAAGGCATGATGGGTGCTTTATTAGCAGATCAAATGCTAAATAACTACCTGTCAACAGCTGTATTGGACGAAGCTTCAAACCGTGAAAATAACGATAATCAAGTGCTTGATGGCGATAACAACTATACAACGATGGAGCACAAATGGGATGAAGCTTATGGATATCTTTATGGAGATCCTTCCATTCCAACAGCAAATCCTAATAGCGTTTTAAATGAAAGTGATGATCATTTATTGTTTAACTACTTAGGTGTGGTAGATGGAGATGACGACTTTAACGGTTTGGCACAAACTGTTTTCGATGCTTTTAAAACAGGCCGTGCTGCCGTTGTAGCAGGAGATTATCAGTTGAGAGATGAACAAGTTAATATTATAAAAGAAGGTGTTTCAACTATCATTGCTGTGCGTGCGGTTCACTATTTGCAGGCTGGTAAAGGAGCAATTGCCGAAGGTAATATGGGCGGTGCGTTTCATGATCTATCGGAAGGGTTTGGCTTTATGTACAGCCTTCGTTTTACAAATAACCCAAATACAGGAGCACCTTACGTTTCTCCTTCTGAAATAAACACCTTCAAAACGCAGCTTTTAGAAGGCAACGGTTTTTGGGATGTAACTCCTGAAACATTAGATACTATTTCAGAAACAATCGCAGCAGCTTTCGACTTTACTACGGTTGAACAAGCTGCCAATTAAAAAAATAATAATCAACCGGCTTTTTGAAGCCGGTTGATTTATTTATAATAAAACCAGAACAATGATTAAAAAAACACTGTTTTTACTACTAATAGGAATGATTGTCTTTGCATGTTCACAAGACGAATCGACAGCTCCTGAAGAAAACAATGACGCTTTTGATAGAAAAGCAATGCTCGTTAATTGGGCAGACAATATCATTGTTCCTTCTTATACTGCCTTTAATACTGAAGGAAATAACTTAGTATCAGCGACAAATTCGTTTACACAAAACCCTACAGTTGAAACATTACAACAAGTACGTTTAACTTGGATTGAAGCTAATCTTGCTTTTCAACATGTTTCTATGTTTGAAATAGGAAAAGCAGAAGCGCTTAATTTTCGCAATCGCGTTAATGTATATCCTACCAATGCTTCAGAAATAGAAAGTTTAATAGCGGATGGAAACTACGATTTTTCGTTGCCTTCAACAATCGATGCACAAGGGTTTCCAGCGATGGATTATTTAATAAATGGCCTAGCTTCTTCAGATGAAGAAATTGTTGCTTTTTATACAACTAATGGAAATGCTCAGAATTATAAAGACTATTTAAACACGGTAGCAGAAACCATTTCAACATTAACAGAAACGGTTTTAAATGACTGGAATAATGGGTACAGAGATACGTTTGTAAATAACACCAGTTCGTCTGCATCGGGATCGGTAGATAAATTAGCAAACGACTATGTTTTTTATTACGAAAAAGCGCTTAGAGCTGGAAAAGTAGGAATTCCTGCCGGTGTATTTTCTAATGAGCCGCTTCCTGAAACAGTAGAAGCTTTTTATAAAGAGGATATTTCAAAGCAGCTTGCTTTAGAAGCGTTACAAGCTACACAAGATTTTTTTGAAGGAAAGAAATTTAACGGTACTTCTAAAGGTGAAAGTTTCAAAAGTTATTTGGCGTACTTAAACACGATTAAAAATGGAGAGAATTTAGGTAATTTAATTACGACTCAATTTGGAATTACTAAAAGCAACGTAGAAGGATTGAATACTAACTTCACGGTTCAAATAGAAAGTGATAATTCAAAAATGCTTGCCACCTATAATGAGCTACAACGGAATGTAATTTTATTAAAAGTAGATATGCTGCAAGCGATGGATATTAGTGTTGATTACGTAGACGCCGATGGCGATTAATGAATGAGCACCATTTTAAAAACATATTTCACGAAACAAACACAGGCCGCACCTCTTGCGGTCTTTCGTGTTTTTTTTGGTGTGATGATGTTTGTAAGTCTCATCCGGTTTTGGCTTAATGGATGGATTGAAAAACTGTATATAACTCCCAAGTTTCACTTTTCATATTACGGCTTTGAGTGGATACAGCCATTAGGGAATTATACATACGTGCTGTTTGCTGTTTGTGCGCTTTCTGCTTTACTAGTAGCTGTGGGGTTTAAGTATAGAGTGGCAATTATAATGTTCTTTTTAAGTTTCACGTATATCGAGTTAATGGATAAAACCACCTACTTAAACCATTATTACTTTATAAGTTGTGTAAGTTTTTTATTACTGTTTTTACCTGCCAATAGTTACTTTTCCATAGATGCAAAACAGAAGCCCGAAAAAGCTTCTTTCTACGTTCCAAATTGGACAATCGATTCAATTAAAGTAATGCTTGTCATTGTATATCTATACGCCGGATTGGCAAAGTTAAACAGCGATTGGTTACTAAAAGCCATGCCACTGAAAATATGGCTACCGTCAAAGTATGATATTCCTTTCCTGGGAAATCTTATGCAGCAAGAATGGATGCATTACGCCTTTAGCTGGAGTGGAGCTTTGTACGACTTAACAATTCCATTTTTGTTGTTATATAAGCGCACGCGCTGGTTTGCCTTTATTGTAGTAATTATTTTCCACGTACTTACACGCGTATTATTTCCTATCGGGATGTTCCCGTTTATCATGATTGTAAGTGCATTGGTATTTTTTGATGCGTCGGTTCATCATAAAATACTTCAGTTTATTTCAAAAATTTTTAAGATTAATAAAGCTGAAATGGATACTAAAATTAAAGATGTCTTTTTTCAGAAAAAGAAACGTATCTCAAAAATAATTATAACCGTATTTTTAGTAGCACAGTTACTATTTCCGTGGCGGTATTTAGTCTATCCGGGCGAACTATTTTGGACCGAAGAAGGCTACCGATTCTCTTGGCGGGTTATGCTCATGGAAAAAGCCGGTTATGCACAGTTTAAAGTGGTTGATGGCAAAACAGGGAAACAATTTCACGTTGATAATAGTGACTTTTTAAATTCATTTCAAGAAAAGCAAATGAGTTTTCAGCCCGATTTTATTTTAGAATACGCACATTATTTAGGAGATCATTTTGCATCACAAGGACATGAAAACCTCGAAGTGTATGTAGAAAGCTATGTAGCACTTAATGGGAGACTTAGTCAGCCGTTTATCGACCCGACTGTCAATTTATTACAACAAAAAGAATCATTTAAACATAAAACTTGGATTTTAAAATTTAACGATGATATTAAAGGACTATAATTTTAAAACAACACTAGTAGCATTAATCGCTTTATTAACAACTATAGCAGTTGAAGCGCAATATACTGTTTCAGGGAAAGTAATTTCTGGAATAGATAATACAGTAATTCCCAATGCTGAAGTATTTATTTCTAATACAGGAAACGAAACTAAAACGGATGAAAACGGAACGTTTCAGTTTGATGACCTACCATCTGGCACCTATTATTTTGTGGTGTTTACGTATGAATATCAATTATTGGAAGAAACAATAACTGTTGCGGGCGACACTAATTTAGAATTTACCTTAGAGCCATTAGGTGAAGTCCTTTCTGAAGTAGTTATAAAAAAACAAAAAGAACGAATTTTTGCCTTAAAACAATTACGTCCCGTTGAAGGTACAGCTATTTATGCCGGAAAGAAGAGCGAAGTGATTCAGGTGGATAACTTAACTGCTAATTTAGCTACGGGAAATGCGCGTCAAATTTACTCACAAGTTGTGGGGCTGAATATTTATGAAAACAATGATGGTGGTTTACAGTTAAATATCGGCGGCCGTGGTTTGGATCCTAACCGAACCGCAAACTTCAACACAAGGCAAAATGGATACGATATCTCGGCAGATGTGTTGGGGTATCCCGAAAGTTATTACACGCCACCAGCCGAAGCATTAAGAGAAATTCAAGTAGTGCGTGGTGCCGCTTCATTGCAGTACGGAACCCAGTTTGGCGGGCTTATTAATTTTAAACTAAAACAACCTAACCGCAATAAAAAAATTGAATTGGTTTCCCGACAAACCGTCGGATCTTACGATTTTTTTAATAGCTTCAATAGTTTAAGCGGAACGGTTGATAAGGTTGGATATTATAC
>Ga0209309_10000590_pt1 | contig 41930 bp, 35 predicted proteins | sample COGITO_mtgs_1204_2_FD_184807 | JGI IMG/M metagenome (GOLD analysis project Ga0209309, IMG submission 184807) | Pelagic marine microbial communities from North Sea - COGITO_mtgs_120412 (SPAdes) (version 2) | ecosystem: Environmental > Aquatic > Marine > Epipelagic ... | reverse complement strand
TAATTTAATTTAAGTGTTATAAGTGTTAATTGAAAGCAAAAGTAACTTGTTAATGTTTATTAACAAAACAAATATATAAAAATATTGATTACCACTGTCAAAATAAAAGTTTTTGAATTGATTCTAGATAACATCTAGAGTTTTCCCAACTTTTATAAAGGCTGCTATGGCTTTGTCAAGATGTTCAGTAGTATGAGCTGCCGATAATTGTACGCGTATTCGCGCTTTCTCTCGTGGTACGACTGGAAAAAAGAAGCCTATAACGTAGATGCCCTCGTCTAATAACATCTTGGCCATTTGCTGCGATAACTTGGCATCATACAGCATGACTGGCACTATGGCAGACTCGCCATCAATAATATCAAACCCTGCATCTTTCACGCCCTTTTTAAAGTAGGCTGTATTTGCTTGAAGGGTATCTCTCAATTGTGTATCCTTACTGAGCATATCGAATACTTTTATAGAAGCACCTACAATTGCTGGCGCCAAAGAATTCGAGAATAAGTACGGTCTTGAGCGCTGGCGCAACAGCTCAATAATTTCTTTTTTAGCGGTAGTATAGCCTCCCATGGCGCCTCCCATGGCTTTGCCCAAAGTACCTGTGATAATATCAACCCGTCCCATAACGCTTTTTTCCTCCAGAGTTCCGCGCCCTGTTGCACCAATAAATCCAGTGGCATGGCATTCATCTATCATTACCATGGCATCATACTTATCTGCCAGGTCACAAATTTTATCTAAAGGCGCTACGAGCCCATCCATGGAGAATACACCGTCTGTAACGATAAGTTTATGGCGATCCCCGTTTTCTTTGGAAGCAATCAATTGTTTTTCTAAGTCTCCCATATCGCTATTTTTGTAACGATAGCGTGCTGCCTTACATAAACGAACGCCATCAATTATAGAGGCGTGGTTTAAGGAATCGGATATAATGGCATCTTCTTTACCCAATAATGGTTCGAAAATACCGCCATTGGCATCAAAACAAGCAGCGTACAAGATGGTATCTTCCGTACCATAAAAATCCGCAATTTTTTGTTCCAGTTCCTTGTGTATATCTTGAGTCCCGCAAATAAATCGTACCGAAGACATGCCAAAACCATGCGTATCCATGGCATCCTTGGCTGCTTGTACAACTTCGGGATGGGATGAAAGTCCTAAATAATTGTTTGCGCAAAAGTTTAAAACAGTTTGACCTGTGTTCAAGGTTATTTCAGCGCCTTGAGGAGAAGTTATGATGCGTTCTTCCTTAAAAAGCCCATCTTCCTTTATAGAGGCGATCTCCTCTTGTAAGTGTTGTTTAATATTTCCGTACATAATTAGTGATTGTTTTATACAAAGTTAAAATTCTTTTACTACAATGCCATCGTTAATATAGACGAGTATCCGTTTGGTTACCTTAAAGCCCATCTCTTCCAAGACATTTTGATACTCATAAAGTTGTTCTTTATGCTTCGGATTGAGCAGACCTGTTTTGTAATCGATGATGGCAATGTCCTGTCTTGAGTTAAAAACAATTCGGTCTGGTCTCAAAATGATTCCGCTTTTAGAAATGATGTCTCGTTCGTTGAAAACTTTTAGGCTTTGTTTGAAATAAGGCTTTAACAGTTCATGATTCACAATGGCACTTATAGCGGTGACTAATTCTTTTTGTTGCTGCCCATCAATCATGCCTTTTGTCTTGAAAGACTCTAAGGTTTTAGCAATATCTGCGCTTGATGTGATTTGAGACATGATATCGTGCACCAAATTGCCACGCTCAATAGCTGCTTCTTGATGCGTATCCCATAAAAGCCCCGATTGACTCAAAATACTCAATTGATGATCTTCCTTTTTTGTAGAGATGAACAGTTCAGCAGTTTTAGTGGTGGCGGTTTCCAGTTTTTCTTCGGAAGGCCCTGAACGTGTTCCAAATTCGTAGGTAGATTGATCGGGGTTCCAAAGATTTTCCGATTTTAAGAAATGGATCAATAAACCGGAATAATAATTTGTTTTCTCCAGCTGTTTATTATCGAGATCCAGCTCAGAGATAATGTGCAATTGCTCCGCAGCTCGGGTGACAGCCACATATAATAAGTTGATGCTGTCTAATTCCAAATTGGCGCGATACAATTGGTGAGCTGCAGCACCAAGTTCGCCATAACCTTCAAGATCCTTGTTCATATTTAAATAGAGGTATTCAAACCCACAATAAGCCTCTTGCTCTACCGGAAACCAAATTTTAGGGTTTATGTCAAAATAAACATCTTGGTTGGCGTAAGGAAATATGACCACAGGAAACTCTAAACCCTTGGATTTATGAATGGTCAAAATTTGGACTGCGTTTTTCCCTTCTGGAGCGACAATACTCAATTTATCTTTTTTCCGGTTCCAATAGTCCGTAAACTCTTCAAAGCTCGCATTGTGCTTTTGAGAATACGAAAACACTTCGTCCAAATAAAATTGAATATAGGCATTAGACGTTTCGGCTAGATTAAAGGCTCTTAAGATACTTTCTACCGCTTCGTACATTGGCAACTGTGAAAACGCCTCAAAATCAAAATCAAAACCAAAATCCACTAAAGCTATAAACATAAGTCTTGATTCCAAATGCACCAAGCTGCTCAAAAACCCATGGATGTCATGCAATTGCAGTTTGTGATTGGCGAGAAAGCTCAATACGTCTGCCTTGAGTTCTTCATGATCTGGTTGTAAACTGAGTGAGATTATATTTGCGAGAAACAGCACCTCAGGCGAGTTTTTAAGCAGCAAGGTTTCCGAAGAAATAATGGGAATGTGCTGTTGGGTCAAGTATTGGGCAATAGCAATGCCTTCTTTGGATTTTCTAACGATAATGCTAATGTCACTGAGACGATAGCCATCATTAATTGATTTTGTAATAGTGTTGAGAACCGCCTCACAATAAGCCTCATCCTTTTCTTGATGTTCAAGGTCTAAAAAGGAAAGTGATACAAAGCCCTCTTTTTCAAACTGAAATTTTTGATAACTTTCCTCATAAACATGTTGGTGACCTTCATGTGAAAAAGCAAAGGACGCCAGATGTTTAAATAAGGCGTTGTTGAAGCTCACGATGGCTTTTAGGCTTCGGAAATTGGAATCTAATATTTCTAATTTTGGTTGGATGAAAAACGGTGTCTTTCCGGAGTACAAATCAATAAATTGTTCTGCCTTGCCACCTCGCCATCTATAAATAGCCTGTTTGGCATCTCCCACCAAAAGCACGCTACCGGTTTCACCTTTGAGATTTTCGCCCGAAATGGCGCTATCGATTAACGGAATAAGGTTTTCCCACTGTAGCATCGAGGTGTCTTGAAACTCATCTATAAAATAGTGTCTAAATTTCTCTCCAATGCGCTCATAAATAAAAGGAGCCGGTTGGGCATTGATTTCGGAGTTGATGATGCTGTTGAATTCTGAAATCAACAAGATGTCGTTCTCGACCTTAATATGTTCTAACGATTGCCCAATGGCGCTCAATACGGACAGTGGCGTAATGTTTTTAAGTGCATTGTTTAAAAAATGATAGGTATGTACAAGCTGTTTTATGTGGCGATAATTTTGAAGCAATTGCGACAGCATGCCATCAATAATATTGGCCTTCTCAGCATCTAGTTTTGTGGTGTAAATGCCTTTGCCTTCAGCTAAATTTTCTTCCAGCTTATTACTGTAAAGACCGCTAAAGTTGAGTGCTTCTGCTTTTTTAAAATGATTGGGTAAGGTGCTTCGGCTAAAGTCTGAAAACTCAAGACCTTTGCTCTCCAGCTCATTTAAGACGGTTTGTGCCATAGCCACAATACTTTGCTTAGCCAACTCTTGTTTTTTTAATAGCGTCTTTTTGAGGTTTTTAAAATCGTCTGGCGTTTTGTCTTCGAGTTGTTTAACAAAAGGGAGTTCGCTTTCATTAACTAATAATTTGGCAATAGCATTAAAATCAAAAGCGATGTCCCAGCTTTTATCATCATCGGTCTTTTCAATGGCAAAATCAACTAAAATTTTGGTAAGTTCCTTGTTGGTGCCCGCTTTGTCGATAAGTTGATCTACTGCCTTACTAATGATGCTATCGGTATCTAATTCTACCTCAAAATTCACCGGTAATTTGAGATCGTGGGCAAAGACCCTAATGAGTCTATGGTTAAACTTATCGATGGTGGAGATGTCAAATGCAGCATAATTGTGAACCAGGAGTTCCAGCAAGTGTTTGGATTTTAGGTGCAGTTCTGCCGGCGGTATTTGCAATTCATCCGCAATCATTTTAAACATGGCATTATCTGAGTTGATGACCTCCGGTTGTGAAAATTCATTGAGAGTGTTTACAATTCGAGATTTCATTTCACCCACTGCTTTGTTGGTAAAAGTCAATGCCAATATATTTCTAAAGGCCATTAAGCTTTTGGAAGTGAATAAAAGTTTGAGACAGTTTTTGACTAAGGTAAATGTCTTTCCGCTGCCTGCGGAGGCGTTGTAAATGGAGAAAGCTGAAGTGTTTTGCATGTTAATTGGATATGGAATGGTAAACGGATGGCGTTAAAAGGCTAAAAAAAATATTAGTCTCTACTAAAAAATAGTTTAGGTTGATTCTACGTAAAATTACGTTAAAATTTTCATAAGTGTTCACAGGAGAAAGCTTTATAGTTTCCAATTGAGACCTTTTATGCTTAAATTTGAGAGAATTAAATATTAACTATTAAAACCAAAGATATTATGGCATTCGAATTACCGAAATTAAAATTCGCATACGACGCATTAGAACCAAAGATAGACGCAAAAACGATGGAAATACATCATACGAAGCATCATCAAGGTTATACAAATAAATTAAATGATGCCATCAAAGGCACAGAGCATGAAGGTAAAACTATTGAGAATATCCTTTCCAATTTAGATATGGCTAACTCTGCTGTTCGAAATAATGGTGGTGGTTTTTATAACCACTCTTTATTTTGGGAAGTGATCAACCCGAATAATAAAGGAAGATTGTCTGGAGATTTAAAGGAGGCCATCATGGATAAATATAAATCTTTTGATGGATTCAAGGACGCTTTCAGTAAAGCTGCAGCAACACAATTTGGTTCTGGTTGGGCTTGGTTATGTGTGCATCCCGGTGGTAAAGTAGAAGTGTGCTCTACACCAAATCAAGACAATTCTCTTATGCCAGGAGTAGGTTGTGGTGGACAACCAATTCTTGGACTTGATGTTTGGGAACATGCTTACTATTTAAACTATCAAAATAGAAGACCAGATTATATAGATGCATTTTTTGATTTAATCAACTGGAATGAAGTTGAAAGTCGTTATGCTAAGTCTAAATAAGACTTAAATTTGTTCAAGTAAATGAAAAAGCAAATCCTCTGGGTTTGCTTTTTTTTTGCTTCGGAAGCAACCATATTCTATTTTAAGCGCTTGCATTAAAAGATTTTTCGGCTCGAGACAAAAGAAAGTGAGACCTTAAAAATAAATCGGGTGGAACGGAATTTAGAATGGGAATAAAAGAAAAATAGGCTTATCAACCATAACATTTGAACGTTATCATCTTTTAAAATACAACTAGTTAAGTTTTAAGTTTGAATACAGCAAGAAATGGTGCAGTACTACGTTATTAGGAATCAGGTTTAAGCATTTTAAAACACCTTAATATGTTGTATTATGAAACTATAAGATTTGTGAAGAGTGCGTTTTGTTTTCAGAAATACGAAGACTCGATTTTAGTGAGTATTTTAAATGAAAAAAGGTGAACGAGTGTTCACCTTTTTTGCCCCAAATCTACCATAAACTTAACCTACTTATGTTATGGTGAAACAAATATAAGCCAGCTTTTGTTCTTAAGCTTAATTTTTTAGACTAACGACATAAATATTAGCTTAAATGAATAAACTTGTATAATTATTGCGTTGAGTAATGCAGTTTGACGAACTCTCGGTTTATAATAGGTGTAAAATAAAAAAAGGTGAACGGATGTTCACCTTTTTTTGCCCCAAATCTACCATGAACTTAACCTACTTATGTTATGGTGAGTCCAATTTAGAGGATATTTGGATAAAGCACATCAATTTTTAGTCAAGAAGCATATAAATCCGATTAAGAGCAATTATTTTAGCTAAACTGTATCTATTCAATAGATTAACTAATAGGCTCTTTCATTATTGCCCTCATAAAAATTAATAAAAGCTCTGTTAACCACACGATTACCTCCAGCTGTAGGGTAATTGCCCGTGAAATACCAGTCGCCCAAATTTTTAGGACAGGCTTTGTGAAGATTTTCTATGGGCTGAAAGATTGCTTTTACTTTAGCCTTTACCGTATCATCAGAAATTAGTTCAGCAATTTTATTTGAGATGGCCTCAGCAGAAAATTCAGAATAAAGCTCTTTTACATAATTTCTAACCTCTTTATCTGGCAGGGTCAATTGCTGTTTGCATTTTTTATACACCTCATCTATCAAATGGTATTTGTCATTTTCCTTAAGTAGTTCCAACATGGCTCTAAAAGCAATAAGGCTTTCTAGATTGGCCATGTCTATACCGTAGCAATCGGGATAACGTATTTGTGGAGCGGAAGAAACCACTACAATTTGTTTGGGGTGCAGCCTATCCATCATCTTAATGATACTTTTTTTGAGCGTGGTTCCCCTCACAATACTATCATCGATAATTACCAGATTATCGGTAGGTTTGATAACGCCATACGTAACGTCATAAACGTGTGCTACCAAATCGTCACGACTGCTATCTTCCGTAATAAAAGTTCTTAGCTTAACATCTTTGATGGCAATTTTTTCAATTCGAGGGCGTTCTGAAAGTATTTCGGTCACTTTCTCTGCGGAAAGCTTTCCGCCTCCGCTCAAGATGGCTTTTGTTTTTCGTTCGTTGAGATGCTGTTCCACAGTTTCGATCATTCCGTAGAAGGAAGTTTCCGCAGTATTGGGAATGTAGGAGAAAACGGTGTTTTTGGTGTCGTGTTCAATAGCTTCCAAAACTTTCGGCATCAATAGTTTGCCTAAGGTCTTTCGTTCTTGATAGATTTCAGCATCACTTCCGCGGGAAAAATAGATGCGCTCAAAGGAACAAGCCTTACGCTCCAGGGGTTTCATGATTTGCTCAATAACGGTCTCCCCAGATTTTTTGGTGATGATGGCATGTCCTGGGTCTAATTCCTTAACATCTTCAAAATTGACATTAAAGACGGTTTGTATTACGGGTCGCTCTGAAGCTACCGCTACAATCTCATCATCCTCATAATAATACACCGGTCTTATGCCCGCGGGATCACGAAGCACAAAAGAATCCCCATGGCCCAAAAGTCCTGCCATGGCAAAGCCTCCATCCCAGTTTTTTGAGGATTTTCTAAGAATTTTTGCTACGTTAAGCCGGTCGGCAATTAATGGGGAACACTCATTTTTACTGTAGCCTTCCTTTTTAAGCTTTTTATAGATTTTGGAAACAGCATCGTCTAGAAAATGACCAATTTTCTCCATTACAGTTATGGTATCGGCTTTTTCCTTGGGGTGCTGCCCTAACGCAATGAGACCGTCAAAAAGCTCATTCACATTGGTCATATTAAAATTGCCAGCCACAATAAGGTTGCGATGCATCCAATTGTTCTGTCTCAAGAATGGGTGCACGCTTTCTACACTATTCTTGCCAAACGTACCATAACGCACATGTCCCAAAAGCACCTCGCCTATGTAAGGGATTTTACTTTTTTGAAGCGCCACATCATCTTGATATTCGGGGTGCGCCAACAATTCTTCATTGATGCGCTCATTGATTTGGTCAAAAATATCTTGAATAGGCTGTTGGGCAATAGATCTTACTCTACTTATGTAACGCTCTCCAGGCTGCGTGTCTAATTTAATACTGGCAAAACCCGCACCGTCTTGACCGCGATTGTGTTGCTTCTCCATCATAAGGTACATCTTGTTGACACCGTAAAAGGCGCTTCCGTATTTGTCCTTATAATATTCCAAGGGTTTTTTAAGTCTAATGAGTGCAATTCCGCATTCGTGTTTTAAAGCATCGCTCATTGTGGTGGTGTTGTTTTTGAGTGTTCCAAAATTAGATATTTTGGATATAGGTTTATAGCTTTTAAAATGAAATCAGTAAAAAAAAACGCGCTCGATGAGGAGCGCGTTGGTTTATGATAATTCTATATTGAACTGTGTCAATTGTTTAAATTCTTTTAGGCGATGATCAATATCGCTGGTCTTTAAGTTCTGCATTCGTTCGGTACCAAACTTCTCTACACAAAAGGAGGCGAGCGTCGACCCATAGATTACAGCATTTTTCATGTTCTCGAAACTATAATCTTCGGTTTTTGCCAAATATCCTGCAAAACCACCAGCAAATGTATCTCCAGCCCCAGTAGGATCAAAAACCTCTTCTAATGGTAAAGCAGGCGCATAGAACATGTTATCATTATGGAACAACAAAGCCCCGTGTTCTCCTTTTTTGATGACCACATATTTTGGGCCCATCTCATGAATTTTTCGAGCGGCGACCACTAAGGAATATTCTCCAGTCAATTGTCTTGCCTCTTCATCATTAATGGTGATCACATCAATCTTAGCGATGACTTTGTTCAAATCTTCAAGGGCGCAGTCCATCCAAAAGTTCATGGTATCGAGAATGGTTAATTTAGGCTTAACCTCCATTTGCTCCAAAACACTCAATTGTACTATGGGGTGTAAATTACCCAGCATCACAACGTCGGCATTTTTATAGGCTTGCGGTACGACAGGATTAAAATCTGCCAACACATTCAATTCGGTGGCCAAGGTGTCCCGCGTGTTCATATCATTATGGTATTTCCCGCTCCAGAAGAAGGTTTTGCCTTCTTTTACGATTTCAATACCATCTATATTAATGTTTTTTTGAGACAATAAATCCAAATATGCTTGCGGAAAATCACCACCAACTATCGATACTGCAGCAGAATCCACATCAAATTGAGATGCAGCCAAACCTATAAAGGTTGCAGCGCCACCTAGAATTTTATCTGTTTTACCAAAAGGGGTTTCGATAGCATCAAAAGCGACGGTGCCCACTATAACTAATTTACTCATAATACCTTGAAAATTTTGCTGCAAATATACGGTTTTTAGCTGCAAATGCTCGAATCTTTTTTTGCGGAAATTAAAGTGCGTTCAATCCCTGTCTAAATGCCTTAAATACGCTTCCGGATTATTGAGAAATGATTTGGTAATGCTAAAATGTTCTGTGGTTTCAAAAGCTGTTTTTTCCATACCTGTATTGGTGATTTCGTAAAGATTGGCATTGGGATAGGCCATAAGCATCGGTGAGTGTGTCGCAATTATAAACTGCGAGTTAAATTGTTTTAAATGATTATGGATGAAGTAAATAAACGCCAATTGTTTGGCAGGTGACAAGGCAGATTCGGGTTCATCCAAAAGGTAGATACCTCTTGAGGTTATTTTTTGTTCCATAATATGCAAATATGCTTCTCCATGCGAAAAGGCATTGAGCTCTTGTCCAAAATTTTTTCGCATAAGATGTAATTGTTCGTTGGCGCTTTCTCGCATTTGTGCTTTTATATGCTGCGGAATATCTTCACCCAAATCGCCCATTTGATTGTCAAGCGCAACATCTCTTCTATGAACGCTGTTGAGGTAATCGCCAAAATCTTCAGCCCTAAAAAAGAAACCGGTTGAGCGCTCCACGGTCCATAGCAATTCCAAATAAGCCACCAATGTTTTGGCAGCATCAAAAGAGGCTTTGCCATAGCCAGCGCCATCCATGTGCGGAAGTTGCAAGCGGCAGGCGAGGGTTTCCAATAATGTGGATTTCCCAGAACCGTTTTCGCCAACAAGAATTGTAATTGGGTTTAAGAGGTCAATGTGTTTGGCAAATTTTATGGCTGGAACGTCAAAAGGGAAGGGATGTTGACGAGTGGTATTGATGTTAATGGCTGTGAGGTAGGGCATACTACGAAGTTATGATTTTATAATTTCTCAACACTGAATATAATACAACATTTCGTAACTTACACGTGTATTTATCGTATTTACAAGTAGGTTACTTCCGCCCAAAATCCGCAGGAATTTCTCCCCAAGCTTTGGTTTCCCATTTTACGATCGTCGTGGTGTAATTATTGTCCTTTAGCCATTGCACTGCGCGATCTACCAAATCATAAACGGGCTTGTTTTTTGTAGTTCGTTCTAATTTGGAATTGCATTTTTTCTTGCGCACCCAACTCATGGCTGTTTTAGAATCGGTATAAAGAATGCGGTCGCTATTGTGTTTTTTTAAAAATCCCAAACCGTGAACAAGTGCTAAAAATTCGCCTAAATTATTGGTGCCTTGCTCAAACGGTCCTTGAATAAACAATTGTTTTTTGGTTTTGGTGTCCACGCCACGATATTCCATAATGCCTGGGTTGCCCGAAGAGGCAGCATCTACCGCAATTGAATTATAATTGGGCTTACCTATTTTTTGTAATTGTGCTTCGGAAAGTTCGCTGGAAAATGATTTGTTTTTTCCTATGTAATCAAAGTAATTCCCAAGCAGCGCCTTTTTTGCAGCATCGCTGGTGCCGAACGATTTGTATTGGGCACCTTCAAAATCTTTTATTTGGGCTTTACAATCGTTCCAACTGTCGAAGACGCCTTTTTGGTGACCTTTCCAAACGGTGTAGTATTTCTTTTTCTTTGCCACGATTGCTTAAGGGTTCAATTTTGAAATTTGGAATATTATTTTTGAGCTATCAAGATCGCTTCTACCACCTTCGGAAAATGTTCCATCTCCAACTCATGAATCTTGGTTGCAACATCTTCAGCTGTATCCGTCGCCTCTACCACACATTTAGCTTGAAAAATTACTTTCCCTTCATCGTAATCTTCATTCACATAATGAATGCTTATCCCTGTCTCGGTTTCCTTATGGGCAACAACCGCTTGGTGCACGTGGTTTCCAAACATGCCTTTCCCGCCATACTTGGGTAATAATGCGGGATGGATATTGATGATCTTATTAGGGAATGCCTTTAAGATGTGTTTGGGGAACAGCCATAAAAAACCAGCTAATACAATCAAATCTGGTTGAGATGCCTTTAACACATTAAGAACATCACTGTTGGTAAATGCTATTTTGTTGAATGATAATGCGCTAACGTCTAGATTTTTAGCCCGATCCAAAACTTTGGCACGGGGATTGTTAGTAAGCACTTGAATAACAGAACCTGTTTCTCTGTTGTGAAAAAACCTAATCAAATTTTCAGCATTAGTGCCACTTCCGGACGCAAAAATTACAATTCGCTTCATTTACAGATATTCATTTACTCTTATTCAGAACAAAAAAAAGAATAATAATTCACAATTAGAAGGCAAAAGAGATTTTCTTAAAAGTAATTTTAGTAAATTACAATCACATTTTATAAACAAAGGTGTGATTTAAAATAAAGTTTTTTATTTTTGCCACCTAATAAAACTTAAAATTAAAAATTATGTCAGACATTGCATCAAGAGTAAAAGCGATTATAGTAGACAAATTGGGCGTCGATGAAAACGAAGTCGTAACTGAAGCAAGCTTCACAAATGATCTAGGAGCAGATTCATTAGACACTGTTGAACTAATCATGGAATTTGAAAAAGAATTCGATATTCAAATCCCAGACGATCAAGCTGAAAATATCGCAACAGTTGGTCAAGCGATCTCTTATATAGAAGAAGCAAAATAATTCAATAACTATTTATGGAATTAAGGCGAGTTGTAGTTACAGGGTTAGGCGCTTTGACACCTATTGGCAATACCAAGGATGAATTTTGGGATGCGCTTATAAGTGGGAAGAGTGGTGCTGGACCTATAACCTATTTTGATACTGAAAAGTTCAAAACAAAATTCGCTTGCGAATTAAAGAATTTTAATGCAACCGATTTTCTTGATAGAAAAGAGGCTCGTAAAATGGATAAATTTACGCAGTATGCCATGGTGGCCTCCGATGAGGCTATCGCAGATGCTAAACTAAATTTAGACGTTGTTGATAAATTACGAGTAGGCGTTATTTGGGGGGCAGGAATAGGGGGCTTGGAAACCTTTCAGGAAGAAGTGTTAAACTTCGCAGCTGGAGACGGTACACCACGTTTCAACCCATTTTTTATCCCAAAAATGATTGCAGATATTGCACCAGGAAACATTTCCATCAAGCATGGCTTTATGGGGCCTAATTACACTACGGTTTCTGCTTGTGCCTCTGCTGCCAATGCCATGATTGATGCTCTAAACTATATTCGTTTGGGTCATTGTGATGTGGTGGTAACTGGTGGTAGTGAAGCAGCGGTAACTATCGCTGGCATGGGTGGCTTTAATGCCATGCACGCATTATCTACTAGAAATGAAAGTCCAGAGACCGCCTCTAGACCATTTGATGCAACCAGAGATGGTTTTGTCTTGGGCGAAGGTGCTGGAGCGATTATTCTTGAAGATTATGAGCATGCCAAGGCCAGAGGTGCCAAGATTTATGCAGAAGTATTGGGAGGCGGTTTGTCTTCCGATGCCTATCACATGACTGCGCCACATCCTGAAGGGATTGGTGTGATTGCTGTGATGAGAAACTGCTTAAAAAATGCTGGTGTGAAACCTGAAGAGGTAGATCACATCAATACGCATGGTACATCGACCCCTTTGGGTGATGTTGCTGAGTTAAAAGCAATTACTGAAGTTTTTGGGGAACATGCCAAGAACATCAATATCAATTCAACAAAATCCATGACAGGACATTTGTTGGGTGCAGCTGGAGCTATAGAATCGATCGCTTCAATTTTAGCAATGGAGCACGGTATCGTGCCCCCAACAATTAACCATAGCGTCGTTGACGACAATATTGATCCGCAACTTAATCTCACCTTAAACAAGGCACAAAAAAGAGATGTTAAAGTAGCGATGAGCAATACCTTTGGATTTGGTGGTCACAATGCTTGTGTACTATTTAAAAAACTAGATTAAGAGACTGAATGAGTTTCATTCGCAACATATTAAAAAATTCCCGTACTAATCAAGACGGGAATTTTTTTTTATTATTGAACAAAATACTCGGTTATAAGGTTAAGAATAAACCCTTATACATCAAGGCATTTACGCATCGGTCCATGAATATCAAGGATGATGAGGGCAACCCTGTTAACTATGAGCGCTTGGAGTTTGTAGGCGATGCCATTTTGGGCTCTGTAATTGCACATTATCTTTATGAAGAAGTACCTCATGGTGATGAAGGCTACCTTACCAAAATGAGATCCAAGGTAGTAAGTCGAGAGCATCTTAATGAATTAGGGAAGGAGCTTAAGCTCATCGATTTGGTAGAGAGTAATATTCCAAAATCAAATTTCGGCAGTAACATTCATGGCAATCTTTTTGAAGCTTTAATAGGCGCTATCTACTTGGATAAGGGCTATAAATTCTGCGAAGATTTTATTCATAATACTATCATTGTTCCAAAAGTGGACATTGAAACACTTGAAGGACGTGTGATTAGCTATAAAAGTTTGTTGATAGAGTGGTGCCAAAAAGAAAAGAAAACCTTTGATTATAATGTGTATGAAGATTCTGGAAATGATGATGTCAAGCATTTCTCGGTAAAACTATCTATCGACAATAAAGTTGTGGCCAAAGCAAGAGCGACCTCCAAAAAGAAAGCCGAAGAAAAAGCGTCCAAACGTGCGTTTTTCGCATTTCAGAAAGAAATAACAAAAGTTTTTTAAATGTAACACTTCATTTCCTTTTAAAACAGATAGGCGGGGTTGGTGAAGAATAAGAGTTTCTTTTTCTGAAAGAAATTGGATACGCCCTCATGAATTTGCGCCATAACCTATTAGTTATTAACTATAACGTTTTAGTTGATAAGGGGTTTCAAGAATATTGTCAACTTAACATTTTTATGGCCGATAAATATTATATTTACAATTAATGGCTATTTCACATGGCAATCCACAAATTACTGGTAGATGACTTTTACGATGCATCCTTCTCTTTAATGGCGATCCATTGCAGATTAGAAGATTATCGGTTGGCCTACCTTCTCAATAAATATCTAAAACTGAGGTTGGCAAGAAAACCACAAGACTTAGACTATAATTATTTTGCAGCTTCATACGCTATTTACGAATGGGAAGACAGTACTTTCGATACCACTTGGAATTTAGTTTCCAATAAATGTAAGCGTGAGGAGAATAGCATACAAAGCTCTGGATCTTTATTTGAGAATCATCATGTGATCACAAAAACGCACTACTTGGTACCAGAGTTGAAAAAGGCCGATTACCTCATTAAAATAAGTAATGAGGACCAAAATTTAAATGAAAAAATAATCCTGGATGCCATCGTATCTATTCCGCAGATTGTCACAGCGTACAGTGTGGACTTAGACAAGTTAAAATCAAAAGAGCACCTAATATTTAATTGATGTTAAGAAAAAAGAAAACCAAAATTGTAGCCACCCTAGGACCAGCAACTAGCACTAGAGAAGTGTTGAAGGCAATGTTGGAAGAAGGAGTCAATGTATTTAGAGTCAATTTTTCACATGCCGATTACAAGGACGTGGAAGAACGAGTAAAAATGATACGCAGCCTGAACGAAGAATTTGGCTTTAATGCCTCTATTTTAGGAGACCTGCAAGGCCCTAAATTAAGAGTTGGGGTGATGAAAGGTGAAGTCATCGTAAATGCTGGTGACGAGGTGATCTTTGCTACTGGAGAACGTTTTGAGGGCACCAAGGAACGTGTCTATATGACGTATGATAAGTTTCCTCAAGATGCCAAGCCAGGAGAACGCGTGTTGCTGGATGATGGAAAATTAATTTTTGAAGTCGTTTCTACCGATGGTAAATCTGAAGTTAAAACGAAAGTCATACAAGGTGGGCCTTTACGCTCAAAGAAAGGGGTGAACTTACCCAATACGAATATTTCACAACCTGCTTTAACTGAAAAAGATATCGAGGATGCCATATTTGCCTGTAAATTACAAGTCGATTGGATGGCCTTGTCTTTTGTGCGACATGCTGAGGATTTGATGCAGCTCGAGGAGCTGATTAAAACCCACAGCAAACATAAAATTCCAATCATTGCCAAGATCGAAAAGCCGGAAGCGGTAGAGAATATCGATAAAATTGTTGCCTATTGTGATGGTTTAATGGTTGCCAGAGGTGACTTGGGTGTCGAAATTCCTGCGGAAGAAGTGCCTTTAATTCAGAAGCAACTGGTCTTAAGAGCCAAACGGGCAAGAATTCCCGTGATCATAGCCACACAAATGATGGAAACCATGATCACGAGTCTGACGCCAACAAGAGCAGAAGTAAATGATGTGGCTAACTCTGTAATGGATGGCGCTGATGCGGTGATGCTGTCTGGAGAAACTTCAGTAGGTAATTATCCTGTGCAAGTGATTCGTCAAATGGCCAATATTATTAGAAGTGTCGAAGATTCAGATTTAATACAGGTGCCACAATCACCACCACATATTCGTACCAAGCGATACATTACCAAAGCAATTTGTTACCATGCAGCGCATATGGCCAATGAGATTAGTGCAAAAGCGATCTCCACATTGACCAATAGTGGGTATACCGCTTTTCAAATTTCAGCCTGGCGACCAAAAGCACATATTTTAGTATTTACGTCTAACCGACGCATTTTAACACAGTTGAGCTTGCTTTGGGGCGTTGAAGCCTTTTACTACGATAAATTTGTGAGTACCGACGAAACGATTGAAGACGTTAACGCCATTGCCTGTAAAAAAGGGTATTTGGAAGTTGGTGATATGCAAATCAGTCTTGCTGCCATGCCAATTCAAGAAAAGGGTATGGTAAATACCTTAAGAGTAAGTGAGATTACGAGTTGTAGTTTTTAACTAGAAATCTAACGGAAATTGAGGTAATGCCTGCATCCAGTTATACTTAAAATGCAAATTTTAACTGCACGCTCACAGTGCTATCCTTGTCTTTTTTGATTGGTGTTTTAGAAACAGCTGTATTTAAATTAGACAAGGAAATTCCTAATAACCGTACCGAATTATCTAGAGTTTCCTGGTAAAGTAGAGATTTCGCGGTATCCAAAATCACGCTTTTATCACTAACATAATAAGGCAAAGTCTTGCTTCTGGTTTGCAGATTAAAATCACTGTATTTTATTTTTAAAGTAATGGTTTTTCCTGCTACATTGGCTTTTTTAAGGCGTTTGGCCACTTCCTCGGCAATATGATCCAGTTTTTCTAGCATGTAAATTTCCGAAGACAGATTTTCACTAAAGGTACGTTCAGCAGCAAGTGATTTTCTAATGCGGTTGGGTTTGACCTCGCTTAGATGAATACCTCTTACAACATCAAAGTAATAGGCTCCAGATTTCCCGAAATTGTCTTCTAAATAGTCAAGGGATTTCAATTTTAAGTCCTTCCCGGTAAAGATTCCTTTTTGGTACATTTTTTCTGCAGTGACTTTTCCCACGCCATAAAATTTTCGAATGTCCAACTGCTCCAAAAACGCCAAGACCTCTTCGGGGTTTACGGTTTTTTGTCCGTTGGGTTTGTTGTAGTCACTCGCAACCTTTGCAATAAATTTATTGATGGAAATACCCGCCGAAGCGGTTAAACCCACCTCATCAAAAATACGCTGTCTTATTTTTTGAGCCAATAAGGACGCACTTGGAAGCCCAATTTTATTTTCGGTTACATCCAAATAAGCTTCGTCAAGAGATAAGGGCTCTACCAAATCGGTATAATCATAAAAAATTCGGCGTACTTGGGTTGAAATCGCTTTATACCTCTCAAAATCGGTTTTTACGAAGATGAGTTCAGGACATAATTTAATGGCCAATTTACCAGACATGGCGCTTTTTACCCCAAACTTGCGCGCCTCATAACTTGCTGCACTTATCACGCCACGTGAGCCTCCACCGCCAACCGCAATGGCCTTCCCCTTTAGTTCGGGCTGGTCCATCTGCGCTACGGAAGCATAGAAAGCGTCCATATCAACATGAATTATTTTTCTAATAGGTAAATCATCAAGCATACTGCAAATTTATAATATCTTTGGGTTACTTGTTGGCGCAAATATGAAATTGATATACACACTTCTTGGCTTGAGCCTATTGTTGCTCATTTGGTCTGCAATCGATCCTTACGACTATTTTACTTGGTTTTTAGAAGTCTTGCCTGCTGTATTGGGCATTTTGGTATTGACTTTTACCTTTAAGCGCTTTCGTTTCACCAATTTGGTTTATGTGTTAGTTTTGTTTCATTGTGCCATCTTAATTATTGGTGGGCATTATACCTATGCTGAAGTGCCTCTTTTTGATTGGATTCAAGAAACCTTGGGTCAGGGTCGCAACAATTACGATAAGCTCGGGCATTTCGCCCAAGGGTTTGTACCTGCCATGATTGCAAGAGAAGTATTGATAAGGAAGAGCGTCGTGCTCAAAACCAGCTGGCTTAATTTTATCGTGGTTTGCATCGCAATGGCCATAAGCGTTACCTATGAGTTTGTAGAATGGGCTGTTTCCATAAGTACTGGCGAAGGAGGCGATTCCTTTTTAGGAACGCAAGGCTATGTTTGGGACACCCAAAGCGATATGCTATTTGCTACCGTTGGCGCTATAGTGGCTTTGTTGTTTTTGAGTAAAGCACACGATAATCAAATTAAAAAACACACTTCGGAAGTGTAAGTATGATAGAAATAGAACGAAAATTTTTAGTGACTTCGGAAACATTTAAAGCAGAAGCCCATAAACAGACGCGAATTATTCAGGGTTTTTTGAATACGAATCCAGAGCGAACGGTTAGAGTACGATTAAAAGGAGACTGCGGGTATTTAACGGTAAAGGGAAAATCAAATGCGAGCGGTTTGAGTCGGTTTGAATGGGAAAAGGAAATCACAACAGCAGATGCTGAAGCGCTCCTCAATATTTGCGAATCAGGAATCATCGATAAGACCAGATACGAGGCAACTGTAGGTAAGCATTTGTTTGAAATTGATGTCTTCCATCAAGAAAACGATGGATTGATTGTAGCAGAGGTAGAGCTTCAGCAGGAACAAGAAGTTTTTGAAAAACCGTCTTGGTTGGGAGAAGAGGTCACGGGAGATAAACGCTACTACAACTCCCAATTGACCAAGCGCCCCTTTAAGGATTGGACCTAAAAAAACCGCTCAGGGGAGCGGTTTTACTTTATAGTATTGGAAACGTTGTGTTTATTCTTCGATTGTTTCATCTGTAGTAAAGGTTTCTACAGTATGCATGTCTTTAACTTTATAAGCCTCTCCAGCTTTGGATACCGTATTTTCAAGTGCTTTTGGCGTTACCAGAGCTTCGTCATATTCAACCATCGCTAATTGACGATCAAAATCCACCTTAGCAGATTTAACTCCATCCATCTTGGCCATTTTCTTCTCAATAGTCTTGGCACAACCCATAGCACAGGTCATTCCATCAATTTTAAACTCTGCCTTGGCGTAAGTTGCGTTTGGATCTAATTTTTTAGTAACCTCAGTTTTGCTGTTGGAGGCCACCGTTTTTATTTCTGGTTGTGCATCATTTTTACAGGCGATCACACTAGTTGAAATGGCAGCAACTGCAAGTAACATCTTTAAAGTTCTCATAATTGGGTTATAAATTTGTAAGCCAAACTTAACGAATATTGTTGATGTCACTAAGTTAATTAACGAACTTTATGAATTCATTAAGAATGCACGCAAGTAATTCAAGACCAACAAAAAATTAATGGAATATTGCGCATTGATGTTTCCTGAATTTGCTGAAAGCGAAATTACGACTAACATGAAAAAAGTCCGAAACATTTACTGCTTCGGACTTTCTAAAACTATATGATGCTAATCGTTAATTAAAATCAGCATCACTTACACCTTCATTTACCTTAATTTCTTTTACTTTAAATTCAAATTTTTGAGGTCCTGCAGTTTGAATCATTTGAAAAGGAAACATAACGTCCCCTACTTTTTGGTAGTCAGAATAAAACAAATCTTGACTTCCCATTGGAGAGGTTTCGGTTTGCTTTATTTTCAACCCAGTGTCAACACTGTAGTATATGGATTTGGAATCGCCCACATTTATTTTATAAGCGTTTTCGCCATCAACGTTCTCAATTTTTTCTAAAGTAGCTTCACTATTGAGGTAGTTGAGCTCTGGAAAAGGAACTGCTTCCGTTTTTTGAACCTTGATTTCTTCATCGGTCAATTCTTTTCGTTGCCCTTGCATGATCATATACCCAGAATCACCATTCACTACCGATTTCATAAAAGACTGCCCCATTGCGGTTACTTCGGAAAGCGCTTGATTTTTATCGGTGCTTTTAACGTCTAGATTTAGTACCATCCCTTGAAAAGGTGCTTCGGCAGTTAAATGAACAGTTTTTACGTTTTCAAGTGCTTGTTTACCACCTACAGCTTCTATATAATTTTCAAACACCTTGGTTGCGCTCATGTCTGCAGGCATTTCAACAGCATAGTTTGGCTTCTCTACAGGATTCGCGTACGTGTCAAAATACTTGATAAAAATTCCGGTTTTCTCAAGATTTTCTAGCACATCACTCCCTTTACCTACCACAACAATTCTTGCATTTTCGGGCTTGAAATATTTGTTGGCCACGCGCATAACATCATCTGCAGTGACTGCATTGATTTTTTGTAAATACGTGGTATAAAAATCGGAAGGCAGATCGTTTAACTTGATATTTAAAGCATAGCGCGCTATGGTTTGAGGATTCTCAAGAGCTAGTACAAAATCGCCTACATATTTCGCTTTTGCATTTTTAAGAGCATCTTGCGATACCGGTTCCGATTTGATGCGTTTTATTTCTTGCAAGGTATTAACTACAGCACTATCCGTCACCATATTTCGTACTTGAACGCTTGTGGAAAAACGCGCTGCATATTCATCGGTACCCACGCTAGATCTAGCGCCATACGTATAACCATGCTCTTCACGTAAGTTCATGTTCAAATAGCTGTTGAAGCCCCCACCAAGAATTTTGTTGGCAATGAGTACCGCATGGTAATCTGGATCCTTCATTTGAAGCGCAACGTTATTGGTCAAAGAAATATCAGATTGCACTGCGTTTGGCATATCTATAAAATCGATTTGCGTGTATTTCAAATTTGCTGAAGGTGCTGGTACTGTATAATCAATACTGATCGATTTTTCCCACTTTGAAAAATTGTCCTTAACCTGTTTTTGAATGGTTTTAAAGTCTACATCACCCACTATTACCAAATACGCATTATTTGGATTGAAATGAGTTTCGTAAAAAGAGACTGCATCTCCAAAAGTTACATTGTTTACAGTTTCTTCAGTAATAAATTCGCCATAAGGATGATTTTTACCGTAAGATAGCGCAGCGCCTACGCGACTTGCAATGGCATCCACACTTTTCTCGCTAGATTTGAGTCCATCAATAAGTTTGGCTTTTTCTTTCTCGAACTCAACTTCAGTTAATAACGGATTACTGGCAGCATCTGCCATGAGTTGTAAAATGCGCTCTGAGTATTTGGATAAACCACTGGCATAACCTCCGCTAGAGCTAAAGCCCATATTGGCTCCTAGAAAATCGACTTCGTCGTTAAACTCGTCTTTAGGAATGCTCGTGGTACCATTCCCCATCATGTCACCAATAAGGCTTTCTACTCCTGCTTTTTCACCAGTAGCGATAGGCTTATTGTCAATAGTTAATGAGTAAGTTACTCGAGGTAACTTATGGTTTTCTACCACCATAACCGTTAACCCGTTTTTGAGTTTGAACTCGGAAGGCTTTTCCAAAGCTATTTTTGGAGCAGGTCCTGGTTTGGGCATTATGGAGCGATCAATTTGTGCAAAGGCACCAAATGACATTAAAAATGCCACAATACATATAGATATTTTGATTTTCATCGTGTTTTGTTTTTAAATTTTAGTTGTCGGTTGTTTCCTTTGGTAAGTATTCAAGCTCCACACGTTGGTTAGGGCTCAAGTATTTTTTTGCAACGTCTTGAATGTCCTCACGTGTAATTTTTCTGTAAATATCAATTTCCTTATTAATGAGGTTAACATCTTTGTACAGTAAATAATAGGTAGCTAAAGAGCCTGCAATACCCGCAACGCTTGAATTGGCGTTTACAAAATTACTTTCGAATTGATTTTGGAGTTTTTGATAATCTCGTTCTGAAATAAGTTCCGTTTGAAGTTTAAGGATTTCTTCATCCATTTCAGAAAGTAAGGTGTCTAAGCTCGTTTCGCCCAAAGGCAATGCGAACAGCGCAAAAGCGCTATAATCCATTTGACCCACGTTAACTGCTTGTACCGCGAGCGCCTGTTTTTGTTCGTCGACTAATTTTTTGTAGAGCACAGAACTTTTGCCACCGCTTAAGTAGCTAGAAATCATATCCAGTATATAGGAGTCTTTTGTGCCAAAACCAGGAGTTCTATAGGCTGCAATAATTGCAGGAATTTGTATGTTGCTATCATAGGCCTTCGCGTGAATCGTTTCGGTTATAGGAGATTCTTTTGGGAAGTCTCTAGTGATGGCTTCGCCTCTAGGAATTGGACCAAAATAAGCCTTCGCCAATTTGGTGGCTTCCGCTATATTAATATCACCAGCAATCACAAGTACTGCATTATTTGGCGTGTAATATTTTTTGAAATAAGCTTTAAACTCTTCCAAGGTTGCAGCATCCAAATCTTCCATTTTACCAATATTGGAATCTTTATAAGGATGGTTTTTAAATAAATTTTCGCTAATAGCATTTAAAATACCACCATAAGGAGAATTGTCATAACGCATGCGTTTTTCTTCTTTAACCACTTCATTTTGAGTATCCACACCAATTTGATTTATCACAGGATGCATTAGACGTTCAGACTCCATCCATAAGCCAAGTTCCAAATTGTTAGAGGGGAACACTTCATAATAGTAGGTTCTATCCTGCGTAGTGTTGGCATTGTTGCTACCACCATTTGAAGTTACGATGTTAAACCAATCCCCACGTTCAATATTTTCAGTACCCTCAAAGAGTAAATGCTCGAAGAAATGGGCAAAACCGGTGCGAGAGCGGTCGCCATCCTTTCCGCCCACATCGTACATAACAGATGTGATTACAACGGGAGCTGTATTATCTTGATGCAAAATAACGTGCATGCCATTATCGAGATCAAATTCTTGAAATTCGACCCGTTGAGCATTGGCTGTAAATCCAACCCATCCCAACAGGGACATCATAAATAGGTATTTTTTCATTATAATCTAATTTTAAGTTAATGAGTATTGTTAATTGTTAGCTATACCTACAAAAATAAGCAAATACACACGCTATTATAGATTTTAATTTCTAAAAAAACCATAAATTAGCCTTATAAAGGTATTTTTTTTACGAACTTTAATAGCTTTCAACATAAAACCACCTGTTTAATATGAACACCTCTATCAGAATTGCAATTCGATATGGAATATTGATGGCAATCACCCTGATTGCCTACTTTCTAGTTGTGAGATTGTTTGATCTTCATGAAAACCCCTGGTTAAGGTTACTAAATGGTATTGTAATGGGCATCGGGATCACCCTAGCCATAAAGCACTACCAACTGGTGCAGCACGAAGCGGTTTCGTATGTTAATGGGATCAAGATTGGAATTATTTCGGGCTTTACCGCTACCTTTATTTTTACCTTATTTATGGCTATTTATATGTATCATATTGATCCTGAATTTGCGCAAACCATATTGGGCCAATGGTTTAAGAATTATGATGCAGGGCCTGCGGTTCTGGTGTTTGTCATATTTATAGAAGGTCTGGCATCGAGTGTCATCCTGTCTCTGGCGCTAATGCAAATCTTCAAAAAGAGCTATCAATCACAGCAAAAAAAAATATAACGCTTGTAAATTAATTAATTAGGATGTATATTTGCACCCGCTTTCTAGGGAGAAAGCACAGTATTCTAATTATTTTAAATAAAAACGTTACGCTATGTACGCAATTGTAGAGATAGCAGGGCAACAATTCAAAGTTGAAAAAGACCAAAAAGTTTTTGTTCACCGCTTAGGATCAGACGAAGGATCGAAAATTGATTTCGATAGTGTTCTTTTGATTGGAGATGGTGACAATATTACTTTAGGCGCCCCAGCTATAGACGGAGCACTTATTAGTGCGAAAGTCTTAAGACACCTTAAAGGTGACAAAGTAATCGTTTTCAAAAAGAAAAGACGTAAAGGTTACCGTGTAAAAAATGGTCACAGACAAGCCTTATCGGAAATTGTTATTGAAAGCATTGTTGGTTCAGGCGCTAAGCCAGCCAAGAAACAAGAGACTAAGGCAGCTGCTCCTATAGCAGACGCTAAAAAAGAAGAGACTAAGGCAGCTGCTCCTATAGCAGACGCTAAAAAAGAAGAGTCTACAGCAAAACCCGCTGCTAAAAAAGCATCAGGTAAAGCCGATGATCTTAAGAAAATCGAAGGCGCAGGACCTAAGGCAGCAGAAGCTTTAGTGAATGCAGGGATCGATACTTTTGAGAAAGTGGCAAACACTAGTGCCGAAAAATTGAGTGAAATCTTAACGGAAGCAAGCTCAAGATTAGCACACATCGTTACCGATACATGGCCAAAGCAAGCTAAATTAGCTGCAGAAGGTCAATGGGACGAACTTGAAAAATTACAGGACAGACTAGACGGTGGAATTGAAAAATAAATCTTTCTACTAAACATTAATATATAAACCCTTAAGACAATGGCTCACAAAAAAGGAGTAGGTAGTTCTAAAAATGGTAGAGAATCAGAATCAAAACGCTTAGGTGTTAAGATCTTTGGTGGTCAAGCTGCTATTGCAGGAAACATTATCGTAAGACAAAGAGGTAACACGCACCATCCAGGTGAAAATGTATATGGTGGTAAAGACCATACATTGCACGCTCAAGTGGACGGGTTAGTGAAATTCACTAAGAAACACGGAGGAAAATCTTTTGTTTCTATTGAGCCTTTTGAAGCTTAATTGAATTTTAAAAAACCATTAAAAAACCCTTTCTATAATTTAGAAAGGGTTTTTTGCATTTATTAGAAAGCCTATAACACATTCGCCTGCGCGCTACAAACTATGATTTTTTAAAAAGGGTAAAACCAATACGGTTGAATTTTCAGCTGGCTCTGGAATACACCTCAAAAATGTTGAAGGTCAAAGAATTAAATTGAAGTCTTCTTCCTATTTTCTCTGTGCTCTATAACAGAGCAACGATCTTGAGTCTTAACGGTCAATCGCTTATACAATCTCCATTTTCTTCAGTAAAAAGCTAGCGTTCATATTTTGGCAAACACCTTTCTTGAGTTTGTAATCAAAATAGAGTTCATCTTTGATGATTTCAGCATCAAAATAATAGTTCTTTACTTCGGTTAAGGTTTCTGATATGGCGCACAGACTCAAATCATGGGTCGCGATGATGCCCGTGGCGTTCCCTGCGACTAATTTTTCTACGAATTTTTTAGAGCCTAGTGCTTTATCCGTACTGTTGGTGCCTTTTAATATTTCATCGAGAATGATAAAATAAGGTTCGTCAACAATGGCGTCTACAATAAATTTTAAGCGGGTTAATTCGGAAAAGAAATAAGAGCTGTCATCGGTTAATGAATCGCTCGTGCGCATGCTCGTAATTAGTTTGATGGGCGAATAACTGCTGGAGGTGGCGCAAACCGGTAGTCCAACATTCGCCATAACGATATGTAAGGACACCGTTCTTAAAAAGGTACTTTTCCCTGCCATGTTGGCTCCAGTTATTATAAAAAACTGCTGTTGGTCTAATTTAAGGTTGCTGGTGACCCGCTTTTCTTTGTTTAATAAGGGATGCCCTAAATGTTGCGCATCTATGGTAGTGGCAGTGCCCACCAAATCTGGAAATACATGATCTTGATGGTTATAGCTGTAAGTGCCCAAACTGTTGTAAGCGTCAAAAAATGCGACAACCTCGAACCAATGGGCTACAGTTTCGGCGTAGGTTGCCATCCATTGTTCAACTTTATAGGCGTTTTTGATATCTAATAAAAAGTAACCGTTTCCAAATACTGCGGAAATGAGATTGCTCCGGTTATCAAGCGCGTCCAACCGTTTTGAGAAGGTTTTGAATATGGCGGAAGCCTTTTTTCCTTCGCACTCAATTTGCTTTTGTTTTGCGATGAGCAATTCCGAATGGAAGGTCTGAGTTTCAATTTGTTCTAAAAGGGACGCATATTGTTTAAAGGTCTCTTTCGTCTTATCGGAATTGGAAGCAAGGGTGTTGATTTTTTTAAGAAAGCGACCCGTTATGACTAGCCCTAAAAGTAGCCAATACCCAAAATAGTTGAAGTCCATAGTTTCGGCAATGCAGCATCCAAAAATTACAATAGAGATTATTGAAAACACTAGAGGAAACCAGCCCATCAGTTTTGGGATGAATGGCTCGTGCGTTGTAAGCCAATCCAATATGGTCTTGGCGGAACTTTGGGTTTTAACGAGGCTCGCAGTTGCAGAATACTGTTGCGTCCAGGCTATATGCTCGGAAAGTTCTTTTACAACCGCTTGGCGTTTTGTAATGTCTTTGATATTATTGGCCTTTAAGGCATCTGCCAATTGTTGTTCGCCTTCAGGGGTGTTGGTTCTGTTGATGTATTGAAAAAAAGAACCCCTTCCGAATAAATCAATATCCCAACTGTAAAAATGTTTGGAATCTTGATGTGCCATTCCATCTTTACGCTGATGAAATTGTCCGTTGGCAATTTGCAACTCCTCTTGATTGATATGGATTAAGGCTTCGTGCAATTCTTTTTTTGCTTTGCGTCTCCCATAGTTTAGCAATAAATAAATAAACAAAATGATGCCAGTAACAGCAATAAGCGCCATAGCGGTATAGTTGCCCCAAAAAAAGTAGAGGGCCACTGCGGTAATTATAAAAGTTAAAATGCGCAGGGTGCTGAGCAGTAAAAGGTTTTTTTGGAGACCAGCAACCTGTTTGGTATTGGATTCTAATTGAGCTTTGTAATATGCAATGGGATCTTTCATATCAATTTAAAATATAAGGAAACAAAAATTCCCAAGCGGTTGTGCTTAGGAATAGTTGTTTAGCAATTAATGATAAGCCTATCTCATTAGCCTTTAAAGCTGGCCTTGAGATATTGCTCATTCATGCGAGCAATGTTTTTAAGAGAGATGCCTTTAGGACATTCTATCTCACAAGCACCTGTGTTGGAACAATTGCCAAAACCTTCGTCATCCATTTGTTTTACCATGTTCAAGACACGGTCGGTCGCTTCAATTTCACCCTGAGGTAATAGCGAAAACTGAGACACCTTTGCACCTACAAATAGCATGGCAGATGCATTTTTACAAGCAGCGACGCAGGCACCACAACCAATACAGGTGGCTGAGCTAAACGCATCATCTGCATCGTGTTTATTAATTGGGATAGCATTGGCATCTATAGTATTACCAGAGGTATTTACCGAAATAAAACCACCCGCTTGTTGGATGCGATCAAAAGCACTGCGATCTACAATTAAATCTTTAATAACAGGAAAGGCGTTTGCTCTAAATGGTTCTATAAAAATAGTGTCCCCATCCTTAAACATTCTCATGTGCAACTGGCAGGTGGTTACCCCGCGATCTGGCCCATGAGGTTCGCCATTGATTTGCAAAGAACAAGAGCCACAGATGCCTTCACGACAATCATGATCAAAAGCAACAGGTTCATCACCTTTAGTAATCAACTCGCTGTTTAACACATCGAGCATTTCCAAAAAAGACATATCTGGAGAAACATCCTGAATGGGATATTCAATAATTTTCCCTTTGTCGTTGGCGTTTTTTTGACGCCATATTTTTAATGTTAAATTCATAACGTTATTTTTTTAAACTATTATCGAGTCATTTTATTACTGGCAGAGCCATAAATGACACAATTATCTTAAAACTTGTTCATCACCAATTTGTGAGATGTCTAAGCCTGCTTTTTCAAAGTCAATATCCAAACCTCCAGTTTTTTTCAAAATAAAATTTAGAAGTGATGTGGAAATTAAGGTGATGATAAATACGAAAACCCCATATATAATTGGAATAAGAACAATCATAAACACACCGCCTCCAAAGATAGCAGCCCCTGCGCCCAAAGACTCTGAAGCAGCCCCTGCGCCCACTAAGGAAAATAGGAGCATGATGGGTACAAATACAATAAGCATAAGCAAGGCAGTTAAAAAAGCTGCAATGGTGGCATATTTTACGGGATCTATGCGCTTTAATTTTAGTCTTAAAATATTAGTGGCCATAAGGTTTGGGTTGGTTTATTTGTAGCTACGGGTTTTTACTTCAATATTGTCATATTCAAGATTTTCTTTATGTAAAATAGCATCCTTAGGCTCGCCATTATATTCCCAAGCCGATACAAATTGGAATTCTTCACGACGCATCGCTTCTCCATCTTCGGTTTGATATTCTTCTCTAAAGTGTCCTCCAGCAGATTCTTCCCGTTCTAAGGCGTCTTTAGCAAAAAGCTCCCCTAACTCCAAGAAATCTGCCACACGACCTGCTTTCGCCAATTCTTCATTGTATTCATTTGCAGTACCTGGCACGAGAACGTCTTTCCAAAATTCGGTCCTTAAGTCTGAAATTTCTTTAATTGCCGATTTTAAATCAGCAGCATTTCTAGCCATTCCACATTTGTTCCACATAATTTTTCCTAAGCGCTTGTGGAAATAATCTACGGGATGCGTTCCATTATTGTTGATCAAATGCTTAATGTTATCGGTCACGGTTTTTTCAGCCTCATCAAATTCTTTGGTAGACGTAGAAATTGGTCCGGTCCTAATATCATGTGATAAATAATCGCCAATGGTGTAAGGCAGCACAAAGTAACCATCGGCTAAACCTTGCATTAACGCAGAAGCTCCCAATCTATTGGCACCATGATCTGAGAAGTTGGCCTCTCCTATAGAATAAAGACCTTCAACTGTGGTTTGCAAGTTGTAATCTACCCACAAGCCACCCATGGTATAATGCACCGCTGGATAGATCATCATAGGAGTTTCATAAGGGTTTTCATCTACAATCTTCTCATACATTTGAAAGAGGTTTCCGTATTTTTCCTTAATGATATCTTGACCTAATTTTCTAACCAATTGGTCGTCGTTCTCATCTAGTCCCTTAACGTGGGCCTGCTCTTTTCCGTAGCGAATAAAAGCGGAAGCAAAATCTAAGTAAACCGCTTCTCCGGTTTTATTCACGCCAAATCCAGCATCGCAACGCTCTTTGGCAGCACGAGAGGCCACATCACGAGGCACTAAGTTACCAAAGGCAGGATATCGTCGTTCTAAATAATAGTCTCTATTTTCTTCGGAAAGATCCGTTGGTTTTAATTTGCCCTCTCTAATGGCCTCAACATCTTCCTTCTTTTTAGGTACCCAAATACGTCCGTCATTTCTCAAGGATTCTGACATCAAGGTCAATTTGGACTGATGGTCTCCAGAAACCGGAATACAAGTAGGGTGGATTTGCGTGTAGCAAGGATTTGCAAAATAAGCACCCCGCTTATAGGCTTTCCAAGCAGCAGTGACATTAGAGCCCATGGCGTTGGTAGATAGAAAGAATACGTTACCGTAACCTCCTGAACCCAAAACGACTGCATGTGCTGAGTGTCTTTCTATTTCGCCAGACACTAAATCTCTAGCGATGATGCCTCTAGCTTTACCATCAACCACAACAACATCCAACATCTCATGACGGTTGTACATGGTGATCTTTCCACGACCAATTTGGCGGTTCATGGCAGAGTATGCCCCTAATAATAATTGCTGACCGGTTTGTCCTGCAGCATAAAAAGTTCGAGACACCAATACGCCCCCAAACGAGCGGTTGTCTAAAAGACCGCCATATTCTCTAGCAAAAGGCACACCTTGAGCCACACATTGGTCAATAATGTTTGCCGAGACCTCAGCTAAACGATACACGTTTGCTTCTCGCGAACGGTAATCACCACCTTTTACGGTATCGTAAAACAAGCGATACGTTGAATCTCCATCACCTTGATAGTTTTTCGCAGCATTGATACCCCCTTGGGCAGCAATGGAGTGGGCACGTCTTGGCGAATCTTGAAAACAAAATGCTTTAACGTTGTAACCCAATTCTGCCAAAGTTGCAGCAGCAGAGCCCCCTGCCAAGCCCGTACCAATAACAATAATGTCTATGTTACGTTTGTTGGCTGGGTTAACCAGGTTGATGTCGTTTTTATGATTGGTCCACTTATCTTTAAGTGGGCCTTTGGGTATTTTGGAATCTAAAGCCATATTAGATGCGTTTTTAGTGAGATAAATGATGGTACAATGCAATAAATATAAATCCTAATGGGATGCCTATTGCATAGACCTTTCCGAAGCCTATAAGGCCTCTTGTGTATTTGTTGTTGGCCCCAATCGATTGAAACGAAGAGCTAAAACCATGTAATAAGTGTAAAGACAGGAATATAAAGCCTACGCAATACAACGCCACTCTCCAAATGGGTTCAAATTTGTGCACCAATTCTTCATAGTATCTGTATTCTCCATTTGCTAATTGGCCAGATACGTCTCCAACAATATATTTGGTATTGATCTCTGGAATCCAAAAGTCGATAAAGTGAATGATCAAGAAGACCAAAATAAAACCACCACTCCAAATCATGTTTCGGCTCATCCAGGTGGATTTTGCGTTACCGTTGTTTTTGATGTAGTTTTTTTGACGTGCTCTATTGTTTTGAATCTCAAGGATGAAGCCCATAATAAAATGAAAAAGCACCCCTAGAATTAAAACAGGTTGCAGCACATATTGTATGATCCAAAAGGTACCCATAAAATGAGACACCTCGTTAAATGTATCTGGACTGAGAACCGAAAGAATGTTGATTGAAAAATGTTGTAATATGAATAACATAAGGAAGAGTGCCGAAAGTGCCATGGCAAACTTTCTTCCTATTGAAGAATTAAAAATTCCGCTCATTTTTGTGTAGTTAAAAATTGGTACACAAAGATAGGGTGTAGGTCAATGCTCTACAAGTTTTAACATCTATTTTGTTAATTTAGAATGGGTTTAAGTAGCGGTTTAAAGCGGGGTGGAATTTTTAGAGTCTGAAGCATTTAAATGGGTATGTTCTAACGAGCTATCGCCTCTTCATTATGATTTTTTGCTGGATAGTTTCTCCAAATGTTCTTTAAAAACACCTTTGTGGTAGTCATAATTTTCATCGTCATAGTCGGTTTTTGTAGCTTCCAATACTTCTAAAGCCTTGCTATAATCGGTTTTGGCAGCTTTTAAATTTCCAATTTTCTCATAAGCTTCTGCACGACTATCGTATAAGTTAGCCTCTTTGGGATAGAGTTCCAGGGCCCAATCAAACACTTGGATCCCTTCTTCAAATTTTTCAGCATGTAGGCAGTCATAACCATAAGCGTTTAATTCCGAACTCGATGGTTTGGCCTCATAGCCAACATAGGCGGTGAGATCTGCGTAGAAATTCTTAAGATCCTGCACAAAGGGAGTTTCGGAGTCTTGGAGCAACAATTCTTTTTTCTCTTCGGAAAGCACCCATAATTTTGCCAATTCCATAAAGCTTTTGCCAATGGTTAACATGGGGGTTACGGAATGGCCCGCGTTATCATACACCTCAAAATTGTAAATTAAATCCTTAGGTCGGTAATAGTTGATTATGGCATCTAGTCTTTCCGAAGATTTTCTAAATCGATTTTCCATATTGCCCTCTGTACCTGCGGAAATAAATACGAATTTTGATAAGGAATCCTGTGTTTTGAAATAGTCGTCGAAGCGATTTACGATTTGCTCAAAATCATAAGATAAATTAGGGCTTATGGCGATGACCGCATTAAAAAGATCTGGACTGGATAATAATGAATTCAATACAAAAGTTCCGCCGAGTGAGTGGCCAATCCCTAATCGAAAAGGCTCTACTCGGTAAGTAGTTTGAACCAATGGCAATACTTCATTATTTAAAAAATCCTCTAAAAGGCTGGAATGTCCTATTTCGGTATCTCCCCAATCCTCCTTTGTTTTTGGATTGGTGAATTTGGGTGTAAACTCACTGGCACGCATTTCGGTTTTGATGCCCACGATAATGTATTCGTTGAGTTGCCCGGTGCCAGAAAGATAATCCATCGTGCCAGAAGTCATATCAAAAAGCGGGTCAAACTGCGCGTCAAATAAATAGATGGTGGGATAGCTTTGGGACGTGTTCTCTTTATACGAATAGGGCACATACACCCTAATATCGCGCTTTTTCCCATAGATTTTAGAATCAATGGTATGCACGGTTGAGGTGCCAGCGTATTCTTGGGAATGGCCGTAAAACAAGCAGAACATAAGTGCTGTAGAGATAAGTATGGATTTCATAAAGTCGTTTTTTAGAAAGTTGGCTCAGTGGTTTTGGGCGTTATTTTTTATGGGTCTCGATAATCTCTCGCGCATGATCATTTTCTGGGTCGAGCTCCAAGGCTTTTTTGTAAGCAGTGATCGCATTTTCGGTCTCTCCTAAAGTCATGAGGGTTTCCCCATAACTGTCGTAAGGATTGGAGGCTTCAGGATAAAGTTCGGTATTCAGTTTAAAGATTTTTAAGGCTTCTTTGGGTTGGGCCTCTAATAACTGATAGCCAAAAGTATTGATGCTGTCTTCAGAAATATCATATTTTGAATGGGCTAGGTTTTCATCTTTTATAAAACTAATAATAGCATCAACAGATTTGCCCTCTTGCAACAATGAGGAAAGACTTTTGAGATTTAATTGTCGCTCCTTTTCTTTCTGCTCTGCTAAAATTTCTACGCCAAATTCTCTGCGGGTGGCATCAGAAATTTGTGTTGTGTCCATCTTAGAGCGTTCGTAAGGACCATTAGCAATTTTCATATACTGTGTGCCGTAAATTTGCGGTTGGTCTCGGCTTAATAAATTACGGTCTATGGCAGCAGCAAGCAGCCATTTATCACGTGTAGAATCTAATTCTACAGCCTTGCGCATCAATTTTACCGCCATGCCATACGCTACGGAATCACCGCCATGCTGAAATACCATGGCAGCATTTTCAAAGTCTTGTGAGCTGCGCACCAAGCTGGAATCGAGCATCTCATAAACCCGCTGTTCACGTAAACTGTCGCGTTTTGAAACCACGTTCCAATCAATAGCATCGGTACGTCGGTCGAGTTGGTCTTGGTTATAAATGTCTTGCAGTTCGGTATTGTCTGTAATAGGTGATTCAATTTCGGCTTTTGCTATTTCTGAATTGTTTTTACAGGCAGAAAGCGTTAAAATAAGTACGGTGAAAATGATTTTTTTCATGCAGTCTAGATTATTTGGTTACTGTTACATGTATTGGGCACTCAGCTTGAAATTGGATAAATCCAAAGTTGTTTGATTCAAAAAACAAAGATAAGAGCTCTATTTTTCAAAAAATAGTACAAATGGGACACGTCCTTATTTTGAATTTAAAAGTGTCCAAAACGTGTCTTCGGTACCTAAATGTGAAAGGTTGCTAAAGAATTTCTTCGGATTAAAGCCCGTGATTTTCTTAAAATGTTTTATAAAATCCGATTGGTCATAATAGTCGTTACGATAGGCCAAATTGGTTAAAGCGGGTTTGTGCTCTTGATAAGTGTTGATGGCTTTTCTGAATTTTACCACATTGGAAAATTCCTTTGGTGAGCAATTGAGGTGTTTTTGAAACAAACGCAAGAGCGTTTTTCGATGAATGTTTAAGGCATCGGAAATTTCTGCAACCCCTAAACCTTTATTAAAAATAAGATCGATGGCTTTTAACAAGCGCTCCTCCTGAAATGGATGAATGTGTGACACAAAAAAATCGTTCAAGAGCTGTACCTTGTTTGCTGGCTGACCTGTGGCATAGACGTGTTCGAGAGTTTCAATAAAATGGCTTCCAAAGTAATTTAAATCTGAAGTTGGACTTTCTTTTATAACAGTCGACAAGGCTTCCGGAAAAAGATTGTTAATGCCTAAAGGCTGAAAAACAATCCCGATTTTATCAAAAGGTGCTAAGATTTTACCTGTTCTCGCCTCGCTGTGTATGCCCGTGTAAATGAGCTCAAATGGTTTGTCTGGCTTTGGGGTTACCATTGATGTTTTAGCGGTAAAGCTAATTTCAGAGTTTTTATACACCGTAAGGGCATTTCGGTAATGCGGATAAAAAATGTACTCTTTAATATAACCGTCTGCTTGTGATGCATTGAAATAATAATAAGCAATGTAGGGATTTAGTGCCTCGTGTTTCGGTTTTAAGGTGATGTAGGTTTCTTTAGCCACTGTATAATGCAAATTTTACTTAATGAGATTATTATGCTCCCAATTGTTCAAAGAGTTTCGCTGGTCTTATCCTAAAATTATTTTATTTCAAAGGTCGTTTTTGCAGTTCCAATTTCAATGCGGTACTTGCCTATGGGCAGATAGTATTTGTCGTTTTTTGCTTTTTCGAGGTTGAGGTCTTTTTGCGCGCTCGCTAGTGCTGTTTTGCCAGCTTCGGAAAGAGTTAAATCATAATCAACATAATTGTAGCCTTTATCGGTTTTGACTTTTAATTGATTTAAAAGAATGTCGTTTTCAGAAAATATTTTAAGGGTTGTGTCTTCTTCGGAAGCAGCTGCAAAAAAGCAAATGTTTAGTTTGGGTTCAAAAGCTTGCTGCCATTTGCTCCAATTACTGCCCCAGTTAGGAGAAAATTGAACATCGGCTACAGTAAATATCGTGATGGCCTTTGATTTTAGTTCCGAAGACATTTTTTGCAAGGGGGCAATATTGGTTTTGTAAATACTTCTCCCGTGAGTGCCCAGTAACAAATCCTTGGCTTCCGCTTGTAATGCAATGTCATGAACCGCCACATTCGGTAGGCCCTTACTAAAAGCTTCCCAAGTTTGTCCGCGATCAAATGAAACGTACGCGCCATTGTCGCTCCCTAAATAGAGTAAATTTTCGTTTTCAGGATCTTCTCTAATTACATTAATTGGCGATGCTGGTAGATTGGAGCTTATGTTTTGCCAAGTGCTTCCGTAGTTGTCACTTTTATAAACATAAGCCTTAAAATTGTCCCAACGGTACCCGTTTAAGGTGACATACACCCGCTCTTTTTTATATTGTGATGCTATTACCCGACTTACCCAAAGGTCTTTTGGTAGACCAGTGCTAATATCTTGCCAAGTAGCGCCCGCATCTTGAGACAGGTTTAGCAATCCGTCGTCACTTCCCGTATACAAAAGCCCAAATTGAAATGGAGATTCACTTATGCAGGTGAGGGTGCCATAAGCGACATTTCCTTGTTTGCCACCATGGGTTAAATCGTCGCTAATGGCTTCCCAGTCTCTACCTTGATTCATGGAGCGCATGAGTTTGTTTCCGCCTAAATAAAGAATATCTTGATTATGGGCTGATAATAAAATGGGGGTTTGCCAATTAAAACGATAGGGACGCTCACCCAAGTGGTGCTTGGGTTGTATGTAAGCGCGTTCATTGGTAGCGAGGTTGATTCGGTAATAATTCCCAAATTGAAAGCCCGTATAAATCACATTTGTGTTTCTGCGATCTATCTGCACCTGCATCCCGTCGCCACCCAAGATACTTTGCCAAGGATATTGACCACTTTGTTGCCAACTTTTGTCTTCTTTTGCGTTGTGGGCTCCTTTCCAAACTCCGTTATCTTGGAGTCCGCCATAGACATTGTAAGGTTCTGCATGGTCAACTGCTATGGCATAAAATTGCCCTACGGAAGGGGAATTGTTCTTGATCCAATTTTCACCAGCATCATAGCTCATATTTACCCCGCCATCGTTGCCATTAATGAGGTGATTGGGGTTTTTGGGGTTGATCCAGAGCGCATGATGGTCGGCATGAACGTTTTCGGCATTGATGGACGTAAAGGTTTTTCCGCCATCCTTAGATTTCACGATGGGCACACCATATATATAAATGTGATCGGGATGTTGTGGTGCAACATAGATATGGCCAAAATAATAGCCATAACTATAATAGATTTCATCAAGGTAATCGTCGTGGGTTTTTGTCCAATGGCTTCCCCCATCGGTGCTTTTATAAACTTCGGCACCAATTACTGGCGTGCCAAATAGTTGCGAATTGGCATCTTCCAAATAGGTAGCGAGATCGATGGGCATTAAATTTCCGCTTCTTACGAGTTGCTTGATGTTTTCAGCCCTATATTTTTCCTGAAAACCATTCATTTTAAGATAGGCATTTAGTTTTTTGTCTTCCAAATCCAATAAAGCCTGGGCGGTCATGGATTTAAAATCTTCTTTTTGGAGCATTTTGGAAGCTTTTTGTTCTGCAGCTTTCGGTCTGTGGTTTTGATTGTCAAGTATCGCATACACGATATCATCATCATAGATGGCTAAGCCAATTCTGCCAATACCGTTGCCGGTTGGGAAACCGCTATTTTCAGTAGAAACTTTTTTCCAAGTATTTCCAGCATCGGTGCTTTTGTAAATTGCGGAATTGCTTCCGTTGCCTTCAAAATTCCAAGCGTTTCGGACTTTGGTCCATGAGGAGGCAAACATAATTTTAAAGTTATTGGGGTTGGTTTGGAGGTCAATAATACCGCTTACATCGTCTACAAATAATTTTTGTGACCAAGTTGTTCCGCCATCCATCGTTTTATAAATGCCTCGTTCTTGGTTGGGCGAGTATAGATAACCGGTAACACCCACCACAACTTCATTGGCATTGTTGGGGTTAATGAGAATGCGCCCAATATGATGCGAGTCGTTTAGACCCATATTTTGCCAAGTTTTTCCGTTATCGGTCGATTTTAAGAGGCCTATCCCCGCGTAACTAGAGCGTGAGGCATTATTTTCGCCTGTACCCACCCAAATGGTACGTGATTTCCAATCTACAGCGATGTCCCCAACGTTTTGGGTGTTGGCGCTGTCGAGTATAGGTGTAAAAGTGGTGCCATTATTCACAGTGTGCCACACGCCACCTGAGGCATAGCCTACGTAAAACTCCGTTGGGTTATCTGGATTTACTGCTAAATCGGTGACGCGACCGCTCATTATAGTAGGGCCAATATTTTCGAACGCGACGTTTTTGACCAAAGCGTTTTTGGTTATTTGGATTTTCTGTTCTAATCCCTTTTTTAGGTCTTGACCAGAAATTGCGGGTTGTTGCGCTTCAGTAAAAGAAATAAGGAACAGGGAGAGTAGAACGAAATGGATTTTCGACATGGTTTGAATTTTGGTGTTTCAAATTTAGTTAAAGTATTTATAATTCTTGAAAGTGATTTATTCAAGACTATTTTTAAAACGTAACAGCAGCATGGTCTCTATTGGCTGCTAGAAACAGTACCAACGCGGTAGGTTTGTTTTAAAATAGGAGCAACTACCTAGGTTTAAATGCTCTTTTTCTAGGGTTCTAATCTTTCATAAGCCCTTTTGAAATTTGTATTTTTGAGGAACACTAAAAATTAGAGCACATGAAATACCATAAAATCAACAAAGACTTATTTGTAAAGAACCGTAAAAACTTTATGTCTAAAATGAAAGACAGTAGTTTGGCGGTGTTCAACTCCAACGATATTTATCCCATTAGCGCCGATAGCACGATGCCATTTCAGCAAAGTCGGGATATTTTTTACTTGAGCGGGGTTGACCAGGAAGAAAGTGTTTTAGTGCTGTTTCCCGATTGCCCAAAGGAAAAGCATCGTGAAATCTTATTTTTAAAGGAAACCAACGCCCATATTGCAGTTTGGGAAGGTGAGAAATTAACCAAGGACGCAGCTTTTCAAACCAGTGGCATCCAAACGGTGTATTGGCTTAAAGACATGGACAAGGTGTTGTTTGAGCTCATGACCCAATGCAATACCGTATACGTTAACACTAATGAACATTACAGGGCTAATGTAGAGACCGAAACGCGCGAAGCCCGTTTTACCAAAAAACTTTTGGAAAAATACCCTGCCCATTCGGTGGCGAAGAGTAATCCTATTTTACAGCGCTTGCGCTCAGTAAAAGACCCCATTGAGCTGGAATTGCTGCAAGAAGCTTGCAAAATTACCGAAAAGGCATTTAAGCGGGTTTTGAATTTTGTAAAACCGGGCGTTTGGGAATATAATATCGAGGCAGAGTTTATGCACGAATTTTTGAATAACCGCTCCAAAGGTTTTGCCTATACGCCCATTGTGGCTTCTGGGAACAATGCGAATGTGTTGCACTACGTTGAGAACAACCAAGAATGTAAGGCTGGTGATTTGATTTTAATCGATGCTGGAGCAGAATATGCCAATTATTCAAGTGATATGACGCGTACGATTCCTGTTTCGGGTAAATTCAGCAAACGTCAAAAAGAAGTCTATAATGCGGTAAACCGAGTTAAAAAGGAAGCGACCAAATTATTGGTGCCTGGTGCTTTTTGGGAAGCATATCATGTTGAGGTTGGTAAATTAATGACTTCAGAATTATTGGGACTCGGACTTTTAGATAAAGCCGATGTTCAAAATGAGGACAAAGATTGGCCAGCATATAAAAAATACTTTATGCACGGTACATCGCACCATATTGGTCTGGATACGCATGATTATGGGATTTTAACCGAACCCATGCAAGCCAATAATGTGTTTACCGTAGAACCGGGTATTTATATTCCTGCGGAAGGTTTTGGGATTCGATTGGAAGATGATTTGGTCATTCAAGAAAACGGAGAACCCTTTAATTTAATGGGCGGTATTCCAATTGAAGCTGAAGAAATTGAGGACATTATGAATTCTTAGGGCAACTGAAAATTGAACGCTAAAGAAGCTGTTTATTTTGAAGTTCAACCTCATTTTACTTACAATTAGAGCACATAAAATGCGCAAGTTCAGGTTTTATTCAGCTTGCGCATTTTTTGTATTTTTTCGGAAGGTAATTCTTCTATGAGTTTATGCTAAATAGGTCCTGAGGCTTTGTTATCACTTTGTCCTTTTGAAATCCAGATCCTCAAAATCAAAACTAAAATCGGTAATTGGTGCGATGGGTTTCATTTTGGCACCAGTGGCGTTTCCAGTTTCGTCAAATGTAAAATTCACAAAAACATCGGCGTCATAGCTTCGGTTGTTCCATTTGGCAACGTAAGTGGTTTGGTTGTAAGGCAACAACTCACCAGTGAGGGTTGACGAACGCTTAGCTGTAATTGTATAACCGTTTCCCTGACTGGAAATTAGAACATCACCAAACCAAGCGTCGGTATAAGTGCCAACAATTTGAGAAGGCTCTGGGAGCGTTTTGTTGTTCTTGGCTGCTTTTACTTTAGTATAAACAGCGATTTTGATACTGTCATTTTGTTTAATGAAGTTTAAATTGGATGCACCTAAACGTTTCAGCCAATCGCGATCGTCATAACCCAAATAGCTATCCTTTATGGTATTGGTAATGGCATTAAAGGCAGAGCCATTCATTTGATTTGTAAGCACTACAATGGCAAGTTTAAGGTCTGGGATCATTGTGAATTGGGTCACGGTGCCCAGTAAGCCTCCCGTATGGTAAACCTGTTTGTGCCCGCCTTTTACATCGGTCAAGAACCACCCCATGCCATAGCCCCTAAAATTGGAACCATAAGTGTCATTTGCCCGCACGTTTAGGGGCATTTGTAATTGCCAAAGTTCGTGCAATTGTTTTTCGCTAAGCAAACGTTCGCCTTCCGCAGTTACAGCACCATCCAATAAAAACTTGGCCCAAGTTAACATATCTGTAATATTGGACACAATGCCACCGGCGGGATTGGCTGTGTCGCTCCAATCGTGCGGAATTTGCACAACCTTGCCATCGGCCATAGTGTGGGCTTCAATAATATTGGATTTATCGGTTACGCGTTTGTAAGAAGCTCTACTGTTGGTCATACCAACCGGTTTCAAGATGCGCGTTTCGATGAAGTCCTCCCAAGACAATCCGCTCACCCGTTTTAAAACTTCACCGGCGACAATAAACATGTTATTATTGTATTCAAATTCCGTTCTAAAGGAACTATTGGGCTCTAAATATTTGAGGTTTGCCAAGATATCTTCCGTGGTAAAATCGTTGTTTTCAGGAAAAAACATGAGATCGCCAGCGCCAAGGCCCAAACCACTGCGGTGGGTTACCAAGTCGCGCACCGTAAACTGATCGGTTACCCAAGCATCCTGCAATTGAAATTCCGGTATGTATTTTCGCACTTTATCGTCCCAGTTGAGCTTGCCTTCATCAACCATCATGGCAAGTGCAACGCAAGTGAAGCCTTTGGAATTTGAAGCGATCCCCACTAAAGTGTTCGTATCCATGTCCTTTTTGCTGGTCAAAGAGCGCACACCTTTCCCTTTGGCATACACCACTTTCCCATCTTTTAAAACACCTACAGAAATGCCTGGTACATCAAATGTGCTTAGCGTTTGTTCAATAAGAACATCTAATTTTTGCGAATCTATTTGGGCACTTAACGATAGGCAGCTGGCGAAAAAGAGAAAAGCGAGGAACTTGTTGTGATACATGGGCGGGAATTTTAAAGTTTTAGAATTGATCTCAAAGATAAGAAATACTGCCTCTAAAATTGAATTTGGTTTAGTTGAAAAGCGGGCAAAAGTTATCTTTGCAGCTTATGATTTTGAACTATAAGGCTATACAGGTGTATTTTGAAGATGAAGGCGAAGGTGAGGTCGTATTGCTACTTCATGGATTTCTAGAAAACTCTAACATGTGGGAAAGTTTGAAACCAGAACTATTAAAGTCACATCGCGTCATTTCCGTGGATTTGTTGGGTCACGGTCAAACCGGTTGTTTGGGGTATGTGCATCCCATGCCATTAATGGCAGAAGCAGTACAGGCAGTTTTATCTGAGCTTAAGGTAGAGCATTATGCGGTAATTGGGCATTCTATGGGAGGTTATGTGGCTTTGGCACTTGCTGAAGCCCATCCAAAGGCGATTAAAGGCCTGTGTTTGCTAAATTCTACTTTTGAAGCCGATGATGAAGCGCGCATTCAAATTAGAAAGCGCGCGAATGCTATGGCCCAACGAAATTACGAGGCATTGGTACGCATGTCTTTTATAAATTTATTTTCTGCGGAAAGTATCAAGACTTATGAGGCAGAAATTGGGGCTGGCCTAACGGAAGCTTTAAAAACACCGATACAAGGTTACATGGCAGCCCAATTGGGCATGGCGCAACGTGAAGATAAGTTTGAATTTTTTAAAGGGTTGGAGGCCAAAAAACTAATTGTTACGGGAAGTAAAGACCCCGTAGTAAATGCCAAACTGCTTGCAGAAAAAATAGAAGATACTCCCATTATTTTGAAACAATTAAACTGTGGCCATATGAGTTATATTGAAAAAAGTTCAGATTTAACTTACATTATTAATCGTTTTAACGAATAATTATACATTTCAACCTTGTGTTAATAAATAATTTATAAGTTAGTGGTCTGTAAACCCAACTATTATGAAAAAATCAAACAACGGAAAGCACCCTTTTAAGATCTACTGTGATATTTTTGGACATAACTACGCACTTTCAAAAAAGGTAACTTCACATGTAAAGGAATATACCTGTAAATGCTGCAAGCGCCAACTTACCACCAACGGAAATGGGGAGCTGACTGAGCTAACTCCAAAGTTTCAGGAAATCAATACCATTCTGGCAGAAATGTACACCCGTAGAAGGATGCGCTTAAACACCCAGAGTAACCACGTTCCTGCTTACTAATACGCGTTCGGAAAAGTGGGCTCTGCTTTAAAAAAGCTTTAACACAATTTATTTGATAAGCTCTTCCTTTTTTGTTATTCTTTAAGAATAGCAAATCCTAGAAATTTGAAACACTTATTTTGTAAACTTTTCAATCACGAATTCATCGTAAAATTAGATGTTACCAATGCAGTAAAGGAGTATGAGTGCATCCACTGCAAAAAACAATTTACCACCAGTGATAAAGGCAACTTGATTCCGCTTACCAAAAAGCGCAAGGAAATTAATGAAGCTTTAAAATCCCTATATTTAAGACGCAAAAAATTCAAAAAATCCTATTCTTAACGTTCCCCTAAGGCATTCCAGCCTTTGGCGATGATGGGTACCACTTGTTCTCCTCTGGTAATCAAGTTCATGCCTCTTTCCTTTTCGGTAATAAATCCAATTACAGTTAAATTGGGATTGCCCTTGATTTTTTCAAAATCGGCTTGAGAAATAGTCATGAGCAACTCATAATCCTCGCCCCCATTTAAGGCAATGGTTGTGCTATCAATATTAAATTCCTCACAAGTTGAAATGACCTCGGGATCCAACGGGATTTTATTCTCATACACTTCAGCTCCCACGTTACTTTGTTTGCAAATGTGAATGATCTCAGAAGATAATCCGTCGCTAACATCCATCATCGCTGTTGGTCTTACTTGCAAATCCTTCAATAAAGTGATAATGTCTTTTCTTGCTTCGGGTTTGAGTTGGCGCTCAATAATGTAAGTGTATTTATCAAGATCGGGTTGGTTTTGAGGATTCACTTTAAAGACTTCTTTTTCGCGTTCCAATACCTGTAACCCCATATAAGCTGCCCCAATATCACCAGTTAATACTATAAGATCATTAGGTTGAGCGCCATTACGGTACACAACATCTTCTTTTTTAACCTCACCAATCGCGGTGATAGATATAAGTAAACCGGTAGTAGAAGAAGTAGTGTCGCCACCCACAACATCAATATCGTAAATGCCAGCAGCAGTTTCAATGCCCGCGTATAACTCTTCCAACGCCTCAAGCGGAAAGCGATTAGACACTGCTATGGACACCGTGATTTGGGTGGCCTTGGCATTCATGGCATAAACATCGGAAAGATTCACCACCACAGCCTTATAGCCCAAATGCTTTAAAGGCATATAGCTTAAGTCGAAATGTACGTTTTCAACCAATAAATCGGTAGTAACTACCACTTGCTTTCCATCAAATTCCAATATTGCTGCATCATCACCAATAC